>X418_Giraffe__coassemble_22_pt1 | contig 38704 bp, 43 predicted proteins | sample X418_Giraffe__metabat2_high_PE_001 | metagenome-assembled genome bin X418_Giraffe
AAATACGTCACCATCTCCTCAACAGCAACCAGCCTGAGATGCGTCAAAGACTGGACCCCCCTGCAGTAATATCGATTACCTCATTAGTATTCCTCTTCATTGAAGAAATCTTACGCCCGCATTACTCCTTGATACCCACCGACATATAATTGACTATCTCGTCAGGGCAGTATTCGGGCAGTCTGTGGCTCATTGAGCAGTGCAGAAATGCATTTTCCGCTGACATGAAAATGCCTCAAAATCTACTATTCCTCTTCCTCGCTGAGGAGAATAATAATAATTCTTCTTTTTCTCCTGTCGGGTAATCGTTATTTCTTGCGTAATAAAAGCACTAAAGTGATAAGAAGTGCCAGATAAACAGCAAGAGAGCCAATGGACGACAGAATATTATAATACGGATAATATTGCGTAGGTACTTTGACTAGTATAACTCCCCAAAGTGAGAGTAAGACACTTGGAATGAATGGAGTGCATTTCACAAACACATTGACCTTTCTGTCAACAGGGCTTGCATTTATGAAGAGGAAAAGTCCCACTATGGCAATAATGTTTATCAGTAACACACCATATTCCAATCCTCCTGAAAGTATTTCTGGTGAGATCCTTTTTAGGATATGTATCAAAGCTGAAGAGATAGGTTTCAGCATCATCAGCAATAGTCCTACCTTGTATCTCTTATCAGTGTTGTACTCTTTAATCCTAAAAAACATTATCGGCACAAAGAGGAACAATACCCAGAACATCGCTTCAATAATGTCACCATTCCTTAAGAGAAAGCGTTCCCAATAATATGAAGGATTATTTACACTATTGGCGATATTCCAAGCATCTTGAAGAACAGGTAGTGAATAATAACACAGCAAGAGCACGGTAAATTGACGCTTTGGTTCAATGGTTTTTGTTTCTTGTGTCATACTATGATATGGCTTAGTTGTAATTAATTGCAAATGTATGCAAATAATCTCAAAATGCCAATAGAGAGACACAAAAGTGCCCCACCTTGGCTGACTGAATTAAGCAAGTATTTAGACAAAAAAAATGACCGACTGGAGTGTCCAATCGGTCATTGTAAATCGTTGATATTTAGGCTTATAACCTTTTACAACCTCCTAATACTCCTCTTCGTTGAAGAAGGTGATTATATATAACTTATTCTAAACTATGGACCAGATCAGTAGTTTCAGAGAAGTTTTGGGGTTGGATAAACAACCGAGCATTACTGTTCAGAAGCAGGCCCAAGATGTTGATACCCATCTGGTGAATGAGAAAAAGACGGCTACACCTAAAGTAAAACAGAACAAGAAGACGAAAGAAACATCAAATGATTATGCAGAAGCAAAGACGATCAGAGTAATGCCTCCTGTCACCGGAAACTAAAACTCATGGAACTATGGCTGGACTCTGAGGGTGTAATGACGAATCCGAGTGCAAATGATATAATATCTATGGCTTTGGATGCATTGATTGATGGGGTTTATCCTAAGGCAAAAGGATTCGTGAACAAATAATCAATGATGTATACCTCTCGGATAATTAGGGTAAATATTGGCAATAATTTGATTTATTGCCGTAATTTACCTATTTTTGAGAAAAAATTATGAGATGAGCAGAATTGATGATATAATAATGGAGTTTGCTTTAAATCATCTGGAGTTTAATGCGGATGATGCATTTAAGTATTGTCTGACCAAGGAAAAGTCTACGTTACCATATATTAGAAAAGTCCTTATGCGCCTAGTTAATAGTGGTAAACTGATTCGTCCAAGTCGGGGTGTTTACTTAAAACCAGATAAAGGTGTCTTCCGTCCTCAAGTAAGTCGTGATGTTAGGGAAATATATCAAAACCTAAAAAACAAGTATCCTTTCACTAAGATATGTGTTTATGAAGGCCCTTGGATTTCACCGCTGTTGCATCACATTGCTTCTAATCAGACAATATATGTTGAAGTTGAAAAGGATGCGTCGGAGTTTGTATTTGACTACTTGAAGGCTGATGGAGTCAAGGCTTTTTATAAGCCTGACCAGGATATGGTCTACAGGTATATCAATTTGGATGAGAGGAATGTATTCGTTAAAAATCTTGTTTCAGAGGCTCCTCTGCAAAAGATTGAAGGCATCCTTGTTTCTACATTAGAAAAAATCCTTGTTGATATTTACTGTGATCAGGACTTCAGTTATTTGCAAGGTAGCGAATATGAAAGGATTGCTGAGAATGCTATGACTATCTTCAATATCAATAAAACTAAACTATTAAGATACGCAAAAAGGCGTGGCGTAAAAGAGGAACTTGAAAAAATCTACAATGAACTATGATATCTAAAGAATGCTTCACCTCGCAGTGGATCGAGGACATATCTGCAAAACTGGAATATAATGACAAGAACCTGATAGAAAAGGTAATAAGGGCTCTATCTCTTTTAGAGATGCTGGTTCGGTCAGGATGCCCTCTGACGTTCAAAGGTGGTACGGCTTTGATGCTTATACTGGGTAAATCACTTCACAGGCTCTCCATAGACATCGATATTATCTGTCCTCCTGGAACTGATATCGAACAATACCTAGAGACGTATCAAGAACACGGTTTCATCCGTTATCAGCAGGTGAATAAGGAGTCTGCAGGCAAGGATGTTCCGGTTAGTCACGCTAAGGTATTTTATCAGATTGCTTATACAGATAGGTCTGAATTGAATGAGTATATACGACTTGATGTACTTTACGAGGATTGTCCGTATTCAAACACCCAGGAGTTACCGATTGACAGTCCGTTTATAAAACTGGACGGTGAGCCGCTGTTGGTTACCGTTCCTAAGAAAGAGGATATACTTGGAGATAAGATGACTGCTTTTGCCCCGAATACTATAGGTATCCCCTATTTCAAGAAGGACAGGGAGTGTAATATGGAAATCATTAAGCAGCTGTATGACATCAACCGCCTGTTTGAGAATGTTGATGACTTTGGCCCGGCATACGAATCCTTCCTGAAAGTGTCAAATGTCGAACTTGGTTATAGAGGGCTTGAAGGAAGATTGAACGAGTATTTTGATGATGTACGTCAGACAGCTATCTGTATTGCAACTCGTGGTCAAGCTGGTAATGGAGACATAAACTTCTTTATGTCTGGAATCAAAAGAGTGAAATCCTTCATGTATCAGGAGAAATATCAGATAGAGGAAGCTATAAAGGATGCCTCAAGAGCAGCATACCTGGCAACCTGCTTCGAGAAAGGAGTTTTAGCGATAGAGAAATATCCCAAAGATAATCCTGAAGTTGTCCTTTCTATGGAGATTTCTGATGTTCTCCCAACTAAGCTTCGTAAACTTAGAAATGTTATTCCTGAGGCATATTACTATTGGGCCAAGGTAGATGACATCATCAGGTCGGTAAAATGAATTTTCTTCAAAAGCTAATTGATTAAAGATAATTATAGCCGTGATAAATAATTGGATACCACTAGTGTCCAATAAAATTTAGTACTTAAAATCAAATTGAAGTTGAACAGTCTCATCATCCGCAGCCTCGATAGTTTCAGAGCCTTTGAAAAGGTCTCTGATAGGAGTCTTGTCGGTCAGTACTCTGCTCAGCACTCGGAGGACATTGAATGTCGTTCTTCCAAGTTGGCAGTCGTGCTCGACAATGGCCACGAGGCAGTATGTGATAACTGCAACATATATCTGTATCCTCACAGCGTTCTCGCTGGTTCCCCGAAAGGAAAGCACACGAAGATGCTGTTTTATCCACCTGAAGAACAGTTCTACCTGCCATCTCTGTTTGTAGAGCATTGCAATGTCCTTGGCCTTGATCGAAAAGTCGTTGGTAAGGAATGCGAACGTCCTCTTCAGTTCAGGAGCATAGTAAACTATTCTCCTCAGCTCAGATGGGTACTTCTTCTTGGTCAGTGGGCCCTTAAGCCTTATGGTCTGGTCAAGCATAACATTGTCGTCCCCATCCAACAGATCATCTCCGGATACGATTTCATACTTGAGATGCTCCTTCGCTCTGATGATGAACAATATATCAAAAACAGGTCAAAAATTCAGTAAAATCGACAACTTTTTTGCAAAAAAACTATACTTATTCTGTGGTATTTTTGAGAATAGTTTTGTTTAACTAATGTAGTAACTTTCGTTACTGCAGGGTACAGTAGAAGTACGTAAAATGCAGACGGGAGTAACTTATGTTACTCCCGTCTGCAAAGTTATCTGTTTGATTTCAAACAAGTTGCCTCATTAATACTCCTCTTCGTTCCATAAAATACCATTGTCATATAATGTGATGATTTCGATACGGTTATTTATGTCTAAAAACCTCTTGTAGTAACCAATGAGTAACAATGAATTCCGTATTTTCCCACCCCTTAAAACATTGATATTCAGAGATATACAAAACTAATATTATCTGTCTTTTGCAACATTGCAGAATAAGTGTAATTATCCCAACACCTCAAACTCATCAATCTCCGGATTGATTGCCAATCCATACCCTTTTAAATGGATTTGACCGATACTATCAATGAAATCGACAACTCCCACAACACCATTCATTCTATGTACTGCAACATCTTTTCCGTTGTTATCATCCATTCTTATGATTCTGATTTTACTTCCTTTTTCCATTTCGTATTTCTGTTGTAAGTTCATCTGTAAACGAATAGTAATCCCGATCTGATATGATTATATGATCTATCAAACGGATCTCAAATATCTTACATATCTGCTGCAAATCCCTTGTTCGTTGAATATCATTTAGTGATGGCAAACTACTCCCCGACAAATGATTATGATACAATATCATTCCCGTTGCCTTGTGTTGCAGACAAGTTGCAAAGATCTGTCGAAAATCTATAACAGTACTTGTCCAACCGCCCATTGTCATTTTCTCTAATGCAATCGGATTGCATCTGTTGTCGAGAAACAGTACCCACAGTTCCTCGTGATCCAATCCCTTGAATACATCTTTTGCATAGTTGTATGCAAATTTTGCGGTTTTAATTGCTTCTTTTACTTCCTTTTTCATATTAATTTGTTGTAACATAGTAGTAATCCAATTCTTCTCCTTTGAGATTATTCATACACCACTGATCAAGTTGTGTATATAACTTCCGATACAACTCATAGAATTCGTCATTAACACTAAACCATCTGAACATCTTCCAGTTCAGTACCATACACAACTCCGTGACATACTCGTACTGTTTATTCCATTCCTCAAACGATTCTTCATAAGTTGATTTGATACCCTTTGTTCCGAACTTCTCTGCGATACTGAAATCAATATAGAAAGTAGTTCTGACCTTGTAACCTGTTAATTCCTCAATTGTCCAATCTTCTAAATTACTCATCTCTTTTTGCATATTTTATTTTCTTGATATAATTACTTGACTATTCTTCATCTTCGATTGCTCCTTTCTCCAAAACTGAAAAAAAGAACTTGACTCTCGGTTTGACAACCTCATTATAGCAATTGCTACAACAATATCCTTTTGCGACTGGTTGCGCAGTATGATAATCTTCCTCTATATGATGATTACAGATACTACAAATGTGTTTTGTTTCCATAGATATAGATTTATATGAACAAAGATTTGATCTTCCTTAATGTGTTTATTGATGTTCCTGTTATACTCTGAATATTCCTTAATGAGATTCCTTTCCTCAATAATGAAATCTCTTTACTGTATTGTTCTTTGTAACTGTCATCTGATTTCCGATACCCTTCCGATCTACCCATCTTGATTCCCTCTTTCCGACATCTTGCAATATACTGTTGCTGACCTGACTTCATTCTTTCTCTGATTGTCAACCTCTCCATCGATGCAACCTCTAATAATATTGTAGTGATTAACGATGCAACTGGATTGACTTTGCCATCTTCATTCAAAGTTTCAATATTGTAATTCTTGATGAACAGACTGACTTGATTCTCGTTCAACATTTGAATCACTTTCAACGATTCAAGTGTATTCCTACCCAACCTTGAAACCTCTAAACAAACAACTCTGTCGATCTCATTCTCCTTGATGAACTGCAACATATCTTGCAACTCTGATCGTTCTTCAATTGTCTTTGCCCCCGATACCTTGTTTGCAAATACTCCGACAACCTCCCAACCTACTTTGTTGCAATACTCCTGCAACTCAACTATCTGTCTTTGATAATCTTGTTTGTCTGTACTGACTCTACCTAATATTACTACCTTATCCATAACATCAAAATCCTACAATTATATATATCAAAAAGTGATCGAAAATTCAGAGTTTTCGACCACTTTTTTCAATAAATTTTGCAATAGATTTTAATTGCTATATCTTGATTTTCAGTATTTTACAAATTCTCGTATGTGTGATTTTCAAAGTTGATTTCATCTGATTTCTTTGTGTTCTCATCAAGTTCATACAACTTCTTGATCTCTGCAATCCAATATTTGCCCAAACTCTCTTTGCACATCTTGAAATATCTTGTTATAAATTGTCTTTGATTACCTTTGACTGATAACGATCTCATAGTTTTCAATACATCACTATCACTCTTATAACCTTTTGACTGTTGCGATAATTGTATTGCTAACTGTTCACCTTCAATACCTAATGTTGTTAATGAACCTATGTGACTGATCCAATTTGTATAATCTGTTGTCTTTAACCCTAATCTATTGATACAATAATCTGCGCAAGCAATACAAAACTTATCATCATTCAACAGATCAACTTCATCGTATTTTGATTTCTTTTTTGGCAATGAAATATCTATCAAAGGTTTGTATGAAGATTGCTGAACATCTGATTTCTTGTTCGGATATAAAACCAATTCTGAATCAAGATCCTTAAAAAGACAATTGCTATCATATGATATGAATCGTAATCGATTTGGATTGCAACAACTTTTGTCAATCACATATCCTGTTTTCTTGTATATATATTCTTTGACTGAATTAAATCTCTCTTTGAAATCATCCGATCCAGTTAATGCAATCAACGCAAACACTCCTTTGCCACCAACTGATAATGATGTATAAAATACTGATGGCAACTGAATCAACCTTTCTTTTGCCTGTTCTGCATCCATACCCTCATTATCTTGAAAATCTATATCAATACACAAAATGTTGTGAACTGTGACAATATCTTTTGCACCGTTACCACACAAACAAGATGATGTAAATACTGGCAATTTGCTCTTTCGTTCCTTATACTGTTTCTCAATATCTGCCGTTGCTCTCCCTGCAAATCTCCTTAAATCTTCAATTTGATTGATATACCTATTGCCCAACATCAACACATCTGACAACTTTGAAACTGCCATTTTTGCCCCACTCCCTGTATTTTCAACCGTTCCAAATACTGAAACTTCTAAATTTAGTAACTCTCTGACTTTCACTTATTTACCTGTTTTATTCGATTCTTGTGTTCAATGTTCAATACCGTTCAACGTATTTTGTATATATATACAAATGTATTTATTCTTTATTTTATATTACTCCTATTTCTATTAAAAATTGATTGAACAGATTGAACAGCACTCTAACACCTTGAAAATGAATTAAATACACTGTTCAATACTTATTGAACACTTATTGAACATCGATTGAACAGTGTATTTAAAATCACTTATTACGATACATATTGATTGTTCGTTGCTGTATTGTTATTGAACAGACAATCAACTTCAAACTTCATATCATCAATTGATTGACTTGATTGCGTATTTTCATACAACTTGAATTCTCTTTCGATCATATCGTTTTCAATATCTTGCCACTTGCCTCTGATGTAAAAATACGAATTGACTCCACCGATTCGACATCTGTTCTTCTTCACACACCATTGACCGTCAAGAACGTTTCGCAAACAGTTGTGATCAATTTTCTTTTGATGCAAAAGATCAATACAGATTTTTGATACATATGAATATTGAATGTGATTTAGATATTGCAAACTTGTATTCGAACGATATGTTTGTTCAACACCTTTCATTTGCTTCAACATATCATCGACACTTGCAAAATTGCCTTTTTCATCAAGATAATATGGTTTGTCAAGATACTCAATCAGCAATTCAGTCATATCAGAATCATACTTCTTGTATTGTTTCTGATGTTTGATAAAATCTTCATACATATCACTTGAAATATACGGATTGAATTTAGGATCGTTTTTGTATATGTAAGTTGCTTCACTCCAAATATTCTCCCACAATTCATCAGTCAATTTGTCATAATACTGATCTTTCCACTCCTGTTGAGTTCTTTTGCAGTTGATAACCCACATTCTTCTTTCAACTCTGTCTGTATCATCTCGCAAGAATGTCGATTCGTTTGTCGTTCCGCAATAAACATTATGTCGATTGTGAGGTCCTGGTACTCTCTCATACGGTTCTCGAAAATTATCTGTTTGAACTGACAACCAATTCTTGTATTCAGCAGATTGTCGTTTTGACAATGTTGCAAGTTCATCGAAACAAGCAAACCAACATCTTTCGAGTTTCTGACCTGTTTCCTGTTCTGATCTTGAAATATCGATTGTATTGTCAAATCCCAACTTTCCTGCCAACCACATGAGTGTCGATGTTTTGCCACAACCTTGACAACCTGTCAAAATCAATACGTTCTCATTCTTGCAACCAGGATTATATAATCTCTGAACTGCACCGACAATCCATTGTCTTGTCATCGATCTTATTATCGGATGATCATCTGCACCCAAAATGTCGATGAAGAATGTATCCAATCTCGGAACACCATCCCAAATCAAATTGTCAAGAAGATTAGTTGCAGAGTTATAAGTATTTTGATCCGATATGTGCAACATTGCATCAATACATTTCTTTTCATCACATGGAGAGATGTACTGTTCTGTCCATTTGAAAAATTCTCTATACAAAGAATCTGAAAACTCACTTTCTTTCCCTGTTGTATCAGTATAAATTCTTCTCTTCGTATAAACATCGTATTTGAACTGACCAATATCATCACATTTCGTCAACAACTCGGTGTAATTTGTTAGGGATCGTTTCAAATTGCCAAAATTGTCAAATTGAAAATCTTTCATCCATTCTGGATACTTACTGATCTTCTCTTGTCTTTTCTGTTCTCTCTGTTCCTCTTTCTCTCTCTTTTTTGCTTCTTTCAACTCTTTTTTGATCTGATCAATTGAGTTGTGTTTTGTTTCTTCTGTTTCTGTTCCTGCCATATTAATTAATTAATTTAAGAATTTCACAAAAAAATAACCACACGCAATCTATTGAACTACATTGGGGTTTAGTGTCAAACTGATTGTGTGTGATTATTATCACTTATATATCTTGCTAACATATCCCCAATCATATGTTTCTGCTATTTCAATAACTTTACATATCAATAATAATTGTTGAACTACCTATCATTAAGTGAAATCACACCAAATCACATCTAAAACTGCAATTTACTTCCATTATTTTCACACAAACTTGTCAAAGAACCCTACATATATATATAACAAAAACACCCCATTTCTTCAGGAAAATCGACAACTATTTTTGGTCAAAAAGTACAAAAAAATGTTCCAAAGTTCGCATAAAATTATCTTTATAATTCATTGATATACAGCGATATAACTAACAACTACAATAGCAGATAGTTATTATTGTAATAGATAAACAATATTGATTATGAAGTATACAAAAATCCCTTATTCCTATGACTGGAAACAGATCATTTCAAGTATGAAAGATGATGAAGATTACAACACCATGAAGATCGAACAAGATATGAGATCTCTGATTGACAATCCGAATACTGTGTGGGTTGGACTTGCAGACAATAGCAAGATGATTGCAGATGGATTGTATGTAATAGATTCTGAAAACTACCTTTACACAATAGTATATAACGGAGAAATTGTACTCTCTTTCTCCTAACTTCAAGATCAAACCTGTCAAATTCAAACAGATCCCTTGCAATTCCTCTACTGCAAGGGATTGTCGTAATCAAAGAAAGAGATAGGGACCATCCACAGAAAGTGGCAAGAATAAACAGAAGAAATTAGCAAGGTTGAAATGATCCCATATCTCCATTGATATTTGTATATAACAAATACCAGTTGGAAATACAGAGGTTTATATGAAAAATGGGCAACTGATTTGATTCAGTTGCCCAGAGAGTCATCAGATTGTTATGTTTTAGAATTGTAACATATAGTTTTGTTCATCATATTAGACGCTAGATATTAAACCATCATATCAGATAGAATTATAATATTTGGAGAGTCAAAGGTGATGTAATATCTATAAATTTTTATATCTCACACAACGAACAGGAAGTCCAAAATCGCGATACTGACTACTACTATATGATAAAGATGGATAACCATATGCAGATGCCGCTGCTTCTCGACCACTAGTAGTACAAGTCCAGTACAGTGTATCCGATAGGATGTCGCCCATATAATTAGTACCCGCAAATGGATAAAATGCAGCATACGATTTATCATCTCTAACATCAACTTCTACTCCAATACCATCAGTCGTTCTAGAGGGTCTTATTTCAAGTATAACATCATATTCAGATGGCACATACCAACCAGACGGGCACGGATCATAGATTGTTTTGCTAGTAGGAGACCAACGGGTATTATTGGTTGTACTAGAACCAGTGTAATACCAATCACCATTGAACTTATCTAGATTACCGTCGTAATTCGCAACTATTTGTGTTGTTGGATGCTGAATGGCATACTGGATAGTGCCTACGGACGAATCACTGTAAATAGCGTACCAATCAGTAGTAGATTTCGCAGTCTTGGTATCATCTGTTACTGGCACGGAAGATGCTCCCATAAATGGATCCTTTCGACCCCATTGATACATTAATCCCAATGCTTCTACTTCCCCACATGTTTTGGAAGTAGCACCAAGATTACGATCCAACACTTCTATACGTCTATCTTCAAATTCATAATCATATGAGTTTAAGTCAGGCGTCATCCAGATATGCCAAGACCAAAGAATGACGTCATCTGCATTTTTTGCTGCAATAAGGGCATTCCCTGACTTCCATGTATCTGATGTTATAAAGTGGATTTCATTTGAAGTGTAATCTAAACTTACATTCTTAATGAGATCTCCTACTTTGATAGACTTGTTGTTTCCAAAGGATTCCCATAGCACAGTGACAGATGCAATCGTACCAACACTGTCCGAACTTCCCCCCTTTGTAGGAGTAAATTTATATGCTCCCGGTTCCTTTACGACATAGCAGTTCGCTTTACCGTTTACGGACAAATCTATCCAATTAACACGTTTGACAGTTATATAGCACCTCGCTGTGTAACCGCCATCATCAGTCCGAACTGTAATAATAGATTCTCCCTCAGAAATTGCAGTTACTTTTCCGTAATTATTAACGGTTGCTACATTTGTATTACTTGATTCCCATTTAACTGTCTGGTTTGCAGCATTTGATGGTTCAATATTATATGATAATCTCGTTGTTTCACCTTCATATAAAGTTATCTCTGTATTATCAAAATAAACCCCTGTCACAGAAACAGTCTCGGGTATCTGCCCTTCCAACATTATATAGAAATAGTCAAGTGACTTTGCAAGATATATGTCATATGTACCAGTGCTTGCAACAGAGATTCTACAGTCATCATCATATGCAACTGTAGAATATTTTTCATTTATATCGAAAACACCTTCGTCTCCACCTCCTGCTTGAGTAATCTTTATGTCGTCAAGGAAGAAACGCGCTTTCTTTGTCTGGACTCCTTCAAACTTGATTTTTGCACCTTTTGTTGCACCAGTAATGGAAATCTCATACTCTGACCAATATCCATCAGACAAAGTAATTGATGACTTGCTGAGAGTCCCTCCAGTCATTGTAATATTTAATGTGGTCTGATCTCCTGACCATGCGCCTGCCTTGAATGTCAATGTCGCATTGCCAGTAAAGTTTAATGCAGGTGTTTGTGCTGATCCTCGTTTTGAACTTGCTCCAAATTTTGCAGCACCATCAGCACCATGGGCATTTTCTACGGTCCATCCATCATTGTCCGTTGCAAAATTTCCGTTTGCAACAGTACCAGACCATCCCATCACTCCGTCGCATCCAGCAAAAGTTTCTTCAAATATCACCGTGCTTCCACTTCCACCAGTAGAGGCACCACCACGACTCTGCCCCCAATTGTTATCGTACCTGAATGCAAAAGAATCAGACTTATTGAGACTTACCCCGGTTGCCACATAGTAATTATCACTTTGCTCATCTGACATAGGTATGTCATTACCTGATTTACCCCAGTTGTTGAATGTACCAACTAATCCCCAGGATGTTTTAGGTTCTTCAACAGATACTGCACATGATGCAGAGTGTTCGCCATCTTCTGTACTAACGGTGATTGTAGAATTACCAGATTTGATTGCCTTGACCTTACCTTTGTTTACCGTGGCAACAGATGTATTGCTACTTTTCCATACGAGGTTTTTGTTCGTTGCGTTAGATGGAGATATCTCTGCTGTCAACTGGTATTCTTCACCGATATTCATTGTTATCGAATCATCACTTAATCTGATACCTTCAACCTGAATCTCATTAGACAACACTTCTACTTGACATTCAGCACTATAACTACCATCAACTGTTTGCACACATACGATAGTAGAACCTACTTCATATGCAGTCACATAACCATGTTCATCAACGTCTGCTATGTCAGAATGGTAAGATCCCCATACGACCCTTTGATCTGCTGCATCAGAGGGATATACGGTCGCTTTTAATCTTGTTCTCTCACCAACTTTTAAGGTTAGATAGTATTCATTGAGTTCCACAGACTCAACTGCAACTGGAGTTGGTTCTTCCTCTCTGCAGGAAGAGAAGACTGCCAATAATGGCAGCAACAATGATAACGCAAGATAATGCGTAATCTTTGATACTTTGTGTGTCATAGTTTGATTCTTTATGGTAATTTGAATTATTTGTCTGAATTGATGATTATCAGCATCGTATATAAACCTGCAAAAAAGAAGATTACTGATGTGATTGTCGGTATTGATTCAGATGGATACTTACATTGGGAAATACAGAAGAATGCAATTGACAGAATCATTGTAACAATAGGGAATACGATGCTCGCAAAATGCTTACGACATTGACCAAAAAACTGTTTTATGCAACAAGGACGTTCCCTATTCAGAATATCTTTTATTACGGGATTCTCTTCCTGAGTATATTTGTCTTTGTATTCCTGTTCCAGTTTTAAATACTCTTGATATTTCTTGAATCTATAATATAGCATATACATAAGAGATACTGCCCAACAACAATGGAATAGAGGACAATCAACATTTCCCCCTTTAGCACATATCGTGGTGATGATAACAACAATCAGACAGCAAACCAAAGCGACGGATAACAAATTGTATAGTCCTTGAACAAAATTGCAGAATGTCTTGTTGAATGGGTTATAGTTCTTAGGATATATTGAATTGTAGTCTGAATCCGTCTTGTATTCTTTGAACCTTATTGCAAAAGAGACAAATTGCTCTTTACGCTGATCTGTCCCTAAATATGTAGCAATAATATATAAGAGGACAATAACTCCCATTGCAGTATTTGAAGCACAAAGAAGCAGATCAATATTATGTGAACTATTATATAAAACATAACCAAATGCGGTAAATGCAACCATTACTGCTGCAAGTATGGCAGTCATCGAACTCGTTTTTGAATTGTTATTGACCGCATATTGCTCATGCAGGTCTTTTTCAAGTTGCTTCATAATGTCTATAATCCGCAACTCCAACAGATTGATTAGGTCATAAATAAAGAAAGTGTGGAGTTGATTCCGTTCATCTTATCGAAGGTTGTGGAAAGACCTGAGTAGAGAAAAACGACACAATACCCCACACTCGAATAGATATGAGGTATCAAGGTACAGAATGTACCTATCCGCATATATCTATACGAAAGTGAGTGTTGTTCCGTATGCCCTTCTACTCAAGAAAACTTCCACATTTTCGATAAAGGACTTGCGAAAAACACTTTCACAATATGTAATGCCAGACGGTCAAGACCGTAAAGCAGTGGCAAAGGTAAAAAATGTTTTCGTTCCAGACAACACTCACATAGGGTATTGCGTACCAGGGTATGATACTATCCAATTCCGATTCTTTGTATCATTTTCGATTTGTATCAACTTAAGATTTATAGAGGTATATTGATACTCTTGCAACCGTATCAGATTAGGATTTTATATCATTCTAAACTATGGAAGTTACTGATATTACTTGACTTACAAGACAAAAACACCCCATCAAAACAGATGTTTTGACAGGGTATTTTGATAGTCAATATTGATTGCGGATTTAATCCCTCAATTGATTCATTATATATGATATTTCCGGAGTGATATTCTCAATCTCTGCTATTGTATATCCATTCTCAAACAGATCAAGTTGCAATTCTCTGTCAAGGCAAATTGCCTTGATATACAGATCTACTTCATCCAGTTCATCAGATTCTGCTATCGTTTGATCTAGTTCAGACAACATTTTCTGCAATCTTCTTTTGCCAATCTTTGCTTCTTCACATTCGGTTTTGATAACCTCTTTCAACAGTTCGGCAATAACCTTGAATGTAATTTCTTGTCCTATGTAATGTAGTTTAAAGATCTCACACTTGATATTTGATAATATCTCTTTCTTTAATCTCTTTGTGAATTTGAATTCCTTAAATACTACTTCTTCAAGATACATAATGATTCCATTCATATGAATATTCATCCATATTGCTTTCACATCATCTGTGTTTGCGAGTTGCTCCCATTCTTCTTTAAAATCAATACTGTCAATCATATTTCTGTTTGTTTATTTATATACAAATAATAACCGTTAATGAATCAGAAAGTTCATTAACGGTCATTTAAATGGATATATACAGTGATTGATTAACTGAATTGATATGGATCAATATGTGTACGATTGAGGAACAAAACGATATCTTCAACGGTATAATAGAACTTGTCACCGATACGTGAATAACCGATAAAACCGTCATTGCGATATTTTCGCAATGTCTTTTCGGTGCAATCCAACATCTTCATCACATCTTTATTGGTATAAAACGGTTTGTCAAACATATTGGTTGTTGCATTGTTGTTTTGCATTGTCTGATTGTTGATTGTAAATTGATTGATAATTGGTGTTTGCATTGTGTATCGTTTATAATTATTACTTTTCTTACTTAATAATATAGACAATACACAATGAAAATTTATCAGATTGCCATACCGAAATCGATTTTTTCAAGGAATGTTTTTCGATAGTCTTCTGGCAAAAATTCTGCGTAGGTTCGTTCAGTTGATCTTGTTGAAGTATGACCGAGATACTTGCTGACTGCATAAATGTTCGGATTCTGACGGAGTGCAAAGACAGCAAAGGTATGTCTCGCGACATGGAAAGTCAGATGAAATGGCAACTTCATTTTATCACCGATTGCTCGCAGACTTGTCTGAATTGAACGATTCTTTGAAGCAATAGTATTGTGTATGTATTTGCGATCGCTGAAATCGACATCTTTGTGCAACATATCGAATACAAACCGTTCGTTGCGATTCCACTTCTTCCAGAGGTTGAGAATGTCCATTGCTGTATTGTTGAGATAGATTTCGACAACTTCTTTTGTCTTGACCATATTCTTTTTCAACTTCTTTTCTTTGAAGTCGATATGACTCCATTCAAGTGTGATTATATCACTGATTCGCAAACCTGTATTGACAGAGAATAAGAACATTTGCATATACTCATATGTTCGTTGCCTTTTCATATTGCGATAGATAGCAATAAATTCGTTCATCTGTTCTGGATTCAGATATCGTATTGTCTTTTCTTTGACAACTGGATCGTAAACTGTTGTTCTTGTATTCTCATACTTGCCATATATACTTGCATAGACAAGTGGTTCTAACAGTCCAGATTCATATAGTGATTTGATACCCTCATAAAGAGGAACAAGAGATTTGTTTACTGACGCAGGACAATTGCCTTTCTTCTTGATTCGGAATGTTTTGTAATCGTCAAAGAGTGTTGAAGTCAGATCGCAGATAGATATTGTTTCTTTGTGATACTTGTCCTTGAAATAGTCCCTGAAATGATCGATGACCAACTTTTTGTTATACCAGTATGAGTATGATATTTTGCCTTGATCGTACTTGTTTCGATACAGATGTTGACAGTATTCGATGAAGTCGGTTTCTTTGAGTTGCTTTTCTTTCGTGTTGAGATCACCATTGAGAATCAACAACATTACTTCATAAGTCAGCAGACCATCATACTTGTGAATCTGTGTGTCGATATTGTTCTTGAACTCCTCCAATATCAGATTCTTTTGATTTGAGATGTTGTTGATCCTGGGATTGTTCGATCCCTTGATCTTCTGACTTTTGACATCCCACATCTTCGGATCGATTTTGATTCCTGTTGACTTGTGGACATATCGACCGTTGATAAAGTAACGAATGTGTATAACTCCGTTACCGTCTTTTCCCCCTCTCAAATAAAAATTGCCTGTTGGAAACTGTGACTTGACTTTACTCATGATATATATACTTAAATCGTTAATAATTAACAAAATTGCTACAATTATATATATCAAAAACAGGTCAAAAATTCAGTAAAATCGACAACTTTTTTGCAAAAAAACTATACTTATTCTGTGGTATTTTTGAGAATAGTTTTGTTTAACTAATGTAGTAACTTTCGTTACTGCAGGGTACCGTAGAAGTACGTAAAATACAGACGGGAGCAACATAAGTTACTCCCGCCACAAAAGTTATCTGTTTGATTTCAAACAAGTTGCCTGATTAGTATTCCTCTTCGTTGAAGAAGAAGTCGTCTTTGGTTGGGTAGTCGGGCCAGATGTCTTCGATGCTTTCGTAGATCTCGCCGTCGTCTTCAAGTTCTTCAAGGTTTTCCACTACTTCGAGAGGTGCTCCCGAGCGTGTTGCGTAGTCGATGAGCTCATCCTTGGTTGCTGGCCATGGAGCGTCTTCGAGCCTGTATGCAAGTTCAAGTGTCCAATACATAGTTATATAGATTTAAATTATTAATAATCAATGTTTTTCCGTTCAATCTCTGTTAAGGGGGCGCAAATATAGACAAAAAAAATCAATGATGATATTCTTTTTGCTATTTTTGCACAAAATTTATATGAATTTCCCGATGGTGCCATGGAGCAAGTACCATACCACCTTGAGAGAAAGCATCTTTTTGACATAAAAACCATATAAAATGGCCTATACAAAAGACGAGCGATACGACGAAGCGACGACTGCAGCCATCGCCGCCCATTATAAGGAAATACTCAAGCTGCTGGGCGAAGACCCTGAGCGTGAAGGGCTTGTAAAGACTCCGGAGCGAGTAGCGAAGGCGCTGCAGTTCCTGACACATGGAAACCAGCAGGATGGAGCTGAGATCCTGAGGAGCGCGATGTTCAAGGAGGAGTATCAGCAGATGGTCCTGGTCAAGGACATCGAGCTGTATTCGACCTGCGAGCATCATGTGATGCCGTTCATCGGCAAGGCGCATGTGGCATATATTCCCAATGGTACAATCACCGGACTGAGCAAGATCGCGCGCGTTGTGGAGACGTTCGCCCGACGCCTGCAGGTGCAGGAGAGGCTGACGACTCAGATACGCGACTGCATCCAGGAGACTCTCAACCCGCTCGGGGTGGCTGTCGTCATCGAGGCTTCACACACTTGCACGACGCTCAGGGGTGTGCAAAAGGCCAATGCGGTGACAACCACATCGGCCTTCAGCGGTATCTTTCTCAAGGATGAGAGGACTCGTAATGAGTTCCTGAACCTGATAAGATAGATCTTACAGATATGCATCTTCTACGACCTTGGCGCTTCTTGCTATGAAGTCGCTGAGGTCTTTTCCTTTGAGCATGCCGTTGGCCAGGAGTGCGAGATCGGTGATCTGCTTGAGGATCTCGTTGTCAAGCGCGAATGCTTCGAGCGCATCCTTGTGCTCTGCAGCAGCTGCGATGATCTTGGTCACGAGAGGGTTCTCCATATTCACGACGATGTTATACATCATCGGCATCTCGCCGTAGAAGTTCATTCCTCCGCCCATTGCCGACATTTCGCGGTAGCGGCGCATGAACTCGCTCTGGGTGATGAGGATAGGCGCAGCCTCCGCTCCGAGATTCTCCGCCTGGACATGATATTCATTCTCCTTCGGAAGTACGGCCTTGAACATTACTGAGAGTTCTTCCTGCTCGGCCTCTGAGAGTTCAGGCTTTGACTTGTCATCCTTAGGGATGAGGTTGTCAACTGTGTCAGAGTCGACGCGTGCGAAGCGTGAGTTCTCGACCTTGCTTTCAAGAAGCTGGACATAGTGGCTGTCAAGCTGACAGTCCATCAGGAGCACGTCGTAGCCCTTGTTCTTTGCAGCCTCGATGAATGCATACTGGCTGTCTACATCTGTCGCATAAAGGAAGACTGTCTTATTGTCCTTGTCGGTCTGCTCCCCTTCTATAGCCTTCTTGTAGTCGTCGATGCTGAAGTATTTGCCTTCTGTGGTCTTGAGAAGGGCGAACTTCATGGCACGCTCGCAGAATTTCTCGTCAGAGAGCATGCCGAACTCGATTAAGAGCTTGAGGTTGTCCCACTTCTCTTCGAGCTGCTGACGCTCGTTCCTGAAGATCTCGTCAAGACGGTCTGCGACCTTCTTTGTGATATATGTGGAGATCTTCTTTACATTGGCATCGCTCTGGAGGTAGCTTCTTGAGACATTGAGAGGGATGTCCGGTGAGTCGATGACTCCATGAAGGAGTGTAAGGAACTCAGGGACAATGTTCTCGACAGAGTCTGTCACGAACATCTGGTTGCAGTAGAGCTGGATCTTGTTGCGCTGGATTTCTACGTTGTTCTTGATCTTAGGGAAGTAGAGGATACCTGTGAGGTTGAACGGATAGTCCACATTGAGGTGGATGTGGAACAGAGGTTCCTCCGCCATCGGGTAAAGGGCTCTGTAGAACTCGTTGTAGTCCTCGTCCTTGAGGTCAGCCGGCTTGCGGGTCCAGAGAGGCTCAACTTTATTGATAACGTTGTCCTTGTCTGTGTCGACATACTTGCCGTCTTTCCACTCCTGTTCCTTGCCGAAGATCACAGGAACCGGCATGAACTTGCAATATTTGCTCAGGAGGCCTGAGATGCGGCCTTTTTCGGCAAATTCCTTCTCGTCTTCCGCGATGTAAAGGGTGATTACAGTGCCCCTGTCCGCCTTGTCGCACTCTTCCATGTCATACTCCGGAGAGCCGTCGCACGACCATTTCACGGCCTTTGCTCCTTCCTTCCACGAGAGGGTCTCGATGGTCACCTTCTCCGCAACCATGAATGCGGAGTAGAATCCGAGGCCGAAGTGGCCGATGATGCTGCCGAGCTGGTCCTTGTATTTCTCAAGGAACTCGCCTGCTGACGAGAATGCGATCTGGTTGATGTATCTGTCAACCTCTTCGGCTGTCATACCGATGCCGTTGTCGACGATCTTGAGGGTCTTCGCCGATTCGTCGAGTTCGATGCGGACTGCGAGGTCTCCGAGTTCGCCCTTATAGTCGCCGGAGGCGGCAAGGGCCTTCATCTTCTGTGTCGCGTCCACTGCGTTCGCCACGAGCTCCCTGAGGAAGATTTCGTGGTCAGAATAAAGAAATTTCTTGATCACCGGGAAGATGTTCTCGGTGGTTACTCCTATTTTTCCTGTTGTTGCCATTGTATTTTGTTTAATATTCTAATATTCATTTTTAAAGGACAGATCCTCACGTCGGCCTTCGGCCTCCTCAGGATGACAGCGAGAGGCCGTCCGTCAGGAGGACAAAAGGGCCGTCCGTCAAGAGGACAAAAGGGCCGTCTGTCAGGAAGACAAAAGGGCCGTCTGTCAGGAGGACAAAAGGGGCCGTCCCTCTGGACGACCCCATATAGTCAAATTGTGTTCCAATGCCGAAATACTGACAAATAGTCATATTGCACTGCCATTCTACCTGCTTGTCTTGACATCCACTGTGTTTGGTGTGAATGTCATGTGGCAGTAGTCGTGAGGAACACCTTCGCGATATATGTCAAGATTGAAGATTCCGTCATAGACATTGGTCTTCTCCTTGGACTCAAGATATCTCTCGCGTACCGTAAAGCCTCCTACCGTGCCGTACTCTGCAGTCATGCCGATTGTAGTATCTTCCTTTCCTCGCGACTCGACAGACCATTCATACAGCTCTCCCCTCTTGGGATGCATCTTCATTCGTGCGACACCTTTCTCTCCCATATCGACAGCCCAGGTGCTGTCCGTCGCCGAGAGCATAGTGATTTCCGAATCCTCCGGAAGCGAGAAGGTGAAATCCAGGCGCGAATAGTCAAAATCATTGCCTGACATTTCGAACAGAAAAAGCTTCCAGGTCACACCTTCCTCACGGATGGACAATCCCTTGGTGTCAACCCTCATATATGTATAGCGATACTCTCTTGTCGAATGATAAGAAATATCATATACTCCCTGCCCCATATCCGTGCAGTTGCCAAAGAACCGGTAATCAGACTCTTTCTCCAGGTCCGAGAGCTGAAGATATGCATCGAAAGCGATTGCAAATTCGACAGCCTCGACAGGCATAGCCACTGTCTCTGACATCACTTTCTTTGAATATGACTGGAGTTTCTGCGCCGTAACCGGAGACACCTCCGAATATTCGGCTATGCAGGCTGCCGCCAGTGGCAGGAATGCCATCAAAACAAATAACTTCTTCATAACAAAAATGATTTAGAAACGGTATCCGAGACCTATTTTACCACCCATGCACAAAGTTCCGACAGAATATTCTACGAAGAAAAACACTTCCCTGCCCGCAGTAATTCCGAGTGCCGTCATCTGGAATGCCGGAGCCAACTCCGTCTCTCCGTCATATGTGCATACAGTAAGTCCCATGCCGACATCTGAATATAATCTGCAATAATTGAAATTTGCCCAATAGAACCGGGCAGAAGGGATGATGGTAGCGGAGACGCCGCGCTTCTTCCTTATGAGCTGCTCCGTGTCAGGATCGACAAGAGAGCCGTAGAAACCATTGAAATAGAGTCCGGCCGACAGGGTGAAACGCCTCTTGGCATGCCATGAGAACTCTCCGAAGATCTGCCCTGTCATATACACAGGACCATCCTGAGGAGCATACAGGCCTTCAAGTCCGGAAGGACGATCATAGCCAGGGCCATAAATATTCTCATTCCAGTCGTGGATGAAGTTTATCTCATCCATCATGGCATAGCCGCCATATCCGAGGCGTGCCTCGAACTTATACGGCCATTCCTCCCAGAACTTGAGTTCACGCTGACGGTTTTCCATCTTGTCCCGTGCGATCCGGTCGCTGAGCTTCTCCTGTGCGCTCAACGGAATGACGACACAGAGCGACAGCAAAATAAGAATCCTTTTCATATCGATAAGTTCGGTTTATTTCTCATGGTCAGTTATTTCGTAGCGAGGATATGCATGGCCGGAATATGTCATGCGGCAGGTCCTCAGCAGCTCCGACTGGCGGAAGAACTCCACCGTCATGAGGCCGGTATATGAAGTTGAAACGATCAGCATCTTCTTCTGATGATCAAATTTCACATCCATATCCTCCATGGCATATGATGCGCTGTATGGAGAGTTCTCAGTGCATGTTCCGGATGCCGACACCGACAAGTGCATCCCTTCCTTCCCTTCTTCAAGGAGCCTCACCTCAAGCCAGATGTCTGCTTCCTTGACCTGCATTTCCCAGCAGTCCTTCGAAACCATTCTCACAGCCACATCGTCATTGTATGACATATTTATGTCACAGCCTCCTTTGAGGGAGAAGAAACCGGCTTCGGCATAGTCAAATTCATTGTTATTATAGACATGAACCCCCTTCCCCAACCTGAGTTCCGTTCTTACCAGATCATATTCCTCCGACACCTTCTCTTCAGGATCCGCTTCAAGGAAACGGGCTACGTAGTATGCCTCATAGAAAGTCTTCAGATAACGTTCCACATTTTTGGAGAAGATCTGGGCGCAGAAACGCGTCATTCTGTCGTTGGTCGTATCGTCAAGATCTGACAGGTCCGAAACCTTGCATGAAACTGCTGCAAGGAGTGACAATAAAAGTATAACCGTCTTTCTCATATCATCAGAATCTATAACCTATACCTATCATTCCACCTATATACACTGAGCCATAGCCCACTTCCGCGAATCCGAAGACCTTGCGGCCGACGGTTATGCCTATAGGGACCAGCTGGGCTGACAGATAGGATTCGGAAATCGTGTCATATGTTCCTTTCATCTGTCCTGCAGTCACGCCGACGCCCAACGAAGAATACATCCTCACCATTTCGCGGTTGACCCAATAGAACCTCGCATGCGGCATGAGTGTCAGGACATATCCGGTTTCCCTCTGCGACACTTCGGTCGCAGGCTTCCATATCGGATTGGCTGCCGCACTGACGGCAAATGTGAACCACTTCCTGATATGGAAATCAATCTCAGCAACAATATTTCCCGTCATGTATGTCTTGCCGAAATCGGACATGAAGATGTCCTGAACCGGAGTATATTCATAATGTCCGAGATTGCCATATCCTGTGAAATTCATGGCATCTATCGACGGATAGCCGCACCAGCCGAGCCTGATCTCATGCTTGAAAGGCAGTCTGTCCCTCTTTTCATCCGCCTGTGCATCGAAGACTGACGCAAAAGCAAGCAGCAACGACAATGTTACAACGAATCTGTTCATAGCCTGTCAATTATCAGAAATCATAAACGTCGTTCCTCACCTCTGAGCCGTCATACCCGCACTTGACAACGTCAAGTTCCTCCATGGAGCCATTCTTATCGTAATCTCCGGAGATCCTGACTGTCACGGCTCCGTCCATCATCACATATGAAGGATTCCCCCTGTAGACTTTCCTGATCAGCGGGCCGTCAGTGACGACCTGCACCTCATAACCCGTATGCGATCTGCACATGCAGTCGGTCACGATCTCCCAGCTGTAATAGGCGTATTCGTCTTCGACCGAGTTGAAATCAACGACATGCGAGTCACCGTCATGGAACCAACAGTAAATCCTGTATTCATAGTTGGAATCCTCAGGCATATGCACAAGTTCATATCTGTCCTTGCCGGAAGTCATCACCCACAGCGCACCTGGCTCGGAGATGGACCTGCCGCCTGTGCTCAATGTGAAGGTGTAGAAGTCCTGCATTTGGTAGTGGGTGTCGTCCACCTTTATCAAGGTCCTGTAGATATACCCCATCTGCATCTTCTCTTCTGCAGACATCTTATCATATGCTTCAACCGACATGGCGGTCTCCGCCAGGATCACAGGGAAAATCACCTTGGAATTGACTTCTGTCCGGGCATAGTTCTGAAGATTAAGGCTGCTGTAGTTGGAACTCTCACCGGAATCCAGCCTACAGGCACTTATAACAGGGATGCAGAGCATCAAAATCAATATACACTTTTTCATAACACTCTGATTTAGAACCTATATCCGACGCCTACACTCCAACCTATGAACGCCATTCCGAAACCTGATTCGGCAAAGCCGTAGAGCTTTCGGCCGAAAGTGACACCCAGGGGCACCACCTGCACAGAAGGCATGGTCATAAATTCATCATCGTCATATGACATCCATGCTCCGATGCCGACAGATCCATATAAGGTGCATGCAGGACGGTCCAGATACTTGAAACGCGCTGTCGGGAGAATATGCACTGAGACTGAAGATTCTCTTCCTCTCCTGTTGCCTTTATAATCATAGACATTCTTCCACATGCCCGACATATATGCCACTGCAGCTAATGTGAACTTCCGGCTGCAATTGTAGCTGTATTCAGCAGTCAGATGGCCCAGCATGTAACGGGGGCCCTCATAGTCACTATATATATAGGAAGGATTGTCAGAAGGTATGGGGTACTTCTCGCCGAATCGTCCGAACATCAGTCCCTCAATGACAGGAACCCCTGCCACTCCGACTTTGAATCCGTGTCGGGGAAAGGCATCATCCTTTTCCTGAGCAGAAACGGCTGGCTGCAGGAGAAGCATCAAGCCTAAAAGAATGGAAAGTTTCTTCATAATGTCTTTGTTGTAAGTCCGGTTCATTAGATGCACATCTGCCTCTGCATGTTGCATCCCGCATAACAAAAATGGCCGCATTGCTGCGGCCGTATACTGAAAAGAGAGGCTGTTATTTGTACATGAATCTCTTGATACTCATCTTCGGAGTCTTCTCGAAAGGCTCTGCCATGACCTCTATGAGACCGATCTTGCTGTATGAAGGCATTGACTTGTTGACCTCTGCGATGAGGGTTGTCTTATACATCTCAAGGTCTATCTGAGCCTCTTTCAGCGAGTCTTTGTCCATATATACGAGTGCCACGAGCTTTGCGCCTCTGTCGACTACCACTGACTCGATCACGTATGGCTGGTTGTTGAGTACAGCCTCGATCTCCTCAGGGTAGATGTTCTGTCCGTTTGCAGAAAGGATCATGTTCTTGCTGCGGCCCTTGATGAAGATGTTGCCCTTCTTGTCGATGAGTCCGAGGTCACCTGTACGCATCCATCCGTCCTCTGTGAATGCCGCCTTCGTAGCCTCTTCGTTCTTATAGTAACCGCTCATGATGTTCAGACCTCTTGCCTGGATCTCTCCGACCTTGGTGTATGGATCCTCAGAGTCGATGCGGACCTCAACTGTGTCGATAGGCTTGCCGCAAGACTTAGACGCGAACTCCCACCAGTCCTCATATGCCATGAGAGGAGCGGCCTCTGTCATACCGTAACCTACAGTGAAAGGAAGCTTGAATCTCCTGAACCACTTCTCCACGTCAGGATTGAGGGCTGCGCCGCCCATGACGATCTCACGGACATTGCCTCCGAACGCGTTGAGGAGAGTGTTGCGGACCTTCTTGAAGATGAGCTGGTTGACACCAGGGATGGCGCAGAGCACCTTCATCACAGGCTTGTTGACGATCGGAGCGACCTTGCTCTTGAAGATCTTCTCCATCACGAGGGGAACTGTGATGACGAGGTATGGCTTCACCTCCTTCATGGCTCCGAGCAGGAGCGCAGGAGTCGGAGTCTTGCCGAGGTAGTAGATAGACGAACCGCCGCAGAGCGGGTATATGAGCTCGAACATCATGCCGTACATATGCGCCATTGGGAGCATTGACACGATCTTGTCCTCAGGATATGAAGGCAGTCTCTTCTGACCGAATGTAACATTTGCCGAGATGCACTCATAACGTAGCATCACGCCCTTAGGAGCACTTGTAGTTCCTGATGTATAGTTGATGATTGCAAGTTCCTTGTCGTTGTCTGTAGGGTAAGCCACGTCAGCTGCTGTGAAGCCGTTCGGATACTTCTCCGCAAAGAGAGCATCCACGTTGTCACTGGCTGCCTGGATCTCAGGAGTTGCAGCATAGAGAAGCGAGAAGTCGCTTGAAGATATTACCGCCTTCACTGTCGGCATCTTGGCGATGTCGAGCTTTGCCCAGATGTCTGAGTCAGTGAGAAGGAGTGTGCTCTCCGAGTGGTCCACAAGAGAGTTGACGCTGTCCGGATGGAAGTCGGCAAGGATAGGAACGAGGACAGCCTCGTAGGTGTTGGCCGCGAAGAATGTCACGCCCCAGCGTGCAGAGTTCTTGGCACAGAGGGCAACCTTGTCACCCTTCTTGAGTCCTATTGCTTCAAAGAACACATGGAACTTTGCAATCTGTGTTGCGAGCTCGCCGAATGTGAACAGTTCGCCACGGTAGTTTCCGAGAGCCGGGCGCTCCCAATTAGCCTTGACAGCCTCTTCAAGTCTTGTGAAATAATGTTTCATCTTGTTTCAGTATAGATTTTAGTATTACAGGGCGCAAAAGTAGAAAAATATGCTTGCACGCGCGTATAATTCATTATATTTGTGGCGAAACACATGTTAATGTGGTGATTTTGCACCATAAAAAAAGGATAAAATGAGAAGCAGACCAATTGTAGCACTTATCTACGACTTCGACGGCACTCTGTCGCCGGGCAACATGCAGGAGTTCGGTTTCATCCAGGCCATAGGAAAGAAGCCGCAGGAGTTCTGGCAGGAGAGCGACGACATCGCAGTGGGCCAGGACGCAAGCAATATCCTCAGCTACATGAAGCTCATGTTCGAGGAGGCGCGCAAGGCAGGCATCAAGCTCCGCAGGGAGGACTTCAAGAGATTCGGAGCATCGGTGGAGCTGTTTGACGGAGTGAGGGAATGGTTCGGGCTCATCAACGCATACGGCAAGAAGCATGGCGTGAAGATCGAGCATTACATCAACTCGTCAGGACTTGCCGAGATGATCGAAGGCACAGACATCGCCAAGGAGTTCAAGCGCATCTTCGCATGCTCATTCATATATAACAAGGAAGGAGAAGCGGAATGGCCGGGAGTCGCAGTGGACTACACAGCAAAGACCCAGTTCCTCTTCAAGATCAACAAGGGCATCCTCAGCATCAGGGACAACAAGAAGGTCAATGAAAGCCAGGCTGAGGACATCAAGAGAATCCCTTTCCCGCATATGATCTATTTCGGAGACGGAGAGACTGACGTGCCGTGCATGAAGATAGTCAAGATGTTCGGAGGACACTCGATAGGTGTCTATAATCCGGAGATCAAGAAGAAGGTCAATGTGGCAAAGAAGCTCCTCAGACAGCAGAGAGTGAATTTCATCACTCCAGCTGACTACACCAAGGACAGCAAGACCTACCATCTGGTCTGCACCATCATCGACAAGATCAAGATCGACTTCGAGCTGGCGAAGCTGGCAAAGTCCAGATAAAAAGAATTCCCGAGAGCTGATCCCGGGAATTCTTTTTATTTGACTATGACTTTAAGCTTGTCATATGCCCGTTCTGCCTTGGCGAGGGCTGCCACTACCGACTCGTCGGTCGCAAGTATGACTCCCACTCTTCTGTGGCCGGCTATTTCCGGCTTGCCGAAGAAGCGGACCTGAACGCCCGGCTCCTCAAGAACCTTATCAAGGTCGCAGAACTCATATTCCTTGGTGTTGCCCTCAACCACGATAGCCTTAGAAGCTGACGGGCCATAGAACCTGACGTCAGGAATCGGCAGGCCGAGGATTGCGCGTGCGTGAAGCGCAAACTCCGAAAGGTCCTGGGAGATCATTGTCACCATGCCTGTGTCATGCGGTCTTGGAGACACTTCGCTGAAGATAACCTCGTCGCCTTTGACGAAGAGCTCCACTCCGAAGATACCATAGCCGCCAAGCGCTTCAGTGATGGCCTTCGCTATCGCCTCGGCCTTCTCTATCGCCTCCTGCGACATCGCCTGCGGCTGCCATGACTCGCGATAGTCTCCATCAACCTGATGATGTCCTACCGGCTTGAGGAATGTGGTTCCTGCGCAGTGACGGACTGTGAGAAGAGTGATCTCATAGTCGAAAGTCACAAAGCCCTCGACGATCACCTTTCCGCTGCCGGCACGGCCGCCTTCCTGCGAAATGCGCCATGCATCATCGATCTGGGACGCTTCCCTGATGGTGCTCTGACCGTGTCCTGAAGAACTCATCACAGGCTTTACGACACATGGGATGCCCACTTCCTTGACCGCATTGTCAAACTCCTCGCGGGTTTCTGCGAAGCGATATGGGGAGGTCGGCAGACCGAGTGTCTCGGCTGCGAGCCTTCTGATTCCCTCACGGTTCATAGTCAGGCGTGTAGCCTTGGCTGTCGGAATGACATTGAAGCCTTCCTCCTCAAGCTTAACGAGTCTGTCTGTCGCGATGGCTTCGATTTCAGGGATGATGTAATCCGGCTTCTCTTCTCTGATCACAGCCTCGAGAGCATCTCCGTCGAGCATAGAGAGAACGTGATTGCTGTGAGCGACGTGCATTGCAGGAGCGTTTGCATACTTGTCAAGAGCAACGACCTCCACTCCGTAGCGCTGAAGCTCCAGAGCGACTTCCTTTCCGAGCTCGCCTGATCCGCAGAGGACGGCCTTCTTGCCCGATTTGGTGAATGTAGTACCTATCTGTGCCATAAGATTGAATTATTTACCATAACGTTTAAGGATAGTATCGCCATAAGCATCGATGCGGCGGTCACGGAAGAAAGGCCATCCGCGACGGACATACTCTGTCCTGTCAAGGTCGATCTCGACCACCTTTACGCCTTCCTCGTCGTTTCCAAACTCTGCAAGGAGCTCACCCTGAGGGCCTGTTGCGAATGAACGTCCCCAGAACTTGATGCCCTTGGTGTTTCCTGTAGGGTCATCCTCCTGTCCTGTGCGGTTTACTGTGATCACTGGAAGGCCGTTGGCCACTGAATGACCCCTCTGCACGAGCTGCCATGCGTCACTCTGCACCTTCTGCTCCTCTACAGGGTCTGTGTATACGCCTCCGATCGCTGTAGGATAAATGAGCATCTGGGCTCCGTTGAGAGCCATGCAGCGTGCTGCCTCCGGATACCACTGGTCCCAGCACACGAGCACTCCGAGAGTTCCGACAGAGGTCTCTATAGGCTGGAATCCCATGTCACCTGGAGTGAAGTAGAACTTCTCATAGTAGCATGGATCGTCCGGAATGTGCATCTTGCGGTATTTGCCTGCTATGCTTCCGTCCTTCTCGATGACAACTGCCGTATTATGATATATGCCTGCTGTCCTGCGCTCAAAGAGAGAGAGGACGAGGACGATGCCGAGCTCTTTCGCGAGAGCGCCATAGGTCTCTGTAGAGGGACCTGGGATCGACTCTGCAAGGTCGCAGAGGGCAGCTTCTTCGTGCTGACAGAAGTACACTGAATTGTGCAGTTCCTGAAGGACCACGAGCTGAGCGCCCTGCTCCGCACATTTCCTGATGTTTGACTTCAGTTTCTCGATGTTTGCCGGAATGTCGTTACCGCAGCTCTGCTGCACCATTCCTACCTTTAATATATTCATGGCTTAAACTTATAAATTACATAGTTCTTTCGACTTCGCTCGAAATGACAGGCATCAGCGAAGATATCCTTCCGGGAACTGCATTGTCACACAGTGGAGAGAGCCATGTCCGGAAAGCAGGGCCCTGCAGTCGATCACTATCACTTCCCTGTCCGGGAATGCCTCCTGGAGTCTCTTGCGAGCGACTTCGTCAAGCGGAGAGCCTGCTCCCGGGAGAAGTACGGCACCGTTGATTATCAAGAAGTTGGCATATGAGGCAGGAAGTCTGTAGTCGTCAAGATAAAGAGGCTCCGGAAGCGGAAGCGGGATGAGGTTGTACGGCTTGCCGTCAAGCGTCTTGAAGCCTCGGAGTTGCTTCTCCATGGCTGCGAGCGGCTCATAGTGCGGATCCTCGGGATCTGTGCACTGCATGTATGCTATCGTGTCCGGAGAGCAGAAGCGGGCAAGGATGTCCACATGGCTGTCGGTGTCGTCGCCGATTATGGTTCCGTGATCGAGCCATAGGATCCTCTCAAGGCCGAATGCTCCGCAGAGTTCCTCCTCGATCTCCTCCTGACTGAGGTATTCGTTGCGGTTGACGGAGCAGAGGCACTCTGTGGTCGTAAGCATCGTGCCGCAGCCGTCGCTGTCTATGCTGCCGCCTTCAAGGACATATGGACGCATGTCCACGCCCATGACGTCGTCCTCGAACGCCCCCTGGCTGAATATGTTCTTTGTAAGCTGGTTGTCAAGGTCGGAAGCGAACTTGAGGCCCCATCCGTTGAAGACGAAGTCGTAAAGATATTTCTGGCCACCGTCGCCGAAGACGCTGATGCCGCCATGGTCACGTGCCCATGTATCGTTGAGCGGAGACTCATAGAAACGGATGGAATCCACGTCAAGAGCAATACCCTTGCGATCTGTTATCCTTGCGATGTCGGCCTTGCACTCCTCGATGTCGCGTGTCACGATCATAAGAGGCTCATATTTAAGAATGTTTGATGCTATGTCCACATAGCATTCAAGAACCTTTTCCAATTCATACCACTCGGTGTCGCAATGCGGCCATGTTAGCTGCACTCCACTCTGGTGCTCCCATTCTGCGGGCAGTCTGCTCATATCTTCGATCGGTTAAGTGTTATATAAAACGCAAATATAATAAAAATAAAGAAGACGCCCCAATGTTACGGCATGAACCCCGAAAGTTTTCGGACTGACTTTCGGGGTTCGCGTAATATTTATGAGAAAGCGTATCAGAAGATGATCGTCACGGCTCTGCTCATCTCAGGATCGGCCGGAGAGGTGATGACCTCAGGCTGAAGGACGAGACGGTCCTTGTCGATGCCATACTTCTCCACGAGGAGGTTGCAGATATATTCGCCACGAGCCTTGCTGAGGTATTCATTGCGCTTGACAGTGCCGGTTGTGCTGTCAGCCTTTCCGGAGAGGGTGATGTAGACCTTGGTCTCCTGGTCTACCTTGGAGAGGATGTTCTGAGCGATGTACTCCATGTGAGCCATCTCCTTTTCATCAAGAACGGTCTGGCCGATGTTGAAGTAGACTGTCGCAGGTTCCATCTCAGCTAAGAAGTCCGCTGCCGAGAATGGAGTCACAGACTTTAGCTGCTTGTTCTCCTTGGTGAGCTTGCCATTTGCTGCCGACAACGATGCGTTTTCCTGTTCAAGGGCGAGGTTGGCGACCTCAAGTGCCGCAGCTGCCGCCTCAAGAGCGACTATCTGGTCTGCAGCTACAGATGCATACTCATCGAGGACTGTAGACGTCCTCACGAAGTTCGGCCAGCCGAGATCGACAGCGAGTCCCATAGTCACTGAAGGAAGCACTGCCACACCGTCGGATGCACGCACCCTGCCATTGACGACTGTCGCCCTCATATCGATGATGAGGTCAAGTCTGTCGACAAGACGGAGATTGTGGAGCAGACCTGCTCCCAACGCAAGTTCATTGTCTGCAAAGTCCACATTGTCAAGACCATACGAACGGAAGAAACCGGCGTGGAGATATGGGACAAAGTTCCAGAAGCGTGTCTCCTTGTAGCCGCTGAGCGCATTTGAGATGTTCCATAGGAAATCGCCGTGCACGTACATATATCCGAATTTCTCCTGATACATGTTCTTGTCCTTGTCGAGTGTAGGACCGAGTAAAGTTGCAGTCTCTGACCACACCTGGGAGTTGAGTCCCTGATAACCCACTCTCATTCCGACTGACGGAGTGAACCATTTACCGAAGTTGGCGTCAATGCTCGGAGCAATCTTGAGATTGTCGGCATCCAGGCCTTCGTTCCAGAAAAGATTTACACCACCGGCAACACCGATGAACCAGTTGTCGCCGAAACGGTTGGTCTCATAAGGACCGCGGACGATCTTACCGTTTTCGTCCCTGTTTCCATTCTCCTGTGCCATCACGGCAGGAGATGCTGTCAATGAGACAGCGATAAGAGCCGCAGCTCCCAAAAATAAATTCAGACGTTTCATAACCACTAAAATTTAATGTGTCATAAAACGCCCTATACAAATTTGGTGTATTTTGTGACTTTTTCAGTAAAAATTTTTTAATTTTACGAAATGGACATCAACTCAACACTCGAGAAATACATCTATGAAGAGGTCGTGCCAAGATATGCATCGTTTGATGCCGCGCACAAGGAAGACCATGCTCTCACAGTGATCAGACAGGCCACGGAGCTGCTCGACAGCAGGGACAGCTGGGCGGCGGCGCAGGAGGGCGTGGAGCCTTTCTGGCTCACGGCCGTCGACCGCGCCATGCTGCTGACTGCCGCAGCATGCCATGACCTGGGACTTGTGAACGGAAGAGACAGACATCATCTGGACTCGGGTATCATCATCCGTGCAGACCAGAGGCTGAGGGAATGGTTCTCCGAGGAGCAGATCGAGGTGATCGCACAGGCGGCGGAAGACCACAGGGCTTCCGGCAAGGGCGCTCCCCGCAGCATCTACGGCATGCTGATAGCTGAGGCTGACAGGGTCATCGACCAGGAAACCATCATAAGACGCACCATCCAGTTCGGTCTGAAACATTATCCTGACTTATGCCGGGAGGGCCAGCTGCAGCGTGCGGGAGAGCATCTTGTGGAGAAATACGGACGAGGCGGATATCTGAGGCTGTGGATTCCGTGGAGCAGCAATGCCGCGCGTCTCGACGCGCTTCAGGACCTGATTGCAGACCCGGAGGCTCTGAAAACGGAAGTGACACGAATCTATGACTCATTATAATATGAAGAAAGTATATTTCGCAGGGTCTATCCGAGGTGGCCGGGTGGACGCAGACCTATATAAAAGAATGATAGAGCACATGCAGAAGACTGCAGTAGTCCTCACCGAGCATGTCGGAAGTCCGCACCTCAACCTCATGGAGCAGGGCAAGCGTGACAAGGACATATACGACCAGGATACCGCGTGGCTGCGCGAGAGCGATGTCCTTATCGGCGAATGCACCTGCCCTTCGCTCGGAGTGGGATATGAACTGGCATATGCAGAAAGCAGAGGCATTCCATGCCACATCTTCTATGACCGCACCAAGACCCAGCTTTCGGCGATGCTGACCGGCGATCCATACTTCCACATATATCCATATGAAACGGAAGAGGAAATCTATCCGGTAATAGACAGGATTCTTCAAATGGCATAACTATCGCATAGACTTGCCCGATTGATTTTGATCGGGAAGTTATGATACGATATGTTTTTACTGTTCTTTGTACACTGATTGTTGCCGGCGCGGCCTATGCACAGACACCGGTAGAGGATGTGATCAGCAAATATTCTACTGTCAAAGGTTCCAGGGACTTCATCGCCTCCGGGCCCGGCATGACGCTTGCGCGAAGCCTTATCCGCAAGACTCCCCTTGCGTGCATCGCACCGGAAGTGGAAGTGCTGGAGGTGCTGAAGATGCAGAACGCATCCGAAGCTGACATCAAGCATTTCGAGGAAGACCTTCTGGCGGCGTTGAAATCATATGAGTACTATGGCAAGGCCGACGCCCCGAAGGGAATCGTGGACATATATATTGACAGGTCAAGTGACGGGATCGTAGGCGAACTGGTCATCTACAATCCCGTCATCTATTCCGTAAACAGCCTCCGGGGAGAGCTTAGCGCCGATAAGCTGATCCAGGTCTACCACGATGGTCTATAGGTCTTTCTGGTATGCCTCACGCGGGTCTCCGTTTGCAAGAAGTATCATCCCGCAGTGCTTAAAGCCATATCCTGACAGCACGTGATGCATTATGACATTGTCCTTGTGAGTGTCTATGCGTATGGATTTTGCCCGCGCGAATCCCCAGTCCAGCAATGCCTTGGCGGCATTATGGCCTGACTCCGCGACAGCTATCCTGTGGATGACATGATATGGGACGTCGCTCAGCCAGCAGTCATCATATATTTCCGCATATGTCGGGTCAGGTCCGGGGATGAACGCCATGGTGGCCAGCACCTCCCCGCCTTCGCACAGCACGACGCAATGGCCGTTGTCAATATCCTTCCTGACAACTTCCTCCGACGGATACCCGTCATTCCACTGATGCAGGTTTCCGCTTGAACGCATGATACCCCGCGCCTTCCGGAAAATATCCATCAGCACGGGGACATCATCATATGTTGCCTTCCTGATCATTCACTGCTGCAGTATCTGCGATGCGTGATTCTTTGTATCCACTTTCTCGATTATCCTTTCAAGGATGCCGTTCTCGTCGAAGACGAATGTCCTTCTTATCGTGCCAAGCACTGTCTTTCCGTACATTTTCTTCTCTCCCCATGCTCCGAAAGCCTGGAGCATCTGAGTGGATGTGTCCGACAGAAGCGTGAACGGCAGTTCATACTTGTCTGCAAACTTCCTGTGCGATGCCACGCTGTCCTTGCTCACGCCTATGACATTATAGCCCTGAGCCACCAGGGCGGCATAATTGTCACGAAGATTGCAAGCCTCTGCAGTACAGCCGCTTGTATTATCCTTCGGATAGAAATATATGATTGTCCTTTTTCCTTTGAGGTCCCTGGAGGAGACCCTGTTGCCATCCTGATCCATAACTTCGAAATCAGGCATCCTGTCACCAATCTTCAACATAGTTCAATTATTGATTTTCCAATTCTTCCAAGGCCTGAACAGCTAACTGTGCAAACTCCGGGTCGTCTGATTCTTTGAGCATGGTGTAGTACTTCACTGCCTCATCGATGTTGTTCAGATCCCGATGAATGTTGGCTATGTTGGCCATCACAAGCCAGTCGTCCGGTGCGATTTCAAGCACCTTGAGATATTGCTCCAGCGCGCTCTGCAGATCTCCTGCCACGAAAGCGAGGACCGCCCTGTCTGACAGGAACATCACGTTATCCGGATATGCCTCCAGAGCCATGTCTACAAGTCTTGATGCATATTCCTTGTCATCGATGGAATACAGGGCGACGAAATAATCCTGAATCGAATTTATGAATGACTCTCCGTTGTCATTCATCGGTTCATTGAAAGTCCACGTCCATGCACCTCCGTTCGCCTTGTTCCTTTCGAAAGTCTTCATGATAAGCGATATGAACCCTTCATAGTCCGCTGACGCATTCAACAGAAGATGGGCTTTGCCAAAATACAAGTCAAGACGGTCCGGATTCAATGCCATTCCCTTGTCAATCTTCTCATATCCAAGTTTCAGCACATCACCATGCAGGACAACCTTACTGACGATATATCCCGCATTGTTGCCCGTCGAATCCACGAGGGCATATGCGCTTTCGCCCTCCGGGACCTCCGGCACGATTTCCACCACCTCTTCCAAAGCCGTAAAGTAATAATAGTTCAGCCATAATGCATATACCTCGGCATTTCCAGGCTCCTCTGCCTCCCACTGTTCCAGGTAAGTCTTCAGGGAGTCTGTCTCAAAGGCATCCAGCAAGGCGACCGCCTCATCATATCGCGAGTGGTCCTGACCGGACGAGGTCACCATTGATGCCACGACGGCTATCAAGAATATCAAGGTCCGTTTCATGATCATATGGATTAATTATTTCCTGATGCCATAAAGGTAGGCAAGAAGGGCCATCTTGCCGCGCATTGTTTCACGAGGTGTGAACTCTCCGTTCACCCACATGTATCGGATGTTGAAGAATGACTCCTGATGCGGCCAGCCGCCGGTGTACCAGTCCGGATAGCATCTGTTCAGGAGGATTCTTGCGTCTCCGCCGTTTCCTGGAGACCAGGTCTCCGTGCCATTGAATGGAGTCTGGCCAGGGTGCGAGCCCGGAACACCGTCGTTGCGGCCGGTAGTATAGCAGTCGATGATGTGACGTTCTCCCAGTCCGGTCATCTCGACTGTGTTGGACGGATTTCTTCCAAGTCCCCATCCCGCTTCGATGTACATGGCCTGCTCGAGCTGTTCTCTTCTCTGGTCGTCATCAGCCACATAGTGGGCAAGAAGCACCAGCTGAAGGTTCTCCGATGTCTGCCAGCGAGGGTCATTCGCCGTTCGGCGTGAAGGACGGGTCGCCATATGGCATACATTGTTCTCATCAGCCTGCTTGTTCACGCTCTTGACGAGGTTGTCATAAAACTCCGGATAATGTCTTTCCTGAGGACAGGTCAGATATGCAGCAGCACCCCATATCTGATAGTAGCGGCTGCCGCGTCCCTTCAGGAACAGAGGTGCGGTTCCATCTCTGACCACGCTTTCTTCCACCATGATGTCTTCCCAAGCCCTTTCGCCTGTCAGATTATAAAGGAAAGCTGCAGCCATCTGCTTGAAATCACGTCCTCTGATGCTTGCAGATCCGACATCCTGCATATCGTCCAGCTGCCTGTTCTCCTGTCTTTCCGCAAACCGGAATGCCTTTACAGCTTCAGCTGTATAGTAACTGCGAAGCTCCTCGTCACCATGGATTCTGAACGCCTCCGCCATGATAGCGCAGTTCGCAGCATTTGCCCAGGCTGCCATTGTAGTACAGCCGGCCTGGAACATCACCTTCCAGTCAGATGAAGGATTGGTAACGCCCTGTGCGTAGGCTTCACCGTCCCTGATGCTGAGGAAGAAGTCAACCTCGTTGCGGGCTTCGTCCAGCAGGTCAGGGATACCGTTTCCGCTCTCCCTGATGCTAAGGTTATCCTCTGAAAGACGGCCTCCGGTCAACAGGTACGGCAGTAAAATATCATATATGTTGCTGACATGGACAAGATGTCTGTCCCAGTCAAATGCATCCGAATGGCCTCCGCGTGCAACTTCATTTACAGGATTTCCAGGAAGCCTGTGCTGCCAGAAAGCAGATTCTTCAGGCAGCTTGAAGTGAGGTTCATCCCAGACATCACCTCTGAGTTTCCTCCAGTCAGGATGCCATGGATGAAGGTCTGTCTTATATATGACCAGTCCTTCCGGACTTTCTCCAGGGATGAACTGCGGCTGACGCGGAACAGGTGTGATGCGAGGATCTATCGGTTCGCCAAGGCGCATGTAGTAATATCCCCTTACCGAATAATGATATGGCTGAAAGTATATATCATTGCTGATGTCGAAGTCCATGCTGCATCCGACGTCCTCCACCACGAGACGATAGCGTCCGGGGGCCGCATCCTTGAAGTCGATGTTCCATACATCCGAACCGGTCATATTCTTACGGTTCGCTTCCTTCTCGGACTCGGCCGCACTCATCCAGAAAGCGACATTGCCGACCTTCCGCTTCTTTCCGGTCGCCGTGTCATAGAGCCACACCTTCTTACCCTCGAATGATGTGTAATCCCTCTGACCTCCATCGCCAAGCCACAGATAGAGGTCTGCCGCCTTGGTCTCCTCTTCAGGGGAATACCCTATGATGTTGACATGGACCGCTTCAGACACCGACGACCATATGTCGAAGGTCACTTCCGCCTCTGTCTTGTCCGAGCCGAGGCCTTCCGGGATGCTCACAGTGTAGGTAGCACCCTGCTTCATGGACTTCGGGAGATGGAGGAATATCCAGTGGTCAAGTTCCGAAGTGAGCGTATTGTCGGTATTCATCGGCTTCGACTTCCTCCACGCCGCGACAGCGCTGCGGGACCCGAAAGCCTTGTCATCCTTCGATGAGATGACCCAATTCGCCGCATTGCCGGCCACATCCGTGTCCAGCCTCTGGCCGAACACGAAGAGGGTGTCGTCACCCTCGACGAAGGTATGGCCGAGGTATGCGCTCGGACCTGTGGCATCGTCGCGATACCTCACCTCTCCGTCACGGAAATGCACCATGATGTAGTCCTTGTCGATAGTCTTGATGCCAACAAGCTTTGTGGCATTCATAATCTGCGGGCTCACTATGGCAGCAAGCACCGCAGCAAAGGTCAGAAGTCGTCTCATAATTATCTGTCGAATAGGTTTTTAGCATTTTCCATCGCTTCGATCACGCGGTCGCACCATGCATCGAATTCCGGATCCTCGGTCTGCAGCTGCGGGTGGTCCTTGATATAGGCCACAGCCTTGCGGACACCTTGATCGAGGCGGGTTGTCGCACAGAAGCCGGGCACAGCACGCTTGAGCTTGCTGCAGTCGAAGACCACGGAGACGGCCTTGTCGCCCAAGAGTCCGCCTCTGAGGTCATATGCAGGTGGTGCGACTGCCGCAAGATAGTCAGAGGTCACATAATATGGCTTGTATTCCACGCCAAGGGCGTCTGCTATGCTTTGGTAAATCTGATTCCATGTGAGTGATTCGTCGGACATTATCTGATATGCCTCTCCTATCGCATGAGGATTGCCCAGCAGGCCGATGAACCCTTTGGCAAAGTCTTCGTTCCAGGTCATGGTCCAAAGGGAACTGCCGTCTCCATGGACTATGACCGGCTTGCCCTCCATCATACGCATGAGGACCTGCCAGCTGCCTTTGCTTCCATGCACTCCTACAGGAACGCTGCGCTCGCAGTAGGTATGGCTCGGACGGACTATGGTCACTGGGAAGCCATGTTCACGGTATTCCTTCATAAGCAGTTCCTCACATGCAATCTTGTTGCGGGAATACTCCCAGTATGGATTGGCGAGAGTCGTGCCCTCCGTGATGACATGCTGGCGGGCCGGCTTTTTATATGCCGACGCAGAGCTGATATATACATACTGCCTTGTGCGGCCGGAGAACATCCTGATGTCACGGGCCACCTGCTCCGGCACGAATCCTATGAACTCACACACCGCATCGAAGGTCTCGTCGCCGAGCTTCGCCGCGACCTCCTCCGGGCGATTGTTGATGTCCCCTGTGATGAGTTTGACATTCTGTGGCACCTCCGCGCTACGGTTTCCGCGATTAAGCAGCCACAGGTCATGTCCTTCGGCAGCAAGCTGTCTGGTGATGGCACTGCTGATCGTGCCCGTTCCACCGATGATAAGTATCTTCATAGCAAGTCCTCCTGAATTATTGCTCTCAAATTTAATGAATTTATCTTTGAGTTCGCCATTCCTTATATGAAAAGAGTAGATTTTGTGGACGGAACATAATCACAAAAAGACATAATTGTTGTATTATTTCATAGAAAAAACGTCTCAAAGACATTCCGGTATACGACACCATATGCCCCCAGGTGAGATACAATCTTGACGAGCTGGCCGTGACTGTCCAGGCAAGGAGCAGTCTCCTTGTAGCTTGCGACGCACTGGTCCTTCACCCTCTGCGGCATGAGGTTGTAGATGACCACCAATGTTTTGGTGTCAAAATCAATTTCTTCATCCATTCCTGCGACTATGGCAGTCACAGAGGAAGCAATCAAATACCTTAAGAAGATATGACACAGATAGAAAGACAATT
>X418_Giraffe__coassemble_24_pt1 | contig 37911 bp, 27 predicted proteins | sample X418_Giraffe__metabat2_high_PE_001 | metagenome-assembled genome bin X418_Giraffe
TATATGTATTACTGTTTGTATTCATACCTTATATATATTAAGCGATTTTTACCTTCTTTGCCCTTCTCTTGATGGAGCCCTCGATCACGTAGTGGTCGATGAGCGGTGCAAATGTGTTCATGAGGAGGATGGCGAGCATCATTCCCTCTGGATAACCCGGGTTCCACAGACGTACTGTCACTGCGAGAGCACCTACGAGGAATCCGTAGATCCACTTTCCGCACTCAGTCTGAGCTGAAGTCACAGGGTCAGTTGCCATGAATACGGTACCGAAGAGGAAACCGCCCATCACGAGCTGATAGTATCCAGGGAGGTCAGTTGCGCCTACTGCATATCCGAGGTATCCGATTGCAAGGCCTCCGAGAACTGATGAGAACATGATCTTCCAGCTTGCTACGCCAGTCCAGATGAGGAGGATGGCTCCAAGGAGGATTGCTATCACTGATGTCTCACCTACTGATCCGGGGATTGTACCTACGATCATGTCCCAGAGCTTAGGCTGGAGGTTTGCAAGGGTTGGATCTGCAAGCGGAGTCGCTCCAGAGAAACCGTCCACCAGGCCGTTTCCAGCCTGGAAGGCAACACCTTCGTTCACGAATCTTTCAACGCCTCCTGTCCATACTGTGCTGCCTGACATCTTGCTCGGATAAGAGAAGAAGAGGAATGCACGTGTAAGGAGTGCAGGGTTCCAGATGTTCATGCCTGTGCCGCCGAACACTTCCTTGCCGATGATCACTGCGAATGCGACTGCGATTGCGAGCATCCAGAGCGGAACGTCAACAGGGACGATAAGCGGAATGAGCATGCCGGAAACGAGGTAGCCCTCGTTCACTTCGTGTCCCTGGATCTGAGCCGAAACGAACTCGATGCCGAGACCGACGAGGTATGCAACGATATAGAGGGGAAGCACCTTTACGAGACCGTAAAGAACGATGTTCCAGAAGCCCCAGTCAGCGAGGCCGAAAGCGAGCTTGTGCTGATAACCTACATTCCAGATACCGAAAAGCATTGCAGGAACGAGGGCGAGCACAACCATGATCATGACTCTCTTCAAGTCGACGCAGTCCCTTACGTGAGCTCCCTTGCGGGTAACTGTGTTCGGAACGAAGAGGAATGTCTCAAAAGCGTCGAATGTCGAATGAAGGAATCCGAGCTTGCCACCTTTCTCAAAGGTCGGCTTGATCTTGTCTACAAAATTTCTTAATCCACTCATATTCTTAGCTTTTAGCACATTTCTTTCAACATGAGAGCGATACCGTCAGTGATGATCTGCTGGATATCGATCTTTGATGGACATACATACTCGCAGAGAGCGAAGTCTTCCTCGAGTACCTCATAGATGCCGAACTTCTCCATCTTGTCGATGTCGTTTGCGAGGCATGCCTTGAGGAGATATACAGGGTAGAGCTCCATAGGGAGAACCTTGCTGTATACGTCGTTCAGGACGAATGCACGTGGACCTCCGTGGAGGTTTGTGTCCATGTCATACTTCTTCTTAGGTGTGAGCCATGAGAAGTATGTGCGTGATGAACTGAACTGGCCTGGCCTGAATGGCTTTGCCCATCCGAGAAGCTCGTACTTGTTACCCTCTTCGAGGATGGTCACCTGGTTGTCGAAGAATCCGAGGTATCCCTCTGCTCCGATGTTTGTACCGGTGAGTACGTCTCCGCTGATGAAACGAAGGTTCTCAGGTGTCTCGTAGAACTCCTTGATGTCCTTCATAGAGATGCCAGGGTAGCCGTCAACATATGCAGGGTTCACTGCCTTAGGTCCTGTAACGGCGATCTTTCTTCTTACGTCGTACTTACCTGTGTTGAAGAGCTTTCCTATTGCTGCGAGCATGAGCAGTGACACTGTCCATACTGTCTCGCCTTTGCGGATAGGGCTGATGTGGTGGATCTGCACACCTACGTTACCTGCCGGATGCTTGCCCTCGAATGTGTGGACAATCACGTTGGTGAGCTTGTGGAAAGGTGTGCCTGAATAGTTGGCTGAGTTAAGTGAAAGGTGTACTCCGCCGTCAGTGAGCTTGCCGAGAGCGTCGACTGCAGTCTGGATGTCTGCGAGGTCACCCTGGAGAGTGAACTCAGGACTTGCTGCAAGCGGTGCGGTCGTGAATGCCGACACGAAGATTGCCTTAGGCTTTACCTCAGGGTTAGCGATGATGCCGTAAGGCCTCTGAGTGAGCGCCGGCCAGAGACCTGCAGTGAGGAGGGCTTCCTTGATCTGCTCTGCAGACATGTCTGCCACTCTCTTCACTCCGTAGTCTACATACTCCTGCTTCTCATCAGCTTTGATGCGGACCTCAAGCAACTTTCTCTTTTCGCCTCTTACAACCTCTGCGACTGTTCCGCTTACCGGTGACGCGAAGAGGATGTTCTGAGACATCTTGTCTGCCAGTACTGGTGAACCTGCAAGGACCCTGTCGCCTTCTCTTACCAGAAGCTTCGGTACGAGGCCTCTGAAATCGGTCGGCTTCACGGCCACAACATCAGGTGTGATCACCTTCCTGGTGTTCTGGGCAGCCACTCCTGAAATCGGAATGTCCAGCCCCTGTTTCAAATAGATGTTGTTTGACATTATCTAAACCGTTTTGAGTATAGATTTCAAAAATCGCCCGCGAAGTTACACAATTTTTACCTATTTACGAAGTAAAAAGCCCTTTTTTGATTTCAATGTTTTATATAATTTTGCGTCCTCGTTATCGTAATGATGTAAATTGTATGGGAAACAAGGGAAACGCTATCTTGGAAGGGCTGAACAGTGAGCAGGTTGCCGCTGTCAGCTGTGTTGACGGACCTGTGCTGATAGTAGCGGGTGCGGGATCGGGAAAGACCAGAGTGCTTACAAGCAGGATTGCATACATTCTCGCGGAGAGACAGTGCGATCCGGCAAGGATTCTGGCACTGACATTTACGAAGAAGGCCGCTTCGGAGATGAAGGAGCGAATCGCCCTAATGGTGGGCGAGAAGCGTGCGCGTCGGCTTTACATGGGTACATTCCACTCGGTATTCATCAGGTTCCTGCGCGAATTTGCGGAGGTTCTCGGATATCCGAAGACATTCACAATCTATGACACAAGCGACTCTGTCAGCGCCATCAAGGCCTGCGTAAAGGAACTTCAGCTCGATGAGAAAGTCTATAAGCCTAAGGATGTGCTTTCGCGCATATCCATGGCAAAGAACAATCTCGTGACTCCTGGCGCCTATCGCCGCAATGCGACAGCACAGCAGAATGATGCCGCCGCGAAGAAGCCTCGCATAGTGGATATATATGAGCTCTATGCCCATAAGTGCAAGCTTTCGGGGGTGATGGATTTCGACGATATCCTTCTGAATATGAACATATTGCTTCGTGACAGTCAGGAGGCGTTCCAGTCCATAGCCGGACGTTTCGACTACATCATGGTCGACGAGTATCAGGATACCAACTTTGCTCAGTATCTCATCCTGAAGAAGCTCAGTCATTTCCATCAGAACATCTGTGTGGTGGGTGATGACTCTCAGTCCATCTATGCCTTTCGCGGAGCCAAGATCGAGAACATCCTGAACTTCAAGAAGGACTATCCTCAGCATCACATCTTCCGTCTGGAGCAGAACTACCGTTCTACCCAGGTGATTGTAAATGCAGCCAACTCGCTGATAGCCAGGAATTCGGCCAGAATCCCTAAGGAATGCTACTCGATGGGTGATGAGGGCGAGAAGATCCGCCTGATCCAGGCTTATACGGAGCAGGAAGAGGCGCTGCTCGTGGCATCGTCGATAGTGTCAAGGATACATTCGGCGGGCGCCCAGTATCAGGACTTTGCAATACTATACAGGACCAACAACCAGTCGCGCGCATTTGAGGAGGCTTTGCGTAAGCGCAATCTTCCCTATGTCATTTATTCGGGTCACTCGTTCTTCGAACGTGCCGAGGTGAAGGACATGATGGCGTATTTCAAGCTGGCAGCCAATCCGAGTGATGACGAATCATTCAAGAGGGTGGTCAACAAACCGGCTCGAGGAATAGGAGATACATCTTTGAATGCCTTGGCGGCAGCCGCTGTCGGCCACCAGACATCGCTGTTCAAGGCGGCATATGCAGAAGGTCTTGAGTCATATGGCCTTAAAGCTGCAGCGATCAAGAAGATACGTGAGTTCTGCGAGATCATAAACGGTCTGGCTGTCCGGGCGTTGAAGGATGATGCATATGATGTTGCAGTGGCGCTTGCAATGCAGTCAGGCCTGCTTGCATTTTATAAGGCAGACACCAGTATAGAGGGACAGTCACGCACAGCGAATGTCGAAGAACTTCTTAACTATGTGAAGGCATATGTTGAGGAGAAGCAGAATGAAATGTTTGAGGAAATGCAGGCAGAGGGCATGGTAGGTGAAGGAGTGGAAATTGCTGCTTCAGATCTTCCGAAGGTACTTCTGGGTGATTTCCTTGAAAATATTTCGCTCCTGAGCGCTGTGGACATGGAAGATGACGAGGAGGGAACCAACAAGGTGGTTCTCATGACCGTGCATTCGTCAAAGGGCCTTGAGTTCCCATATGTATATGTAGTGGGAATGGAGGAAAACATATTCCCGTCGGGCGGTTGGATGGCTTCCGAGAGTGAAATCGAAGAGGAAAGGAGACTTTTCTATGTTGCCATGACCCGCGCCAAAAAGGCTGTGGCGTTCTCTTTCGCCCAGACTAGAATGAGGAATGGAAAGCATGAGTCAAACTCGCCAAGCAGATTTGTAACTGAAGTCGATCCGGCATACATAGCAAATCCTTTGTCGAAGGGTTCTCGTGAGGAAGGCGAGGTGAGACGGCAATCCTTCGGAACATGGAAGAAGGATGGTGGTCAGGGCAGACCGGGATACCAGTATGGGCAGTCTTCAAGACCGGAGGTTGTCCGTCGTACACCGGGGCAGTCTCCACGTCCGGCGCAGCCGCTGCAGCGTAAACCTGAGCCGACTCCGGTACGTCGTCCGCAGACAGTTCCACCAAGAGTACCAGCTGTCGATTTCGAACCGACTCCAATTCTGGAACTCCGCGTGGGGCAGAGAGTTGAGCATAACCGTTTCGGATTCGGTAAAATACTCGAAATTTCCGGGAGTCCGGCTGATCTGAAGGCAAAAATAGCCTTTGAAGAGCATGGAGAGAAGATTTTAATCTTAAAATATGCAAAAATTCGCGTCGTAAACGTTGGTCAATAGGTGAAATTTACTATCTTTGCGTCGAAGTTTTTCATAGTTTAAGTTTAGGTTAAGTAGCGGGGCAGTCGCAGTGAGTGCGATTGTCCCGTGAATTTTTTATAAGGAGGATAGCGATTTGCCATCACTATCCTCCTTATAAAAATCTTTGACAATCAGCTTCAAAAAGAGAAAAATCTGCGTTTAAGAAAAGAAAAAAATCTTTTTCTTTATTTTATGCCCTATTTCATTCTCCTTATATACTTTTGCCTCCGCTGCAATGTCGCAGCATCTTAATGATATGGAGGAGAATGATGATGAAAAAATTGTTTTGGCTGCTTCTGGCAGCAGTGTCTTGTGATGCTTTGGGAGAGGGATGCGGCGGTTCCGGAATTTTGCGGGTGTCATTTGCGGAAGATCAGGAAGAACTGACACGCACATCGGCGGAAATTCCAGATGCGGATGATTTCACTGTCAATGTTACCGACTCAAAGGGGAACGCCATATATTCCGGTCTTTACTGCGCGTGCCCGGAGGAGCTGGAAGTGCCTTCCGGAAGTTATGTTGTGAGCGCGTCTTCCGGCAAGTTCGAGAAGCCGGCTTTTTCTTCGCCTCAGTTTGGGGATGAGCAGTGTGTGGTTGTCCCTGACGGTGCTGTTGCAGATGTCGGACTCAAGTGTACGCAGCAGAACTGTGGTGTCAGATTGAAAGTGGATCCTGACTTCCTGACAGTATATCCTGACGGAGTCCTCTTTCTTAAGTCTTCTGAGGGAAAACTGATGTATGGTTATTCCGAAAAGAGGATAGCGTATTTCCTGCCTGGCCAGGTGACCCTCATGCTCAACAGAGGAAGTGTCGACGATGTGCTGATGACCCGGACACTGCTTGCGGGAGAGATGCTTGACCTGAAGGTGGATGTGGCCGCTTCATCGTCCTCACAGCCAGTTGAAACTTCAGTCCGGATTAAGGTGTCTGTCGATACTTCACGGGTCTGGATTTCAGATGTTTATGAAATAGGAGGGACTTCCGGAAAAGGAACCGGACCATCTTCGGCATTGACTGTTCAACAGGCACGTGCGTCAATCGGTACAGAGGGTGTCTGGGTAAGCGGATATATAGTGGGTGGAGATCTCACCTCGTCATCTGCATCCTTTTCTGCTCCTTTCAAATCGAGGACGAATATTCTGATAGGTCCCAGGTCGGCAACATCCGAGAAGGCTTCGTGCCTGTCTGTGCAACTTCCTGCGGGCGAGTTTCGAGATGCCTTGAATCTCGTAGATGATTCGTCGCTTCTTGGTAGAAAGGTCTGTATAAAAGGGGATATAGTCGAAGCTTATTACGGAATACCAGGGCTGAAGAATATTTCAGATTACGAATTGTAAGCTGGTACGGAAACACAGCCTCTTTCAGAGGCCTTCAATTCATTCTGTTTTTATTCCTTCCTTCTTCTTTGCTTATGATCTGTAAGCACAGAGGAAGGTTCTCCTTGTATATATTTACTTAACCTATAATTTTATTAGCAGAGCAATAGTTTGTTTTACATGGAATTATGTATATCTTTGCACGCTTTTGATAAAACTATATCCAGAATAGATGAAAAAATTTTACTTGTATTTAATTTCTGTCATTGCAGTCCTGACCCTTGGAAGCGTGCCTGCATATGCCCAGACTCAGGTGAAGGTTACCGGAGTGGTGACCTCTGCCGAGGACGGACTGCCGATGATGGGCGTGGGAGTCATGGCTGGTCCAGGCAACGGTGTGATAACATCGCTTGACGGAGACTATGTCATCGAAGTGGCCCCTGGTACTGAGCTTGTCTTCTCAAGCATTGGCTTCGTGGATGAGAAAGTGACAGTGCCTTCTGTGGCCGAGTTCGTCCACAATGTAGTCATGCAGCCTGAAAGCCTTAAGCTCGACGATGTGGTGGTGATCGCATACGGAGTGAGAAAGAAGGGTACGGTTGCCGGCTCGGTTTCGACCGTTAAGTCGGAGAAACTCGAAAACACCCCGACAGCAGCGTTTGACCAGGCTCTTCAGGGCCAGGTAGCCGGTCTTACCGTGCTGTCGAGCACCGGTGAGCCAAGCGCGTCTGCAACGATGACTATCCGTGGTACAAACTCCATCAACTCCGGAACCGCGCCGCTTTACATTCTTGACGGAGTCGCTATTTCAGCATCAGACTTCAATACCATCAACCCGGCCGACATCGAGAGCATGTCCGTCCTCAAGGACGCGTCATCGACCTCGATCTATGGAGCCCGTGCCGCTAACGGTGTGATCGTGATCACTACCAAGCGCGGACGCAACATGGAAAGGCCTAATGTGAACTATCGCATGCAGATGGGATGGTCGGCTCTGGCTCAGGGAAAATGGGACCTTATGAACACTGCGGAGCGCATCCAGTACGAGAAGGAACTCGGGCTGACAGCGGGTCAGAACTATGACTATCTGTCAGGCATCGATGTGAACTGGATGGATGTAGTCTTCAATGACTCGGCGATGCTCCAGAGCCATGAGGTTTCGGTTTCCGGTGCCACTGAGACTACAAACTATTATTTCTCAGGCGGTTATTATGACCAGGAGGGTATCGCTCCAGGCTCGCAGTTCACCCGTTATTCGATGCGCTTCAACTTCGAACAGCAGATGGCCAGATGGCTGAAGATGGGAACAAACACCATGTTCAACTACCAGGACATTCTTCAGGCTGATGAAGGTGCATATACTCTGGTGACCCCTATTTCCGCAGCTCGATTCATGCAGCCATATTGGAATCCTTATAAGGCGGACGGATCTCTTGCGTCAATAAATGACGGTTCATGGAAGGGCTCAGGCCAGAACCCACTTGAATGGCTGGCTAACAACCCTCTGGCTTACAAGAAATACAAACTGTTCTCGACTGTCTTTGCTGAATTCACTCTTTACAAGAACCTCGTGTTCAAGTCTCAGTTCGGTGTGGACTTCTCGCATACGACAGGCTTCAGCCAGTCTTTCCCTGACTATGCTCCAAATCTCGGAGAGGGAAGCGCGGCAAGAAGCTCGAGCGACGGTCTGAACCTGCAGCTGTCAAATACGTTGACATATCGTTTCGATATAGACAACATCCATGATTTCAATTTCCTGCTCGGTCATGAGTGGCAGGATTATCATTCGGAGGGATTCAGCATCAGTACGGCAGGACAGAACAACTCCAAGCTTACTGACGTGTCGACAGGAACGAGAGCTACCTCATGGACCAGCAATTCGACCTCGGATTATTCCCGTGTGTCTTTCTTCGGCCGTGCCGAGTATAACTTTGCAGACCGTTACTATGGTGAAGTTTCGCTCCGTACGGACGGATCATCAAGATTCGGAAAGAACAACCGCTGGGGTGTGTTCGGCGCGGTAGGATTCATGTGGAACCTTCGCAACGAGGACTTCATGGCGGACTCCCGCAGCTGGCTTACCATGGCTCAGGTCGCTCTCAGTTCGGGAACGTCAGGTAACTCTGAAATTCCTAATTATGAGCATCTTGCACTGATCGGTGGCGGCTCTGACTATATCGGAGATGCAGGCATCGCGCCTATACAGCCGGGTAACGAAGACCTTACATGGGAAAACACATGGACCTCGAATCTTGCCTTCCATTTCGGATTCTGGAACAGGCTCAATGTGGATCTTGAACTGTACAACAAGCTTACTACCGACATGCTGATGTCCGTTCCTCTGGCATTCTCGCAGTCCAACGGATATGGCTACAAGTGGTCAAATGTCGGCGCCATGGTCAACAGGGGAGTCGAACTCAATGTGAATGCTACAATCCTGCAGATCAGGGACTTCATGTGGGCGGTGAACGCCAATGTAGGATATAACCACAACAGGCTTACCGAACTGTACAACGGAGTCGATGAATATGAGACTTCCAACACCAGCACCAAGCTCGTGGTGGGACATCCGATCGGAGAGTTCTATGTAAACCGCTATGCCGGCGTAAATCCTGCAAACGGTGATGCGCTCTGGTATGACAAGGACGGAAGGATCACCAATGAGCTTCGCGACGAGGACAAGGTTCTTGTCGGAAAGACCTACCACGCTCCATGGCAGGGCGGTTTCGGCACCAACCTTTCATGGAAAGGTCTGAGCCTCAGCGCCCAGTTCAGCTGGGTGGGTGACCGCTGGATGATCAACAACGACCGCTACTTCGATGAGTCGAACGGACGCTTCATGACATATAACCAGTCAAAGAGGCTCCTCGATCGCTGGAAGCAGCCGGGCGACGTTACCGACATCCCTCGTCACGGCGTCTACACGGAGTTCGACAGCCGCCTCCTCGAGGATGCGTCGTTCCTCCGACTCAAGAACCTGATGCTTTCATATTCTCTCCCTTCGGGCCTTCTCAAGAAGACAGGTTTCATAAGGGGACTCAGGATATATGCACAGGGACAGAACCTCCTCACATTCACCAACTTCTCAGGTCTTGATCCTGAAGGTGTATCAAACATTTATGCGGCACAGTATCCTATGTCCCGCCAGTATACATTCGGTCTCGACCTCTTATTCTAATATGAAGATGATGAAGAACATATATATGAAACTTATGAGGATGGCGGCAGTGATTGCCGTATCCTTCAGTCTTGCTTCGTGTCTGGAGAAGTTCCCTGGCGATGCCATCCTCGAGACCGAAAGCATGAAGAGCCTGGACGATGCCGAGCAGATCCTGACCGGCATCTACACGGCCTACATGAGCAGCGGCCTCTACAGCGGTTACCTGACCCTCTGTCCGGACATCCAGGCTGACCTTGCATATGCCGTTCAGGGAAATACCAATACATTCGGCACCTTGTGGCAGTGGGACATCCGTTCTACAAATGCCGAGGTTGAGGCCGTCTATGCCTCTCTTTACAGGGTGATCGGAAGATGCAACTTCTATCTTGACCAGGTTGACGCGCTTCGTGACAGCATGACAGATGATGAACAGATCAAGTATCTCGACTACTATACAGGAGAGGTCTACTGCGCCAGGGCTCTGGCATATTCTGAGCTTGTCAAGTGCTTCTGCAAGGCCTATGATCCTGCAACTGCAGAGAATGAGCTTGGAGTGGTCCTCGCAGATACATATTTCGGTGAGAAGCCTCAGAAGCGTGCAAGCCTGCATGATTCCTACCAGTTCATTCTTTCAGACCTGGCAAAGGCTGAGGAAATGCTTGATGAGGAAAATGACGCCTATAATTCTCCATACTTTACAAATGCGGCCGCTCATGCCATTCATGCAAGAACCGCTTTGTACATGCAGGATTGGGACATGGCGGTTTCGGAGTCTTCGCAGCTGATAGATTCCGATTCCTTTGCACTTGCTTCTGCAAGAAGCTATTATACTTCAAGCCAGACATATCTGGATTACATGTGGACCAATGACAGTTCTTTCGAGAACATATGGAGGATAGGCTACACCGCGACATCCTATGGCGGAGCTATCGGATCGGTCTTCCTCAATTTCACCACTGACTATACTTATTATTACCCTGACTATGTACCTGCGCAGTGGGTTCTCAAACTTTACGGATCCGGAGATGCTCGATATAACGCCTATTTCGCAAATGCCCAGACAGGATATGCACATGGACTCACATGGCCTCTCCTGGTGAAGTATTTCGGCAACGAGTCACTGATGGCAAATATGATCTATCATGTGAATATGCCGAAGCCGCTCCGTCTTGCAGAGCAGTATCTCATCCGTGCAGAGGCTTATTGCAGGAAAGGCGACTATGGTGCGGCGTCTGCCGATCTCACCACTCTTCGCGAGTCCAGATATGTAAGCGGAGGCGCCACCGCGGTCAACTCCTCAAACTGGCTGCAGGCGATATCAGATGAAAGAGTGCGTGAACTTTATATGGAAGGTTTCCGCCTCCATGACCTGAAACGATGGGATATGGGCTTTGAACGAACTCCGCAGTCTCAGACCCAGTCTGAAGGAAGTTCTCTGAAGATAAAGGCCGGCGATCCTTTGTTTGTATGGCCTATCCCTAATCACGAACTTTCTTCTCCTGGATCCCAGATTCAGCCAAATGAGAGCAACAGATAATTTGATGACGTATGAAGCATAAATTCAGATACATTGCAATTACTTTCCTTGCCGCTGCTGTATTGACCGGCTGCAAGGAGAATTATGTGACATATGACGATGCCGAATATGTCATGTTTGCCGACACTATGGCGACATATCCTGTCCGTATGGATGTCGAGTACTTCAGCATTCCGGTGGTGTCCACCGTCGTGCGTGATTATGACCGTACATTCGGTGTAGAGGTCATAGACAAGGGAAACAACGCTATTGAGAATCTGCACTATCGTCTTAAGTCCAACACTGTGACAATCAAGGCGGGTGAAATGCGTGCAGATGTCCTGGTGCATGGTTTCTATGATAATATCGAGGCAACGGACTCCCTGGGATTCCAGTTGCGTCTGGTCATGGACGAAAGGCTTGAAATGCCGCTCTACGGCAGCAGTACCAAGGCTGTTCTGATGAAGAGCTGTCCGTTCGACATCAACAACTTTACAGGATACTGTGTGCTTACTTCAATGTTCCTGTATCAGTACAGCATCACCGGTTCTTACCAGAAACTGGTGTATACCGAGAAACATCCGACTCAGGAGAACATGATCATATGCCGTAACTGGATCAATGACGGCTATGATGTGACAATGACATTCCACCCTGAGGACCCTATGAAACCTCTGGTGACAATGGACGAGGGACAGGTCGCTTCGGATGAGGGTTCATTCTTTGGAACGGCTCATGGAGATGACCGCATACAGGTCAGAAGCAGCGCCTTGAATGAATCCATATTCTATCCTTGTGGCAGCTATCTCTACATCTGGACGGAAATGTATGTGGAGAATCTGGGAACCCCTGTAGGAACGGTAGGACATTTCTATAATATCATGGAATGGATAAGTGACGAGGAGGCCGAGCGTCTCAAAAGGGAAGGAATGTAGAATCACATGACTGTTTGAATTATGAAGAAGAATAATATATCAGGATTTTTTGCAGCCCTCGTGATGGGATCTGCATTGTTTGCGGCTTCTTGCGAAAAGCCGTCAGAAGAGACTCCGGCTCCGGAGTTCCCTCAGCTCATTGAAAAGACTGTCACTCCCGGCGAGTCTGTGACAATACCAGTTCAGGCAAATCTGGATTGGGAAATCTCAGTTCCGGAGAACGGCCTTCAGTGGTTCTGGATTCAGGATGGGGCGTTTCAGCTGTATAGACTCAGCGGAAAGGCCGGAGAAGCGGAGGTCGTGATAGGTGTTTCCGCAACGGAGGAATTCGACAATGACCGCGTATGCGAAGTCACAATGACAATGGGGGGCGAATCCAAGGTTATTGCCAGACTTACCCGCCCTTCCAAGGAAAAGCATTTGACCGTCTATGCAGCAGTAGTTACAGACGGTGAGGTCCAGTTCAACGAGACAGGAGACTCATACCTCTATGAAACAGAGGAGGCGGAGTCTGTCGACATGATATGGACAGGCACCGAATTCAGGCTTCCGATAAAGGTCGAGTCAAATTATAACTGGTCAATCAAGACACCTGAGTGGGCGAGAGTCGATGTCCCTTCGGACGGAGTGGGCGAGAAGACCCTCATTGTCTATGGAGTGCCTTCTGCGTATCCTCTGGATGCCGCTTCAGGCAAACTTCAGTTCATGTCGGGAGAGACGGTTGTGAAGGAATATGTTGTGAATATTCCGGGATGCAAGGATATTTTCTCTTACAATATGGATATGAGCATCACTGAGCTGGAGTTCAACTTTCAGGGCCAGATCAAGGTGGCTACCGGCTTCATCGACGGTCCTGCAACCGGTTATGTTTCCGGTGCGGACGGAATCAGGGTCATTGCGCTCAGCAGGAATGAGTCTGGTTTCTCGGCCGATGCTCCTTCATGGCTGGAGGTGAATGTGGCGGAATATGACCGGACTGAAGGCGCTGATGTACTTCAGCAGAGGAACTTTACCGTATCGGTTGCACTGAATGAGGGAGACAACCGCCATGCGGCTCTCCTGTTCCTGCCTCCGACACTCACAGCTGCGGCTTCAGACCTGTTCGAGGGAACCGAGATCAAGGAAGAGTATAAGCAGTATTCAGTTCCTGTGACACAGCTTTCAAGCGATCAGGAATTCATTTCCATGTTAGCCAATCCATCTGACATGGCTGCCGGTGGAGCAACATTCGCGGTTTCGGAAAATGAGGACCTCTATGACAGATTCGGACAGACAAGATATGCCTATGAGCTTGTCTATACCAATCAGTATGCAAGAGACAACGCCAGAATGATCTTCACATCGGCAGTGACATCCTATAAGGTGTTCGACGAGAACGGCTTCCTTTCGATGACACTTGACGAGGACATGAAGGGAGGAGTCGTGGATATGGTTTCAGAAACCGCTCAGACCGGTCATGTTGTGCTGTATGGAACAGAAGGAAATGTGCTTGCTGTTATCGAGTGCCGCTTTGATCCCGAAGAGATTATCGGCGAAGTTGCAGATGTTGCCTTCATAGGAGAGAGCGTCATGTATGCTCCGATGGTCGGCGCAACCCTCGAAGATGTAAGTGAGGATCCGTCGTTCAGTCAATATCGTGAAGGACAAGCGCTTGTATATCATCTCCGTTATACGATGCCTGCGATGCCGATGACGATATCCATCCCGTCTTCAATCAAGAAGCATACGGTCAATCCGTATCCGTTCAGGCATAATATCAGAGTGAATGACCTCAAGTATGACGAGGACTTCGTGAATGGAGTTCTCGGAGGCGTGGCTCTTGTCGATGGTGGTGTGACCATATATATGGAGATGCCGGAAGGAAGTGATTACCTTCGTGGCAACATCATATTCTCCAACTCTGCCGACGAGACGATACTGGTTCTCGTATGCACTCTTGATCTTCGTGAAACTGCAGAATAACAATAAACTATGAGATATATCAAGAATATTGTCATCTGGCTGTCTGCGCTACTGACGGCAGCCGCCTGCTCTCAGGCGGAGCCGGATTACCGCGATCACCAGTATGGCCATGTACAGTTCAAACTGTATAAGGCCGCCTCATATGATGACACTCAGACCAAGGCTGTGCTTGAGCAGCTGGACTATCTGAAGGATGTCACCAAGATAAAGGTGGCCCTGGATTATGAAGGCAACAGGATATCACAGACACTTCCGGTCAATGCTTCGGACGACAATGCGGCCGAGTTCGGCCTGAGAAGTGACAAGCTCAAGCTTCTGGCCGGGAAATATGATGTCCTTAACTTCTCCCTCTTCAACAAGCTGGACGAAGTGGTTTATGAAGGCACTCCGGCTTCATCTCAGATGTCTTTTGAGGTGATTCCCGGCGGTCTTTGTGTCCATGATCTTCTGGCCAATGTGGTTGAAAGGGGCAAGGTGAGGTTTACCATTGTCAAGGATCTGTCTGACTTTGAACAGGTTACAAAGGCTCCTGCCCGTCCTTACACTTTTGATGAGATCAAGTTCATCACATTGTCAGTGAGATCCAAGGAGGGAGTCAAGACGAAGTTTGAAAAGCTTCCGGCAAAGTTCTCAGAGCATTTTGACGAGACGGATGATGTAGAGGACGGCTACCGTACATCGAGCCTTCAGTGCGATACGCTGCTGTCTCTGGTTGCAGGCGAGTATGTAGTCGAGTCATATGAGGCTTATGACTCAGGACGCAGTCTCCTTGAGACGAGCAACAGGAATGTGGCCGGTTTTGTCATAGAGGACAACAGTACCACTGAGGTGGATGTTCCCGTAAGGCTCTATCAAACAGATGAGTACATAAAGGACTATTATGCCCTTTATGAGATATGGAAGGCTCTGAACGGTGATGAGTGGTATTATAATGGAGAAGACTATCCTGTCGGAATCAACTGGGACTTCAACAAGGATCCTGACCTCTGGGGTGATCAGCCAGGTGTCTCTCTCCACTCGAACGGACGAGTTGCCATGATAAATCTCAGCGGCTTCGGTTTCCATGGCCATATGCCTGCGGCACTCGGCCAGCTTACCGAGCTGGTGGAACTGTATCTCGGTTCCCACAATGACAGCAACCAGTCTGCATATGACCCTACAGTACAGCCGGGCAAGGGAACCAGAAACCGCTTCGAGAGGCATAAGGAGCATATGAGGGATCTTCATCCGGCAGAGCAGATGTCCGAGCCTGTAGCCAGAGCCTTGGCCGAGCATGACATAGTGATTCCGGAGACGGCAATGTACAGGTACATGCAGGAGTCTGACATAATCGATGAGACTACCGGTCGCATGAGGATCAAGCCTATGGACATGAATCACGGAAAGCTTACCAATGGTCTTCTGAGTCTTCCTCCGGAGATCGGAAAACTTGCCAAGCTTGAGCAACTCTTCATTGCAAACGGCGAACTGACCACTCTTCCTAAGGAAATGTCCGGTCTGGTATCTTGCACAGATATTGAGGTTTATAACTGTCCTGAGATGACAGAGTTCCCTATGGCTCTGGCCAGGATGCCGGAACTGGTGTCGCTCAACCTTGCCAACAATTCACAGTGGAGTGCCGAAGAGGCATTAAAGGGCATCAAGGCTCTGGCCGAGGGCCCTTCTGCGGAAAAGATCCAGATCCTGTATTTCAATGAGAACAGTCTTGAGGTGATCCCTAAGGAAATCAAGAAGATGAAGAAGGTGGGACTCCTGGATTTCTCCTCCAACATGATTCATACGATAGAAGAGGCATGGGGCAACGAGATCAAGCCGGTTCAGCTGTTCCTCGACAATAACCGCCTGTCTTCTTTCCCGGTCAATGAACAGGGAGTCTTCTGCTTTACCGAGGATACTGAGACATTCTCTGTCCGCAATAACCTTTTCACTGAGTTTCCTGACATTTTCTCAGCGAAGTCCATATATACTATAGTGTCGATTGACTTCTCTTATAACAAGATTACCCGTTTCCAGAATGGAGATGCTTTCAAGGGCGTCAATGTGGAGACCCTTACCCTGGCCAACAATCCTGGAATCAAGGCTTATCCGATTGAACTGGCAAAGTCGAATTCCATTGTTATGTATGTCAATCTGAGAGGATGCAATGTGGAGACTATTCCGGAAGGATCGTTCGAATATGAGAATGCCATATACCTGTCTTCTCTAGATCTTTCGTACAACGATCTTTCAGATCTGCCTAAAGATATGCATGCAGGAAATCTTCCGTACCTTTATGGGGTCGAGCTCTCTCACAACAGATTCAAGGAATTCCCGTGGGAGCCGCTTGACAGCCAGTATCTGACTGTCTTCGCCATCAGGTCACAGCGCGACGAGAACGGTGAAAGATGTCTGTCAGATTGGCCGGAGGGCATATACCAGCACAGGGGACTGCGCGGATTCTATATAGGCTCGAATAACCTTGGCAAGATAGAAGACACGATTTCGACCATATGCTATTATCTTGACATCAGTGACAATCCTGAGATCATTTTCGATGCATCAGATGTCTGCTATGCCATTCAGGCCGGTGCATACATATTGATTTATGACAAAACACAGGATATCAGGAACTGTGACATGCTGATAAACTAATGCTGGAGGAAAACACATGAAACACATACGAAGAATAATATTTGCTGCTGCCGCGGCTATGATTTCAGCGGCATGCGTGCCGGTATCACAGGTGGAACTCGGTGTCGATCAGACCAGCATCCAGGTCGGTGCCGAAGGTGGCAGAAGGACTGTGCAGGTTACAGCACCTGGCAGCTGGGTTGCTATGACCGAGTCACCGTGGATAACGATTTCTCCGGCCAACGGACATGGATCTCAGGAGTTTACCATAAGCATAGATACTACTCTTGTGTTCGGACAGCGCACAGGTGCAGTCAGGATCCAGAGCCTGGATGACTCGGATGACAAGAAGGATTTTGAGATCATCCAGAGCGGTTACGACTACCAGCTGACTCTGAAGGAGACCGAGAAGAACGTAGAGGACTATGCGGGTTATGACGACAGACATTTCGAGGTCAGGGTCAGGTCGAATGTAGACTTTGATGTCAGGCTTCCTGAAGGTGCGGCGTCATGGCTTTCGTTCAAGAAATCAGACCTTGAACTTGACAGGGGGGCAAGGCCGCGTGAGACAGTGGTGAGGTTTGACTGGAAGGTCAACTCCCGTGACGTGGAAAGAATAGCTGATGTGGTGTTCCAACCTAAGGAAGATGTGCAGATGGCTCGTCATGACGGCCTCAGAGTGATACAGAAGGCAGCTCTGCCTATCGAGGTCGGAACGCCGGCAGGAGACTCTCTCGCCATTCTTGCAGTGAGCCGTGCACTTGGAATGTTCACAGAGTGGGAGACTTCTGAGAGGTTGGAGCATTGGAACAATGTTGCGGTGTGGAAGGACGGACCGAACAAGGGACGTGTCAGATATGTGCAGTTCTTCATGTTCAAGACTCAGGAGGCGATACCTTATGAAATCCAGTACCTTACTGCCGCAGAGGAGATTGCCATATATTCAAATGCCAACCACTTCCTCCGCAGCCTTGACACCGGCGAACATATCACGAAGCTCACAGGTCTCAAGAGGCTTACAATCGGAGCATATGGACTGACATCGCTTCATCCTGATTTCGTCAATCTCAAGAATCTCGAATATCTGGACCTCAGTTCCAACTGCTTCGAGTCTGTTCCGGACATATTGACTCCGGAAAACTTCCCGAACCTTCACGCTCTTGTAATGAATGCGAATCAGCGTCATACAATATATGACCTCAGCAATGATGTGAGGGAGAATGTCGGCGGTCTGATTGCAGATGATCTGAGGACCGAGGCCGGAATGGAGTCCTTCAAGAGGATACTCAAGTGGAACCAGCTGGACACTGTCCGTCTTTCGGTGAATTATCTTCAGGGAGAGCTCCCGGATATGACAGACGAAGGACTTCCGGTGTGGACTTTTGAGGAACTGAAGGATTCTTTGGCAACAGGTCTGACAGCGCTTCCGACAGAACTTCAGAACCTTCCTAAGGTTCTTCCTGACACGCGTTTCTTTGCAATCAACTACAATCGCTTTACGGGAAGGATTCCGGAATGGCTTCTCAAGCATCCTAAGCTCGACCTCTGGGCGCCGTTCTCCCTCGTCTTCTCGCAGGAAGGCAAGACCAAGGACGGAAGGAATGCAGGCTTCAGCAACGAACCGACCAGTCTTGACGACTATTATAGACTGTATCCTAACAAGAAGTATAATCCGAGTAATATTGTTGAATGATGAAATTCATAAATAAGATATTGATGCTTTCCGCAATTGTGACTGGAGTCGCTTCCTGCGCCGTCGAGGCTCCGCAGGAAGAAGTAAAGCATCGTCCGGATGCTGCAATTGATGCTGTGCCCGGTCAGCTTCTCGTTCGCTTCGATCCACATGTCGCAGAAATCCTGGACAAGGCAGGTCTGACAAAGAGCGGCCCTGCCGCTCCAATGACCCGTTCCGGAATTCTCAGCGTGGACGAGGTACTTGACCTTGTAGACGGATATTCGATAGAGAGAGTATTTCCGGCAGATCCGCGAAGCGAGGCGAAGGCCCGCGAAGAGGGACTCCATCTGTGGTATGTAGTCCGTTTCAATGAGGATTGTCCGGTCGCGCAGGTGGCTGAGAATCTTTCGAGACTCGGCGAGGTGAGCAAGGTGGAGTTCAACCGTACACTGAAGAGGGCCAGCGAAAGCAAGGCTGTGCCGTTGACTGCAGAGAAGCTGCGTCAGCTGACGGCGAAGACCTCGTCTTCCGCATTCAATGACCCGCTGCTTGCCGATCAGTGGCATCTTGTCAATAACGGAGACCTCCGTCCGACCAAGTTCGTCAAGGATGCTGATGTTCAGGTTGAAAAGGCCTGGACGGAGCTCGGATGCTATGGCGATCCTTCTATAATCGTTGCAGTTCTTGACGAAGGTGTGGATGTGACCCATCCGGACCTCAAGGCCAGCATGTGGGTGAATGAGGATGAAATATGGCGCTCGACCGAGGATAATGACGGCAATGGATATGCCGGAGACTATCATGGTTATAACTTTGTGCAGAAGACGGGTGTCATCTCGACAGACTCCAAGTATGATTCCGGACATGGAAGCCATGTGGCGGGAGTTATTGCGGCGACAAATAATAATGGAATAGGAATCAGTTCGATAGCAGGCGGTAACGGCTCTGCTCCTGGTGTGAAGATAATGTCCTGCCAGATTTTCTCAGGTATGTATGCAGGTACCGTCCTCGAAGAGGTCCGTGCCATCAAGTATGCAGCCGACAACGGAGCAGTGATCCTCCAGTGCAGCTGGGGATATATTTCTGGCGCCGCCAATCCATATGATTGGACTCCACAATATTCTACAGATGAAGAGTGGGAGTCATATAATGTCCTTGAAAGAAAGGCGCTTGATTACTTCATTCACCACGCAGGCTCTCCTGACGGTGTGATTGATGGCGGTCTGGCCATATTTGCCGGTGGAAACGAGGCTGCTCCGGCAGCCAGCTACCCTGGAGCATATCCTGATTTCGTAGCGGTCGCTGCGACAGCGGGTGACTTTACCCCTGCGGTATACAGCAACTACGGACCGGGAACAACGATTTCGGCTCCGGGCGGAGATCAGGATTATTACTGGGAGTATGCAGACGATGACCACTGGGTTGGAGAGATCGGATGCATTCTCTCTACGCTTCCTCTCAATGTGAGTGAAAGCGGATATGGATATATGGAAGGAACGTCAATGGCTTGTCCGCATGTGTCAGGAGTCGCTGCTCTTGGACTTTCTTATGCCGCAAAGCTCAGACGCCACTTCACTGCTGATGAGTTCAAGGCCTTGCTGTATGAGACGGCTACCCCTATTGACAAGTATATGACCGGCACCAAACATTATAAGAAATATGTAGCAGACCTTGAGGGCTCTTCACCATTGATGTCCTTTGACATGGCAGCCTTCAAAGGCGGAATGGGATACGGCCAGGTGAACGCATATGCTCTTCTCAAGGCTATTGAAGGATCAGGAGTTGAAATGACTTTCCCTAACCTTTATGTGGCTGCAGGCGGACAGGTGACAGCCGATCCGTCTATGTACATGGACGGAACCTCATTCTCAGTAACTGTGGCTGATCAGAGTGTCGCTACAGCGTCAGTCGAGGGCGGTAAGATCATAGTGAAGGGTCTCAAGACCGGTCAGACCGAAGCTACAGTGACCGGTTCGAGGACCGACAGATTCGTAATTACTGTCCGTGAGACAGCAAACGGCAACGGATGGCTTTAGTTGTCATTTAGAGCGTAGTCGAGAAATCTGATGAGAGTATATGGATTAATAATGGCAATGTGTGTTGCGGTCATTGCGGCCGCGACAGCATCTGCGCAGATAAGAATCGTCCCTCAGGACAGGCTGGAAGAAGTTTCCAGCCCGCGCCTGAGCGCCGATTCCGCATCTCTGCGGTTTGATGTCAGGCACATAGTCGCTGATCCTATGAGTGAAGATGATGCTCCGCAGATCTTCGTTTATACTTTCACCAATGAAGGCTCCTCTACTTTGCATATAGAAAGACTAGTTTCAACCTGTTCATGCGCTTCGGCATCCTGCTCTATAAAGGATGTAGAACCGGGACAGGAGGCAGAAATAAGGGTGAAATACAATCCAAAGGGACATCCCGGACGCTTTGAGAGAAAGGTGTTTGTATACACGCAGAAGGGGAATGCTCCGGCAGCCGTCCTGAGACTTTCCGTTGATGTGTCAAGCGGCGCCGACCTTTCGGCGGAGTGGCCCGTCCAGATGGGCCCGGTCCGCCTGAGGCGCTCGGAAGTTTCATTCGCAGGAGTTGGCAAGGCAGTCGAGACAATACGTTTCATAAATGTCGGAGACAAACCTGTCGAACTTCAATGTGAGACAGCATTCCTGCCAGAGTGCCTTGAATTCTCCACAGTCCCGGAGATAGTCCAGCCGGGAGCAGAAGGACAGATAAGAATCGCCTTCGATCCTTCAAGGCCCGGAATCAGAGAAACGATGAAAATCATCCTCAAAAACCTCAGCCTTCCGCCATCCAAGTCAACCATAACCGTTGTCATTCCGAGCTCCCCGGATGTCATTCCGAGCTCCCCGGATGTCATTCCGAGTTCCCCGGATGTCATTCCGAGCGAAGTCGAGGAATCTAAATAATAACAAAGTTAAAACAACAATATGAAAAGAATAATCAGTCTGATCGCAGTCATTGCACTTTCTGCTGCAGTGATTTCATGTGACAAGAAAGACCTTTCAGAGCCGCAGCCGGTTCAGCTCAAAGTAAATGCCCACACCATTTCAGGAAAGTGGCAGCTGCAGGAGTGGAACGGTGAAGAACTCGCTGAGGGTACATATGTATACCTTGACATTGTCCGCAATGACAAGACATTCACCATGTATCAGAACATGGACAGCTTCACCGACGTCCCTCACGTCCTCACCGGCTCATACCACCTCTACACCGATGAGGAACTCGGAGCCATCATCCGTGGAAACTACGACCACGATGGAGGCGAATGGGCGCATCGCTACGCAATCAAGAGCCTCACTGAAAAGGGAATGCTCTGGGTGGCGACAGACGCCCCGTCATTCACGCAGCAGTTTATCCGCGTGGACAACATTCCTGTAGCAGAGTAGTCAGCAGACCCCGGTGTCTGTATTCATACGCCCCGGCATACTGTCCCAGCTGACAATCTTCAGCATGCTATCCCACCAGCTGACAATCTCCAGTGTGCAATATCGACAAGCCCCGCTATCTTCAGCCAGATAGCGGGGCTCGCCATTCCGCGAAGCCCACCAGGAACCTTTCCCGTCCGCTTCGCTGCTTGGAAAATGCATGTTGGTGGACCGTCCGACAGAAAAAAGGCTGTTTTTGTGATGGACGGTAGTGAATTATGCTTTTTTTGCTCTGTTTTCGACACCGTCCGACATCTTTCTGGCCATTTTAATGATGGACGCTTCCGGCAACGGCAAGGCTGTAGCTGTTTTTGACGGGAAAGGGTGCAGCTCTGCCCGAAAACATGCGTTTCTATCAGAAACGGGCCGAACAGTATCCTGAAATTTACATGAAAGCCGGCGATATGTTGAGATATACATATCGCCGGCTTTCTTATCAGAAGTTTCACTATGTCATCCTCCGGACATCGGGAAGGACAGCCCTGGACTTTGCCACTATGCTGTCAATGTATTAATATCCGAAGATGTCTGTCAGGGTGAGGGTCTGGACAGGCCCCAGAGTCTTGAGGTAGTCTGTGTCAAGGTCCTTGATGTCGCCGAGGATGCCGTAGACATATGTGCGGTCCTTTACCCACTGTTCCTGCGCTGCCTTCACGTCTTCGAGAGTGAGTGTCTGCGCAACTTCGAATATCTGCTTGTTGCGTGGCTCCGTCACTCCAAGTTCGCGGTCAGACAGGTACTTGTTCAGGATGTTCCTGCTTGTAGTCCTGTCGGTCCTGATGCCACTGATGAGCGCTTCCTTGGCGATGTTGAATGCAGCCTCGGACTCCGGCATCTGGTTGATGATCTCGTCGAACGCCTCGATAGCAGTCTTCATCTTGTCGTTCTGCGTCGCGATGAAGGCATAATACATATACGAATCATCCTTGTGTGACGGCTGATAGAGTCTTGCGCTTGAAGAGTATGCAAGACCGCGCGCCTCACGCATCTCCTGGAATACGATGGCGTTCATTCCGCCGCCGAAATACTCATTGTAGAGCGCTACATATGGGTCAGCCTTGAGATCAAGTTTCTCGCCTCTGTTAGAGTACTGGAGATAGTAAATCTGCTTTGCATCATACTGAACGAGGTATACCTTGCTTGCATCTACAGGAAGATACGCAGCACGCTTCTTCTCAAGCGGCTTGAGATTCTCTGCAATGAGGTGGTTTTCTTCAATCAGCTTTACAGCTTCTGCTTCAGATGCAGGACCTATGTAGCGGATCTCGTGCTGACATCCGAGCAGGTCGTGAACCTTGGCAAGGAGCTCCTCTGAAGTGATGTTCTTGATCTGCTCGTCAGTCATGGTAGTCTTCCTGATGAACTCAGGTCCGTAGAAAATGTACTCCTGGAGCTGTCCGAAGCATGCGCTCTGGTTGAGCTTTGCATCTGCGCGCGACTTGAACATGTCGGCCTTGAGGTTGGCAAGGATGGCTTCGTCAGGAAGTGCATTGTATGCCAGGTCTTCAACGATGGCCATGGCCTCAGGCATGTTTTCGGCAAGACCGTTGACATAAATGTATGAACGGTTGCTTCCTGCGCTCAGGCCAAAGTTGCATGCGAGCTGGTACATCTGCTGTGCGATCTCTTCCGCGCTTCTTGTCGGAGTGCCGAGATAGCTGAGGTATGTGAATGCAAGATTGAGTGCGGGATCGGTTTCAGTACCAGTCTCGTACACGAATGAAATGTCAGTTATGTCATTGATCTTGTTCTGTACATAAAGAACCTCGAGTCCCTTTACATCGAAGATGCTCATATCCTTGCTGTAGTCTGCGTATACAGGCTCTATAGGCTTCACTTCAGTCGCCTGGATCTCTGCCAGGAATGCGCTCTGCGCGTCTCTGTTGGCCTTGATAGGGGTAATCTTCGGTGCAGTGACCTTCTGCACTGTGGTGTCCTCGCCCTGACGCTTGTAAACGACAGCGTAGTTGTTGTCAGCGAGATACTTTGAAGCCCAGTCGATCACGTCCTGCTTTGTAACCTTGCTGAGATTGTCAATCCATGCGACCTCGTCAGCCCAGTCTGTGCCGTTGATGAATGACTGTACATACATGTCGGCTCTTCCGGAGTTCTCCTCCATCACCTCCATCATGTTGAGCTTGAGGTTGTTGATTGTTCCAGTAAGAAGGTTTTCGTCAAACTCGCCGTTGCGGAGCTTTGCGATCTCTGCAAGAACGAGATCCTTCACTTCCTCAAGACTCTGTCCATGCTTAGGGTTTGCCATGATGATGAACTCTCCTGCGTCAGGACGTGTATATGACATGGCCTGCGCTCCAAGAACCTTCTGCTGCTGGTTGAGGTTGAGGTCGATAAGACCGGCAGAACCGTTTGAAAGGATGTATGAAACGACATCTGCAACCATGGCCTCATGTGTGCCGGCTCCAGGATATTTCCATCCGATCATGATGTTCTCGGCATCAAGTCCGTAAACGTCCTTTGACATAGGCGACTCGATTACACTGGCAGTCTCGAACTTGAGCTCGGGGAGGTCCTTGTTTGGCTCCATCTGACCGAAGTACTTCTCAATGATGGCAAGCATCTCGTCGGGGTCGAAGTCACCGCTCAGACAGATCGCCATATTGTTAGGTACATAATAGGTCTTGTGGTAGTTCTTGATGTTTGTGATTGAAGGATTCTTCAGGTGCTCCTGTGTTCCGAGAACAGTCTGGGTGCCGTAAGGATGGTCAGGGAACAGCATTCCGTCCATGGCCTCGAGAGCCTTGCGGAAGTCGCGTGTGAGCGACATGTTCTTCTCCTCATATACGGTCTCAAGTTCGGTGTGGAATCCGCGGATTACAGGATTCATGAAGCGGTCAGCCTCGATGCGCGCCCAGTTTTCGATCTGGTTTGAAGGAATGTCCTCCACATATACGGTCATGTCTGTAGATGTGTATGCGTTGGTTCCCTGCGCGCCGATGATCGACATCAGCTTGTCATATTCGTTAGGAATGAAGTAGTCTGATGCGAGGTAGCTGACAGAATCGATCTGATGATACAGCTTTGCCCTTTCTGCCTCGTCGGTTGTGTTTCTATATACCTCAAAAAGCGCTTCTATCTCATCCAGAAGCGGTTTCTCAGCTGCATAGTCTGAAGTTCCGAACTGCTGCGAGCCTTTGAACATGAGGTGTTCGAAGTAGTGGGCGAGACCTGTGGTCTCTGAAGGGTCATTCTTGCCTCCGACCTTCACTGCGATGTAGGTCTGGATGCGCGGTGTCTCCTTGTTGACGCTCATGTATACCTTGAGTCCATTGTCCAGGGTATACATCTTTGTCTCGAGCGGGTCATTTGCCACAGTCTCATACTTGTACTGTGAGCAGGCGGTCAGGAACAGGCTGATAGCTGCTGCGACCAGGATTGCGGTTCTTTTCATATGAATGGGGATTGAATTAGTCTCTTCTTGCAATGCCGATGTAATAAAGCAGTGTGGCAAGCGATCCGAGAGCAGCGATCACATATGTATATGCAGCCCATTTGAGGGCGTCAATGGCCATTGTACGTGTCTCGCCCTGTGTGATGCCTGTCTTTGTCAGCCATCCTATTGCCCTGCTGCTGGCGTTGATCTCGACAGGAAGGGTCACGAAACTGAATAATGTGGTTGTGGCAAACAGTATGATTCCGATCCAGAGAAGTCCAGGGAATACATTGATGAATATCAGTCCGGCGAGCAACACCCACTGCACTATGTTGGACGCGAAGTTCACTACCGGAACGAGCGCAGAGCGGAGGCGGAGCGCCGCGTAGCCGTGCGCGTGCTGCACTGCGTGGCCGCACTCGTGCGCCGCCACGGCTGCAGCAGCGACGCTCCTGCTTGCGTATACGCCTTCGCTCAGAGCGACGGTCTTGGTCTGCGGGTTATAGTGGTCTGTGAGCATTCCTCTGGTCGGCACGACCTGTACGTCATATATGCCGTTGTCCTGCAGCATCTTGCGGGCGACGTCCGCTCCCGTCATGCCGTTAGGAAGTCCTACCTGTGAATACTTGTTGAAACGGTTCTGAAGCATGAACTGAACCAGCATGCTCAGAACCATGATGACGATCATAATGATCCAGATGTTCATGATTCAATATATGATTAAAAGTTAAACTGACATTTTGTCCGTAACCGGGCATGGCTATAGCCGGGTCATGGCGGCTGCTTTATGTGCAAAAAGCAGACCACTCACAAAATTAGCATAATTATCAGATTATTTCGTAATTTTGTCAGTCTTATAAGATAAGTAACGTCATGTATATAAGCAGTGATTTCTCAAGGTTGGAGATAGACCTTGGCGGATGCCTTGAGAATTATAAATATTTCAGGTCGATGCTCAAGGATTCGACCAGGCTTCTGGTGCTGGTGAAGGCTAATGCATATGGCCACGGAGCAGTGCAGTTCGCTTCGCTGATGGAGAAGGCTGGAGCAAACTATCTTGCAGTGGCTTATCCTGTGGAGGGTATGGAACTGCGCCAGGCAGGCATAAAGTCTCCTATAATGGTGCTGACTGCAGGAACGGACTCCTTCGGAGGCATCGTCAGCTATGGGCTTGAGCCGGGGATTCCGAACATGTATGCCCTCCGCGTCCTCTGCGACGTACTCGATGAGAGGGGAGTGACAGACTATCCGATCCATATAAAGCTTGATACAGGAATGCACAGACTCGGATTCATGACCGACGAACTTCCTGAGCTGATGGACTTCCTCAAGACCTGCAAGGCAGTAAAAGTCAAGTCTATATATTCACATCTGGCAGCATCTGACGACCCTGATTGCGATGAGTTTACATTGGGGCAGATCGGACTCTTCAAGGAGAATGCAGATGCTTTGACAGAATCATTGGGTTACAAGCCGTTATATCATATACTGAATTCTGCAGGCATAGAGAGATTTCCTGAATATCAGTTCGACATGGTACGTCTCGGTATCGGCATCTATGGCGTGAGCGCGATTCCTGGCAGGAAGCTGGCCCCGGTGGCATCGTTCAAGTGCAAGGTCCTTCAGGTGAAGACTCTCAAACCTGAAGATGGAACAGTGGGATATGGCCGTCGTGGAATCATAGCACCGGAAGGCACAGTGGTCGCAACCATTCCTGTAGGATATGCCGACGGTGTGGACCGCCATCTGAGTTGCGGCAAGGGCTTCTTTTCGGTAAACGGTCACAGAGTTCCGACAATAGGAAACATATGCATGGACATGTGCATGCTTGATGTCACAGGACTAGATGTCAAGGTCGGGGACACCGTGACAATATTCGGCGAAGACCCGACAATCACGGAACTGGCTGAGAGACTGGGTACCATACCATATGAAATCCTGACCTCGGTACCGCGCCGCATAGAAAGAATTGTAAAGTAATGAATGAAGTAAACAGCAAATACAAAGTCCTTTTCGTGTGCCTGGGGAATATATGCCGTTCTCCGGCAGCTCAGGGAATCTTTGAGCATTTCGTGCGAGAGAACGGGATGGAGGACAGGATAGAGGCAGACTCTGCGGGCACATATGGAGGTCACAGAGGCGAACTGCCGGACCGCCGCATGCGTACGGCTGCGCTCTATCGAGGCTTCGCCCTTACGCATCGCTCTAGGCCGGTGTCGTCCCTGGATTTCCTGGATTTTGACCTTGTCATAGCTATGGATGACCAGAATTATGAGGACCTCATGCATCTTGCTCCGTCAGTGGAAGCCACGCACAAGATCAGGAGGATGGCAAGCTATCTGAAAACCAGCAGGATGACATATATCCCGGACCCTTATTATATGGGAAGCGAGGGCTTCGGAATGGTCCTGGACCTTCTGGAGGATGCATGCAAGAATCTGTTTGACGAGATAAAGGAAGGACTCCAATAGTTGGACAAATCTATATACATAGAGATAAGAAACCGTCTGAAGACGCTGATCTCGGGCACAGAGTTCGAGAACAGGGTCTTTTTTGTGGGTGGGTGCTGCCGTGATGACATCATGGGGTGTGAGATAAAGGACATAGACATATCGGTTGCGCTCCCTGACGGGGGCATCAGGCTGGCTCAGTGGCTCCATGCAGAAGGTCATACCGTTTCTGAACCCTCAGTCTTTCATGATTTCCATACGGCAAAATTCCGTCTTGCAGAATATCCGGGTATAGAGTTGGAGTCGGTCCAGACCCGCAAGGAGTCATATCCTGACAGGGAAAGCCGCAATCCGGTGACGTCCTATGGTACTCACGAGGAAGATTGCATGCGCCGGGACCTGACTGTGAATGCTTTATATCAGAATGTGTCCACGGGAGAAATCGTAGATATCACAGGCAAAGGCCTTGATGATATACGTGATCATATCATACGCACTCCTGGTGATCCATACCGTACATACGACGAAGACCCGCTCCGCATCCTGCGATGCGTACGCTTTGCAGCCCGCTTCGGCTGGGAGATAGAAAAAGAGACTCTTGCAGCAATGAAGACTATGGTGCCGAGGATGTCGATACTTACTCCTGCCAGGATCAGCGACGAGTTCCTGAAAATGCTTCAGGACGACAGGCCGGCAATGGCAGTCGAACTGCTCTGCGAGATAAAAGCTATAGAATATATGTTCCCATGCGTTCCCAAAGCTGATTCTGTCAAAGCGTTGCAGAGGATATCGTCGAATACTGACTCTCTGAACCTCCGTCTCGCTGCCTTGCTTCATGGTAATCAATACCAGCAGGAAATATTGGAAAGCTTGCGCCTTCCAGCGTCTGAGGTTGCAGAAATGACATTCATTTCGGCCTGCGCGACACAGCTCCAGGAATGCGATGATCTTGATGATGCAGCTCTTCGTGAAATGCAATTTAGAAGTGGATCTCAGGATCGTTTCAAGCAGATCGTTCTTTTGGCGGAGGCGATGGGAAACCATCGGTCAGCCGAAGATATTACAGAAAGGACCGCGAAGATGCTCTCTGAAGGTACAGCCATGTTCGCCTATATACTTCCTTTGACTGGAAAAGATATAATCGAGATCAGACACATGAGCCCCGGACCTGCTGTAAAGATTCTTCAGCGTCATCTGCTGAAATATGCATTCAAGAACCCTTTGGTAAGCAGAGAGGAACTTAAAAATGTACTGATTGAATGTAAAATTTAAGTAAATTCAAAGCATATCATTCCGGTCCGTCTTGATAATCCGTCTTATAATACTCGGATTGCGTTCTGGCGCCTAAATCTTTGGCTATCAATTTCTTGCACGTTCTTCGTGCTCCCCAATGACGGCACGAGCTTTGGGTAAGTTGCTGATGCTCAGCTGCTTACCCGCCAGGGTGTTTGTCTTCTACTTGCTCTTCATGAACCTCAAGCATTTGAGGATCCATGCAGGGAGCGGCTTGAGGTCGTCTCTGTTCTCGAGATGCAGATAGATGCCTAATTTCTTGAGGATCGGAATCTTGAATGTCTCCACGAATTCGATGAGTGTTCCGTCCGGATCTTCGATGTATGTGAAGTGTCCGTTAGCTTCGCCCATCTTGAAGTCGCGTCCGCCGTCGCATACGAATTCGTGTCCGAATCCTGCTGCAGCCTTGCGGATCTCCTCCATGTTCCTGACGTCAAAGCAGAGGTGGATGAATCCGGGGTCTCCCCACAGACGTCCTTCATAGAGCTTGCGTGGTGTAGGAGTGCCTTCCTCCTCAATCCTCTGAATCAGCTCGATGTGTGATGTTCCCATAACCTGGCTGAGCGGTCCCTCGATCGGCTTCGAACGTGTAAGCATCACTCTGCGTAGCTTGTACTGTCCGCCAGGAACGCCCTTGAGATCCTCGAACACTTCGGTCACGTCATACTCGACCTTGTCATAATCCATGATGCCTCCGTAGAACTTGACAGACTTGTCCATGTCTGACACACCGAGGATCGCGCCGTTGTTTCCGCCTGTGTTCTTGTCCTCATTGTAGAAGCAATAGTCGTCTGTCTCGATGTCGAAAAGGTTGTTCCATGGGTCCAGGACGAAGAAATGTTCCTTCCCGGCAGGGTTTGCCTGTGGAGTCGTAAGGATGTTCACACCCTTTTTCTTCATATCCTCGTATGCTGCGCGCACATCGCGTGACTTCACCTTGCAGCAGAATATTCCATAATCACCGAACTCAGGGGTGAACTGGATGTAGTTGAGCTCGCGCTCGCGCGGCTCCCATACCTCGAATCCGCCACCTCCGCGAAGATTGAGCACGAGGATGGCGTATCTTGGCTGAGGCTTGCCGCCTGTATATGGCAGCATCCTCTCTGCTACACCTACGTCGCCAAACAGCTTTATATCAAATCCGAATACGTCCTTGTACCAAGCCCAGGACTCTTCAACGTTTCTTACTCCGATTCCGACCTGCTGCACTCCACAGATCACTTTTCTTTTTTCCATATCCATTGTCATCTTGCTGAAACATTACGAGCTATAAGACGGAAGAGTGGGGTGATGTATCTGTAGAACGGTACCATGATGGTATCGAATCCTCCGATCACCTTCTCGTGCTTGCAGCGTGCTATGGCCTTGATCGCAACCTTGGCGCACTTGTTCACGTCATATCCGTTTGCCTGGCCCGGATCCATGATGCCAGTGGCCTTTCCGCTTCCGTCCAAAGCATTCTTTGACACGTCGGTATGAATGCGGCCCGGGATGAGGATTGTTGTCTTGATCTGGGGATATTCGAGGGCTATGGTTTCATAGAATCCGTGGATCGCATGCTTTGATGCGCAGTATGCAGAGCGTACAGGGAAACCGAACACTCCTGATACTGATGATACAACAGCGATATGTACCCCTCTTTCGATGAACATGTCCTTAAGACATTTCACCAGGTATATTCCTCCGAAATAATTGACCTCCATGAGCCTGCGGTCTACGCTGATGTCCGTCTCGAGTGTAAGGGCTCTCTGCGAGATGCCTGCATTCAGGAGAAGGAAGTCGATGAGGTGTCCCTCTGCGCGCACCCATGCCACGAGTTCGTCGATAGACTCCGGTTTCTCTACGTCTACGGTCTTGCACCATGACTTCACTCCCATTTCGATGCACTTCTTCTGCACCTTCTCAAGGGTCTCCATACGTCTTCCGGTGAGGATGACGTTGGTTCCCTTTGCAGCATACTGATAGGCGAGTGCCTCGCCGATGCCGCTGCCGCCTCCGGTGATCAGGACGGTCTTGTTCTTGAATTCCAACATAATATATGGTTTTAGTACTTTGTCTTATTATAACATCAGGCCTGCTTTGACCTTGTCGGCAACCTCCTGTCCCTTGACATGGGCGAGAATTGTGAGTCCGAACTCCTGAGCCCAGCCCGGTCCGCGTCCTGTGATCATATTGCCGTCTACAACGACTCCTTCCTTGACATATACGGCTCCTTTGGCTTCCAGTGCTTCCTCGAATCCGTCGTAGCATGTCATCTTCTTTCCTTCAATTGCCGGTAGCAAGGTGAGTACTACGCTCGGTGCCGCACAGATAGCTGCAACAGTGCCTCCTTCCTCATAGTGCTGGACCATGATGTCCATGAGCTTCTTGAATGCGGCAAGGTTTGCGGAACCTGGCATGCCTCCTGGGAAGATCATCACATCTGACGGCAGGCAAGGCCCGAACGATGTCGATGCCCTGAACTCTCCGAATGCCATGTCTGCAACTACCGGAATGCGGTTTGAACTCGTCACAATCCTGTCGTCATATATTGATACGGTCTTTACGTTTATTCCGCCTCTGCGGAGCATGTTGACGGTTGTGAGGGCTTCTGAAATCTCGAAACCGTCAGCAAGAAATATGTATGTACCTTTCATGTTGATTATAGTATTTTAGTCATTGTGGCTTCTGCTTTTTCCTGTATGGCTTTGGGGACATTGGCGAAGAAATCCCAACCTGTGATGGATTCTATCTTGTCAATGCTTGCTGCATATCTGGAATAGTATGTGTTCTTTGGAGCGTTGTGCGGTATGATGTAGCCTATGGCCTTCGCACTTGTCACCTTTCCTGATGAGTCAAAGGAACATTTCATATAGCACTTGAAGAAACTGTCCGGAACGGCGCAGTCAATGCCGTCGTTCCTGTTCTTCACAGTCTTGTGGCTGTCTTCGAAGATACATCCTGTCACTACATATAAAGTGTCTCTGCCATAAGGGACTGCGGCAATCTCGGCATCTTCCAGTGCGTCCCAGCAACTGCCTCCGCAGTTGAATGTCGCGCTGAGCTGTGGAACCATGTTGGTGAAGTAGAATGTCTGCTGGTTTGCCACCCTGATGCCTGTCCTGGCATGTGAGGACAGCATGTGACCTCTGTTATATGGATCGCCTCCCTTGCAATATGAACGGCTCAGGTCCGGCTGCATGTGACTGCTGACTGCTGGGTCGCAGCTCCATGCATTTGTCCTTTCTCCTTCGCAGCTGCAATATCCTTTGTTCATGTGATATGCCACCCATAGAGGACAGTGTCTCCGATAGTCGTATATCAGTGAGTAATTTCTATGGACTTTGTTGTCAATGAATGTGTGGATTACGAGCCTGCTGGAGTCTGCAACATCGTATGTATATGCATATGAGCCTCCGTAAGTTTCCTGTACGAACCCTTTTCTTGTATTTTCCGTAATGTCAGCTGCAGGCATCTCGAAGCACTCGAGATAACCGTCTCCTGACGGCAGCTTCTGCGCCTTGCAGGAAGATGCCGTCAGGGTGACGAATGCCAGTATGCATATGATGCGATGCATTATTCCTCCACTCTTATCCTGAATGGTGCCACAGGGAGTCCTTCGACATTCTTGAGATTGCCAGGCTTGAAGTCGCCCCATCCATAGCGTACCTCGCATGGGTCGTGAACGAATTCTGACCTGATTCTAAGCACTTTGCTGTCCCATTCAAAATATGCAAAAGTGACAGGATAGAAGATGCCTTCGCTTCCGGCTACTTCGAGGCCTTCGATCTCACGCCATCTGTCAAGGCCGTTGTCGCAGTGTGTGAGCTCGACTCCAAGTTCACATCCGTTTGCAAGCCTGATGCATTTCACGGCCTCAGGGCTATGGCAAGGCAGGCTGCCGTATCCATAGTCACGGTTTAGGGCAAGGAATGCAAGCCTTTCGCCGACTTCCTTCTTCTTTGCAGGGTGTATGTTGTCCTGCTCATAGCTTTCCACGAGGTCGTTTGTGACTGCGATTGCACAATTCGGGATCGTGTGTGCGGCCTCATGCTGAGCCTGGCGCAGAAGGGCAAAATACGGTGTCTCGGTATATGGCTTGTTGCGATATGGAGCGAGTTCCACCATGTAGAAAGGCAACTTTGCTTCAGAGTCGTCCCAGCACTCTCTCCAGTGGCTTACCATGGTGCTCATACGGTCGAGGAACTGATCGTGCTTGCCGACATTTGAGCAGCCTTGATACCAGATGAAGCCTTTGATCGTATATCCCATTACAGGGGATAGCATGGCATTATACATCAGGTATGGACGATGGTAGTGAATCATTGATTCTATGGTTTCACGGCTGAGGTCCTCGTCAGGATATGTTTCAAGAATTTCCTTTGGAAGCCAGCTTTCTATGCGTGCTCCGCCATATGCGCATGACACCACTCCTACAGGGACGTCCAGCATCTGGTTGAGCTCGAGTGCAAAGAAATATGCCACGGCGCTCATCCAGCGTCTTGAATCATAATCGGCTCCCTTCCATACAGCATCTACGTCCTCAAGAGGTTCATACGACTGTATCGCAGGGACATTGAACATCCTTATCTTCTCTCTTGCTGCCGGAGCGCAGATATATTCCATCGCATTTTCCACCGGACAGTTGAAGAAGCCGTTCATCGGCATCTGCATGTTGCTCTGTCCTGATGCTAGCCATACTTCTCCTACGAGGACATCGTTCAGAGTGATGGCTCCGCCGTTGCCCTTGACTGTGATGCTGTATGGCTTGTAGCTTCCGGCAGGAGTGGCAACTTTGACCTCCCATCTTCCGTCAGAACCGGCCTTGGCACGGTATGACTTGCCGTTCCATGATGTGGTTACCGTGATCTGAGAACCTGCATCTGCTTTTCCCCAGATGGCGGCTTCGGTGTTCTGCTGAAGGACCATGCTGTCTGTGAAGATGCTTGACACTTTGAGCTTTGCCTCTGATACTGCACAAAGCAGGAGCATCAGCGCCAATGATGTGATAAGGCGTTTCATATCTTTGATTTTAGAGTGTTGCAAGGAAATCTGTTACATTCTTTTCGATGCGGGCATTGATGTCAGTGCCTTCAGCCTTTTCGAACTTTTCTCCTGTAATGTTTTCATAGAGCTCTACATAACGGTCGGTGATGCCGTTTACGATCTCTTCTGTCATTTCAGGAACCTGCTGGCCTTCCTGACCCTGGAAGCCGTTGGCCATGAGCCATTCGCGTACGAATTCCTTTGAGAGCTGCTTCTGCTTCTGACCGGCAGCGAGGCGCTCCTGATAGCCTTCTGCATAGAAATAACGGGATGAGTCCGGAGTATGGATCTCGTCCATGAGATAGATCTGTCCGTCCTTCTTTCCGAATTCGTATTTGGTGTCCACGAGGATGAGACCCATCTTTGCGGCTATCTCAGTTCCTCTTTGGAAGATTGCACGTGTGTATGCTTCAAGCTGCTCGTAGTCTTCCTTGCTTACGATACCCTGTGCAATAATCTCCTCTTTCGAGATGTCTTCGTCGTGACCCTCTGCAGCCTTGGTCGTAGGAGTGATGATCGGTTCCGGGAATTTCTGGTTCTCGACCATTCCCTCAGGCATCTCCACGCCGCAGATTGTGCGCTTTCCAGCCTTGTACTCTCTCCATGCGTGTCCTGAGAGGTATCCGCGTATGACCATCTCCACCTTGAAAGGCTCACACTTGTGTCCTACTGTCACCATAGGGTCCGGAACAGCAATCTTCCAGTTCGGGAGAATGTCTGCAGTCGCGTCAAGGAACTTGGCAGCGATCTGGTTGAGGACCTGACCCTTGAAAGGAATGCCCTTCGGAAGTACGACGTCAAATGCTGAAATGCGGTCTGATACAACCATGACAAGGTATTCATTACCAATGCTGTAGACGTCGCGAACCTTGCCTACATAGTGACCGGTCTGGCCGGGAAAACTGAAATCTGTCTTTACAATTGCTTCCATATGTATTTAAGTTTAATTATTTCATAATTACTCAATCTACAAAGGTAGGAAAATTTATTTATAGTCGGTGAGTTTGAGTCGGTATTTACGGCTCCCGAAGTTCATGAAATATCGAACCTCCACCATGCCGTCCTTCGCTGCCTTGCCTCCCTCTCCCGTCATGCCCGGTCTGACCGGACATCTCCTCCACCGGGCGTCGACAGTAAACGTTACAGGCTCCTTGTCTCCCTCAGCGACAAAGCCGAGCTGCTCATATGCGTTGCCTTCTGACCATTCCAGATCCGCATAGCTCATGATGTCGTCCGGCACGGTCTCCTTGATGAAATGCTTGAGCATCCTGCCCATGCCTCCGCTGATGCGGACTCCGGGGAGCGATGCGTAACGCGTCCATTCATAGGATCTTATCTCCTGTCCGTCCTTGATCCATCTGCGGGCGTTGGAGAACTCTGCGACGGCGACCAGAGTGCCTGACGGCAGGTCGCCCCTCTCGGCAAGATGCCCGGTATGTCTTTTCAGAAACATTCCGTAGCGGTATCTGCATGAGGCGTCGCCGTAGCTGTGGCATGCCTGAAGAAAGGCTGCGGCAGCCGGTTTGTCGATCCTTCGGATCGCGCAGTTGCGGGCGTATATGGAGGTGAACCTTTCCAGATGGGCGAGCAGCCTGGCCCTCATCATTTCCTGCTGCCTGTTCCATCTGTCTTCTGTTATGATTATGAACTTGTCGTCGATGCCTTTCATCCACTCTGCCAATGCGTTGCTGTGTGCTTCCGCATCCTGGATAGATTCTGACAATATGCTGACGGGCAGTATTTTGCGAATGTCGCCCCTGGCGATCTTCGCGCTGATGACAGGAACTCCATCGAGATCGTGCACGGAATTCGCAAAGCCTTCGCTCTCGAGAAAGTCTGATATGTCCCGGCATAGATTGTTCATAACTTCATGTCCTTGTCCAGACAAAGATACGATATTCTTGTTATTTTTGTGCAGTAAAGACAAGGCAATATGGATGATGTGAAATGCGGTATGGCGCAGTCGGGGATACACGCCGGCTTCCCTTCGCCTGCGACCGATTACATGACTCAGGCAATCGACCTGAACAAGGAACTAGTGAGGCACCCTGCAGCGACCTTTTATGGCCGCGTGGTGGGGGACTCAATGATTGATGCCGGTGTGGATGAGGGTGATATCCTGGTGATCGACAAGTCGCTGGAACCACAGGACGGAGACATGGCAGTGTGTTTTGTGGATGGCGAATTCACATTGAAGTATCTCCGTTTCCATCCGGGAGGCCTGACACTGCAGCCTGCCAATGACCGGTATCCGTCCATCAGGATTGACGAGGATACGGATTTTAAAGTCTGGGGCATAGTCACTTATGTAATAAAGAATGTACGCACTCGTTGACTGCAATAACTTCTTCGTCTCCTGCGAGAGGGTTTTCCGTCCGGACCTGGATGGAAAACCTGTCGTTGTGCTTTCCAACAATGACGGCTGTGTTGTGTCACGAAGCAATGAGAGCAAGGCTATGGGCATCAAGATGGGCGCGCCGTTCTTCCAGATCAAGCATCTGGTTGATCAGGGACAGCTTCATGCCTTTTCGTCCAACTATGCGTTGTATGGCGACCTCTCTTCCCGCGTCATGTCCATCCTGTCTGACACTGTTCCTCATATCGAGATATATTCCATTGATGAGGCCTTCCTGCATCTCGATGGAGTGGAGCCGGGGGAAATGCTTCAGCTGTGCCTCGATCTTGTGTCCAAGGTGCGTCAATGGGTGGGAGTGCCCGTGAGCATAGGCGTTGCTCCGACGAAGACCCTAGCCAAGCTTGCCAGTCATTTTGCGAAGACCTATAAGGGGTATAAGGGAGTATGTATGATGGATGATGACTGCAAGCGTGTCAAGGCGTTGGGAATGAGCCCTATAGGTGAGGTGTGGGGCGTCGGCCGCAGGCTTGTGCCGAAGATGCAGGGGTGGGGCATTGCCACGGCACTGGATTTTGCTCAGCGTCCCCGTAAATGGGTGGCTGACAACCTCGGCATGAACGGGTTGAAGATCTGGGAGGAACTTAATGGAAATCCCTGTGTGGCAGAGGAGAAGGAGGAAAGACGTAAGTCCATATGTACTTCGAGATCCTTTGCGGACATGATCGATGATGTGCAGGAACTGGCGTTGAGGGTGTCGGATTTCGCTGCATTGTGCGCCTCCAAATTGCGTAAGGAAAAGTCGGCGGCCTATGATGTGACCGTGTTCATGTATACAAACAGATTCCGTGACGACCTGAAGCAATATTTCCCTTCTGCTACTGTCCGCCTGGATGTAGCGGCCAACAGCACGCAGGAGATTGTCGGAACGGCAATGAAGTGCCTGAGGACAATATATAGATCAGGTTATCAGTATAAGAAAGCTGGTGTGATTGTGAGCAATATTGTGCCAGCAGATGAGATTCAGTGTACGATATTCGGTTTTGATGAAGAACTCCGGAGCAGACATGACCGCCTGTCAGCGGTAATGGATGCGGTGAACGGACAGGCCGGCTCTTCCATGCTACGTCTGGCCTCACAAAGACCGGGGCATTTCGCAGACGGCATCAGAAGCGACTTCCGCTCCAGACTATATACTACATCATTGGATGAAATAATAGAGGTGCGCTAGCATAGCCGGCGCACCTCCTTGCGTTTATTTGAGTTCGGTGATTTTCATCTTCTTCATTATAGCCCTGGCTTCCAGAGGATTGTCGGTGGTCAGCTGGTCGACTCCTAACTTGAGCATTCTCTTTATGTCTGCGTCCTTGTTCACGGTCCATGCGTTCACGCTCATGTCGTTCTTGCGTGCGAGCTTGTACCATTTCTTATATAAGGTGAACACCATATGATTGTAGTCCACTCCATTGATTCCCATCTTAGCGAGTTCTTCAGGATTCTTGCTTGACCCGAGGAACTGCACGGTGAATTCGGGGTGTTCCTTTGCGATCTTCTCGCACATATGCAGGC
>X418_Giraffe__coassemble_25_pt1 | contig 37846 bp, 29 predicted proteins | sample X418_Giraffe__metabat2_high_PE_001 | metagenome-assembled genome bin X418_Giraffe
TTTGACTGCATATTTCAGGGTTAAAAGCACACCAGAGGGCTTTTTTGTGCTTTTGCTGCAGAGTGTACGAGGTTGGGGCGGACTAGAGTTCCAGCCAGCGGATGGATTTGTCGCGGTTCCAGTAGGAGAGCTGGCGCTTGGCGTAGTGGCGGGTGTTGCGCTGGATGAGTTCTATGGCGCGGTCAAGCGTGGTGACTGGACCGTCTCCCGGAGTCTGTGGAGTCCAGCCTTCTGCCGAGACTTTTCCGTCCTGGTAGTCAAACCAGTCGAATATTTCCTTATAGCCTACGGTCTGAAGGGCCGCGAGGTCGCGATACTGTGTGAGCGAGCGGACCTCCTCGACCAGACCGTCATCGATCATCTGGATCACGCGACGGTTGATCCTGTCATATAGAACTTCACGTGGTCTGACCAGACCGATCTTTTCTATTTCGAAATCACGGGATTTGCGAGCCGCCGTCTTGAATGACGAAAACGGCCTGCCGGTCATGAGGCATACCTCGAGAGCACGGACAACGCGCTGACCATTTGCGATGTCTATGGTCGCATAACTTTCAGGATCAAGCGCTTTCAGCTCCAGTCTGAGAGACTCGACCCCCTCTTCCTGCAGACGGGTCATCAGCTCGCCTCGAAGTTTCAGGTCTGCAGACGGGAAGTCGTCCAGACCGTTCACCAACGCGTCTACATAGAAGCCTGAACCACCTGCCATGACCAGAGTCTCGTGTCCCTCTTCAAACAGGCGGTTTATAAGCTCAAGGGCTTCCATCTCGTACTTTCCAGCCGTATAGAGCTCGGTGACCGTATGTGAATGGATAAAATAATGCTGAACAGCGGCAAGCTGCTCAGCAGACGGCACGGCTGTGCCTATTGTCATTTCCTTATATATCTGACGAGAGTCGCAGGAGATTACCGGGGAACCATATCTGAGCGCAGTCTCGATGCTGTAGTCGGTCTTTCCTACAGCTGTGGGGCCCAGTATGATCATCAGTTTCTTCATAGATCCTCACGTCGCTTCGCTCCTCAGGATGACATTGGGAGCACTCGCTCCTCAGGATGACATTGGGAGCACTCGCTCCTCAGGATGACAGGCTAGTCCTCCTCGTCGTCACCGTAGATTTCCTCTGTGTCGTCCTCTTCTTCCTCGTCATCGAAATCCTCGTCGTCGTCGAAGTCTTCGTCATCCGGATCCTTCTTCTTGTCGTCCGGAAGGTCTTCGAAGGCCACATAGCCATTCTCGAACTCGATAGGGTTAGGTCCCTTTGACTCCACCAGCAGCGGATAAAGCACATTGCGGCGCTCCTCCCCTTCTCCGTCAAACGTCACGATCACGCTCTTGACATTTGTGGTGTCATAGAAATATATGAATTTGTCTTCTCCCTTCTTGTGACACTGCTCTGCTGTCACACTGTCAATGGTACCTGCGCCGAAATCCGTGAACACACTGTATCGCGAAGCGACATTGCCCGCCTTGTCAAACGCCTTGAAGAGCACGATCTGATCCTGCGGAAAATCCATGTCCGACCTCATCTGCTTGTGCAGACTGTAAAGCGATGAACTGCCCTTCACCTCATAAACTCGCGCAAATCCCTTTATTCCCGGAAGGGAAACCTTATATCTCAGTATCATAGAAAGTTAGAATTGAAATCCACATAAAAATAGCCTCCAGAATCCCAGAAGCGATGTCAAAGATAATAATTTTTTCTTTCCGATTTCATTTTCTGCCATATTTTCACTAATTTTGGTTTTCGGTATGGATAACACTCAAATCCAGGATTCATATAAGAGCATCGCCGCCGAGTCAAGGGGCCTCTTCAAGGACAATGGAAGCCGGTTCATTGCCCATGCATATCCCGTTGAAACCGAAGAAGAAGTAAAGGAAATCGTCGCAGCACTCAAGAAGGAGTACTACGACGCAAGGCATCATGTATATGCATACAGGCTTGGCTACATGGGAGATAAGTTCCGTGCCAACGATGACGGCGAGCCGTCCGGATCGTCCGGCAGACCGGTCCTCGGCCAGATAGACTCCAACGGACTTAGCGACATTCTTGTCGTGGTGGTACGATACTTCGGAGGCATAAAGCTGGGCATCCCGGGACTCATCAGAGCATATAAGACAGCGACAGCAGACGCAATAGAAAACGCGCAGATCGTAGAGAAGATCGCATCCAGAATGTACCGCGTACATTTCGGCTACATGAGCATGAACAGCGTCATGAAAGTGTTCAAGGACATGGGGCTGGAGCAGAAGAACCAGAAGTTCGACATGGAATGCAGTCTGGACACAAGCGTAAGGCTCTCCCTCGTGGACACCTTCCTGGAAAGGATGAACGACGTCGAAGGCTGCAACATAGAGGAAATATAAATTAACACAACACATATGGCCAAAAGTTTGATTTCAATCAGGGATTTCACCAAAGAGGAGATCCTCCACGTGCTCGAGACCGCAAGGGAATTCGAGCAGAACAGAGAGCAGAAGTTCCTTGAAGGCAAGGTGATCGCAAGCCTTTTCTTCGAGCCTTCAACCAGGACAAGGCTCAGCTTCGAGACTGCAATAAACCGCCTCGGCGCCAAGGTCATCGGCTTCTCTGACGCAAGCAACACCAGCCAGAGCAAGGGCGAGACTCTAAAGGACACCATCAAGATGGTGAACAACTATGTGGACATGATTGTAATGCGACACCCTCTCGAGGGAAGCTCGAGATATGCCTCTGAAGTGGCTACAGTGCCGGTTGTGAACGCCGGAGACGGAGCTAACCAGCACCCGTCGCAGACCCTTCTCGACCTGTACTCCATCCTCCAGACGCAGGGCAGGCTCGAAGGACTCACCATCAACATGGTAGGAGATCTCAAATATGGCCGCACCACACATTCGCTCCTGCAAGCGATGTCACACTTCAATCCGAGATTCATATTCACGGCTCCTGAAGAGCTCAAGATGCCGAAGGAATACAAGGACTTCCTCGACGCCAAAGGCATCGAGTACATCGAGACCACATCGCTCGAGGAGCACCTCAACGACTGCGACATCCTCTATATGACACGTGTCCAGCAGGAGAGGTTCACCGATCTCATGGAGTATGAGAGAGTGAAGGATGTATACACTCTGAACGCATCGATGCTGGGGGCCGTGAAGGAGAACATGAAGATCCTTCACCCGCTTCCAAGGGTCACAGAGATCGACCAGGATGTCGACGAGACCCCTTATGCATATTACTTCAAGCAGGCTGAGAACGGTCTCTATGTCCGCATGGCCATCATTTCATACCTGCTCGGATATCGTTAAACAGATCTCTCGACTTCGCTCGAGATGACAATTTGTCATTTCGACCGAGCGAAGCGAGCGGAGAAACCTATTTCATTATGACTAGAAAAGAATTAGTAGTAAGCGCACTGGAGAACGGCACCGTACTGGACCACATCCCTGCGGAAAATGTATACAAAGCACTTGACCTCCTCGGACTAAAGGACATTGAGAGCCAGATCACCATAGGTATCAACCTCACCAGCAAGGCGCAGGGCAGGAAAGGCATCATCAAGATAGCCGACAGGTTCTTCGAAGACGAAGAGCTTGGCAAGCTCGCGCTCATAGCACCGAAGGCAACCGTGAACATCATCCGCGACTTCAAGGTCGTTGAGAAGAAGAAGCTGGAGACTCCGGCGGAAGTCATCGGCATCGCAAAGTGCAGAAACCCTAAATGTGTAACCAACCACCAGCCTATCAAGACATGGTTCAAGACAGTTGTCAGCGGTGACGAAATATCACTGAAATGCCACTATTGCGAAAAAAATACCGATATAAGGCACGCATTTTAAAATAAATCATTATCTTTCGCAACATATTTGATTACACATCATAACCAGAACAATAACATTAATAATTAACATCCACACGTCACCGTTTGAGGCCAGAGGCCGAAAGTAAGTCCTCTTCCCGAGGAGGAGGATTTAAGAGGAGGGTAACGTATAAACATTTTCATGAAATGAAAAAGGTTCATAATTTCACTGCAGGACCATGCGTTCTGCCACAGCAGGCCATCGACAACGCTATCGAGGCATTGAAGGATTTCAAGGGAACAGGCATTCCTGTAATCTCGATCTCACACAGAACAAAGGAGTGGGACGCCGTAATGGACGAATGCCGCGCCCTCTGGAGAGAGCTCCTCAACATTCCTGAAGACTATGAAATACTCTTCCTTGGTGGCGGAGCAAGCATGGGCTTCCTCTATGTGGCAATGAACTTCCTCGAGAACAAGGCAGCATACCTCGAGACCGGCGTATGGGCAAAGAAGGCCCTCAAGGAGGCAAAGGGACTTGGCAACGCATATGCAGTCGCTTCTTCAGCTGACACAGTATTCAACTATATTCCAAAGGGTTACGAGATTCCTACAGATGTAGACTACTTCCACATCACCACAAACAACACAATCTACGGTACTGAGATCCACGAGGACATCGACTCTCCAGTTCCACTCATCGCAGACATGTCGTCTGACATCATGAGCCGTCCGGTAGACGTGACCAAGTATGCAATGATCTATGGTGGTGCACAGAAGAACGTGGGCCCTGCCGGCGTTACATTCTTCATCGTGAAGAAGGACCTCCTCGGAAAGGTGAGCCGCTATATTCCAACAATGCTCGACCTCCGCACACACATCGACGGAGCTTCGATGTTCAACACACCTCCTGTATTCTCAATCTTCGTCATGAACGAGACCCTCAAGTGGCTCAAGGAGCTCGGCGGTGTCGAGGTAATGTACAAGATGAACCAGGAGAAGGCTGCGCTTCTTTATGCTGAAATTGACCGCAACCCTCTCTTCAAGGGTACTGCAGCTGTGGAGGACCGTTCGCTCATGAACGTATGCTTCGTGATGGCAGAGGGCTATGAGGACCTCCAGGACGAGTTCTTCGCATTTGCCAAGGAAAGAGGCATGACAGGAATCAAGGGTCACAGATCAGTAGGCGGATTCCGCGCTTCCATCTACAACGCATGCCCTCTCGAGAGCGTACAGGCACTCGTTGACTGCATGAAGGAATTCGAACAGCTTCATAAATAACACGCACGTCATCCCCGGCTTGACCGGGGATCTAAAATAATAACCGATGAAGATATTAGTAGCAACCGAAAAGCCGTTCGCAGCAGCTGCGGTAAACGGCATCAAGGACATCGCACAGAAGGCCGGTCATGAGGTGGTCCTTCTCGAGAAATATACAGACAAGGCACAACTCCTCGAGGCTGTAGCCGATGTCGACGCAATGATCGTACGCTCTGACAAGGTGACTGCCGAGGTGATCGCAGCCGCTCCTCAGCTCAAGATCGTCGTACGTGCCGGCGCCGGATTCGACAATCTCGACCTCCCTGCATGTACAGAAAGAGGCATCGTGGCAATGAACACTCCTGGCCAGAACTCCAACGCTGTTGCCGAGCTTGCTCTCGCAATGATGATCTACATGTCACGCAACCAGTTCACCCCTGGCACCGGCATGGAGCTCAAGGGCAAGAAGGTCGGAATTCAGGCATACGGCAACGTTGGCCGTCTCGTTGCCGAGAAGGCCAAGGCTCTCGGAATGGAAGTGATGGCATTCGACCCGTTCGTTCCTGCTGAAAAGATGGTCGCTGAGGGTGTCACCCCTGCAGAGACTCTCGAGCAGATGTACGAACAGTGCAACTTCATTTCACTCCACATCCCTGCAATCCCTGCGACAATCGGATCCATCAACTATGACCTCGTGTCAAGGATGCCTAAGGGCGGATGCCTCGTGAACACAGCCCGCAAGGAAGTGATCAACGAGCCCGAGCTCGTGAAAGTGCTCTCTGACCGTCCAGACCTCAAGTATGTGACTGACGTCGCTGCGGCCATCCAGGCAGAGCTCAACGAGAAGTTCCCTAAGCAGGTGTTCGCTACTCCTAAGAAGATGGGAGCTGAAACAGCAGAGGCAAACATCAACGCAGGCCTCGCCGCAGCTCAGCAGATCTGCGACTACTTTGCAACAGGTTGCACAAAGTTCCAGTTGAATAAATAGTATTATGGTAAAGATCAGACCATTTGCGGCGGTACGTCCGCCGAAGCAGTATGTAGAGGAAGTGGCTGCAAGGCCATATGACGTCCTCAACTCGGCAGAGGCTAAGGCAGAGGCCGGCGAAAAGTCTCTCCTCCACATCACAAAGCCTGAGATCGACTTCGATCCTATCATTGATGAGCACAGCCAGCCTGCATACGACAAGGCTGTCGAGAACTTCAAGGCATGGCAGGAGAAGGGCTGGCTCGTACAGGATGACAAGCCATACTACTATGTATACGCACAGACCATGGACGGTCGCACCCAGTACGGTCTCGTAGTATGCGCACACACCGACGATTACGCTTCAGGAGCTATCAAGAAGCACGAGCTCACCCGCAGGGACAAGGAAGAGGACCGAATGATCCATGTCCGCATCCAGAACGCCAACATCGAGCCTGTATTCTTCTCATACCCTGACAATGCTGAAGTAAACGCAATCGTAGCCAAGTATGTAGCTCAGGAGCCTGAATATGACTTCGTTGCAGAGGACGGCTTCGGACACCACTTCTGGGTGATCGACGAGCAGGCCGACATCGACCGCATCACAGAGATATTCGCAGAAATTCCTGCATTCTATGTTGCTGATGGTCATCACCGTACAGCTGCCGCAGCCCTTGTGGGAGCAGAAAAGAAGGCACAGAATCCAAACCATACTGGAGACGAGGAATACAACTACTTCATGACAGTGGCATTCCCTGACAGCCAGCTCAAGATCATCGACTACAACCGCGTTGTGAAAGACCTCAACGGACTCACAGAGGAGCAGCTCCTCGCTGCCCTCGCAGAGGACTTCGAAGTACGTGAAGAGGGTGCCGAGATCTACAAGCCGGGAAAACTCCACGAGTTCTCCATGTACCTCGGCGGCAAGTGGTATTCACTCGTTGCAAAGGAAGGCCGCTATGACGACAACGACCCTATCGGCGTTCTCGACGTGACCATCCTCTCGAACCTTGTCCTCGACAAGATCCTCGGCATCAAGGACCTCCGCACCGACAAGCGCATCGACTTCGTCGGCGGCATCCGCGGCCTCGGCGAACTTTCACGCCGTGTTGACAACGGCGAGATGAAGGTCGCCTTCGCCCTCTACCCTGTTTCGATGAAACAGCTCGTAGACATCGCCGACTCAGGCAACATCATGCCTCCGAAGACCACATGGTTCGAGCCGAAGCTCCGCTCCGGCCTCGCAATCCACAAGCTGGCATAAAAAGCCTGGCGCACAAGTCCCTGTGCACCAATAAGTTACAGAAAGCTCGTGCTCCCCATGGGGAGCACGAGCTTTTATTAATGCGCTGACTTTCAGGGAATTACGCGTCAGAAAATTGGCAGTTATTTCATGCGGAGGGATTTTATGTATGAGTCCTGTGGGGTGCAGTTCTCGAATTTTGCCGCTTCTATGAAGTCGAGCATCGCCTGACGGGCCATGACCTGGTCAGGGCGGGCGGCGCGGATCTCGAAGTAGGTCGAACGTGGAGCCTCTGAGAATTCAATGACCATGTCCCAGTTCTCAGGTGGGGTTATGCCGGAGAAGCATGAGTTGCGGATCTTCTTGTATGGCCAGAATGTGTAGCCTATGTTGCTCTGCTCCATTGCCTTGCAGAATGACTCCTGCCACTCGTCAGTGTTGTGACCGATTTCTCCCATGTACATCGGGAGGTTGGTCTTGTCACGGAAGGCAATGAAGTTGCCGATCGCCTCGACGCAGGCGTCGCCGCCGTAGCGGTGGCATGAATACATCAGCTTGTCGTCATAGGTCCAGTCGGTGAACGGATCGAAGTTGCTGTTCCACTGTGGTGCTCCAAGCATTATGATATGATTCGGGTCTACTTCGCGGATTGCCGCTGTCACTCTCTTGTGAAGCGGTTCCAGCTTTGCGTTAAGTTCCTTTACATTGTCGAAGTATGGAGCGATCGGCTCGTTTATGAGGTCGTACGCAAGAATGACTGGCTCGTTCCTGTAATGCTCCGCTATGCGCTTCCAGATGTCGCAGAAGAGTTGCTGCGAAGCCTCGCTCTCCAGGAGCCATGGATAGCCGTAGCTGTCATCGATATTGTCACCTGTCTGTCCGCCAGGGGCATCATGCATGTCGAGAATCACATACAAGCCGTTGTCACGGCACCATGTAACCACGCTGTCAAGGCGCTCGAAACCGTCCTGGTCAGAGGTGAGTCCCATGTAGTCTTCATCTGTGAAGAGCTTATAATGGAAAGGCGCACGGATGGTGTTCGCGCCTGTAGAGGCGATGAACTCAATGTCCTTGCGGGTGATGTAGTTGTCCTTGAAGAGTTTCCAGAACTCTGCGGTAAAATCCGGCCCTACAAGCTCACAGAACATCTGGTTGATCATACCCGCAGAGTTTGTCTTGCGAAATCCGAACATGTAGCCCTCGGGATTGAGCCAGTTGCCGAGGTTTGTACCCTTGATGAAAAGGGTATCGCCTGACGGTTCGATAAGATATGGTCCGTCAACGCGTACAAAAGCATTTTCAGGAAGGTCCTGCGACCTTTGAGTGCAGGCCAGGCAGCAAAGCATTGCCACGAGAATGAGGGTCAGTCTTTTCATATTATAGTTTGTTGATTTCAGTGTTCATCCAGGTGATACGTTTGATATAGAAATCTCTGAGGAAGTCAACTTCCTTTTCGTATGATCCAAGGGACGGGCAGTTGACCCAGTCCACGGACTCATGGATGCTCCACACCTGGAAGTTCTGCTGCTGAGCCTTATCGAGGATCTTTGCCTGCTGGTCTATGAAGTCAACCATAGATACAAGCTGCGGGTAGAGTTCGTTCCAGCGGTCCTTCAGCCTTTGAACAAATGCAGGATCCTTGAGCATCCTGTTGAACCAGTTATCTCCGATGACACAGCCAGGATTGTAATCCTTGATGTAGAATCCTTCCGGATCATGAAGTATCCATCCGCTGTTGCCGAATGTAAGATCGAAGTCCCAAAGATGGTACATCTGCAACTTGCCGCCCTTCTTTTTCGTAATGAACGAGCTCTTGCGAAGGTTTCCGTCAGTGTTCTTTGCAATCTCCTGGACTATATAATAATCAATGAATGAACCGACGTCGATATACGCTGCATATCCCTCATGAGGATCAGACAAAAGGCTTGAATACAGGACAGACTCGAAATCTTCAAAATGTTTCTTTACCTCTGCAAGAAGCTCTGCAGACGGCTCCTCCGGGTCACTGAACATCATAGGGACTCCCATGCCTGTCCACCAGCATGTAGTCTCATCCTGCTGCTGTTCGATCTCCAGATATACATCCCCGGCATCAAGATCAATGTCTACGCGGTCTTTCGAAACCTTCTTGTGTTCGCAAAGTGTATATACTCCCTGATATTCGTCGTTAAGGTATACATGTACGCTATACATATGTGGAGTCCATGCGAAACCGCAGAGTTCCGACAACTTCATGGCCAGGATGTTACGCATCAGGGTTCTGTCGCTGTAGTTTGCAAGAAGGCACCATTCCTTGTCAGCCCCCATTCCGAAGATAGACTCCTTGCTGTCAAGCTTTACCTTCCATGGCTTCTTAGGGAAACTCCAGGTCGAATTGCCTCGACCGCGGATGCCCATCGAAGCGTAGAACTCGGTCTCGTCGCTATACAGCTTCTCCGGATCCAGAATCCTGATTGTGCCTTTGACATAATTATCTTTGTCATATATACCCTTGCCACCAGTATCTATATATACGACCGGAATATTCTGACGGCGTTCCAGATCAGCGATCTCCTCCTGCATCCTGCTCTTGAAGGTAAGGACTTCTCGATTGCTGATATGCATATAAAGAGTCTTCTGGTCATAATATACATATACCGGCTCAGCTTCTTCTTTTGGAAGAGTCGATGGCGCCACAGCTATTCCGGTCATCCGATCGTCAATTCTCCACCACGGCGAACCCGGTAGAAAATCCACTGACGGGACAAAGGTCTCCGTATGGTCATGAATAGCAAATGAAGACTCCGGAACCGTGACCTTGGAACCATCTTCGAAGATCACGACATTCTGGTCCTCAGAAGCCTCCACGGCCTTGAAGATCATGCATGCGTCGTAGGCCTGCAGGAGTTCCTTGTAGCCGGGGATTCTCTTCTCCTGCTGTCCCGGCTCCGGCTGGGGCTTGTCACAGGAGATGAAGAGCATTGTTGAAAGAACTGCACAGATGTATAAGATTTTTTTCATAATGATTATTTCTTTTGGAATACTCGGACGTAGTCTACTTCCATTTCGGCAGGGCCGTTGTTCAGGGCCGTAACCTGGTTGATGTCCCATATGCCAGGGAAGTTTCCTCCTACGGCAAGGTTCAGGAGAATGAAGTTATCCTTGCGGAACTCGTTGTCACCGAAGTCCTTGAGGGTCATTTCGAAATATGGCTTTGCAGACGGATAGGTCTCAAGATCGATATACATTGATATCTTGTCCTCCGTCCAGATGCATGTGAATGTATGGAAATTTCCGTCCTGGACAGAATAGCTGTTGTTGATGTCATGAGCATAATACTGATGACCTGGCGCTCCCCAGTGGCATGCTCCGTTGAGGAACGTCTCCTGACGATTGTTATAACCATTCGAGTGTCCCATCTCGAGGATATCCGTCTCGCCGCAGTTCGGCCAGCCCTTCGACTTGAAGTCGTTGCCCATCATCCAGAACGCCGGCCAGAGACCGTTCGCTGTCTTAGGGAGCTTGATGGATGCCACAATATATCCATACTTGAAATATACCTTTCCGAGGGTGATAAGACGTGCAGATGTAGCCTTTGAGCCCTGATAATTCTCCTTTCTGGCAGTGATCACCAGCTTGCCGTCACGTACATCCACGTTTTCCGGACGGTCGGTATAATACTGGAGTTCGGCATTGCCCCAGCCATGACCGCCTGTCTCGCAGGTCCAGTTGTCTGTGTTGAGATTCGGGCCATCGAACTCGTCGCTCCAGAAGAGCTTATAGCCCTCCGGCACGAACATAGCCTCGCCGGTAGAGCTTGTCTGCTGAATGACAGGAAGTTCAGTTTTCGACGATGTGGTCCTGAAAGTAATCGTATTGTGACGGTCTTCTGTCAGAAGGTTCTTCTTGACGGTGATCTTCACCTTGGTCTCACCTTTCATTCCTCCGGTCGGATAAACCGAACACCATGCCGGATCGGCAACTGCCGATCCCCATTCGGCATCAGCCGTAACAGTCACATAAGTCTCCTGCTCTTCAAAATCCAATGTAAGTTCTGCTGGAGACACCTGCACGGCGCCTCCTCTCGGGGTTTCGGTCTGCTCCGGACCGGTGCATGAAATTGCCAGGAGGGCAATTGCCAGTATTGTTGATATCATTTTCATAATTATTTCTGGAAGACGCGTACGTAATCGATTTCATATGTTGCAGGGAGGCAGCTTTCGTCAACACCCATCATTCCTCCCCAGTCGCCGCCCCATGCGAGGTTGAGCTTGAGCTCGAACGGCTTGTTGAAAGGCCATGTGTTGGCATTGCGTCCCTGTGAATAATCATCCGGATTGTAGTAGAACAGCTGCTTGCCGTCCACATAGGTCTTTATATAATCCGGTGTCCACTCAAGGGCATATGTATGGAACTCGTCCATGACGCCCGCCACCTTTCTGGCGGCAGTCTTCTGAGTGCCGATGGCATGATAATATGCCTTGCAGTGGATCGAAGACGACACCTCGGTAGGGACGCACCCCACATGCTCCATGATGTCGATCTCGCCTCCTTCCGGCCATCCTGACCATACTGACGGCATCATCCAGAATGCCGGCCAGGTGCCCTTGCCCTTCGGCAGTTTGAGGCGCGCCTCAAAGTAGCCGTAGGTCCAGTTCTTTCTTGTGTTCACTCGTGCCGAATACACTCTGTTTCCGTCCTTTATGGCACGTATCTTCAGGGTGCCGTCACTCACGTCGGCTGTGACGATATCGCCGGTGCGACCGGCAACGTAAGTCTGAAGCTCATTATTCACCCAACCCGGCTCGGCGGTCTCATACCACCATTCCTTGGTGTCAGGCATAGTGAGCGAAGGGTCATTGAACTCGTCCCTCCATACGATATGATATCCGGCCGGAGTATATATTTCCGGCTCGACATACTGGGCTCCTTCAGGAATCTTGAATCCTGCTGGTGCTGTAAAGTCTGACCATACATAGACTGTAGTCAAAGGGTTTCCAGTGAGATCCAGATCCTTCAGTTTGCCGAGCATCTGGATGTCAAGGGATGTAATGTTGTTTCCTGACAGGTCGAGAGACACAAGGTCAGGGAACAGCTCCGCGAGCTCGGATACATCCGTAAGCCCGCAATCAGAGAGGTCGAGAGATGTGACGCCCTCTATCTCTTTTGTGCTGAGGATACCGTCGCCGTCCTCGTCGAGATTCTTGAGCAGAGCATCCAGCAGAGCCTTGTTCTCCACCGTGACGTTCTGGACCATATAATGCTGCTTCACAGGGATTTCCATTTTCATGGAACCGGACCTGAAGAGAAGCGTAGTCGCACGCTCTTCCAAAGATTTGTTCTCTTCAATGGTCACCTTGACCGTAGTCTCCCCTTTTACACCTCCTGTAGGTGAAGTCTTCACCCATGAATCTATAGGAGTCACGCCCCAATCCTTCTCTGCACCTACAGTCAGGACAACATCCTGTGCTGCTGATGACACGGAAATCTCTGCAGGGGTCACCTGCAGCTTCACCTCGGGGGCATCGCCTCCCTGCGGATCCTTCTCGCCGCAAGCGGCTGTCATGCCGGCCAGGGCAGCTATCAGTAATATAGTCTTGAATCTCATTTTATAGATTTCTCCATTCGCTTCGCTCAGTCGAAATGACAGAGACGAAATAAATTAAAAGTCAGGGCAAAGCCCATTTCGGGCCTTGTCCTGACTGAACACAATGTTATTTATGCTCTGCGAAGTAAATATCCTTGATAGTCACCTCTGTTCCTGCTGGATTTCCACCGAAGTCGAAGAAGAGGCTGATCTTCTCCATGTCGATTCCGTCCATTCCTACGACCTGATAGACATAGTCCTCGTATGCTGCGATGACATGCTTGTCAGCAAAGTAGAACGAGTTGTCGTCACCTGTCTTGGTGAGCTTGATTGTCATGCCCGGAAGGTCGTTGTTTGACTGAACCACGCAGTAGAAGTCATACTTCTTGCCTGCCTGTGACGAAAGGTCGGTGCGGAACGCAACCTGTGCCTGCCACTGGTCTGTAGTTGCCTCAGGAAGAGAAACTGTAAGGCTGTTGCCGTTGACAGAGGTCTCAGGATTGTCGATCTGATTCCAGCCCGGAGCATAGTAGTAGAACATCTCCTCAACGCTCATAGAGAGCCACATGTTGTCTGAAGAATTCGGATCGATAACTGTGCTACCAGAGCCGCCGCCAGCGTTTCCGCTTTCAACATGCTCACGGAATACGATATCCTTGATAGTCACCTCTGTACCTGCAGGGTTTCCTCCGAAGTCAAAGAAGAGGCTGATCTTCTCCATGTCGATACCATCCATTCCGTCAACAACGTAGACATAGTCCTCATAAGCCTTGATGACATGCTTGTCAGCGAAGTAGAATGTATTGTCGTCACCTGTCTTGGTGAGCTTGATTGTCATGCCCGGAAGGTCGTTGTTCGACTGAACCACGCAGTAGAAGTCATACTTCTTGCCTGCCTGTGACGAAAGGTCGGTGCGGAACGCAACCTGTGCCTGCCACTGGTCTGTAGTTGCCTCAGGAAGAGAAACTGTAAGGCTGTTGCCGTTGACAGAGGTCTCAGGATTGTCGATCTGATTCCAGCCCGGAGCATAGTAGTAGAACATCTCCTCAACATTCATTGAAAGCCAGAGGTTTGTTCCAGCGTTAGGGTCGAATGCCGGCTGCTCAGGCTCTGGAGCAGGAGCCGCCTTCGACTCACGGAACACGATATCCTTCACTACCACTGTAGAACCACCCTGTCCGCCGCCGAAGTCGAAGACGAGCTTGAGGTTGTCGCAGTCGATACCAGGAGCTGCATATACATCAAGAACGAAGTCCTCATATGCTGTAAGAGCATAGCGGCCGTCGGTGATGATAGCGCCGTCATCGGTCTGTGAACAAAGCTTCACTGTCACGCCTGGGTGATCTGCTGTAGAGTTGAGAACGAGGTGGAAGTCATAAGTCTTCGCAGCCTCTGACTTGAGGCCTGTGTTCTGGAAGAAGAACTGACCCTGCCACTGCTGGCTACCGAGACCCTCAGGGAGTACGAATGTATGAGTGCCGCCGTCTGAAGTCACGGTCGCATTTTCGATTGCACCCCAGTCATTGTTAGCGAAGTAGAAGTGGTGATCTGTAGTCACAGCTGAGTTCCAGAGGTTGTCAGCTGCTGATGGATCGAACGGTGCTGGACCAGAAGCTCCACCCTCGATATGCTCCTGAAGAACGATATCCTTGATCTCGAATGTAGTGCCTGGAGTTGCTCCACCAAAGTCGAGAACGAGCTTAGCGTTTGTGAGGTTGACACCCTGAACGCCCTTCACCTGATACTTGAATTCCTCATATGCTGTCACAGCGTGTGCATCCTCGAAGAAGAATACATTGTCATCATCCTGCTGAGTGAGCTTGATGGTCACACCTGAGTGATCTCCTGTAGAGTTGAGAACGAGCTGGAAGTCATACTTCTTGTCTGCAGATGTCACGATGCCGGTATTGTTGAATACCATCTGACCCTGCCAACGCTGAGTACCGATACCCTCAGGGATAACGATTGTGTGCTTGTTACCGTCAACAGTATATGCAGGGTTGTCGATCTGGCCCCAATCGTTGTTTGCGAACCAGAATGAAACATCCATAGTTGCATTCTTCCAGAGGTTGCGGTCTGAGTCAGGATCGAATACGACCTCGCCTGTTCCCGGCTTAGGATCCTCAGGCTTAGCGCTACCCTCTACGATGAACTCATACTTCCAAGAGATGGCACCGTTATCGTGAACGAGAGAGATCTTCTTGGTGTTAGAGCCCTCAAGGAGCTTGAAGCGCGGCTCGGCAAGAGCCTCAGGGTTAGGGATATAAGAAAGGTTCTTTCCTTCAGGGAGGACGAGATAGATCTCCTCGATACCTGCATCGTTCCATGCATTCTCGAATGAGTACTCAGTAGTATAGCCCTCGATAGGAACCTGATAGTCGTTACCGTCGTTAGGATTGTGCTCAGTGCCGTAACCAGAATCCTTGTTTACATATACAGTACCGCCCTCACCTGGGTTGTATGTATACTTCATGTCCTTTGTGAAGGTGAGCCTGTCGTCATAAAGACCACAGTCCTTCTTCTCGTCAGCACCTGCAGACCACCAGTTTGTACCATCGGTACCTGGCTCGCCGCAACCCATATGTCCCTTGACTGTAGAGTTCCACTCCCATACCTTCTGATCGCTTCCTGCGAAGAAAGTGATATACTTGGAAGGATCGAACGGATCGCGGTAAGTGTTCTCGAGAGTGAACTCGACAACCTTTGAACCTACTGATACGCCGTGAGCGTTATATGCCTTTACCTCAACTGAATGAGTACCTGCGTCGCGAAGGCGAAGCTGGAGACCGTTTCCGGTGTATGCATATTTCTTGTTAGCCTTTCCGTCGATCTTCTCCTCTCCGAAAAGCCACATAGGAACCACACCCTCGTTCTCTACCGAGAATGTCACATAGTTGGTCTCATTGTCGACAGCGATCTTGACCTGAAGATCAGAAGCTGAAGGAACCTTGTCAGGGTCGATCTCCATATACTCCTGAACGCAGCCCATAGTCACGACAGCCGCCAGAGCCAACGCCATATATTTAAATATCTTCATATTCTTTCAGAATTAACGATTAATAGTTGTTCTGGGTAAGAGGGTACTGAGTACTTGCAGTTGCGTCCATCTCCGACTGAGGGAACGGCAGATACTTCTTGTTCTCAGACCATGCCTTTGTACGGAAACCGCCTTCGTCATTTGCAGGTGTAAGTACTTTTGCAGCTTCACCGAGACGGATGAGGTCCCAATAACGCTTTCCTTCACCCATGAGCTCGACGTGACGCTCCTGGAGGATGGTCTCAAGATTTGCACCTACAGTACCGAGGCCCGCGCGAGTACGTACTTCATTGAGGTATGTGTCAGCAGAACCCTTTCCTGAGCAGCCATGAACGGCGATGAGCTCGGCAGCGTTGAGGAGAGTCTCAGCGTAGCGGTAGAGACGGATGTTTGTACCATAGTTCAATGTAGCGTCAGCGATCTGACCTGCGTTGCCGTCAAGACGAGGGAGATACTTTGCAAGGTGGTATCCAGTCTCCTGGTAACGTGCTGTGAAGGTCATGCCTGGCTCGGAAGCTGTCTCATAAACTGTAACAGCCTTTCTGAGGTCACCTTCCTCGAATGCCTTAGGAGCCATTGTAGTGAGAGGGAAGAATCCCCAGCCTTCGTTGCCATACTTCGCGCTGCCTGCCATGCTGTTCAGACCCATGAGGGTAGGAAGAACTGTACCGCCGGCTGCGAGAGGGCTGTTCCATGAACGGTAAGCGCCCTGGCTGAAGAAGTTGATGTCGAGGATTGTCTCAGAACTCCACTCTCCTGCAGTCTCCCACATGTTTGCGAGGTCATCAGATGAAACGAGAGCATACTCACCGCTGGTGATGATCTCCTCCATATAATCAAGGGCCTTCTGCATTCTTGCCTTGTCGTTCTGATACATCACGATCTCTGCATAGAGCATCATTGCAGCAGCCTGAGTGACGCGGCCGAGCTCTGCAGTGCGCTTCATAGGAAGAGCCTTGGAATCAATTGCTTCCTCGAGAGACTTAGCCATTGCCTCGTAAACCTCGTCAGCTTTCCACTGAGGGCAAGCGTAAGGGAAGTCAAGGTTTGTCTCATAGTATGGGATGTTTCCCCAAAGCTTCCACATCTGAGTATAATACCAGTTGCGGAGAACTGTCGCCTCAGCGAGGATCTCTGCCTTTGACTCTTCAGAGATGCCCTGAACTCCAGGCATATATTTGTGAACGCAGTTTGCACGGTTCACACCTGAATAACCGATTGTCCATACTGATGCAGGAGTGTTCTGAGAGTCTACAGAGTAGTCGAACATCAAGTGATAGTGACGGTTGTCTGACACACCTGATCCTCCCGGATATATGTCGTCAGCCATAACCTCATAGATCATAGGAACAGGATTGTACATGCCCATTCCCCAGTCAAACCACTGAAGAGGGTCGTACGCAGCTACGAGAGCTTCCTTGATACGAGCTTCAGAGTTATAGTACTCGTCAATGTAAATCTTATCGTGAGATTGTACGTTAAGCCAGTCCTCACCACAAGAGCTGAGAGTCATAGAGAGCAGCGCCGCTGCTATAATGTAATATATCTTTTTCATCTTAAATCTCTTTACTGGTGATTAGAAAGTAATGCTTGCACCAAACTGAACGGTACGTGCCTGAGGATAGATGCCTCTGTCGACGTAGTCAGCGATTTCAGGATCGAAACCGTCATACTTTGTGAAAGTAAAGGCATTCTCGCAAGATGCGTAAACGCGAAGCTTCTTGACGAATACCTTATTGGTCCACTTTGCAGGAAGAGTGTAACCGAGGGTCACATTCTTGAGACGGAGATAGCTTGCATCCTTGATGAAGAAGTCAGATGCCTTTGACCAGTTCTGGTTAGGGTCAGTCACAGTGAAACGAGGGTACTCGTTTGTAGAACCTTCACCTGTCCAGCGGTTGAGAACATACTTAGGCTGGTTCATTGTAGGGATGTCTGTACGACGTGTAGCATCGAAGATCTTGTTTCCTGCTACGCCCTGCCATACCATTGAGAAGTCGATACCCTTCCAGTCAAATCCCACATTGAAACCGAATGTCCATGATGGAACGCACTTTCCGAGATTCGTACGGTCGCCCTCAGCTGTGATGCTGCCGTCGCCGTTGAGGTCCTGATAGCGGAAGTCACCAGGCTGCGCGTCAGGCTGAATAAGACCGCCTTCAGCATTTGTATATGCTCGGACCTCGTCCCAGTTCTGGAACACACCGTCTGTCTTGTAACCATAGTAGTAAGGGAACGGCTGGCCGTTCTCACCACGGATGATTGTACCCATCTGGTGAACTGAACCTCTGTCGAGGATACCTGACTCGTTACCTGCATTGATGAGGAGAGTCTTGATATATGTAGCGTTTGCACCTACGGTGAAGTTGAAGTCACCTACAGAATAACGGTAGTTGAGATCAAGCTCGACACCTGTATTTGACATTGAACCCACATTACCCCATGGCTTTGACTCACCAAGGTATGTAGGAACAGGCATCTCGATGAGCATTCCGTCTGTTCTCTTGTAGAAGTAGTCAGCTGTAAGCTGGAGCGAGTTTCCGAAGAATCCGAAGTCAACTCCGAAGTCAGTCTGGTTACTTCTTTCCCACTCGAGGAGTTCGTTAGGAGTAACTGTAGTCTTCACACCGTTGATTATAGTCTCGTTTCCGAGAGCTCCACTGCCGAATACGTAATTGTTGCCAGGTGCTGTCTGGGCTGCGAACATGAAGTTGCCGAGACGGTCGTTACCGTTGATACCCCAAGATGCACGTACCTTCATTGTAGAAAGCCAAGGAGCCACATCCTGCATCCAAGGCTCGTTCTTTACGTTCCATGCTGCAGATGCTGAAGGGAAGATGGCGAAACGGCGTCCTGGTCCGAAACGTGAAGAACCGTCACGGCGTACAGTCGCCTGGATCATATAGCGGTTATCATAGTCATATGACGCACGCGCAAAGAGAGAAGACAGACGATAGTCTGCGTAGAGCGATCCGCCTCCGTCATTGTCCTCACGCTGGCTTGTTGCGAATCCCATGTTTGCCTTGTCAGGATCCTCCTCTGTGAGGTACATTCTTGAAGCATTGATGTTGCGGCCCTGCTCTGCGCTTGCAGACTGACCGAGAGTCACTGTAAGGTTATGCTTCTCGACGAATGTCTTGTTGTATGTCAGGTAGTTCTCTATCTGATATACAAGACCACGGTTCATAGAGCCCCATACTGAAGAATAGCCCTGATGACGTGTCGATGAAAGATAGTAGTTAGGTGTCCAGCCATCAGAACCACCGACAGAGAAGTCAACGTTTACTGAAGAACGGAAAGTGAGTCCGTCATAGATCTGGAATGCGAGTTCCGCACCTCCTACGAGACGGTCATAATTATTTCTTGTGCCCGGGAGAGAAAGGTCAGCAAGAGGGTTGACCATTTCCTGGAACTCAGTTCCCGGAACTGTAAAGAGGCGTCCGTTTCTTGGGTCACGGATGAGATTGAAGTCGCTCCAGTCAGGATTGAGGAGCTCACCTGTCGCCTCATCTACAGCATGTGCTGCATCATTGTAGTAATACTTATCGATCACAGCCTGCTCGTCTGCAGGATCAACGTATACGCTGAGGAGTGGAGAAAGGGCAGCTGCCGATCCAAGAGGAGAACCGAACTCAGAGTTGGTAGAGATACCTCTTGTGAATGTGCGGGAATATGCGGCATTCACGCTGAGATCCATCTTGTTGAGCCATGTACGCTCCTGTGTAGCATCAAAGATGCTGTAGTTGTCATTTACGCGTACGCTGAAACGCTCATAGTTTGAACGGTCGTAGTTACCGCCGACAATACCTTCCTGAGTATAATATCCTGCTGAGACGAAATACTGGTTCTTGCCGCTGGTTCCGCTGATTGTCAGCTGATGGCGCTGCTGAGGAGCGTTCCAGTTGAAGACTTCCTTCTGCCAGTCAGTACCTGCGCCTAATGAATAAGGATCAGCATATTTCGGAGCATTGCCATCGTTGATGGCCGCCTCGTTCATCATCACTGCATACTCTGTTGCATTGAGGACCTCACGCTGACGCCAAGGGCTTGACATGCCATACTGGAAATCATAGCTTACGGATACTCTGTCCTTTGAACCCTTCTTGGTCGTCACGAGGATCACACCGTTTGCTCCACGTGTTCCGAAGACTGCACAAGAAGCAGCGTCCTTGAGGATGTCGATACGCTCGATGTCGCTTGGAGCGAGGTAGTCGATACCGCCATTTACCGCCATGCCGTCAACTACATACAAAGGGCTCGCATCGTTGATTGTACCGATACCACGGATGCGGATCTGAGAACCTGCGCCCGGCTGACCTGAAGTCGATGTAACATTGACACCAGGTGTAAGTCCCTTGAGGGCATCGTCGACGCGGACAGCAGACACTTTGTCGAGCATCTCTGTTCCGACTGTAGAGATGGATGCTGATACCACGGCCCTCTTCTGAGTACCGTATCCGATCATCACCACTTCGTCGAGCATTTCAGCATCCTCCTGAAGGATAACTTCTACATACCCCCCCCCAACTGGTACTTTGACTGTCTTGTAGCCGATCGAAGTGACCACCAGGACAGCATCCGAAGGAAGAGCTGTGTTAAACACGAAATTACCGTCAAGGTCAACAGTTGTACCGGTGGTCGTGCCTTCGACAACGACTGCCGCGCCTATTACCGGCTCACCTGCTGAATCCTTGACTGTACCTTTCACTTGCTGAGCAAACGCACTGGCGCAGCTCAGAGCCATTATCGCAAAGATAAGGGCGATTCGATAAGTTAGGTGTTTCATGGGTTAGTGTTTATGTGTTAATAATGTTGTTACGAATCAAAATCGTTCGCATTCCAAATTTAAGAAAAATATTGTCCATTCGCACACGTACATATATTATTGGGGCAAATTAGTGGATAAGTGGAATACATTTCAATGGATATCAATAGCTTACCTCTTTAAAAGAGGGTAAAAAAGTGGACACGGCAAAATTACCATCCTCCAAACAACAGGAAAAAGTGGATTAAACCAATAACTATAATTGCCTTAGTTAATTGATTCAAAACACTTTACGAAATATTCTACAAAGTTTAGAAAGTGGAAAATATAGAACAATTTCTATCTACTTACGCCCTTGCAGAGCCGATTTTACGGACGTTTTCTTCGAAGTTTTCCCTGTCGGACACTGCTGCATTCTTGACCTGTGCGCGATAGTTATAGATAGTGTTGACAGAGTACCTCAGGAGGGAGGCAATGTGGGATGACTGGGTAATGCCGAGCTTGATCAGCGCGAAGATGCGAAGCTCGGTGTTGAGCAGCTCGCCTTCCTTCACGACGATGCGTCCTTCTTCAGTCAGAAGGGCATTCAGGTCCTCGACGAATGTAGGATAAAGCGAGAGGAACGAGGTATCGAATGTCTTATAGAAGTTCTTCAGTTCTGCATCATACTGATCCCGCGGAAGAGTCTTTCTGAGTTTATCGAGGTACCCTGAACACATGGAGAGGAAAAGTCCGAGATACTCTTCCTTGGCGGCATTGGCCTCCACCAGGTCCAGATTGGTCCTGCGCAGATCCTCCTCTACATACATGATAGACTTTGTGAATGAATCCAGCTGGGCATTCTTGGCCTCTATCTCCATTACAGTCCTCTGACGCTTGCGGTACAGATGAACCGTATAGGTAAGAATGACAAGAAGCAGAAGCGCCACCATGACGGTCACCATCAGATATCTGCTGCGGTCCTTGATCTGCAGGTCCCTGCTGTCTCTGTATGCCTTCTCGATCCACGGAAATGTAGACGCAATCTGCACCTTCCTGAGCTTGGCGTTGTAGAAGATGGCGTCATCCAGAGATATCCTGATATATCTGAAGGCCCTGTCAGTATCATGAGGATCGGTCAGCTTGATTGCCACAGAACACAGGGAGGCATTGTCCTTGATCGCGCCCCGGATGTCACAGATCGCCGATTCTATCCACCATTTTATGGTTTCCTCTTCCCTTTCCAGGTTCTCGCAGATGAAACCCTGCCAGTAGCACTGGACAGCATAGTCACGAGAACTCTTGTTCTGCCCCTCGATTATGCGGAGATTCTCAGCATAAGCTTCCTCCCATCTCTGCTCTTCGATGAGGCGCATTATGTAAATATGGTGATTCAGAGGAGAATCCTTCGGAGTATTCTTGAGGATAAGGTCCTGATATACGCGGATATTGACGGCTTCCGGAACAGTTATGCCGGAAGTGCGGACATACTCCTGATAATCGTGCAGAAACTTCTGACGGGCATTGTACCAGCTGATCTTCTGCTGATAGTTGAAAGTGGTGGTGTCCAGCTGCTGGAAAAGCTCCTGCGCTTCGAGGAACATGCCCGCAGTGGTGAACAGCATTGCCTTTTCGACCACAGCATAGTTCATGAGTGAGCGGTCTCCAAGCTCTGCGGCCATCTTCTCCTGGGATTCAAGAATATCCTTGGCCTTGTCGAACTGATATGCGACACATTCATTATACAGCTGTCCATACAGGCCATACTTCTGTTCAAGGGAAAGGTCTTCTGACGCCAGAAGTCCCTCGATCGTGCTTATCTTGGCCTCCTTCTCCTTCACATACTCCTCCATCCTGGCGAGCTCAGCGTCAAGGCGTTCCAGTTCATCAGCAAGAGGATGGCGGTATGCGTCCACGCAGGACACGGCAAGGAGAAGTGACAGGATTGCAGATATTGAACTGTGTTTCATAGATCTCATATTTACAGCAACACTACAAATATAAGAAAATCGCATTATTTTACATATATTTGCATGATATATATAATTTACTATGAGACTTATCAGATACATATCAGGAGGCATCGCAGCGGCGCTTCTGCTGCTCGGATGCGAGGAGAATCCATATGGTCCGACAGGCTATCAGCCGGAAGTGCAGAAGCCGGAAAAAGAGGAGCCTGCACCGGTTCCTGCCGGGAAAGGCGAATACGCCAAGGGCGCGGACATCAGCTGGCTGACGCAGATGGAAGCGGACGGACAGAAGTTCTACACTGCGGCCGGCAAGGAGATGGAGTGCACCGCTCTGATGAAAGAGTTGGGATTCAATGCCATAAGACTTCGCGTTTGGGTTGACCCGGCTGACGGTTGGTGTGCCAAGGAGGACGTGCTGGTAAAGGCGAAGCGTGCCCAGGAACTCGGAATGAGGATCATGATAGACTTCCATTACAGCGACACATGGGCAGATCCTTCAAACCAGAAGACCCCTGCAGCATGGGCGGCGCTCCCTATCTATGAGCTCGCTTCCGCAGTGGAGACTCATACAAAGGAGACTCTGCAGCTGCTCAAGGACAACAAAGTCGATGTAGAATGGGTGCAGGTCGGCAACGAGACCAACAGCGGCATGCTGCATCCTCTGGGCAAGATCAGCGACAATGCCGACAATTTCGCAATCCTTGCAGACAAGGGCTATGATGCGGTAAAGAGCGTATATCCTGAAGCGAAGGTCATCATCCACAGGAGCGAAGGCCACAAGGCCAACGAATGCAGATGGCTTTTCAGCCAACTGAAGAACAGCAAGGTGAAATATGACATCATAGGACTTTCACTCTACCCTACCTGGTGGGAAAACAACGGCTGGTGCGACTGGAAGCCGGTCGTGGACGACTGTCTGGCAAACATAAAGAGCCTGACTTCGACCTTCGGCAAGCCGGTAATGATCAGCGAGATCGGTATGCCGGTATGGGAGCCGCAGATGTCCAAGGAAGCCGTACAGTACATCCTTGACGAAACCAGGAAAATCGAGGAGTGTCACGGAGTCTTTTATTGGGAACCGCAGACCGACGGAGTATGGAAGCCGGCAAGCTACGCCGCCCTCGGATGGAATGCATACGACAAGGGCGCGTTCAAGAACGGAAAGGCGACAATCGCGCTTGATCCTTTCAAAAATTAGAACGTCATCCCCGGCCTGACCGGGAATCCGAAAACAGAATATGAAAACCATTATACTAGTTATAGCAGCTGCACTTTCCGCAGCATCAGCATTCGCCCAGACCGGGCGCAGCGAGACCATTCTCAAGGAATGGGAGTTCCGCAAGGGACATGACATCGAGGCTAAAGAGGGCTGGGAGGCCGTTTCAGTGCCTCATGACTGGGCTATCTACGGGCCCTTCGACAAGGCCAATGACCTGCAGACCGTAGCTGTCGTGCAGAACGGTGAGGATGTTGCGACCGAAAAGACGGGACGCACCGGAGGCCTTCCGTATATGGGCAAAGGCGCATACAGACGCACTCTCGACATAAAGGATGACGAGCTGGACGGCCGCAGGCATATCCTCATGTTCGACGGAGCTATGAGCGAGGCACAGGTCTTCGTAAACGGCGAGAAGGTGTGCTTCTGGCCATATGGATACAACTCGTTCCACTGCGACGTGACCGAGCAGCTGAAGGAGGGAAGCAACGACATCGTCGTGCTTCTGGAAAACCGCGAGCAGTCGTCAAGATGGTATCCGGGAGCGGGACTTTACAGAAAGGTCCGCCACATCACTCAACCTCAGGTGCATGTGCCTGTATGGGGAACATATGTGACAACTCCTCACATAGAAGAGGATCATGCTGTCGTAAGCGTACGCACAAAGATTGAAGGTATGGAAAAAGGCTCTGCTGTCACCCTGAAGACCAGGATCCTGGATAATGACGGACAGTCAGTAGCATGTGTGACCGACACAAGACTTCTCCACTTCGGAGAGATCGAGCAGACACTCACAGTGGAGAATCCTGCATTATGGTCACCTGAGAATCCTGTTCTATATTACGTCGAGACTGAAGTATATTCCGGAGGCTCAGTGAGCACCGACTGGGACATGGACAGGCCGGAGATCTCAATTGCAGACGGCTCTGTTCCATGCGACAAGGTCTGCACGAGATTCGCCTTCAGAACCATAGACATCATCCCTGACAAGGGATTCTTCCTCAACGGCGAGGCCCGCAAGTTCCGCGGAGTCTGCCTGCACCACGACCTCGGTCCGCTCGGCGCAGCCATCAACAAGGCCGCTCTCCGCAGGCAGCTGACAATGCTCAAGGACATGGGCTGCGACGCCATCCGCACATCACATAACATGCCTGCCGAGGAGCTCATCGAGCTCTGCGACGAGATGGGCTTCATGGTGATGCTGGAGAACTTCGACGAGTGGGATATCGCCAAATGCCAGAACGGATATCACAGATTCTTCAACGAAGACAGCGGCAACGGAATGATCTGGGCCGAGAGAGACATGATCAACATGCTCCATCATTTCCGCAACAACCCTTCTGTCGTGATGTGGAGCATAGGTAACGAAGTGCCTTCACAGTGGAAACCGGAAGGTCTGGTTGTGGCAAAGTGGCTGCAGGACATCTGCCACCGCGAGGATCCGACAAGGCCTGTAACATGCGGCATGGACCAGTATAATGCAGTGACAGTCAACGGTTTTGCCGAGCAGCTTGACGTAGTGGGATTCAACTACAAGGTAGACCGCTATATCCCTGCATACAAGCTGCTTCCGCAGCGCATCATCCTCGGCAGCGAGACCGCCTCGACAGTGAGCTCACGCGGCGTATACCACTTCCCTGCAAAGCTCGGAGCAGCGATAATGCATGACGACAATCAGTCTTCGTCATATGACACAGAATACTGCTGGTGGTCGAATATCCCTGACAACGACTTTGCAGCAGACGAAGACTATGACTGGTGCATAGGCCAGTTCGTATGGACAGGCTTCGACTATCTCGGCGAGCCGTCGCCATATGACACTGATGCATGGCCTAACCATTCGTCAGTATTCGGTATCATAGACCTCGCATCCATTCCAAAGGACAGATATTACCTCTATAGGAGCGTATGGAACAGGACCGACGAGACCCTGCACGTGCTTCCGCACTGGAACTGGGCCGGACGCGAGGGAGAAGTGACACCGGTATTCGTATACACATCATATCCGTCTGCAGAACTCTTCGTCAACGGGGTGTCGCAGGGCGTGCGCGCCAAGAAGGCCGCCGACGGCATTGTGCCATGCCTCGGCGAGAAGGCCATGGAGCGCTTCCGCCTCATGTGGAACGATGTGACATACCAGCCTGGCGAGATCAAGGTTGTGGCGTATGATGCTGACGGCAAGGCAGTTGCCGAGAAGGTCGTCCGCACGGCCGGCAAGGCGTCAGCCATCCGTCTGACACCAGACAGAGAGGTACTGAAGGCTGACGGAGAGGATCTCTGCTATGTCAATGTAAGTCTGGTTGACAAAGACGGAAATCCTGTTCCGGTCGACAGCAGACTCGTGAAGGTGAAGGTTACAGGAGCAGGCTCGTTCAAGGCCGTCGCCAACGGAGACCCGACCTGTCTGGAGCCGTTCCAGCAGCCTCAGATGCATCTTTTCAGCGGTCAGCTCACAGTCCTTGTACAGGCAGCATCGCTGCCTGGCGACATCACTGTGGAAGTGACCGGAAAAGGTGTGAAGAAAGCAACACTGAAAATAAAGACAGAATAACATATGAAAAAGTTCATCACATTAGTGGCCATCCTGGCCGTGGCATCAGTCTCCTGCACAAAGGAATCTGCCTTGCTGTCAGCTGACCAGCAGACCTTGCAGAGCAAGTTCATCGGCGGAACTGACGGAGAGACCGTTCCGGGCACGCTGCTTGTCAAACTTGACGAAAACACTGCAGAAACCATCAGAAAAGGAGGATTCCCAGGACTGTCATCAGACATCCTGAACGGCTTCAAGGCCACATCCTTCACTCCGGCCATCCCTGTTCAGCCCCAAAATGCAGAAGTGGCCAGAAAATATGGGCTCAACCAGTGGTTCATGGTCGGATTCGACCCACAGATATCTCCTGTCGCTGCAGCAGAGATACTGGCGAAGTCGGCACGCGTCAGCAGCATACAGCTCAACAGATTCGTCCAGCCGACCACTGCTGAGAAGGCCTTCGAGGCGGACCTCATGCTTACCAAGGCTACCGGCGGTCCTTCTGAAGTTGCATTCGACGACCCGCATGCAGTTCACCAGTGGAACCTGCACAATGACGGAAGCATAAGCGATAAGGCTGTAGCCGGAGCTGATGTCGGAGTGAAGGAGGCGTGGAGGCTTACAGGAGGCGACCCAAGCGTTGTCGTGGCCATCTTCGACTGTGCCGTGGACTACCGCCACGAAGACCTTTCCGATGCGGTATGGAGAAATGAGAGCGAGCTTGCAGGCAAGCAGGATGTGGATGATGACGGAAACGGATTCATAGATGACAAATATGGATTCAACTTCGTGAACTGCTTCGCAATCAACGCAGATTACATCAACTCCTCACTGAATGGAGAGAAACCTGCCGCAATAAAAGGCAGTGCACTCAACAGCATAGCAGGATCGGGACACGGCACACATGTCGCCGGCATCATAGGCGCGACAAACAACAACGGCAAGGGTGTCAGCTCGATTGCCGGAGGCACCGGAAACGGTGACGGAGTCCGCCTGATGACCTGTCAGATATTCCAGGGATCGATGTATGGTTCCGACGCGCAGAATGCGGCAGCATTCATCTATGCTGCAGACAACGGTGCCTGCATTGCCCAATGCTCATATGGCAACTCCAACATCATCACAAATGACGACCTCTACATAAATGGTGGAGAGCTGGACGGTACCAAGATCAGTTCCTCAACACTTGAAAACGCCGCGCTCAGATACTTCCTTGACCCGGCCAACAGCAACCACGAGTCTATGGAAGGAAACATGGCCATATTTGCCGCTGGAAACCACAAGAATCCTTACTCCATATATCCAGGAGCCCTTTCATATGTAATCTCAGTGACTGCCTTCGGATGGGATTTCCTGCCTGGCGGATACACCAACTATGGGCCGGGATGCAAGATCTCTGCTCCTGGCGGAGAGTGGAGCGGTGTCAGGGACGACTATGCGGGAATGATTCTGTCGACAGGAGTATCAGGTGCCGCACAGGGGTCGCCCGGAGTCGAGACCGAAAGAGGAGAAAGCAAGAACTACGTATACATGCAGGGCACATCCATGGCATGTCCTCACGTTTCAGGGGTCCTCGCCCTTGGTCTTTCATACGCAAAGAAACTCGGAAAGAAATTCACTCGCGAGCAGATGCAGTCAATGCTCCTTACTTCAGTCACCGACATAGACCAGTTCAACAAAGGAGGCAGCCGTTCATTCTATGATGTATCATCCGGCAACAACATCTCCATCGACATGAACCGGTACATCGGCAAGATGGGAACCGGTGCCATCGACGCATGGAAATTCCTCATGGCAATAGAAGGCACTCCTACATTCCTCGCAGAGGTCGGACAGACCGTGAAGATCGACCTGAGCGGTTATTGCAACCCTTCACTGGACTATACCATTTCGGTCGATGATGCAGCACGCACAGCACTTGGACTCGAAGCCGACCCTGTGATCAGGAACGGTTCCCTCGAGGTCCGCTGCACAAAGATCGGTTCGGGAAAGATTACCCTCAGCGCATCAGTCGGCAAGGACAACGAGATCGAAAACGGCATCGGAGGCATGTCATATACCCGAGAGATATCAATAGCATCAAGGCCTTTCGCCACCACCAACGGCGGCTGGCTCTAACCCACTCTCATCCCGAAACTTTCACTGTCATCCCGAGCGAAGTCGAGGGATCTTTTAAAAAAACAGAACAATGAAGAAGACACTACTCATAATCTGCACACTCATCCTCCTCGCATCCTGCGGAGAAAAGAACGGAGGCAAGACCGAACTCACCCTCGAGCAGAAGCTCTGCACCGAGTGGCACAGCACTTCCCTTCCCGTTGATGGCGACATATACATCAGCTTCAGCGAAGACAAGACATTTGAACTGTATCAGCAGATCGGTCAGGGCGCTCATCGCCTTTACCGCGGTACATGGAACCTTGAAGAGACCCTCCTCACAGGAAAATACAATGACGGAGAGGCATGGGCCGCAGCATATGAAATCATAATCAACGACAAGCAGCTCACAATGACATCCGTAAATGACGCTGCAGAGGAATCTATGTTTGTCCGGAAGGATATTCCCCAAGAGGTGATACAGACATGTGAAACCGTTGTCAAATCACACTGACCATGAAGAATAAGACGTTCTTGACATTTACATTCGCCTGCCTGGCGGCAGCTTCATGTCTTTCCGAAAATGAAGCTCCTATTGCTTCTCAGGATCAGGCATGTGACGAAATCCTGATGACCAAGCTGACTGGAAATCCAACGGCAGAGCACATGAAAGGCAACCTGCTTGTCTTCCTGGACAAGGAAACCACCCTTCGTATTGAAAAGGAAGGCATCGGAACTGTCACCTCAGAGCTTTTTGCAGAAGTTGAGATTTCAGACTTCAGACCGGCCCTGCGCAGCCCGAAAAACCGTGAACTGGCGCGTGAACTCGGACTGGATAGATGGTTCTCTGTATCATTCGACGAGAGCATACCTGTCCATGCTTTTGCTTCCGAACTGGCAAAGCGTCCGGAAATATGCGCTCTTCAGTTCAACTCACTCCCCAGGCTTGCATCTGACCTCAAGGCAATTCCATTCAGCGCAGGAGCAAGTCCCTGCGCAACAAAGGAGAAAAGCATTCCGTTCAACGACCCATACAACGGTGACCAGTGGAACCTGGTGAACACAGGTGACAAGAGCTTCGCAAAAACGGCAAGAGAGGGTGCCGATGTAGGAGTAAAAGATGCATGGACACTCACAGCCGGCTCCCCTGACGTTGTCGTAGCAGTGTGTGACGCCCCCGTGAAGTACACGCATCCTGATCTTGCCGGCTCTATGTGGGTCAACGAGGCTGAGAAGAACGGAACCACAGGCGTTGACGACGACGACAACGGATATGTAGACGACATACATGGATATAACTTCATATCTGACGGAGCGATAAGATGGGATGTCGAAGGCGAGTCGGGACACGGAACTCATGTGGCCGGCATCATCGCGGCCGTCAACGGAAACGGCATAGGCGTCAGCTCCATTGCAGGCGGCAGCGGCAAGGGAGATGGAGTAAGGATCATGAACTGCCAGCTCTTTGAAGGTCTCAATGGAGGAGGAGACAAAGAAATGGCAGATGCATTGATATATGCAGCAGACAACGGAGCATGCATCGCACAGTGTTCATATGGTTATCCTGCATACATATTCTCAAGCGACGACAACTACATTTCCACTCTCCCTTTGGAATACGGAGCGCTGAAATACTTCACTGACCCCTCAAACAGCAACCACCCGTCCATAGGTTCAAACCTGGTGGTCTATGCTGCCGGAAATGAAGCCACATCCAATTCCGACTATCCCGGCGCACTGCCTGTCTGCGTTTCCGTGACAGCATTAGGCCCCGATTTCCTTCCGGCGGGATACACCAACTACGGCAGAGGATGCAACATCGCGGCCCCTGGAGGAGACTTCATGATCGGAGATGACCTTGACGGATACTACAACAAGTGCATGATCCTTTCCACAAGCATAAGCGAGACAGTGGGTGACTATGTATGGATGGAAGGATCATCGCAGGCCTGTCCACATGTATCGGGAGTAGCCGCACTCGGCATCTCCTATGCCGGCAAGATCGGAAAGAAGTTCACAGGAGATCAGTTCAGAGACATCCTGCTGACTTCCGTCAACGACATCAATCACCTTCTGACAGACGGAATAAAACCGTACGGTGAATACACTATCGGACTGAAGATCTATCACAACCGCATGGGAACAGGAGCGATTGATGCATGGAAGCTTCTCATGCAGATCGAGGGCACGCCTTCAGTCATGGTAAAGACAGGCCAGATGTGTTCTGCTGACATTTCAGAATATTTCGGAGAGTCTGCCAAAGACCTCACCTACCTCGGCATTGATGTAAGCACAGAGGCGAAAAAGGCCCTTGGCCTTGCGGCGGCCCCTACGGTCGAAGACGGAATCCTTAAAATCTATTGTACAAAGAACGCTTCAGCCAAAATCACTGTCTCCGCCATTGCCGGCGGCAGCCACCTTGGAGGCGGTGACAAGATCGGAGGCACTGAAATCAAGAGAGAAATCTCCATCGTTTCAAGAGGAGTACATTCAAGCAACGGAGGATGGTTATAGCCATCTGTCATCCCGAACGGAATCGATGGATATAAAAAGAATTTATGAAAAAAAGCATATACATATTGATCGCCCTGCTGCTCATGGCAACAGGCTGCAAGAAGGAAAAAACTGTGGATTATGCCAAGCAGGTAATCGGAGAATGGCACTGCGTGCCTGAAACATTCGATGCAGATGTATATCTCGCATTGGACCCGGACGGAACATTTGCCCTGTACCAGCAGATCGGCGAAGGACGCCACAGACATTATTCAGGAGAATGGGAACTTGACGGAATCACTTTGTCAGGTTCATATTCCGGCGGAGAAGCATGGGGAAGCAGCTACCAGGTCTCTTTCTCAGGAGGCAACACCATGAGTCTCAAGGCATTAAATGGTTCGGAGGAAGTTATGACCTACTCCCGCAATACTATCCCTTCGGAAGTCATGGAAGGCAGCGTAGAAATGAAGTCAGATGCTGCCATTGACTGCAGGCCGGTCCTCTAGTCTTCCTTTCTGATGCTGAACTCACAGCCACAATAGAGCTGATTGTAGAAATCATACTCCTTTATGATCTGAAGGCGGCGCTCCTGGAGCCCGCCTTTTCTCCAGTTCTGGTCCCACCAGATGACTTCGTTATGCGGCGCGGCGCTGGAGCGCCTTACTGCCAGTTGCTGGCAGGCCCAGAGGCCGGCTTCGTTGATCTGGTCGAGGGATTTCCAGCGGGACGACGCCAGAGTCGTGGTGATGACCTTTATACCTCTTTCGCTGGCATACTGAGCCGTGCGCAGAAGGCGGAGCTTGAAGCATTTCAAGCATCGGCTTCCCCTCTCCTGCTCGTTCTCCAGACCTTTGACGGCCTCGAGCCAATTTTCATGGTCATAGTCCGCATCAACTATTTCCAATCCGAGCGACTGAGCATATCGTGTGCACTCGTTCTTGCGGATTTCATATTCCTCGAGCGGATAGATGTTGGGATTGCAATAATATATGACAGGTGTGATATCATTCTGCATCAGCGCCTCTATGATGGCGCTTGAGCACGGAGCGCAGCAAGCGTGGAGAAGAACTGTCTTCTCCCCCATAGGTGCCTGTATTTCCATCTTCTTCTTCATCCCTGTCATTTCTTTCGCTGGCGTTCAAGCGGCAAGCCGATTACGAGCTTGTCTGGAAATCCATACAAAGATAAATCATTTTCAGTATCTTTGCACCCTTAAAATCAATTGACATGACAAACAGTTCCGGCAGGAAAGGTCTTCTGGCCCTCAGTCCGCTCATAATATTCCTCATCATATACCTTGTCTCCTGCATCATGGCAAGGGACTTCTACAGCATCCCTATCTCAGCAGCATTCCTGCTGGCATCGATCTATGCCGTACTCATATGCAAGGGTAAGACACTCGAAGAGAGGATTGCGATATTCTCAGAGGGAGCAGGCAACAGGAACGTGCTCCTGATGATATGGATATTCGTCCTGGCCGGAGCATTCGCCTCGACAGCCAAAGAGATCGGGGCCATAGACGCCACTGTGAACATAGCCTTGAAAGTACTCCCAGGCAAACTCATCTATGCAGGCCTCTTCCTGGCATCGTGCTTCATATCGATGTCCATCGGCACCAGCGTCGGAACAATCGTCGCCCTCGTACCGATCGCAGCCGGCATCGCTCAGGAAGTCGGCACGGACATAGCAACAGAGACATCTTTCATCACCGCCATCATCGTAGGCGGCGCATTCTTCGGAGACAACCTGTCGTTCATTTCCGACACCACCATAGCAGCTACACGCACCCAGGGATGCTCAATGAAGGATAAATTCAAAGTGAATTTCAGAATAGTCGGTCCGGCAGCACTGGTAGTGACCGTGCTGTACATATTCCTCGGAATGTCAGTCAATGCAAGCCCGGCCACCGAAGCCGTACACTGGTACCTCCTGCTGCCATACCTTCTGATCATAGGGCTGGCACTCAGTGGAATGAATGTCTCGGCAGTGCTCACAATCGGCATTCTGACAAACGCTGTCATAGGATTCATTGACGGAAGCCTCTCATGGAGCGGATGGCTCGGGTCCATAGGACGCGGCATCAGCGACATGGGAGACCTCATCATGGTTACCATGCTTGCCGGAGGAATGCTGGAGATGATCAAGGTGAATGGCGGTATCGACTACATCGTAGGCGGGCTCACCCGTCGCATCCACGGCAAGCGTGGAGCTGAACTGAGCATCGCCGGCCTGGTCAGCCTCGCCAATCTGTGCACGGCGAACAACACCATAGCCATCATCACCACCGGGCAGATAGCAAAGGACATCAGCGCCCGCTTCGGGCTGGATCCTCGCAAGACAGCCAGCATCCTGGATACATTTTCCTGCCTCGTGCAAGGTCTCATCCCATACGGAGCGCAGCTCCTGATGGCAGCCGGCCTGGCCGGAGTGTCATCAATATCGATCATAGGATATCTCTACTACCCGCTCGTCATGGGAGCCTTGGCCCTGGGAGCCATCCTCTTCCGCCTGCCTCGCCGCTACTCATAGCCTTACAGGTCCCGCAAAACGCCGCTCGATTTCCTTGAGCCACGCTTCGCGCTGCTCACGACTGACCTGCTTGACTTCGTTCAGGCTGGTCCATTCGATATTCTCAATACCGATCTGTCGGAATGTACCCTTGATCAGCGATCCTTCCAAAGGATTGCCGAAAACCTCCTTATAGATGTCTGCAGGCGTGTTCATGGTAGTTATGACAGTTACCTTTCGGAGAGACAGTCTGGACACAAGTCTGCCATCCTTCATATCATAGGCGATCGCAGGGAAGATGACCTTGTCGATGAATCCCTTGGTCATGGCCGGAGCTGTCATCCACCATATCGGGAAGATCATCACAAGATGCTCCGCCCATTCGAGGTGCTCCTTGTACTCCCTGACCTGATCGTCAATGGCATCGAGCGCATCCTCGCCGGCCTTGCCGGCTCCGACAAATGCCATCAGATCCTTGGAACGCATCACCGGATCGAAATTATCCTGGTCCAGATTGATTACCCTGCACTTATGGCCTCCTGCCTTGAGACCCCTCTCCACAGCAGCCAGTATGGCCCCGCAGAAACTCCCTCCATAGGGATGATTGAATACAATAAGAGTGTTCATGCTTCTTCGTTTTCCTCAGAAGCATTGCAATACTGATGCTAGACTTTCTACAGCTCGACAGATGAAGGGTCTATCAGGTTGTTGAGAAGGGCGTAGACTGTGAGGCCGGCAACTGTCTTGATACCGGTCTTGCGTGTGATGTTCTTGCGATGAGTGATCACTGTGTGGATGGAAATGTTGTAGAAGTCGGCTATCTCCTTGTTGAGCATTCCCTTTGCCACACAGACCAGGATTTCCTTTTCACGCGACGAGAGGTCATAGCCGTCAGACTCCGGAGTGTCTTCGTGAGAAGCGAGCGACTCGCGGAGCTTCTTGACCACAGCGACCGGATCATCATACATGCTCACGACTCCGTCATACTGCCTGATCTGCTCATCCTCTATCGGGATGGTCTTCAACGCTACGACAGCGGCATCTGAATGTTCAGCCAGACGTGCTCTTCCGGAAGCACGTGACACGTAGTCAAAGACAACAGGATCAATGATGATGACATCCACATCCATATTACGCAAACGCGCTTCCGAAGCGTGCGAAAGGTCTGCCAGGATGCCTTCAACGCGGAATTCACCGTGCTCGGCAAGCGCAGTCTCCAGCCCTCTGGCGACAATCACAGAAGGCATTATGAGTAAAACTTTTCTGAATACCGTCTTCATCACACCTCCATTTTATTTACGATCGGTATAAGCACCCTGTCCTCGATGATGGTGTGCTTCGCCAGGTCTTCATCCAGACGGTATATCCTATAGAGGACTTCGTTGCGAAGGACTGTGTCACAGGTGTCAGGAAGATATTTCATGACGATGTTCTTGAGGTCTCCCAGGGTCTCGTCTATGTTGCTGTGGTTCTCCTCGAACTGCTCGATCGAGTATCCTTCCATTACCTTGCCGTCCTTGAGAGCTCTCACATATGGGAACACTGTCATCTCCTCGTAAGCGAAATGCTTCTCGATCTGCAGCTTATAGTCAGCGACAAACTTAGAGACGATCTTCTTCTGCATGTCGTCGCATGGCTCCACCATGGCATTGATGTTCTTCTCCAGACTGGCGAATTCCTTGTCCAGATAGAACGCATGGGAGCTGTGCAGATAGTCTACGATAGTCAGAGGGTCCGCCGACGAGAGAAGCTCGGCAGAGGGAACATAGTCGTCATATGTATATATGTTGCATATCAGCAGGAAGGACTCAAGATTGATTCTCTGCCTCTGGCATACCTCCCTTATGGTATTCTCACCGAATCCCAAGCTGATTCCCAGACGGGAAAGGACATTGAGAAGCTTGAAATTGACATCGACAAGGTCCGCAAGCTTCATGGATTCGGAAAAGACGATTCGCTGTATCTCAGTAGTCATATCGCTGATTTTAATGTTCAAAGATAGTAATATTTCAAATATAGGAGGCGTCCCTCCCGGAAGGCCTCCCACAAAATACAACAATTAAAAGAATTCGATTTCTATAACTATAATGGCTTATCTCATTGATTCCATCAGGTCGTCCCTGATTACGGATACAAAGGTACGGCCATAATCCTTCTCCGACAATCCCTAAATATTGGTATTTCTTCACAGCAGGCGGCCCTGATGGGTGGCGCGGGTCTCGAGGCGCTGGTCAAGGAGGCGTAGGAGCTCTACGTTTCGGATGAGACCCCATGGGGTCTCGTTGACGAAACGGGGAGGGACTTCGCCGACGAAGCGCTCTATGCTGAGAGTCGGACGGAGGCGTTCCAGCATGTCGACAAAGAAGTCAAGGTATTCCTCCAGGCTGAATCGCTCAAAATCCTGAGGGCAAACTGCATATTCCTGCTCCATCCTGGTGCCTTTGACGATCTGAAGCTGATGGAATTTCACAGAACGCAGCGGCAATGCATTGATCATGGCGCACGAATCCAGCATCATCTGGCGCGTCTCTCCCGGAAGCCCGAGTATGAAATGGGCACCGACATCTATGCCGCGCGCAGCTGTCATTTCGACAGCACACCGCGCTGTCTCGAAATCATGTCCGCGATTGATGCGCCCAAGGGTCTGGTCATAGCATGATTCCACGCCATATTCCACAATGACTACAGGAGCATGACGGACAGTGCCGTCGGCCATCTCACGCGACCAACCATGCATGGCGTTCCCACCGGCAAGCGCAGCAAGATAGTCCAGTTTCTGCTCATCCACGCAGTCCGGACGCGTACCTATGACCAGTCCAACCACCTTCGGATGCTCCAACGCCTCCTCATAAAGCGCCTTCAGACGCTCCAGAGGCGCATATGTATTCGAAAACGATTGGAAATATGCAAGATAATGCTCAGTGGTGCGATACCTCACCATATGGAACTCTATACCCTCGTCCAGCTGCTGATGCAGACTCTTGCCCGCCGTGCTATACGAAGGATGGAACGCAGCATTGTCGCAATAGGTGCATCCACCCCTGCCCACTGTACCGTCACGGTTCGGGCAGGTGAAGCCGGCATCCAGCACTATCTTCTGCAGACGCTCGCCATAGCGCCTCTTGAAATAGCCCGCAAAGGAGTTATATCTTTTCCCTTCCGGGAAACCATATTTCTCAAATCCAGCTTCCATATCTGCAAATTTAATCATAATTTTGTATTCTCTTAAACAACACGCATATGAAAAGATTTCTGACATATATGACAATCGCGGTCGCCTTCGCGGCCATGGGACAGACTGCATCCGCACAAAGCCGTCAGGGCGACGCCGCCGGGCAGCCGGTTATCGGAAAACGGATGGCTGTGACAGCGTTGTCAGAAAACATGATGAGGGCGCAGCCCGACTATGAGTCGGCACTGGAGACCCAGTCGCTCATGGGTACCGTCGTGGAGATCATCGACGAAGACAGATACTGGAGGCAGGTGGTTACTCCGGAGCCATATACGGCATGGTGCACCAATCTAGGCCTTGTCGAGATGACACCGGAGGAGATAAATGAATACAAGGCGGCGCCTAAATATATATGTATGACACACCACAGCGCCGTATACAGCAAGCCATCTACTGCTTCGCAGAGGATTTCCGACCTATCTATGGGCAATCTTCTGAGAATCGTGTTCACCCAAACAAAGAAGGGCGAGAAGCCGTCTGTCGTCAAGGGAAGGGCCAAAGGAGACATAAAACGGTGGAACGAGGTGCGTCTGCCGGACGGAAGGACGGGCTGGACGCCGGCAGCCGACCTGGCCGAGTTCGACAGGTTTATGGAAAAACCGAAGCCGTCAGAAGCGGGCATCATAAGCACAGCCATGCAGTTTGTCGGCACACCATACCTTTGGGGAGGTACATCGAGCAAAGGCCTGGACTGCAGCGGACTTGTACGCCTGACATGGTTCATGAACGGATATCTCCTTCCTCGAAACGCATCCCAGCAGGTATTCCTTGGCAGGGAAATCACCGTTGAAGCAGACCACAGCATAGGGGCCGACTCCCCTTACCTGCACGATGAAATGGTCAAGAGGACATGCAATCTCAAGCCAGGTGACCTCGTGTTCTTCGGCAACCCGGAAACAAGGTGGAAGAAAGAGTCGATCACCCATGTGGGCATATATATAGGAAACGGCGAAATCATCCACGCTTCACACATTGTCCGCATCAACTCCCTCATCCCGGGCACAAAGAATTACTACGAAAATTCACACCGGCTCCTCAAGGCCCGCCGCCTTTTCGACTGGAAAGGAAAGGGACTCTCTCCAATATCACAGAACAAGAGCTATAATCCATAAAAAAGCTTGATAACAGAAAAAAAAGACTGACGGTCACTCTGTGACATGAACCCCGAAAGTTAGACAAAAAACTTTCGGGGTTTTGTTATGAAATT
>X418_Giraffe__coassemble_26_pt1 | contig 37777 bp, 45 predicted proteins | sample X418_Giraffe__metabat2_high_PE_001 | metagenome-assembled genome bin X418_Giraffe
GAACCCCCGGTACAGTAATCCCGTACGTCAGTTTAGCAAACTGGTGGTTTCAGCCACTCACCCATCTCACCAAAACTGTCCATTTCACCGAATGGGACTGCAAATATATAAAGATTTTGGTGATTCGCAAAATAAAACTCTAAAATCCCTCTACAGCAGCTTCAAGATTTCCCCTTCGATGCTTTCCGGTTTGGTGACAGGCGCGTATCTTTCGACGACTTCTCCGTCTCGTGATACGAGGAATTTGGTGAAGTTCCACTTGATGTCGTCTCCCAGGAAGCCTCCCTTCTGAGTCTTGAGGAACACGAACAGCGGGTCTGCATCCTTTCCATTGACTTCAATCTTGGCGAAGCGAGGGAAGGTGGTGTTGTATTTAAGAGTGCAGAACTCCTGGATCTCGTCTTCGCTTCCCGGAGCCTGGTTGCCGAACTGGTTGCAAGGGAAGTCGAGGATCTCCAGACCCTTGTCTTTGTATTTGTCATAGAGTGTCTGCAATCCTTCGTATTGCGGTGTGAATCCGCACCCGGTGGCTGTGTTTACAATAAGGAGAACCTTTCCTCTGAAATCTGTCATCGGCACTTCCACGCCCTTGGCGCCGCGTACCTTGAAATCATAAATATTCATAATCGATCTTTTTCGTTCTCCCTTTCCAATAATATACCAAGTTGTCCACCGAAAGAGCTGATCCGGTGGACAAACGGGACTTTATTCTTCTTACCGCTCAGAATAATCCTTATCTTTGTGTCATGAAGCAGATTTTGAGAAGCGGTGACCCGATGGGAGCTGCAATATATGACTATCATAAGACCGGCAGGGCCGGCAAACTGATTGTACGCTCGACAATGTTCGACGATGACGAGATTCCTGTGAAGGATCTGTTCAGGTCTTTCGATGACATGCCATATCTGGAAAAGCTGGCTCTGCAGACTGCTGCAGGCCGGATTCTGGATGTGGGAGCAGGCAGCGGATGCCATTCGCTGGCCCTGAAGGACATGGGCAAGGAGTCTGTCGCCATAGATATCTCAGCCTTATCTGTCGAGGTGATGCGCGACAGGGGAGTGGATGCCCGCTGTGTCAACTTCTATGATGAGACCTTCACAGAAAGGTTCGATACCATACTGATGCTGATGAACGGAACAGGCATCATCGGCAATCTTGACAATATGCCGTCCTTCTTCAGCAGACTGAAGACTCTGTTGAACCCGGGCGGATCAGTCCTCATAGACTCCAGCGACCTCAGATATCTGTATGAAGATGAAGACGGTGTATTCGAGATAGATCTCGCAGACGATTACTACGGACAGGTGGACTATCAGATGGTTTACAAGGATGTGGTCGGTGAGCCGTTCGACTGGCTGTATGCGGATTTCGAAACACTGGCATATCATGCAGAAGAGGCCGGATTCAAGGCCAGGATCGTGGCTGAAGGGGATCATTACGACTACCTTGCAATATTGACAGCATAGATATAATCAAAACCATATGATATCATGAAAAGAATCGCATCCGCAGCTTTGCTGCTTCTGTCTTTGTCAGCATCAGCGCAGATCTCCAACGATGATGTGCACAAGTATGACCACAGGAACAACTCACAGGTCAGAAACGAGATTTCCATCCCGGGTTTTGATGGATATCAGACTCTCAAGTGTGACTTCCACATCCATACGGTGTTTTCCGACGGATCTGTATGGCCGGACATAAGGGTTCAGGAGGCATGGCAGGAGGGGCTTGATGCAATAGCCATGACCGACCATATAGAATATCGACCTCATAAGAATATGGTTGTTGCCGATCATAATGAATCATATGACATAGCCAAAGAGGCGGCTGACCGGCTTGGATTCATTCTAATAAAGGGTGCGGAGATTACCAGAAGCAAGCCTCTGGGCCATCTGAATGCCATTTTCATCACCGATGCCAACAAGCTTGATGTGGAGGATCCGCTCCAGGCTGTCGACATAGCCCGAGAGCAGGGAGGATATGTAATATGGAATCATCCGGGCTGGCCTGATGACAAGTCCACATTCTATCCGATTCACGGCGAACTGGTCAAGGCCGGAAAGATTGATGCATACGAGGCATATAATTATATGGAGTCATATCCGTTGACATTCGACTGGTATGCCGAGTATGGCATCGCTCCGATGGCGAATACGGACATACACGGAACAGTGGCTGGTGATTATGCCTATGATGACAGATGGTTCAGGCCTATGACCCTGGTCTTTGCCAAGGAGAAAAGTCTCGAGGGCATCAGGGAGGCGCTCGAGGCAAAGCGTACGCTCGCCTTCTTCCAGGGAACCCTCGTCGGCTCGGAAGAATACCTTGCCAAACTGGTTAAGGCGTCGCTCAGGGTCCGCAGATTGACTTCGGGAAGCACGGAAGTCACCAATGTCTCTGACATCACATACGAGATGGTGCATGATGGCAGACTGTATGTCTTCCCTGCAGGAATGACAGCGCTGGTGCCTGACTTCTCAGGTGCGCTTGTGGTGAGGAATTGCTATATCGGCCACAATAAGTGCCTGAACTTCATATTTGAAAGATAGCCGTCAAAATGCTGCGACGTCCGCGAGGACGGCTCCGGTGAAGGTGATGAGGTCGGACGGAGCGATCTCGATCTGAAGACCTCGCACTCCGGCGCTGACATATATCACGTTAAAGTCTGTGGCGGATGTATGTATATAAGTGGGAAAGTGCTTCTTCATGCCGATAGGGGAGCATCCTCCGCGGATATATCCTGTGACGCCGAGCAGGTCTTTCATCAGAATCATCTCCACCTTCTTGTTGCCAGACACCTTGGCCAGGGTCTTCAGGTCCACTTCGCCATTGCCCGGAACCACGCACACGATGTGTCCGGTGCGGTCTCCGTGCAACACAAGCGTCTTGAACACCTGCTCTATCGGTTGATTCAGGCTGTCTGCTACATGCTGCACAGCAAGGTCGTTTTCGTCGACCTCATACGGTATAAGCTTATATGCAATGCCCGCCTTGTCAAGAAGGCGGGCAGCATTTGTCTTGTCTGTCTTCTTTGCCATGGCGCAAAGTTACTCAGAATCTCCGATTTCCGGAATATCTTCGGGGACCTTGATCTCTTTTCCTGCAGTTAGCTTAGCTCCAAGCTCCATCACCTGCTTTGCAGATGTTGTGATGCTGAAGCCTCCCTCCTGCAGTTTTTTCGCTCCCAGATTATAGGCTTCGCCGACAGCCTTGAGCTTCCTGCCGATCTCGCTGTACTTGGCATAGAAGTCAGCCACTCGGTCGATCATGTTCTGCGCTGCCTGTGTGATCTCATGGATCCTGGTGTCGTGGCGATATTTGTTCCATGTCAGGTGCATGATCTTGAGGAACGGCATGAGAGTCTGTTCTGAAACGATCAGAACATTCTTCCTGTATGCATCCTGCCATATCATCGGATCTGCCTCCAGAGCCACTCTGTAGGCCATTTCCATAGGCATGAACATCAGCACATAGTCAGCGAACGACTTCGCGGTCTTCTTTGTGTAATCCTTCTTCGACAGCTCGTCCACATGCTTGCGCACGCTCTTGACATGCTTGTCGAGCGCAATCTTCTTCGCCTCGTCCGACTCGGCGTTGACATACTCCACATATGCTGTAAGCGACACCTTGGAGTCCACGATGAGATCCTTCTCCTCGAATCCGTCCTTGAAGTGGAACACGAAGTCCGGTCTGCTCCTGTCCTCGTTTGCCTCCTCGCGAGTGTAGTGCGTCCCTTCCTTGAGCCCTTCTCTGACGAGAATGTCGTCAAGGAAGTTCTCTCCGAAGCATCCCTGCACCTTCGGCCTGCCTGTGAGGGCGTCAGAAAGTGAGTCTGCCTTCTTGCCCACATCGCTGGTCTTCTCGGCCATGTCCTTGACGGCCTGCTCCAGCTGTGCAGACAGCTTCGCAGTCACAGCCACGTGTGATGTCTCGTTCTCCTTCATAGCCTTCTGCATAGAGGCAATACTCTCCTTGAGAGGCTTCAGGATGTTGTCCATTGCGGAATTGTTTCCGCTGGTGAGCTCTTCCTCGCGTCTCTTCAGGATCTTCTCGGTTTCGGCCGTGACGCTTGCCATCACGGTCTCCTTCATGTCCTTGAGCGCTCTTGCGAAATGCTCTTCTGACTGCCTGTTCACTTCCTTGAGGGCTTCGATCCTGCTCTCATATATGGTTCTGGTTATGAGCCATCCGGCTATGCCGGCTACTGCGGCTGCAACTGCAGCGATGATAAAAGTACTTGTCATACTCAAATTACAATCAGTGAAGCTGAAATGTTACAAAGTAACTTAAATTTCCTATCTTTACATCAATAAAAACAGAAGCCATCATGAGAAACAGAATCTTTAAAATAATGTATGCCGCCTTCATGGCCCTTATCGTGGTCGCTGTATTGGCATTCATGATCCTCCACATCAAGGCCGGTCTCCAGAGTGGCAATGCCAAGCTCCTTCTCGGAGGGTACATACTTATATTCATATGGGGAGCGACAAGACTCTATACATTGATCAAGAACCTGCGGGAATAAAAAAGATGCTGGCTTCATCGAAGCCAGCATCTTTTTTATTCAGATACAAATTATCTATACTGAGCAAACTCTACGTCCTTAGCAACTCTTTCAGCGAGTTTCTCGCACTCGCTTGCAGCCTCAAGGTTAGTCTTTACAGCCTCTGCGTTGCCCTGGCGAGCGGCAGCAACTGCGCGGAGATATGCAGACTTAGCGCACTTGCACTCAAGAGCAGCTGCCGGAGCGTTGTTGCCAACGAGGAGCTGAGCGAGAGCAGCGTTGAATCCCTTTGCAGCAGCGAGCTTTGCAGCAGCAGCTGTGTAGTCACCCTTAAGGATGTCGATAACGGCTGCGTTCTCCTTTGCAGTCTCATTGCCTGCAGCTGCGAAATACTTGGAAGCAGTAGCGAGGTCGTTCTTGCGGAGAGCGATGACACCCATTGCATTGTTCCAGTCAGCGTCCTTTGCAAGACCCTCAAGAGCGTTCTCTGCCTTAGCGAGCTTGTCCATCTTGATGTAAGTGACAGCGAGGTTGTACTGAGCTGCAGCGCTCTCATACTTCTCAACTGCCTTCTTGTAGATGTCTACCTTCTGCTCGTCATCCTTCACGAGAGTAGCAGCGCGAAGAAGAGCTGTCTCGTCAAGAACATCGACATTCTCCTCGATGAGGTCGAGAAGCTCCTCGTTAGTGAAGTTCTTGTACTCTACGTTAGCGATGAATCTTGCGCGACGAAGCTCAGGGAGAACCTCCTTTGCAAGTGAAGAGTAAACAGCAGACATGTTCTTGATCTCCTTCTCGCGGACAGCAGGATCGCTGTACATAGAAAGAACGCGGATGATAAGGTCCTTGTCCTCGAGATCTGAAGCGGCAACGAGCTCCTGGAAGCCTTCCCAGTCCTCAGCAACGCTTGTAACGTTTACATCACCTGTAACATCCTTGCCCTTGATCACCTTGCCATATGCCTTCTCAGCAGACTTTGAACGGTTGTCAGAAAGCTTTGCGTTCTGATCTTCCTTTCCGTCTGGTGAAGCGTAAGCGATCACGTCAGTGCTTACGAGAGTCTTGCGCTCGTTAGCGAGGATCTCGTCGAGAGCTGCCTGATAGTCCTTTACTGACTGACCCTTGATCTGGCTGTTTCTTACAGCTGCGCTGTTGATCTGATAAAGGATCTGACCCTCGGCAGTCTGCTTGATGATCTCCTGATATCCGTCAGCCTTGAGATCGAGCTTGCCCTTCTGGCAAACGAGCATGTAAGTTGTGTTTGCACCGTCAGCAACCTTCTTTGTAGGGAGGTCAACAGTCTTCTTCTTGTGGCTTACTACACCACGGAGCTCGAGGTAGCAGTTCTCCATGCCTGGCACATACTCGAAGTGAACCTTCTTTGTGACTGTAGCGCCATCAGATGGAACAACCTCATAGTTGTCCTCTACCTTCTCACCCTGGAACATGTATGGCTCCATCTTCACTTCACCGCCTTCATAAACGATGACAGGAGTTACCTCGAGGACAGCCTTTGGATGGAAATACTCCGCAGGATAAGTTACAGAAACTGTAGCGTCGATCTCTCCACCTACAACTTCAAGAACAGCAGGCTCGCACTTTACGATTACGTTCTCTGCCATTTCAGCCATCTTCTCAGGTGAGCTACAAGCGATTGCAGCAAAGCCGAGAGCAACGGCAAAAAGGAAATTGATGTTTTTTCTCATATTTTAGCTAAAATTAATGGTTTGTTTTCCGTTAATACCCAATCTTGGCCGGTCACGGGCCTATTCCGCGCAAAGATAATAATATTTTTATATTTTTTCGTAACTTTGTCGCGTTATGAATAATCAGGAACTGCAGACATTAAAAAACAAGTATGACATCATCGGCAACGACCCTGCTCTGAACAGGGCCTTGGAGATTGCCGTTACCGTCGCACCCACCGATATTTCAGTCCTGGTGACCGGTGAAAGCGGAGTCGGAAAGGAGAATGTTCCGCGGATCATACATTTCAACAGTCCACGCAGACGAGGAAAATATTTCGCCATCAACTGCGGAGCTATTCCGGAGGGAACGGTGGATTCGGAGCTTTTCGGACACGAAAAGGGGTCCTTCACCGGAGCGGCCGAGATGCGCAAAGGCTATTTCGAGGAAGCCGACGGAGGAACTCTCTTTCTGGACGAGATCGGTGAGCTCCCTCTTGCAACCCAGGCCAAGCTCCTCAGAGTGCTCCAGTCCGGAGAATTCATAAGAGTGGGTTCTTCAAAAGTCCTCAAGACCGATGTAAGGGTGATCGCGGCTACTAATGTGGACCTCAAGCATCTTGTTGCCAAAGGAAAATTCAGAGCCGACTTGTATTATAGACTTAACGCTGTGTCCATCACCATGCCTGCGCTCCGCGAGAGACCGGGCGACATAAACCTGCTTTTCCGCAAGTTCGCATCGGATTTTGCCGCGAAATACGGGATGTGCAAGGTGATGCTGACCGAAGACGCCTCTATCCTGCTCCGCAAGCAGAGGTGGCCTGGCAACATCCGCCAGCTGAAGAACATAGCGGAGACCGTGACGGCTCTGGAATCGTCAAAAATGACTCCAGGATCGGAGAAATGCATGATTGATGTCAGCGTTCTGTCCAGATATCTGCCTGTCGAGGAACCTAATCTGCTTCCGGCAACGGTGCAGGCACAGGAAAATTTCGATTCGACGGAGAGAGAGGTGATAATAAGGACGCTCTTTCAGCTCAAGCAGGATGTGGATTACCTAAAGGATGTCATTGCCAAGGCTGGTCTTGGCAGGTCAGGTGGTCCTGCGATAGCGCCTCCTGTCCCGCAGGATGAGGTGCCGGAATGGCAGCCTGCTCCGCCTCAGGATTATGATGAGGATCCTGAAGAGCAGTCGTATGAGGAGCCCGAAGAGCAGGAGGAAAGCATTTCAATCAAGAGAGTGACCATGGAGCTGATCATGAAAGCGCTTGAGAAGCATAACGGCAACAGGAGTCAGGCGGCTAAGGAACTTGGCATTTCCGAGAGGACTTTGTACAGACGGTTGGGAAAAATGAAGAAATGAAAATGAAAAGAAACATATTTGCATCAATCTGTGTTGTGCTGGCATTGACTGTGACAGCGTTCATAGTCCATTCATGCGGCATCTATTCCTTCACTGGAACATCCATCCAGCCGGATGTCAAGACTGTGACCATCAACTACTTCGAATATCAGGCCCTGAAGGTCAACCCTTCGCTGAGCAACCAGATAACCGAAGCTCTCCAGGAGAAATTCATCAAACTTACAAAGCTGGAGCTGGTGGATATGGAAGGCGATCTGGAAATATCCGGCGCAGTGACCGGATATGATGTCAAGGCAACTGCGGTGACAGCAAACGAAGAGGCTGCACAGAACAGGTTGACTGTCAACGTGAAGATATCATTCACAAACAGGAAATATCCGGAGGATGACTTCCCGGACAAGTCTTTCTCGGCGTATGCTGACTTCGATGCCATGACATCTCTCGATGCTGTGGAGTCTGAGCTTTGCGAGCAGATCGTGGAGCAGCTCTGCGAGGACATCTTCAATGCAACGGTAGCAAACTGGTAGAAATGGGATACATAGATATACATAAGCTTAACCTTGACGAGCTTGTCGGTGTGGTGCATCTTTACCCGTGGTTCGGAGGAGCCCGCAAAGAGCTTTGCCGGAGGATGAGCAGCATGGGAACATGGGAATTGTCCCAGTTTGCGGATGCCGCCATGTATGTGGCTTCGCGTGAGACTCTCTCTGAAATCATGCGTTCCGGCAGGTCAGAGGACTATGCTGATGCCGATGTGGAGCAGCTGTTGAGGTCATATATCTCCGAAAAGGAGGCACAGCAGGAGAACGGCGGAAGGAGGAAGGTCTATGCCGGAGCCGGTGATTATTTCTCTCAGGATGAATATGACCAGGTGAGGAGCTCCGATGACAATGTGTTCTCACGCTATGCCGCAAAGGCCCGCAAGGAGAAGCCGGAGCCTGTTCAGCAGACAGCCGATGATCTGGGATTCTACACTGAAACTTTGGCTCAGATTTATGCGGAGCAGGGTTATTATGAGCAGGCAAAACACATTTATTCAAAACTAATTTTGGCATATCCGGAAAAAAGTGCTTACTTTGCAACCCTTATTCAAAAATTAGAGGAAATAAATTAGATCAAGATAGATTATGAACGCATTATTCACAATTCTGACAATACTTGTACTTGTTGCCAGCGTATTCATCACTCTCATCGTTCTCCTTCAGAACGGAAAGGGTGGCGGACTTGCAAGCAACTTCACAGCAGGTAACCAGACTTTCGGCGTACGTCAGACAACTGACATCCTTGAGAAGATTACTTGGGGTCTCGTAGCTTTCATCTTCGTGATTTCAATCGTTACATCTTTCTCAACATCTTCAACTACAACAGGAACAAACTACTCAGACCGTGCGGAGACTGAGCTCACTGAGGAAGTAGCATTCCCTACTCCAGAGGCAGAGAACCCTGCAGCAGAGACTGAAGAGGTAGTAGTAGAGGAGTAATAAGACCGGCGCCACTGACATTTTGTCAGTAAAAGGTCTTTGGAATATATTTTGACATATCATAGCCGTCTGTTTTACGGAGCAGACGGCTATTACTGCATTGTGTAATGTATAAGGAAAATATTATGGCAGAAAACAAGTTTGAAAATCTCAGCAGGTTCGCTGTCAATCTTAACGAGAGAGCGGCGAAGGGCAAGCTCGATCCTGTCATCGGCAGGGACGAGGAAATACGCAGAGTATTGCAGATCCTCAGCAGGAGGACCAAGAATAATCCGATTCTGGTCGGTGAGCCAGGCGTCGGAAAGACAGCGATTTCAGAAGGGATCGCACAGAAGATCGTAGATGGTGATGTTCCCGAGAATCTCAAGAACAGAGTCATATATTCTCTTGACATGGGTGCGCTCATCGCGGGTGCCAAGTATCAGGGAGAGTTCGAGGAACGACTCAAGGGAGTTGTGAAGGAAGTGGTTGACAGTGAAGGAGAAGTGATACTTTTCATTGATGAGATCCACACTCTGGTCGGTGCAGGACGCTCGTCAGGAGCCATGGATGCTTCAAACATCCTCAAGCCGGCGCTTGCAAGGGGAGAGCTTCGTACCATAGGTTCGACAACTTTGGATGAATATCAGAAATATTTCGAGACCGACAAGGCTCTGGAACGCCGCTTCCAGATGGTGATGGTCGACGAACCGTCTCCTGCGGCTTCCATATCCATAATGCGCGGACTGAAGGAACGATATGAAAATCATCATAAGGTCCGCATCGAAGATGATGCTTTGATTGCAGCTGTCGAACTTTCGCACAGATACATTACGAGCCGTTTTCTGCCGGACAAGGCCATAGACCTTGTGGATGAGGCGGCCTCGAAGTTGAGGCTTGAGATGAACTCAGTTCCAGAGCCTATAGCAGAACTTGACAGCCGCATCAGGCAGCTTGAGATCGAGCGTGAGGCCATCAAGCGCGAGGGCGTATCGTTGAAGATGGACAAGATCAAGGCCGAACTTAAGGAACTGATGGAGGAACGTGATGCATTGAGGAAGCGTTGGGACGAGGAAAAGGGCATATTGTCGGAGCTTCAGGCGCAGAGGCAGAAGATTGAGGACTATAAGATCGAAGCCCATAATGCCGAGAGGGTCGGTGACTATGGCAAGGTGGCGGAAATCCGCTATGGCAAGATGGCTCAGGCGCAGAAAAAGATCGAAGAGCTGACTGCGCGACAGGCGGCAATCGTGGATCCTATCATCACTGAGGCGGTAACTCCGGAAGATATTGCAGAGGTGGTGGCCAAGTGGACCGGAATTCCTGTCAAGAGGATGCTCGAGAGCGAGCGCGAGAAGCTTCTACGCATGGAGGCTGAGCTGCACAAGAGGGTAGTGGGTCAGAATATGGCCATAGAGGCTGTTGCAGATGCAGTCCGTCGTTCACGTGCCGGCCTGCAGAATGAGAAGAGGCCGATAGGATCCTTCCTTTTCATGGGCACGACCGGTGTCGGCAAGACCGAGCTTGCAAAAGCTCTGGCAGAGTTTCTCTTCAATGATGAGAACATGATGACCCGAATCGATATGAGTGAATATCAGGAGCGTCATTCGGTGAGCCGCCTTGTCGGCGCGCCTCCGGGCTATGTGGGATATGATGAAGGCGGTCAGCTGACCGAGGCCGTGAGGAGAAAGCCATATTCTGTGGTGCTTCTCGACGAGATCGAGAAGGCGCATCCGGATGTCTTCAATATCCTTCTTCAGGTGCTTGATGACGGAAGACTTACCGACAACAAGGGTCGTACGGTGGACTTCAAGAACACAATCCTCATAATGACATCAAATGTAGGAGCAGACATCATCCAGAGCTACATGGAAAGACTTCCGGCCAATCCTGTCATTCCGAGCGAGTCCGAAGGCCGAGTCGAGGAATCTCTCCGCGAGAAGCTCCTCTCAGACTGCCGCGGCGAGGTGTTGGAAGTCCTCAAAAGGACAGTCCGTCCGGAGTTCCTCAACCGAATCGACGAGGTGATAATGTTCGAGCCGCTCTCACAGACCGACATCCGTGACATCCTGAGGATGCAGATGGCAGATCTGCAGGAAAAGCTGTCGGAGAACGGTGTGACCATAGAATTCACACAGGAATTCGAGGACTACATGAGCACAAAGGGCTACGAGCCGGCATACGGCGCCCGTCCTATCAAGAGATTGATGCAGAAGGAACTCATAAACCTCCTTGCAAAAGCAATCCTTGACGGCCAGGTCAACCGCGAGAGCGCAATCAAAGTCACCGTCAAGGATGGTCAGATCGTAATATTTTAGTTCATGTTTATAAGAAAAAGAAAAAAATATAAGATTCAGAAAAACTTTCTATAAAAAAGATAAAAACTTAAAGCAGAGCTATTGCAAAGTTATTCCCATGTACCCAACTTTGGAAAAGAGTATATGGGAATATTTCCATATATAGAAAATTGTATATAAATTTGCAATGCTCAAAACTATGGAAAGAAAGCCGAACTTCAATGTTTTGTATTCTGAATCCACACTGAATTTTCTACAGTCTTTGGATATAAAGGCACGTGCCAAGATTTTGTTTAATATTGACAAGTGCAGGTATGTATTAGACAGTGAATTATTCAAGAAATTACATGATACGGAAATATGGGAATTCAGAACATCTTATCGTGGAGTTTCGTATAGGATTATGGCATTCTGGGATGTGGATTCAAATGCACTGGTCTTGACTACTCATGGTTTTATAAAAAAGACACAGAAGACCCCGGGCAAAGAAATTGAAAAAGCCATCAGGATGAGAGAAGAGTATATGAATAATAAAATCCAAAAGAAATGAAATATTACAGTCATGATGAGGTCCTTGACAGGACTGTCGGCAGAGGAGATAGTCCGGAAAGGGTGGAGTATGATGCTGCCATGCAGGCGTTTCTTATTGGCGATGCGATAAAGACAGCTCGTATGGCCAGGAATCTGACTCAGGAAGAATTCGGTAGGATGATGGGGATACAGGCCGCCCGTGTGTCTAAAATAGAACATGGGCAGAACCTGACCTTGAATACCATTATCAGGGCATTCAAGGCTTTGGATCTGCCCGTCAGTCTAGACATTGAAGGGTTGACAAAAGTTCCCCTTTGTTGAGTGCAGTATCAGGAAAGAAGTTTCTTTACTGCTGTTGAGATTGCTCGTCCGTCTGCAAGGCCGGCGAGCTTTTTTGTTGCTACACCCATGACCTTTCCCATGTCCTGAGGCTTGGTTGCACCGACCTCTGCTATGATCTTGGCAAGCTCCGCCTCAAGCTCTGCCTCGCTGAGCTGCTTAGGGAGGTAGACCTCCATGCATGCAGCTTCCGCGAGCTCGTTCTCGGCGAGCTCCGGACGACCTGCGTCGTTATACTGCTGCGCACTCTCCTTGCGCTGCTTCACCAGTTTCTGGATGATCTTTACGATCTCCTGATCTGTCACTTCTCCTGTTGCTCCTTCTGCTGTCTTGGCAAGCATTATCGCTGCCTTGATCGCCCTGAGTGATGCGAGGCGTACTGTCTCTTTCGCCTTCATTGCCGCTACCATGTCGGCCTGTATTCTTTTCTCCATATTATCTATACTTTTCGTAGTCCGGCATTCCTATGCCTGCGATGAAATCCTTGAAACTCTTGTCGTCCTTCGGACAGATGACCAGTGCGTCTTCCGTGTCGATCACGAGGAAGTTCTCAAGTCCCTTGATGGCTATGAGCTTCTGCTTGTTCTTGGAAAGGGCAAGCACGTTGTGCACGTCTTCCAGCATTGCCTTTTCTGTAGTCACGGCGTTGCCGTCTTCATCCTTTCCGGGCATGTAGTTGTAGAGTGACTCCCATGTTCCGATGTCGCTCCATCCGAACTTCACAGGATAGATCCATGCCCTGTCGGTCTTCTCCATTACGCCATAGTCGATGGAAATGTTAGGGCAGTCTGTGAACGCTCTTGCTATGAACTCGTTCTCGATCTTGGATCCGAGCGCCATCTCCCATCCCATGAACAGGTCGGTCACCTCTGGGAGATGCTTTTCCATCTCGCTCTTGATGGTCGATGCCTTCCATACGAATATACCTGCATTCCAGAAGAATTCGCCGGTGCTGATGAAAAGGCTTGCCATATCCTTGTCAGGTTTCTCAGTGAATGTCTTCACTGCCGTTGGCTTGCCGCTTTCATAGGCCTGTCTTCCGCCGGCTGCCTGCACATATCCATAGTTGGTGTCAGGCCTTGTAGGAACGACTCCGAGGGTCATCAGCACATCGTTCTCTTCAACGTACTCGAATGCCTTGCGGATGGTATCGGCGAAGAGTTCCTCGTTATCGATGACGTGGTCTGACGGTGTCACGACGATATTGGCGTCCGGGTTGCGCTGAAGCAGCTTGTAGGTCGCGTATGCGATACAAGGTGCGGTGCTTCTTGAGTATGGCTCCAGGAGAATATTTTCCGGGTCCAGGTCAGGGAGCTGCTCCAGGAGGATGTCCCTATACCTCTGCGCAGTCACCACGATGAGGTTTTCCTTCGGCACTACGCGCAGGAACCTCTCGTATGTCTGCTGGATGAAGGTCTTGCCCGAAGCGTCCATGTCCAGGAACTGCTTAGGCTTGTAGCTTCTGCTGACAGGCCAGAAACGGGTGCCCGATCCACCTGCCATGATTACGCAATAACAATTGTTTATATTCATTGATCTGTATGATGTTTTAATGTTGTGGTATTCCTTATATATAAATAGGTATATATGCCTGCGGTATCCATTCCGTATAGGCTTCATTGCCCCTGAAGGTTATGGCCATTACGTCGAAGATGCATTCAAGGTTTCCATAGGGCAGTCCCTTGCCGCTTTTCAGGTATTGTCCGGCCGCCTTGACTATCCTAGCCTGCTTGAGGCGTCCTACATTCTCCTGAGGAGGCGCCTGTACGCTCATCCTGCGGGTCTTGACTTCTACAAAATGTATTCCATCGGGAGCTATTGATATTATATCTATCTCCAGATGTCCGCCCCGCCAGTTCCTTTCCAGAATGGTATGCCCCATGCCTTCCAGCAGGCTGCAGGCAATGTCCTCTCCCTTCTTGCCTAAAGAACCTCTGTAATTTCCGTTACCTTCCATGCTCCCTCCTCATCCTTCTTCACTAGAGCCTTGCGCTCCACCTTGATCTCTCCAGTCTGAACGGTGAACAGCACCAGCCTGCCGTCCTCCGCCTTCTCGACTCCAGTCACCTCCACAGCTGCGTCAGCCAGCATCGAAGATGCAATCTCCAGCACAGCACTGTCCGCCTGGCAGAAACTCTCCCATGCCTGCTGGTATCCTTCCATGTACTCCTTCATGGCCACAGTGTCGCACAGACAGCATGCCTTGTTCCACTCTCCAGATGCCATGGCCCTGTAGAACTGCTCGACCACGACCTCCGGTCCGTCAGCCTTTTCCTGGCCGGAAAAGCATCCGCCCATCAAAAGACAGAAACCCAGCCCAACCAAAATCAATCCCAATCTCCTCATAATCTGATTCTCTCTATAATAATTTTTGTTTATTTTATCGTTCTATGGTGATTTGAAAAACCGTAGTCCCTGTTTTTCAGGTTGGCATTTGTGTGGAAGTGGCATTTTCGCACCCCCGCGTAGGGGGAGGGGCCCAACGAAGTTGGGAGGGGGCCACTGGAACACATTGCCAATCTGGAAAATCCTATGATATTACTATTCAAAAGTTACTATTGTCACTCCTGTGCCGCCGAACTGAATGTGCTCATCCCTCACTGACGCCACCCCCGGCATCGTCCTCAGCAGTTTCTGCAACTCATCGCGCAACACTCCGGTTCCCTTTCCATGAATGATCCTGACGCTCGACACTCCGACCATGATAGCATCATCCACATACCTTGTCACCTTCTCAATCGCATCGTTAAGCCTCTCGCCCCTCACATCCATCTCAGTGCTGAAATTCAACTTCCTCTCATTGATGGACGAATCCACCTTCATCGACGGTGCCGGCCTTGCAGTCTCCTTCACCGCGCTCTTGAACTCATTGGAAGTGATTCTCTCCACCTTGTCATGTGGCAGCTTCGTACTGATGTTTCCGATAATGACAACAACAGCCTTTCCAGACACCTTCGTCACCTCTCCTACCATGCCGTTCTCCTTGATCCTCACCTTCTCTCCGACCTTCAGCGGTGCAGAACGGAAAGCCTCCATGCGCTCCTGCTCAGCCTGCTGCTCCCGCATCTCCTGCAGACTCCTCTCGTCGGCCCTCTCTTCCTTCCTCTTCTGTCTCCTGGCCCTTCTCTGGTCAATCTGCTTTATCTTCTTTTCTATATAGTCCTCTCTTTCCTTCTCCTCCTGCTCCTTCTTAGCCGTCAGTAGTCCCAGGAATCCCTGAAGCTCGCTCCTCGCTTCATGAGTGGCCTCCTTCTCCGCCTGCGCCTCCCTGATTGTCCTGATCGTGTTCTCGACCTGCCTGTTTGCCTGCCTTACGATCTCCTCCGCCTCCTTGCGCGCCTGCTCAAGGATTTCCTTCCTCATCTGCTGGATCTGCTGCAGCTCCTTCTGATATCTCTCGGTTATGCTCTCAAGAGTCTTGTCAGTGTGCTTGATGCGCTCGAGCCTCTCATCAATGGCCCTTCGGTTCCTTGCTATCTTGCGCAGGTTGCGCTCGATGCCGACAAACTCCTCTCCGGCTCTGGTTTCCGCATCCTTGATTATGTTCTCCGGCAGACCGGTCTTCCTTGCCAGCTCGAAGGCGAAAGAGTTGCCCGGCAGTCCCATCTCCAGCTTGAACAGAGGTGCGATGTTCTGCACATCGAACATCATTGCTCCGTTCACCACTCCGCTCTCGCCAGATGAAGCATAGAGTTTCAGGTTGGTATAATGTGTCGTGATGACTCCGTATGCTCCTCTCCTGTCCAGCTCCGCGAGAATCGCCTCGGCGATCGCTCCGCCGGCGGCAGGCTCGGTGCCCGAGCCGAACTCGTCGATGAGCACAAGGGTACGGTTGTCCGCCCTGCTGAGCATGTCCTTCATGTTCACGAGGAACGAACTGTATGTACTGAGGTCGTTGTCTATCGACTGGTCGTCTCCTATGTCCACCATCACGCGGTCGAAGATCATCATCTCTGAAGTCTCCGAAGTCGGGATCAGCATGCCCCACTGGAACATATACTGAAGCAGTCCGACAGTCTTCAGGCAGACAGACTTACCTCCGGCATTCGGGCCGGAGATCAGAAGTATGTGCTTCTGCTCTGTCAGAGTCGCTGTCAGCGGCACGATCTCCTTCCTCTCCTTCTTGAGCGCACGCTCCAGAAGAGGATGTCGTGCCTTGCGCAGGTTCATCTCGCCGTTCTCCGAAATTATCGGCATGCCGGCGATGAACTCCAGAGCAATCTGCGCCTTGGCCATGATGAAGTCGGTTTCACCGAGATATTTCGCAGCTTCGAGCAGCTCAGGGATGTATGGTCTGAGGAACTCGGTGAACTCGAAGAGTATGCGCACGATCTCGCGCTGCTCCGAGAACTGCAGCTCCTTGATCTGGTTGTCCAGCTCCACCACCTCGGCAGGCTCGATGAAAGCCGTCTTTCCCGAAGCGGACTCGTCATAAATGAATCCCGGAATGCGCTTCTTGTTTGCGGCGCTGACCGGAATCAGCATCTTTCCGTCTCTTATCGACACGCCTGCGTCGCTGTCGACGATGCCTTCCTCCTGTGCCTTCCTCAGAATTGCGCTCATCCTACGTGATATCGCGCCCTCCTTCTCATGCAGAGCCTTCCTTATCGCATAGAGCTCGTCGGAAGCGGTGTCCTTTACCTCCCCATACCTGTCCAGTATGGTATCTATTCTTCGCTGCACCTCAGGGAATCCCATGATCGGCGCCGCCATTCTCTTGAGGTTGGGATACACGCCGTCCTTTACGCCGTTGAAGAAAGATGTCACCTTCCTGAGCGTGTCAAGCATTGTCCTCAGTTTCCGTAGTGATATGAGATCAATGGCCGAAGAAGTCCTCTCCAGCGGTTTGAGGAAGTCTATGCAGTCTATGAATCCCCCTGAAGGGAAACTGTCCTCAAACATCATGATAAGCCTCATCTCGTCCGTCAGGAGCAGCCTCCTGCGGATCTCGGCCTGGTCTGTCGAAAAGGTTTCTGTCGCAGTCCTTTCCGATGCATATGCAGTAGAGCATCTGTCTGAGATTATCTGCCTCACGCGGTCGAATCCCAACTTCTGCTCAAGCCTCTTGTCAATCGTCATCCTATTCTTCTCCAAATGCTGTGTTAAGCAGCAGCTTTAGCTCGTTTATATTCTGTATGACCGTCACGTTGCCTCCCTTCACGAAGGAAATCCTTCCGGTCTCCTCAGACACCACTATGGCATCTGCATCGCTCTCCTCGGTAATGCCTATCGCCGCCTTGTGCCTCATGCCGTAGCTTGCCGGTATGTTGGTCCTCTCAGTGATCGGGAGCGTACATCTCGCGGCCACTATCCTGTCTCCGGAGATCACCAGCGCTCCGTCGTGCAGCGGTGAGTTCTTGAAGAACAGGTTCATGATGAGCCTGCGGTGTATGCCGGCGTCAATCCTGTCGCCTGTGCTGATGATTTCCTCGAGAGGATTCTTGTGTGTGATCACTATTAGCGCTCCGGTCTTGTCCTCGGACATCCTTCGGCATGCCTCGGCAAGGTTGTTCACCTCTTCGCTTGCGCTCATGTTGTTCTTCTTCCTGCCAAGCAGCCTGTCAATGATAGCCCTGCTCTGGGCATTGTTCATATACCTGTTGCCCAGGTTGATCAGGAATTTCCTGATCTCGGGCTGGAATATGACGATGATGGCAAGCACTCCGACATCCAGCACCATGTCCATTATGGCCGTCATGAGCCTCATGTCGAATGCGCCTACGATAACACGGATGATGTAAAGAGACACGATTGCCACGAAGATGCTCATCGCGGATGATCCGCGAAGCCATCTGAAGGCCAGGAATATTATAATGCCGAGAAGAAGTATGTCGAGAATGTCGGCTATCTTCATCTGCAGGAAGTTGAAAGCAACGAGCAGCATATACCTTATTTATATATCCGCGCAAAGATAGTAATAATAATGCTACACAAAAAGTTATTAACAAAATTTTTGCGTAATGTGTTGAAAATTAAAATAATAATCGTATATTTGCAGCCCGCAAAAATGTGTAGCGGGAAGTAAAGTATTTATAATCAATTAATTAAACAAAACCAATGCCTGGATTAATTGGAAAGAAAATCGGAATGACTTCCGTTTTCGGTGCCGATGGAAGAAATATTCCATGCACCGTTATTGAGGCTGGTCCATGTGTAGTTACGCAGATTCGTACAGTTGAGAAAGACGGCTATGCCGCTGTACAGCTTGCCTATGACGAAATGAGCGAGAAGCATGCCAGCAAGGCTCTTAAGGGCCACTTCGAAAAGGCAGGAACAACTCCTAAGCGCAAACTCGTAGAGTTTAAGGCTGACTTCGCTAAGGAGCTCCAGCTTGGCGACACTCTCACAGTTGCTGACGTCTTCGAGGGCGTACAGTTCGTAGATGTTGTCGGAACATCAAAGGGTAAGGGTTTCCAGGGCGTAGTAAAGCGTCACGGATTTGCTGGAGTAGGTGGTACTACCCACGGTCAGCACAACCGTCTTCGTCACCCTGGTTCACTCGGTGCATCATCATGGCCTTCACGCGTATTCAAGGGAATGCGTATGGCAGGTCACATGGGTAATGAGCGCGTTACAGTGTTCAACCTCGAGGTGATCAAGGTTATGCCTGAGAACAACCTTATCGTAGTAAAGGGCTCTGTACCAGGAGCTAAGGGTTCATATGTAATTGTGGAGGACTAAGCTATGGAGTTGTCAGTTTACAAAATCGATGGTACTGTTGCAAAGACAGTGACTCTCAATGAGGAGATTTTCGGCATTCAGCCAAACGACCACGCTATCTACCTCGACGTAAAGCAGTATCTCGCTAACCAGCGTCAGGGAACAGCAAAGTCAAAGGATCGCAGCGAGGTAGCTTACAGCACCAAGAAGCTTATCCGTCAGAAGGGTTCAGGTGGCGCACGTCACGGTTCTCTCAAGGCAGGTATCTATGTAGGTGGTGGCCGCGTATTCGGTCCTCAGCCACGTTGCTACCGCACCAAGCTCAACAAGAAGCTCAAGCAGCTCGCAAGATTCTCAGCTCTTTCTTACAAGGCTCAGGAGAATGCAATCACAATGGTTGAGCCATTCGTAATGGAAGCACCTAAGACCAAGGAGTTCCTCCAGATCCTTGCTAATATCAAGGCTGGCACAAGAAAGGTACTCTTCGTACTTCCAGAGAATTCTTCAAATATTTACCTTTCGTCTCGCAACCTTCCTGAGGTTAGAGTAATCACTGTAGACGAGCTCAACACTTACGCGATCATGAACGCATGTTCACTCGTACTCGTTGATGGTGTACAGGATATCCTCGCTTCAAGAATCAGACGATAAACAGATTGAGAAATGGGAATTTTAATTAAGCCAATAGTAACTGAGAAGTTGACGGTTCAGGGCGAAAAGTTGAACCGTTACGGATTCATTGTTGACCGCGAGGCCAACAAGCTCGAGATCAAGGCTGCGGTAGAGCAGGCATACAACGTGACAGTTGCAGACGTAAACACTGTAAACTACCACGGAAAGAGAAAGGCTCGCTATACCAAGGCTGGTATGCTTAAGGGCCGCACAAATCACTATAAGAAAGCTTATGTGACACTTGTGGGCGAGGATAAGATTGATTTTTACGCAAACATTTAAGGTAATAAGGCAATGGCAGTAAGAAAATTCAAACCGGTAACTCCCGGACAGAGAAATAAGGTAATCAGTGCTTTTGACGACATTACCGCAAAGAGACCTGAAAAGTCCCTCCTTGAGCCTCTCAAGAAGTCAGGTGGACGTAACAATCAGGGTAAGATGACAATGCGTTATATCGGTGGCGGTCACAAGAGAATGTATCGCGTAATCGACTTCCTCCGCGACAAGGATGAGTGCACAGCTACAGTACTTACTATCGAGTACGATCCAAACCGCAGCGCACGTATCGCATTGGTACAGTATACAGATGGTGAAAAGAGATACATCATCGCTCCTAACGGACTGAAGGTAGGACAGGAAATTGCTTCAGGTGCAGGCGTTGCTCCTGAGGTAGGTAACACTCTTCTTCTCTCAGAGATTCCGCTTGGTACACTTGTTCACAACATTGAGCTTCGTCCTGGTCAGGGTGCTGCAATGGCACGTTCAGCAGGAACATATGCTCAGCTCGCAGCTCGTGAGGGCAACCACGCAATTCTTCGCCTCCCTTCAGGTGAGACAAGAATGGTTCTCGTAACATGCCGCGCAACAGTTGGAACTGTATCAAATCCAGATCACAACCTGGAGTCACACGGAAAGGCAGGACGTAGAAGATGGCTCGGTCGCAGACCTCGCAACCGTGGTGTTGTAATGAACCCGGTAGATCACCCTATGGGTGGTGGTGAAGGTCGTGCATCAGGAGGACATCCACGTTCACGCAAGGGTCTGCCAGCTAAGGGCTATAAGACTCGTAATCCAAAGGCGACTTCAAACAAGTTTATCATTGAAAGAAGGAAAAAATAACGGAATAAATTAAGAGATTATGAGTCGTTCATTAAGAAAAGGTCCTTATATTCAGGAAGCCCTTGAAAAAAGAATTCTTGCTATGAATGAGGGTAGCATGAAGAAAGAGGTTGTCAAGACTTGGTCACGCGCAAGCATGATTTCTCCTGACTTTGTAGGTCACACCATAGCAGTTCATAATGGAAATAAGTTTATTCCTGTTTATGTTACTGAGAACATGGTAGGTCACAAGCTTGGTGAGTTTGCGCCAACAAGAACTTTCAAAGGCCATTCGGGCAATCGTAAGTAATTTTAAAATGAAAAAGTAATTATGGGAGCTCGTAAAAGACAGATGGCCGAGAGGCTTAAAGAAATAAAGAAGCAGACAGCTATCGCAAAGCTGAATGATGTACCTACATCACCTCGCAAGATGCGTCTCGTTGCAGACATCATCCGTGGCGTTGAGGTGAACCGTGCACTCGATATCCTTAGATTTTCGAAGAAGCACGCTTCTATCGACCTGGAGAAGCTTCTCCGCAGCGCAATCGCTAACTGGGAGGCTAAGAATCCGGAGAATACAAAAGAGTTGGACAACGGTAACGTTATCGTAAAGACTATCATGGTTGACGAGGGACGCACTCTCAAGAGAATCCGTCCTTGCCCACAGGGCCGCGCGGGTCGCATCCGCAAGCGTTCAAACCACGTTACCATCATCCTCGATGTTAAACCAGCAGCAGTTAAGGAGGCATAATCATGGGACAGAAAACTACTCCTATAAGCAACAGAATCTGTATCACCCGTGGTTGGGACTCTAACTGGGTAGGTGGTAACTACGCAGAGAAGATCGCAGAGGACTTCGAGATCCGCAAGTATCTCTCAAGCCGTCTCGCAAAGGCATCTCTCTCAAAGATCGTTATCGAGAGAACTCTTAAGCTCATCACTGTAACAATCCACGCTGCAAGACCAGGTGTGATCATCGGTAAGGGCGGACAGGCAGTAGATCTCCTCAAGGAGGAGCTCAAGAAGGTAACCAAGAAGGATGTTCAGATCAACATCTACGAGGTTAAGAAGCCTGAGGTTGACGCTCACATCGTAGCAGACTCAATCGCTCGTCAGATCGAGGGTCGTGTATCATACCGTCGCGCCATCAAGATGGCTATCGCTACTGCAATGCGTGTCGGTGCAGAGGGTATCAAGGTTCAGATCAGCGGTCGTCTCGGTGGAGCCGAGATGGCAAGAAGCGAGATGATCAAGGAAGGTCGTACACCTCTCCACACATTCCGCGCTGACATCGACTACGCACTCGCTGAGGCTCACACCAAGGTAGGCGTACTCGGAATCAAGGTATGGATCTGCAATGGTGAGGTTTACGGAAAGAAGGACCTCTCTCCTAACGCAGGCATCGCAGCTCAGGCACAGCAGTCTGGCAACAACAACCGTGGCGGACGCGGCAACGATCGTCGTCGTGGCGGCCGTGGCGGTCGCAGAGAGAACAAGTAATTGTAACTCTACATACATGAAGAAGGGTTGGCATACACGCCAGCCCTTCTTTGCTTTATTTATCGTTTTCTGCAAAATGATTATCTTTGAATGATTTTGGAATAATTTTAAACAGAAGATATTATGAAGATCCGTACATTTTTATTTGCGCTTGCTGCAGCGGCTGTTGCGGCTAGCGGTCAGACTCCGGAGGAGAAGGTTGCAGCATTTGATGCAGAGCACGATGCCATGATGGAGGAGTTCCAGACTATGATGGACTTGCTTTCGACAGATCAGGCGGCTGCAGAGGCATATTACAATGACTTTGTGGAGAAGTATAACGAGTTCAATCTCGAGGCAGCAAAGAAGAATGCTGACAATGAGGTCGCAGCGAAGGTGCTTATGAACCTTCGTGGTCTTATCGATGACGCACAGGTTGACGAGATCATCTCGAAGATGCCTGAGGAAATGCTCCAGAATGGGCAGGTGGCTTATCTGAAGAAAGGTCTGGATGCAAGAAAGGCTACTGCAGAGGGCCAGATGTTCACAGATTTCACTGTTGAGCATGTATATGGCTATGACAGGAGCATGGACCCGCAGCCTCTCAAGCAGGAGGTGAAGTTCTCTGACTATGTCGGCAACGGCAAGTATGTGCTTGTAGATTTCTGGTCTCCTTGGTGCGTACCATGCCGCAGGGAGATGCCTAATATCAAGTCAGTATACGAGCAGTATAAGGACAAGGGCCTCGATGTGATCAGCCTCACCGTATGGGAGAGATGGCCTCAGTCAACAACTTTAGCGATTGCAGCAAAGCTTGAAATGGACTGGACAGTCCTCACAAACTGCGGCAATGTGCCTACAGACATCTACGGCGTGGAGGTTATTCCTTACCTCATGCTCATCGGCCCTGACGGAACCATCCTCAAGAGAGGATTCCGTGGTCTTGAGGGCATCCAGGAAGCGGTCGCTGAATATATAAAGTAATAACCTGGCCTCGAAGCCTACCTCAGCTCCTCTACGTCCGCTTCGCTGTGCAAGTTGTTGCAATAACCGCCGATTTCTGGTTGCGAAGCCTACCACGGCATTCCCACATCCGCTTCGCTGCATGGAAATATGCAAAATGCCAGGAAATCTGTCGGCGAAGCCTACCTCAGCGCCTCCACGTCCGCTTCGCTGCATGGAAACGGGCAGAATGTCGCGAAACATGGTAGCGAAGCCTATATTAGAGGCTTCTGGTACGCTTCGCGGGTGGAAGGGCGGCATATTGGAAGAGAAAACGGCAGCGAAGCCCGTCAAAAGCATCTGATATGGGCTTCGCCATAGGGGCGTTTGGTGGATGAAAGAGGTTGGGGATGCAGGTTGTCCACGGCAAGGGGTGTTCTGTGGACGGGCGGGCAGAGGCGGTGCGGGCTGCGGGCCCTTTTTGTCGTTTTCTGCAAAATGATTATCTTTGAATGATTTTGGAATAATTTTAAACAGAAGATATTATGAAGATCCGTACATTTTTATTTGCGCTTGCTGCAGCGGCTGTTGCGGCTAGCGGTCAGACTCCGGAGGAGAAGGTTGCAGCATTTGATGCAGAGCACGATGCCATGATGGAGGAGTTCCAGACTATGATGGACTTGCTTTCGACAGATCAGGCGGCTGCAGAGGCATATTACAATGACTTTGTGGAGAAGTATAACGAGTTCAATCTCGAGGCAGCAAAGAAGAATGCTGACAATGAGGTCGCAGCGAAGGTGCTTATGAACCTTCGTGGTCTTATCGATGACGCACAGGTTGACGAGATCATCTCGAAGATGCCTGAGGAAATGCTCCAGAATGGGCAGGTGGCTTATCTGAAGAAAGGTCTGGATGCAAGAAAGGCTACTGCAGAGGGCCAGATGTTCACAGATTTCACTGTTGAGCATGTATATGGCTATGACAGGAGCATGGACCCGCAGCCTCTCAAGCAGGAGGTGAAGTTCTCTGACTATGTCGGCAACGGCAAGTATGTGCTTGTAGATTTCTGGTCTCCTTGGTGCGTACCATGCCGCAGGGAGATGCCTAATATCAAGTCAGTATACGAGCAGTATAAGGACAAGGGCCTCGATGTGATCAGCCTCACCGTATGGGAGAGAAAGCCTCAATCACATACTTTCGAGACTGCAGCAGAACTCGAGATGGACTGGACAGTCCTCACAAACTGCGGCAATGTGCCTACAGACATCTACGGAGTGGAGGGTATTCCTCACCTTATGCTCATCGGTCCTGACGGCACTATCCTCAAGAGGGGATTCCATGGCCTTGAGGGCATCCAGGAAGCGGTCGCTGAATATATAAAGTAATCATTTGACATGGGTCATAGCTATGACCCATGACAAAGAAGTAATTGTCATTTCGAGCGAAGTCGAGAAATCCGATCGATGACCATTAGAGAAAAGATAGCGCTTTTTCCTCATTCCCCTGGTGTCTACAGGTATTATGACGCCGAGGGGAATGTGATTTATGTGGGTAAGGCAAAGGACCTGCATAAGAGGGTTGCTCAGTATTTCGTGCCGGCCGAGAGGCTGACGCGGAAGACAGCCGTGATGGTCTCGAAGATTGCCGACGCGCAGTATACCGTGGTGGAATCGGAGGCGGATGCCTTGCTGCTGGAGAATAATCTCATAAAGCAGTTCAAACCGCGCTACAACATATTGCTCAAGGACTCGAAGACATATCCATGGATATGCGTGACCGCCGAGGACTTCCCGCGCGTGTTCCTGACGCGCCGCCTCGTCAAGGACGGCTCGCGCTATTTCGGCCCATACAGCAGCGTCGTGCACGCCCGCAATCTTGTGGAGTTCATCCACAGCGTATATCCTCTTCGCACCTGCAAGCATAAGATAACCTCAGATGTGATCCTGCGCGGAAAGATCCGCCCTTGCCTGAATTTCCACATCAAGAAGTGCAAGGGATGTTGTGTGGGAGGCATTTCGCAGAAGGAATATAACGAGAACATAGAGGAGATCGTGTCACTGCTGAAAGGCGGCGGGCGCGAGGTCATCCAGCACTATAAGGTGCTGATGACTGAGGCCGCCCAAAGGATGGAGTTCGAGCAGGCCCAGGTCTATAAGGACAAGATGCAGTCGCTGGAGAAGCACTACAGCAAGTCTGTGATCATGAATGCCGCAGTGGGCGACGTGGATGTGTTCTCGCTCATAATAGATGGTCCGGAGGCATTCGGAAACTTCCTCAGGATAAAGGGCGGAGCCGTCGTACAGTCTCTTAACCTTGGATTCAAACTGATGATCGAGGAGGAGCAGGAGACTGTGCTGGGAGCCTTTGTGGCTGAGATCCATTCCAAGTTCGGTGAGCTTTCCAAGGAGGTCATCGTACCGTTCAAGCCTGATGTGGAGATTGACGGCGTGGAGTTCCGCGTGCCGGTGCGCGGCGATAAGCTCGCTCTGCTGGAGCTGAGCGCCCGCAACGCAAAGGAAATGCGCCTGAACGCCCTGAAGCAGCAGGAACATACGGATCCGGACGCATATAAGAATATGGTGATGGAGTCGCTCCAGAAGCAGCTCGGCATGAAGGAACTGCCAGTTCATATAGAATGCTTCGATAACTCGAATATACAGGGAACAAACCCCGTTTCAGCGTGCGTGGTCTTCCGGAATGCCGTGCCTTCAAAGAAGGATTACAGGCATTTCAAGGTAAAGACCGTGGTCGGAGCCAACGACTATGCCACCATGAAGGAGGTAGTGAACAGAAGGTATGCCCGCATGCTGGAGGAGAATCCTGAGGACTTGCCGCAGCTGATCGTGATAGACGGCGGCAAGGGCCAGCTGGCTTTTGCGTACGAGGCCCTGTCGGAGCTCGGGCTCATCGGTAAGGTGACTCTGATAGCCCTGGCCGAGCGTATGGAGGAGGTCTATATGGTAGGAGACCCGTATCCTATGTTCATAGACCGAAACTCTCCAGCCCTGAAGGTGCTTCAGCAGATCCGTGACGAGGCTCACAGATTCGGTATCACATTCCATCGCAATCTCCGAAGCAAGGCTCAGATCGAGTCAGTCTTGAGATCTATAAAGGGCGTTGGAGATAAGACGGAGCAGCGCCTGCTGCTGCGTTTCGGTAGCGTGGCGCGCATAGCGGCAGCCTCTGTCGAAGATATAGCCGAGCTTGTCGGCCGCCCGCTCGCAAAAAGAATCTTGGAAACATTGAACAATAAATGAAAACCAGAATCCTCTCACTCTACGACTGGTTCCTCATCGTAGGAGTCGTCGCCTCAAACATCATCTATTCGGTCCTTTCCGGAAATGTGGACATTGTCGGCTCGGTTGCCGGCATAGCAGGAGTGCTCTGCGTCGTTCTCGTGGCGAAAGGAAGCATCTGGAACTATCTGTTCGGCATTATAAACGTGTCGATGTACGCCTATATATCATACAAGGCCTCCCTTTATGGCGATGCAGCCCTTAACGCACTATACTATGTGCCTATGCAGTTCATAGGCTGGTGGCAGTGGCGCAAGAGGGGAGCGGCAGTGAGTGAGGCGCAGGCCGAAGGCCAGGGCGTGCAGGTCAAGGCGCGCCGCTTCACCTGGCGTCAGCGCGCGCTGCTTGCCATAGGCTGCGCTGCGGCTGTGGTTACCGTAGGATTCATACTGAAGCATTTCGGAGATCCTCAACCGTTCAAGGACTCCACCACGACTGTCCTCAGTATTGTGGCACAGGCCCTCATGGCCCTTGCTTTCATGGAGCAGTGGGCACTATGGATAATCACCAACATCGTGAGTGTCGTGATGTGGTGCATCTGTGTGGCTCGCGGAGAGGCTCACGCTGCTGTGATGGTGATAATGTGGACCTTCTATCTTCTGAACTCCATCAACGGATTCCGTGTCTGGCTCAAGCTCAGTCGATGACAGGCTTCAGCGGTCCCTCATATTCAAACTGGAACGTCACTCCGTCAGGGAGGACAATGTCGGCAGTCACCTCGAAAGTGTCGCCTTCTCTGCTTATGGAGATGGTGCCTTCCTGCAGTTTCCTGTACTGTGAATAATACTTCACGGGGTCCTCGTATATGAAATAATAATCGTCATTGTTCCAAGCCCTGTCGACGTCTATCTCAGTGCCTTCAAGTGACGTATGTATGCCTATGACGGCATATGTGCTCTGATCCTCCTCAGGCATCATAGGTGATATCCTGACCATTATGCTCGTCGCATTTTCTGCATATACGGCAGTATGGACGGGATATTCCTCCCCGTCGTAAAAATATGTCGCAATGGGCTCTGCAGTCGGGGTTACCTCTTCCGGAATCGGCTGCTTGTTGCATGCGGCAGCCGCAGCCAGGCAAATTGCCGCCATAATCATGTATCTTTTCATAGCCGTTTATTCCTTAGGGTAAGTGTCTATTGTTTCGAGGAATGTGCTGCCGGCGATCGCGTTTTCATTACAGTCTGTCAGAATGTATGAAATGGTATGGCTTCCGTCATCTCCTCTATCCACTGTAATTGTGCCGGAATCTATTCTTGCATATGTATTGCTCCAGTCATTGTCAATCATTTCATAGTACCATGCCCCAGCCATCTTCCATTCTGCAAATACATCCGGAAGCCCTGCTATTGCGCCACCCGGTACAATCTTATCCCTGTCCATGGATGTATCAGGATTTCTCTCTATGATTTCATATGTGCCGGCCGGTATGCCTTCTCTGAAGTCTGTCTCCCATGGCACCAGCACCTCGAGCCTGAGGACTCGGCTTGTGCCTGTCGGCCTGTCAAACGGGAATTCTGCCGTTTCATCCACGAGGAACAGGAGCAGGCATCTGTATGACTGGTCTCCCAGATAGAAGTAGTCTCCCTTGTCGATCAGTTGTCCCTTTGCAAAGGTGAGGTCCGGAAGATGAGTCTTGAGCGTACTGTTCGGAATTGTTTCCGGAACGTTGTTCCTTGGCTCGACATTGCCTGTCCAGTTGAAATATCTCTTCGTGTAGAGGTCTCCGACCAGGATGCCCTCTATGCTGTATGTGCCGTCGTCATTGCCGGTGATGCTTATCACGCCTTCATCAATCAGGTCGTACTCTATCTCAGTGCTCCCGTCAGCGACTACTCCGTAGTATGTGGCGTCGGCGAGTGTGATCTTCTGTCCGCCCGGCAGGTCTATATTCGTCTGGTATCCCCAGACAAAAGTCCCGGCGTTGAAGTTGCCCGAGTTCAGCATCTCGCTGTATTTTCCCTTGAGGAAAGACGCGTCAGCACTCTGGTTCTCGTCGTATCTGACGTTAAGGAGCAGCTGCATGACCTCTCCGGGACCGACAGGGGCGCCGGTCTCGTCGATTTCCATATCGGTGTATAACTTTATCACCCAGCCGTCAGAGACGGCTTCTCCGATGTCATCCCCGTTGTATATGAATTCTGCATTGGTGAATACTGTGGTTTCCGGAACCGGTTCCGTATAGACAGGAAAGTCATTACCGTTCTGCTCCGGAGCAGGCGACTTCCTGCAGCCGGCAGCCGCTATTGCCAGGACTGCTGCGGCAACTATACTTATTCTGTTTGTCATAGCATGTCAGGTTTTCTGTATCATTACAAATATATATATAATACCTCAAACTTGGTGTGTCAGAAGGGGGCAAGGAATCCCAAAATTTTTATTTTCGGATTTTTTTTATTTAATTTGCAAAGTTTTAGCGCAAATACGTGTATTAAATAATAATTCATTAACTTAAAATTTAAACGTTATGGCTAATATTGCAGAAGACGTAAAGGCAATCATCGTCGAGAAATTGGGCGTTGATCCAGCTGAAGTAACTGAGACAGCAAGCTTCCAGAATGACCTCGGCGCAGACTCACTCGACATCGTAGACCTTATCATGGAGTTCGAGAAGAAGTTTGAAATCTCTATTCCTGATGAGGATGCAGGTGACAAGATTGCTACAGTAGGTGACGCTGTAAAGTACATCGAAGACAAGGTCAACAGCAAATAATCACCCAAAATAAAAATAAAAGGACTGGCACTCAGTGTCAGTCCTTTTATTTTGTCTATATATTTATCTTTCGGCCGTCTTTGGCGCCGAGAATGTCACCTTGAGTCTCGGCAACTCTTCCACCTTGTCGCTGTACTCAGGTCCGTTGAGCGTGCACCTGTAATATCTGTCCTTGTCAAGCTCTATCGATGTCTTCTCCGAAGAGTTGTTGTATGAGCTTGCGTATGCGGCCATCATCATGTAGTTATAGTAATTGTTGTAGCCGTAACCACCATAACCGCCGTATCCTCCGTAACCGTATCCGCCGTAGCCATAGCCATATCCTCCATAGCCGTATCCGTATGGATCGTACATCATATTATTATAGTATGAATTGTACATGAGGTTCTGGTAGTAGCTGTCCATCGCAGATGACGAAGAACTGCTCTCTTCGATCTCCTCGTGCATGATGAGGAACCAGATGTCGTATTTCGAGATGTTCTTCTCGTAGTTCTCGTCCTTTTCGACCTTCATGATCTCCTGCACGTGGTGGCTGATGTCCGGCGAGTACATATTGAGGGATCTGTTTATGTCACCCTGGTTTTCCGTGTCGATGCTGGAGTCGGTAAGGCCTGCATATGTCACATATCCTCCCGACGTGCTCCTGAGTTTCACTGTAGGGCTCATTATCATAGGGAATTTGTCCAGAGCCTCGTAGTCGCCCGATACATTGTATGGAAGGATGATGGTCGCCTTGTTGATCACGGCCTCCTTGATGTCCGCAATGCCGGCCTCGCCCATCTGTCTTTCTATGATATCTCTTATTTCAGAGGCCTTGATCACCGGTTTCACACCGCTTCCGCCTTCGACATATATCTCCTTGCCAGCCACAACCCCTTCATTGTCATAGATTGTCTTGGTGTCGTGGTCGCTTGAGTTGAATGCAAATTGAGTGATGTCTTCGTTGTCGCCAAGATTCTTGAGGAGATCTCCAGGGCCGAAGTAGAACACGAATGAAGTGTCTACATCTGTTCTGTCTCCATAATCCGCCCTGATCTTGAGCTCGGCGTAGTTTCCTGTGATGTATCCATAGCTTGTGTCATACTCAAGGTCGATTTCGAACATGTTGATTCGTCCTCCGTTGCCAGCCGGGATCTCGGAGGTGATGTAGATTCCCGGAACCTCCTTTAGATAATAGCTCAGGCTGTCACCCTCTGGACCGTCGAGCTGCTGGAATCTCTGCACGCCGGCAAGAACCTGCTCTGCATATTCCTTGCTGAAGTCGAATGAAAGCGAGTCGCCTCCGTCATACACGGGCACACCTTCGGTAATCCTTACCTCTGTGTTGAGGAATTTTGCTCTGACCTCCGGGTCCATGAATGCTCCTGAATAGAGGATTGTAGAGTCGAGCGGTTCCTTGAGGGCAGACACGTATATGTTCTGGATGATTCTCTGCTGGTTGTCATATACGGTAGAGAGCGTGTCTCTGATCGCGCTGAAATGAAAACCCAGCACTTCCGGATTCTTTCCGAAGTCCAATGTGTCCGCGAGCGGAACCAATGTGAAGCTTGTTCCTTTCACTGTGGTTCCAAGTATGTCGTCCTTTACTGCTCCGAATGTGAATCGTGTGGAACTGTAACCTGTCAGGCTGTCCGCCATCTGAAGGCGGATCTGCCTCAGCGGCTCAGCTTCCTGAGGAAAGACGTCCCATTTCTGGTCTGTAGGGATGAGGTTTTCTCCGAGATGCTCGTTTACCTTTACACAAGATGCAGAGAACAGCAGTGTCACACCGATGGCCGCAATGAGGCCTGCTCTGCCTATTGATTTCAAATTCATTATAACTGATCGTAAAAACTGTTGTAATCCTCAATGTACGAACCGTCGCCGAGCTTTCCGGCATTGCAGTCAAGCATAGGGAGGCCTGACTCCTTGCAGAATCTCACGAGCTCTTCGTCAACTCCTTCGGATCCGAGTATGATGCCGTCCGAATAGCTGGCTGCAAGTTTAGCAAGATTTATGCCTGTCGGCTCTGTGAAGACCTCAAGGTCCTTCTCGGACACGCCTGCGAAGAGCATCTTTGACTTGAAGTCGGCTGAGAACTCCTTCGGTGTGTCGTCGTACAGAGAGAGTACAATCTTGGTGTTGGAAAATATAGGGTCGTCGACATATGCCTTCTTGAGATATACAGGAAGCATCTGCGATATCCAGCCATGGCAGTGGATCACGTCCGGTGCCCAGCGCTGTTTCTTCACGGTCTCCAGGACGCCGCGGGCAAAGAAGATCGCGCGCTCGTCGTTATCTGCGAAGAAGTTGCCTTCTGCGTCGCAGAAGACGCTCTTGCGGTGGAAGTAGTCCTCGTTGTCAATGAAGTATACCTGCATCCTGGCGGCAGTCGAGGCCACCTTGATCACCAGCGGCCTGTCGACATCGTTGATGACGATGTTCATTCCCGAAAGTCTGATGACTTCGTGGAGCTGGTTCTTTCTTTCGTTGATACAGCCGTAGCGTGGTACGAATGACCTGACTTCCTTTTTCCTTTCCTGTATGCCCTGAGGAAGGTATCTGCCTATGTTTGCGATGCCTGATTCAGGAAGATACGGGAATATCTCCGAATTGACGAAAAGGACTCTTTTGACTGGATTGCCCATACTATTCATTTTTAGGTACAAAAACTCAACAAAGATAAGCATTTTTTTTGATATTTCACTATCTTTGACGCCAATTGGGACTGCCATATGAGTAAAGGAGAAAACAAGATAATGAGGAGGAGACTGGCGAATGCATACCTTTCGTCAGTGATAAGCATAAGCCTCGTGCTGCTTCTTGTAGGTGTGGCGAGCATGCTTCTCGTGAATGCGGGCAGTGTGTCGGACTACTTCAAGGAGAACATGCAGGTGTCGGTGCTGTTGAAGGATACGGTGTCGGAAGAGAAGGCGATGTCATACTCGGATGCCCTTCTGAAGGAAGAGTTCATCAAGACCACGACCTACATATCCAAGGAACAGGGCCAGATGGAGCTGGAGGAAATGCTTGGCGAGGACTTCATGGACATATTCGAGACATCTCCGATCCCGGCTTCCATAGAGATCACTCTGGATGCGGATTATGTGTCGACGGACAGTCTGGAAGTAGTGAAGACGAAGCTTGCGAAGTCGGACCTTGTGGCTGAAGTGAACTACCAGGTGTCGCTGGTGGATGCCCTCAACGCAAACCTCAGCAGGATCTCTCTGATCCTGGCCTTCTTCATCGCCCTGATGCTATTCATATCATATGTCCTGATCAATAATACCGTGAGACTCAATGTCTTCGCGCGCAGATTCACAATACATACCATGAAACTCGTGGGAGCGACGCGCTCCTTCATACGCGCTCCTTTCCTGGTGCAGGCTCTCTTCCAGGGCGTATTCTCGGCTTTCATAGCCATCATTGCTTTGGTTGCCATCCTCTTCTTCCTGAGGAACGGCTTCGAACAGCTTTTCGAGATTTTCCGTCTTGACCTGCTGCTTCTCGTGATGGCCATAGTCCTGGTATCTGGTATGGTGATATGCCTCACAAGTACGTATTTTGTCGTAAACAAACTGGTGTCCCTCAAGAAGGAGGAGCTGTATTACTAACTTATCCGCGGCTTGACCGGGGATCTAAACACATTTTGCAAATGGAAAACAACCCAAAGATGCCGATTACGCCGAAGGGTCTCAAACTTCTTCTCGCAGGTCTGATCGTAATGGTTTCAGGATATATTCTCATGACAGGAGGAGGAAGCTCCGATCCTGAGCAGTTCAATTATGCAATGTTCGACTTCAGGAGGATGGTGGCCGCTCCTGTGGTCATCATTTCGGGCATAGTCATCGAAGTCGTGGCGATAATGAAGATTTTCAAGTCTTAGCTATATGGAATGGTTTGAGGCTATACTCCTCGGCCTGATCCAGGGCCTTACTGAATTCCTTCCTGTCAGCAGCAGCGGACATCTTGAGATAGGCAAGGTGCTGCTCGGTGTGGAGACAGGCGACGACTTGCTCTTCACGACTATGGTTCACGCGGCGACCGTGCTGAGTACGATTGTCGTCTTCAGAAAGCAGATCTGGGACCTGCTGAAGGGCTTTTTTACAGGTCTCAAGGGCATAAAGGTCGAGAACGGGACCCTTGTCTGTAATGACCAGACTGACTATCTGCTCAAGATGGTTGTGTCCATGATTCCGATCTTCATCGTCGGCGTCTTCTTCAAGGACGCGGTCGAGTCGCTTTTCGGCTCTATTACAGTGGTAGGCGTCGCTCTTGTGATTACAGCTTGTCTGCTGTTCTTCTCAGACATGGCTTCAAAGCCGAGGAGGTCGGCTCCGGTGAAGGAGAACACACACCGCAACGGCATATCATACTGGCAGGCGCTGACCGTCGGTCTCGGCCAGGCTTTCGCCGTCGTTCCGGGACTTTCCCGTTCAGGCACAACCATTTCCACTGGTCTGATCTGCGGCGTGAAGCGTGAGGTGATGGCTCAGTTCTCGTTTCTGATGGTCCTCGTCCCGATCCTCGGTGAGACTTTCCTCGAGATTGTCGGCGGCGAGTTCGGTGCGTCGTCTGTGGGTGTCCTTCCGCTTGTCTCAGGCTTCCTGTCGGCATTCCTGTCGGGTCTTTTTGCCTGCAAGGTGATGATTGCCCTGGTCAAGAAGGCAAGGCTCAGCTGGTTCGCCTTCTACTGCCTCATAGCGGCAGCATGCATATTCATTTTTGCTTAACCTTGTCATTTCGGGCGAGGCCTGAGGTCAAGTCTGGAAATATATGTAGTAATGGTTGATAAACTGTCATACTTCGTGTCCGATGTCCATCTCGGTCTGCAGGTCGATGATCCTGCCGGCCGCGAGGCGCGTTTCGTGTCATTCCTGAACTCCCTTCCACAGGAGACAGAGTCTCTCTATCTTCTCGGAGATATATGGGATTTCTGGTATGAATACAGAGATGTGGTCCCAAAGGGCTACGTCAGGGTGTTCGCAGCCTTGACCGCGCTGATGGACAGAGGGGTCAAGGTGTACTTCTTTCAGGGCAACCACGATGTGTGGACATACAGTTATTTCGAGGAACTCGGCATGGTTCGTCTGGAGCAGCCGGCTCTGGTGCAGATCGGCGGCAAGACGTTCTGTCTTGGCCATGGCGACGGTCTGGGACCGGTTCCGCTTGGCTATCGCTTTCTACGCGGAGTGTTCCATAACAAGGTTCTGCAGTTCCTGTTCAGTCTTATTCATCCTTGGCTTGCATTCAGATTCGGTAATGGATGGTCTCGCGGCAACAGGCTGTCGCGTCACGAGGAATATGTATTCAAAGGTGAGGAAGAACCGCTCTATAAGTTTGCGGTGGAGTTTGAGAAGGAGCACAAGGTTGACCACTTCATTTTCGGTCACTATCACTGCGAGGTTGACATGAAGACTCCGGCAGGAGCTTCATTCCATGTGTTGAAGGATTGGATGTCCTCGTCTCCTTATCTGTATTCTTCTGGAATTTCAGTTATCGGAGGATCTGTCCAGAAGAGCGACATGTAGAAGGCCGGGAAATCCCCGTCTTCCCATAGTTTCACAAGGTCTTCGACCATTATGTCTTCCCCTTCCGGGTCATACGGCTTGCGCAGGTCGGAGCCGAACATCTTTGCAATTCCGTTCCAGAATCGCGCGGCGATACCATTCTTGTAATCCTTGATGATGTCAAAGGATGATTTGCCTATTTCCCTGTCTATCAGTTTCATGAGTAACGCTCCCTGACTGACGGTCAGGCCTCTGAGCGGCTTTTCGAATACATTGAAGAGCTCTTTCTGTACTTCATTTATATATCTGTCCCTCTTGACTCTCTTGAGCTTGTCGGCGGCGATAGTGCTGTCGGCCTTGGTCACGATTTTCCGCGCCACGAGAGCGTAAGGGTATGTCTTGCTGAAGTTGTGAACCAGCCTGTAATACTTCCTCCAGTCCTTGCCCTTCTGTCTCGGCAGTCTTGAATAAACCTTTGATGCTCTTATCTCATCGACGAATATGGTGTCTTTGCCCTCAACGATGTAGTGCAGCACCTCGCTGCCGCCCTTCGGCACGCCGGGGCGCACCTTCTGTGCGCCGCACCGCGCCGGCCAGGCCAGCAGTGCAGACAGCATCACTGCCATCACTGTCAATATTCTCATCGATGATCTCATTGTAATCCTTTCTCAGAAGGGTATAGGCGCCATCGGCTTCCGGAAGTCCTGCAAAGTTAGCAAACCCTCTCTCAACTGCAAAATTCTTGCCCGACAGAATCTTTATGATCACTACTGTTCTGTTCTCTCCATATGAACAGACATTTCCGTGGACAACTTCTCGTTGAAGGGTTTGTCCACCAGAAATGACGATGTCGGTGGGCAAAGCCGGTTGCGTGAGTCTTGTCATCCATCGGAACAGGCGTTTTCGTGGACAGGAAAACGGGGCGTGCCATAGTTGTTTCAGGCCGGATCGGCGTTGGTCGAAAATGCATGGAATAATTTTTCAACAAGGTTTGTAACTGCGTGAAAATACGAACTTTAACATTCAAAAAGTTTGGTCAAAAATGTTGTAAAAATTTTGCAGATAGTATTGCGGTTTCAGAAAAAATGATTACCTTTGCAACCCAATAATTGAGGACCACTCCGCCCAACCAGCTGATACTCAATTAGTTAGGGATATTTGAATGTTTTTATAAAGAATAGAACAATGTTACAACCAAAGAAAACAAAATTCAGAAGGCAGCAGAAAGGCCGCATGAAAGGTCTCTCTCAGAGAGGAAACCAGCTTGCATTTGGCTCTTTCGGTATCAAGACCTTGGAAAACTGCTGGCTTACAGGCCGTCAGATCGAGGCTGCACGTCAGGCTGTTTCACGTTACATGAAGCGTGAGGGAAAAATCTGGATCAGAATCTTCCCTGATAAGCCTTACACTAAGAAACCTGCCGAGGTGCGAATGGGTAAAGGAAAGGGTAATCCGGAGGGATTCGTATGCCCTGTAACTCCAGGCCGTATCCTCATCGAGGCTGAGGGCGTGTCACTTGAGGTGGCAAGAGAGGCACTTCGCCTTGGCGCTCAGAAACTCCCTGTAACCACAAAGTTCGTGGTACGTAGAGACTATGTAGAATAATTTAATGGAGGAAAGAAAATGAAAGCATCTGAAATTCGCGAAATGTCAATCGCAGATCTCCGCGAGCGTATCGAGCTTGAGAAGGCTAACCTCGCAACAATGAAGATCAACCACACTATCTCTCCATTAGAGGATACATCAAAGATCAGCAAGGCAAGAAAGGACATCGCACGTATGATGACTATCCTTGCAGAGAAAGAAGCACAGAACTAAAAATTGAATTCTCATGGAAAGAAATCTTCGCAAGGAAAGAATAGGTGTTGTGGTCAGCAACAAGATGGACAAGTCTATCGTGGTTGCAGTTGAAAGAAAAGAGAAACACCCAATGTACGGCAAGTTCGTAAAGAAGACCACAAAGTTCGTAGCTCACGATGAGAAGAACGAGTGCAGCATCGGCGATACAGTTCGCATCATGGAGACTCGTCCTTTGAGCAAGACCAAGAACTGGAGATTAGTAGAAATCGTAGAAAAAGTTAAGTAACAATGATACAGCAGGAATCACGTTTACAGGTGGCAGACAACAGCGGTGCAAAGGAGGTTCTTTGTATCCGTGTTCTGGGTGGTACCCGCCGCCGTTATGCAAGAGTGGGCGACAAGATCGTAGTTGCAGTCAAGAGCGCAATCCCTGGCGGTGACGCTAAGAAGGGCGCAGTTTCAAAGGCTGTAGTTGTCCGCACTAAGAAAGAGATTCGTCGTCCGGATGGATCATATATCCGTTTCGATGACAATGCTTGCGTTCTTCTCAACAATGCAGGTGAGGTTAAAGGTACTCGTATCTTCGGCCCTGTAGCAAGAGAGCTTCGCGAGAACTATATGAAGATCGTTTCACTGGCACCAGAGGTCCTCTAAAGAGAAATCATTATGAAGAAGTTACATATCAAGAAAGGCGACACAGTCTATGTAAACGCCGGTAACGACAAAGGTAAGACCGGTAAGGTGCTCGAGGTTATCCCTTCAAAGGATCGCGCAATCGTTGAGGGCATCAACATCGTAAGCAAGCACGCAAAGCCAAGCCCAAAGCATCCTCAGGGCGGTATTGTTAAACAGGAAGCAAGCGTACACGTTTCTAACCTTCAGGTAGTTGACCCTAAGACAGGTGCTCCTACAAGAATCGGCCGCAAGATGGTTGATGGAAAGAATGTCCGTTATGCTAAAAAATCTGGAGAGGAGATTAAATAATGGCAAAGAAGAATAATACAGCAGAAGTTGCAGCAGTACCAGCAGGTTACGTTCCAGCTTTGAAGAAGGTATACAAGGAGGAGATCGTGCCAAAGCTCATGAAGGAGTTCGGCTACACTACAGTGATGCAGTGTCCTAAGCTCGTCAAGATCACCATCAATGAGGGTGTAGGCGACGCGACAGGTGACAAGAAGCTTGTAGAGACAGCAGCTCAGGAGCTCACTATCATCGCAGGTCAGAAGGCAGTGATCACTCACTCAAGAAAGGACATCTCGAACTTCAAGCTCCGTAAGGGAATGCCTATCGGAACAAAGGTTACTCTTCGTGATGTAAAGATGTACGAGTTCCTCGAGAGACTTATCCGCGTATCTCTCCCACGAATCAGAGATTTCAACGGTATCTCTGAGAAGATGGACGGAAAGGGTAACTACACTCTCGGTGTAAAGGAGCAGATCATCTTCCCAG
>X418_Giraffe__coassemble_27_pt1 | contig 37580 bp, 37 predicted proteins | sample X418_Giraffe__metabat2_high_PE_001 | metagenome-assembled genome bin X418_Giraffe
TTACTTTGTTTTACAGGGTTTTGATGCTTATATGTTGCACAAGCCGGATTTGGGGTTTATCTCGTACTTTTCAGGGGAGGAACTAGTAAGTGGTGAGCGAATTGTGCCCACGATTGTCCACAGAATGATCGAAAAATGAGACTTAAAATCGTACACTCCTATGTTGAAGTAGAATATTATTTAGACACAATTTCAAGTCACCATATTATTATTTTTTGAAGAAGATTAGTAACTCGGAAATTTATGTTTAACTTTATAGAGAAATTGTAGAAAAACAAAACGATGAGCAGCTATACTAAAATGAGTAAAGAGGAACTTCTTGATTTCGTAAGAGGTAATGAATATGAAGGCCCCATATCATATAATGCATATGAGGTGGGAGTCAGAGAAGGACTCATTGACTTTGTGGGCGATGAACACATCAAAGTAGAAGGTATATTTGGTGCTAATCGGAAGCTCTATGTGGTCTATAGCAGGATTGTCACGCCAGAAGAATTAGAAGCAGTAAAAGGGAATAACATATTTTCCAAAATGAAGCTATATGGCTCCAGCGGTAAGTATAAAGGCATCGTGGATGGTGAGGGGAAATCTATAATTCAGACTCAGTATTATTCAATTGTACCATTCATGAATGACATAATGAAAATTGAGTGCAAAGGAAATAAGTTCGGCCTGATGAGATTGTCTGGCGAAATCATCGTAACGCCCAAATATGATAGGATAGACCCGTTAGGAGAATTGGTGTTCGCTGCAAGTTTGGATGGCAAGCTTGGATTTATGAATTTAAGTGGTGAAGAAGTTATACCATTTATGTATGAAGTCCCTTATAGGGAAGTAGTCTTTCACCAAGGTCTAGCCTGCGTAGAAAAGAAAATTAACGATGACACATCATTGTACGGGTACATAAATCATAACAATGAAGAAATTATACCATTCAGGTTTGGATGGCAGTTTGATTTTGAAAAAAGTGATTCAATTGAAAATATTGAAACAATACATTTGGGAGATGATCTGAGACGTGACAAATATCTTCTCTCTCTTGACGGAACGATTACGTTTCTTGAATCTGACTACGTAGATAATTTTGATTATGATGAATGGAATGCAAGACATGCTTACGATGAATCACGAGATTGTTATCATGATGATGACTTAGATGCATTCGAGGGCGATGCTAGCAATCGATGGAATATAGATTAATTCTCCAATTCCCATAATAATTATCGTAGAAGTAGTGTTTTGAACAAGTAAATAGAATATATATGTTTCTGATTTTTGTAATTGGAGTTGTCCTTGTGATCTTTTTGGCTTGGTTGTTCAAAGAAGATTCCAAGCAGCAACAAGAACGTGCTGAACAAGTTAAGAGAAAAGAATGGAAGCGTGAAAGAGAGGAAAGAGAGGAAAGAGAGGAAAGAGAGGAAAGAGAAAAAGCCTATGACGCTGCCATGGCAAGTGCTCTGCCGAACTTGAGGGCAAGTGGGGCAAATGTACCAAGGACATCGCCGTCAACTACGGAAGGGAATTTTATCTGTCGGATAGGATCTACGTATTCGAGGAATCCGAAAAGATTGTCCTGGATGGCACTGTCTATGACTTTAAGGACATCATAGGGTTCAGTCTTCTCAATAAGTCCAAGACCGTATACAATGCCTATTCTACAGGCAAGTCAAAGAAGGACCTTGGAAATATGGTCGTAAGAGGCATAGCCGGTTCCGGATATAACCGGAAGCAACTATAACACCGCCCAAAGGATAGTCAGACTGGATGTCTCTGCGTTCCTTATAGAGGCGGTTTTAATTTGTAAGTTATTACCATAATCGCGATCTTCCGGGAGAGGGAATAGATATGGTCTTTGACATTGCTTTGAGGAAGCACAAACTTACAGATTGGAAGTTGTTGATAGTATTTTCAGTCCTTGAGATTCTGAAAAGGTAATTCTTCTGAAGAGATCAGTGTCAGGATTTTCGGGATCATTCTATAACAATCGTTGAAATTTGGAGTCATAACTCTGTGTACCAATGAGTTACTCCTAATTTTAGATGATTATCAAATAGTTAGATGTTATTGGTGTAGTAAGTAATCGATAGTCAAGTATTTACATAAAATTTATATATTCTTTTTTGTCTCGGATATAAATAGTTATTTTAGGGACTACGATGTGGTATTGGACACCGAGTTTGAAAAACCCGGCACTCCGGACAGATTCTTCATTCTGCCCGAAAGGCTACTGGTATAACTCAGTCGGAACTAGCTGAAAGGATTAACAGCACAAAGTCTTATATCTCAAAGTTGAAGAAGGGCCATATAAATCCAAGTGCCGGATTGTTCTTCAGCATCATCAATGCACTCGGCATGCGAGTGGAGATCGTCAAGCCTGTCTGAACTCTAATTATAAAGTAAATGTAAATCGGGAATCCGTGAGCAAATGCCCATGTAAGCTTCACTAGGATTGGATAAGTATGGTTTTCAGTGATTGACAAAGAGCGCCTATGTCTTTTGCCGACATAGGCGCTCTTTAAATCAGTATTTATCCGTCAGGCAACTATACCGTTGTATAACTGCATGAGAGGGAAAATCATGTCCCAGTTCTTTCCCCAGACCACATTGCCATTCTCAATGGTAAACTTCTTGAAGTTTCTCGGATCTATGTACCTGTTGTACTGAGGATGTGGATTTGCGAGAATAAATGGTTCGAAATCCACCTGTCTGGACGTACCGTCGCTAAAGAATAGGTGAAGGACTAATCCTCCAACATATTCTGCACGTTCAATGCAAATTCTAGTGGTTCCCATTTTTCTGTTACTTTACTTTCTTGGTTATCTGTGTACAGCGTACTTTCTTTTTAAGTACGAAGAAGTTCATCCACTTCTCCACTATATTCTTGTAGTATGCCCGTATGAAATCTTCGACTGACTTCGCATCCTTGTCGCTTAAAGGATCGTATCCTGCTTCTGCGCGTGAGCGTATTTCAATGAGTTCACCATCCATGAGTATGAGCTCAAATACGGTCTGGCATCCGCTCTTTGTCACGTGAACATGAATAGGTTCATGTTCATTTGAGAAAAAGAAGAAAATAAAACCGAAGTATTCGTAAATCTTTGGCATTACTCAAATTGATATCATTTAGTGGCAAATATACAAAATTCTTGCTAATAGACAAAATAGACAATGTGTCACATAATCATTTCTGCCAATAAGAATAGCCCTCTGGGAGTAGCATAAAGCTGAGCGAATAATTATACCGACCCTTGGTTTGTTATGTGTTTTATTGATAATAAGTTGCCGTTAACGCGACTCAGAAGCTTCGGTATATTCTCTGTATATTTCTTCTGCAAGGTAATGGTCACTTCTGCAGTGTAGGTCAGCTATGCCATCCTGTATCATCTGGACCGTGACGGAATTATAGAAGCCCCCATTGCCTTGTCGATAGAGCCGGCAAACTTATCTGCAAGGATTGCTATGATTCTGGCGTTTTTAGCCTGAATGAGTATGCTCTTGGAATCTTCCATTATCTTGTAATTTCTTCGGATGATGTGAATGACAGGAGGGCTAATGCGCGTGTTGTCCTTAAACAATACAGATTGTTAGGCTTTTCGTACTTCAGACGATTCAGCGCCTCTTCCTTTGAAATGTCACCGGTAAAATATAAGTCAATGGTCTTGAATATTTTATCGTTTGCGATACCGCCTATTACCACGTCATAATCTGTGGTGTCTTTTCCCTTTCTGCAAGATAGAATAAAGTCAAGCAAATCCTCGTCATAAGCTTCGAACACCTTGACTTTCAGCCTGCTCTTTTCAATGAGGTAAGATAGAACCCTTTGCCGAAATCCAGGTAATCTCTTGAATGTTCAAGGTCAGGATTCTCTACAACGCTCCTTTTTCATGCATATACGAGATCAGGTCCTCCATGAGGTATTCCTTGCCGAAAATGTGCAGGACATCATACCCCTTGACGATATAATCATCAAGGATGCCTGTAGACTTGAGTCTGACATATATTGCCTTCTGAGGCAACTGCAGACGCATCGCCAAGTTACCGATACAGTATGTTACGAAATCAAGCTGATCAGAGCTCATAACCCCTCATTTTCAATTAACAAGGCAAATATACAAAGGTTTATCCTTTCTTCTTGGCTCTGTATTCTTTCGGGGACATTCCCATGATTTTGCAGAAGAGGCGTGAGAAATAATATGCATCGTTGATTCCGAGCTTGGCGCTTATCTGGTTTACTTTCATATTGGTCTTGTCAAGCATGAAGCAGGCCTGCTGAATCTTCAAAAGGTTGAAATACGAAAGAGGTGATTGACCGGTCTTCTGCTTGAAAAGCATCGAGAAGTGTGAAGGCGAGTAGCCTGTGTAGTCAGTGAGCATCTTGAGAGTTATCTGGCTTTCAAGGTGCTCCTCTACGACGCATTTATCGCCAAGGCAAAGGCAGCATTTGCTGAGAAGTATGGTCATGAGCCTGTAGTGATCCCTGTAGTGATCAGCGACGGAGCCCGCAGACTCTAAAAACGAAAAGCTCAAGTTAAAAGCACAAAAACGACCACATATGTGCTTTTAACCCGAAAAAACAAGCTCAAAAGCACAAATTACCCTGAATTTGTGCTTTTGACTTATAATATTCATGTTGCTTTATGAGTGACTGATTTATTGATGATAGATGCGAACTTCTCTCGACCACTTCCCGCTGGTTCGGAGTGACCTTCAAGGAAGACCGTCCCGGAGTTGTTGCGAAGTTCCAGGAATTGGCCGACAAGGGTGTTGTATATCCTTCACCGCTATACTGATTTTCATCTATTAAGATTAATTACTATATTTGCTTTTGGCTAACAGGTCTTATAACCTGACACCTGCTTTTAGGTTACTTTATGTAATTATTTAAATCAAATGCTTTCTGACTTTTATTTGATAACTTATTGATTATTAAGAGGTTGCGGATTTTGGAGTGGTAATTAAAAAACTTAACTAAATGATTATCAAATACTTATAATTTTGATATTTAGTGATAGTATAAAACGTCTAATAGGCTGATATATAGCTTATTAGACGTTTTTGTTGTAATGAGCTTTGCACAGTTCACTAATCGCAGTGGCTTGAGAGATTCCGTGGGCAACTCTCCATCATGGCAAGGGCGGCTTTAAAATGCACACCCTGATGGACTTGAAAGGATCCATTCCTATATTTATCCGCCTTACAGACGCCTCTATTCATGATTCCAGGGTTATGGATGAGATACCTATTGTGGCAAATTCCTACTATCTTATGGATTTGTAGAAACAGAGTCGAAAGGCTATGCCAGAGTCCCGTAAAACGGATGTGGTCTTGTACCTGCCTACTGCGGGTCTATTTTTTTATATTACCGCATTTAATGATGTATGTGTCTGGCTTTACACCATATTTTTGATTTCGACATATGCCACTATGTCGTCAATGGTCTTGAAGCCTCCCAGGTCAGTATTGGATATTGCGACCCCGAAATGGTCTTCGATGGCGGCAATGAGTTCTATCAGCATGAACGAGTCGATGCTTGCCACTGCCTTGAACGGCATGTCAGTGGCGATTTCGTCTACAGGAGCCTCGATATAGTCCTGGAGTATGTTCAGTATGTCTGTCTTTACATTCATGTTTACATTGTAATTATGCCTTCACCGGAACATTTCTCCGGAAGAGTCGATCTTTTGATCTTCCTTGTGGATGTTTTTTCATATTCCGTCTCGGGGAGTTCTACGTATTCTATCTTCTTATAGTCCGGAAGCAGGCCGTTGATCTTTGTAATGCATGCCTTTATCGCGTCCCTGTCGGCACGTACGACCTTGTCGCTGATATATATACCTGCGCATATGATCTGGCGCGATGAGCGTCCGCTGACGAGTTCCGCCTGGTATACGACGATTTCGTTTGCAAAGTCCATGTTGGCCTCGATGAGGTTCTCGACCTCTTCAGGGCATACGTTCTTGCCGCTTTCCAGCACTATTGTATTCTTCTTTCTTCCTACGAGGAAAATCCTTCCTGTCTTGTCGATGCGTGCGCTGTCTCCTGTGTTGAAATAGCCTTCTTCGTCGAATACGGCTGCTGTTGCCTCAGGGTCCTTGTAATACTCCTTGAATACGCTCTTGCCTTTGACGCAGAGTTCTCCCACTCCTGTGTCATCAGTGTTGGCAAGTTTGACCTTGAGTCCCGGGCATGCAAATCCGATGCTCAGATGTTCGGTGAGCGTGTCAGCGTTCATTGATACGAGAGGTCCGCATTCGGTGATTCCATATCCGTTCTGCACCTTGATTCCGAGGTCGCAGAGGCCCTTTATGGTCACAGGATTGAGCATTGAGCCTCCGCATACTATCTGGCTGAGATTGCCTCCGAAAGGAGCAAATACGTCAGGGAAGAGCTTGTGTGTGATGTCGATTCCGAACTTGTTCAGAAGGTTGCATATCTTTATGCCCTTCTGGAGTTTCTCTTCTTTTCCGGCCTTCTTCACTCCGTTCATGATGTTCCTGTAGAAGGCGTTTGCGATCATAGGGACGATGGTCACGATGTCCGGCTTGAATATCTTGATGTTCCTCATCATGTTGCGCATGTTGCCGCTGATGTAGGTAAGTCTTCCGCAGCCGATTCTGGCCATGATGTGAGTGTTGATCTCTGTCGCGTGGTGCATAGGCAGGACGCTCATCGAGGTGGTGCCGTCGATGGTCGTGATCACGTCCATGCAGTTGAGCATATTCGCCACGAGGTTGGCGTTCGTGAGTACGACGCCCTTGTTTGCTCCTGTAGTTCCGCTCGTGAAGAGGATCTTCGCCGGAGCCTCGAGGTCAAGTTCAATCTTTCTGAAAATGCTGTCTGAGGCCATCTTTCTGCCGGTTTCGACCAGTTCGTCGTAACTTGCAAGTCCTTCCGACTTCCTGTCTATGGTTATGACGGTCTTGAGGCATGGGCATTCCTTCTGCGCCTGCAGTACGGTTTCGAGCTGTTCTGTTCCGCAAAGCACCACGTCGGCGTCGCATTTTCCCAGAAGGGTCACCATCAGCTGGACAGGTGCGTTTGCGTCAATCGGGGTGACTACTCCGACTCCGCTGGAGATGCAGATGTCGGCAATCACGTATCTGTAGCAGTTTTCTGAAATGATGGCTATGTGGGCATCTTTGAGACCTGCGGCGAGCAAGCCGTCTCCCAGGTTCATCACTTCTTCGTATATTTCTGATGCAGAGTGATATACTATGTTGTTTTCTGCATCGAGATCTGCAAGGATGCTTGTGTCGGGAATCTGCCTGTTGATTCTTTCAAGCATGTCCCTGATGCTCCTGTAATCTCCGTCCTTGAGAAGCCTCTTGGACTGGATTTCACGTTCTGTACGGTATTTCATGATCAGAGGATTTCGTTTAATCGGGTTTCAGGGTTTTTAAGTACTGTCTCGATGACATTCAGATATATGTTCTGGAATTCAATCAGTTGTTCCGGTGTGCACATCTGGGTCTGGATGTCATAATTGACATATATTTCATTTGTCTTTACGTTGAGCATGAGCGCTATGTATGCCGGCAGGGCGCCCTTTCCGTTCGAATATACCTGCAGATGCAGTCCTTCAGGAGTTGAGAATGGAATGAACGAGAAGCAGAAGTTTGTTATCTGGCTCATCATCGAGTAGTTCCACAACTTGTGCTCGATGTCCTGGATCTCAAGATAGGTGAGTCTGGTGTGCCTGTATAGTTCGTTCTGCTCTGCCGCGAGCGCCAGAATGTTCTCGTTGAAAGTCTTCTCGTAATCCACTGTCGTATATACGCTCAGGCTCTGCACCTTTGTTCCTGCAGCCTTCCTGTCCGCCAAGGTGCCTCTGCAGTTGAGGAGTTCCAGCGGAAGCTGATATTTCGCCCTGTCGTTCCTGAGCGAGCAGGCGATGGCGCATGTATAAAAGAAGAACGAGTTCATCGTCACGTTGTTGGCTGTACACCACTCTGCGGCCTTCTCTGTAATAGCGGCCGGTATGACGAACCTGTAGCCTTTTGTGTCGCACTTCACGAAGAAATACGGAAGAGAAATCGCTCCCTTTCTTTTCAGTTTGAGCCAGTGGTCGCTGGTGTTTCCGTGGATTCCGCAGTAGTCCGGTCTGTCCGGATGTCTCTTCTGATAATATTCTATGAAGAATGCCCTGTCCTTTTCGATGGCGGCATCGTTTGCCCTGTAGGTGCTGTCGTTGATGAGGATGTCTTCGAATCTTCCCGGAGCGACAGGGAGTGCGGTCCTGTTCTTCAATGCCTGATAGATTGCGTTCAGGTCGTTCACAAGGATTCCGATGCCGTATGTGTCGGCAACCATGTGGCTGATCTTTATCAGGAGCATCCTGCTTCCTGTCGGGTCTGTTGCTAAGACTACCTTCATGGTCTCGCCCTTTCTGACATTGATTGCCTTTCTGCGGAACCTTCTGATGAATGAGTCCATCTGGCAGTTGGTGCTGAAAGCGATTGACGGGATTTCTCCGATGTTCCTTTCCGCTTCGAAATACTGTTTTGTCTCTTTGCTCTCCTTCACGAACTTGAGTCGTAGACAGTCGTTTCTTTCCATCAGCAGCTGGATGGCATTGGTCATAAGGGTGTCGTCGAATCCTTCGTCAAAAGTGACGGAGAAAATGATGTTCGACACTCTGTTGAATAGCGAATAGACTGTCTGGAGATGGACGATGTCCTGAGAATAGTTGAATCTGTATAGGGGCTTGTTCATGATTCTGTCATTTGTTTTTTATAAGTTCAGTAAGTTTTCTGTAATCTTCCTTGTCTACGGGTGTTGGATTTCCGCATTTCGAATATAAGGACTGCGCATATGATATGAGCGCATCGGCTTCCTCCTTGTCAGAAAGGGCTGTGAACGGCGAACTGCACCACGGCATCTTTTCCTCCGCTCCGTCATAGTATGCGTATCTTTCTATGTTCGACTTCGATTCCTTGCCGAATCTGGAAGCGTTGGACTTAGCCTCGGACATTCTCTTCGAACTGCTCCATCCTCTCTTGTAAAGCAGTTCCGCAAGATATGTATATGTGGAGATCCTCAATTCATCGGAAGGTATGCACGTCGCCGCCTTCCTTGCGAAGTTTATAGCGCTTTCGTCGGATTTGAAGGGGTGGTGCCAATACATTTCGGAAAGCGCCTGCCAGGCCTCTGAGCAGTCTGTCGCTCCCAGTCTGTCCAGAATCGTCGTCAGGTCGTCCGTCATGTCCGGCACGGCCGCCGCCTGTTCCATAAGCGATCTGGTCTGACATTCCCTGCCGACGTTGGCACAGTGCCACATGTAGCAGTTCACGCTTTTCGGGTCTTCCTTTATGCCTGCTGCCGCGTATTCCATGCCTTCCTTATATAGCGTACGCTTTGCACTTACATTCTCCTGATTTTCTCCCAGTACCAGACAGATGCGGGAAAGACGCCACAGGACTTCGGCCTTTTCCTTGCCGGGCTGTGCCTGAGGCAGCATCTGCTGAAGTGTCTCCCTGCATTTTCCGTAGTCTGTTCCGTACTTGAAGTCGTTGTCGACCGAGGCGAATTGCAAGACCGCCAGCAACATTGTAAAAAGAAGTTTCATAACGCACTTAAATTTCTGCAAATTTATGAAAACGCCATATTGGTGACAAAAAACTTGACTATAGATGCAGGAGTGTGACAAAATTGCTATATTTGTGACAAAGATAAGGTGTGTGTGACAAAATGCTGAACTCCCAAATTTCGTCAAGTTATGAAAACGTTCCCTGAAATATTCAAGAAATATACGACACAGCTCTGGTATATCTTCCTGACTCCTGCCATGTTTTTTGTCATAATGGGAGTCTACCGTCCGTTTGGCAATCCTGAGGCTCTGGATATGGGAAGGTCGCTTTTTGTGTTCAATGTGACCATCATGATGTGCATAATGATCGTCTTTCTTCTCATCACAAGGTCATTGTTCTTTACCCTTCGGAAGTTTCTGTGCAACAATCTCTGGCAGTTCATAGGGTGGATAGTCGTCGAACTAGCGGGAATGACCTTCTTCATAGCCCTTTATCTTACCCTTATGAGTGGAACTGGCTCATATTTCTACAATCTTGCCCTTTCGCTTCAGTACACCTTCCTCATACTCATTGTCCCTTATGGCGCCATAACGGGCGTTTTTGTGATCATATCATTGAGCAGTCCTACTGTCAGAGAGGTGGAATCCGTCAGGTTCACCGACAAGAACGGCCAGGTCCGTATAGTCCTTCTTAAGGATGCGATCCTTTACATCAAGGCGGATGAGAATTACATCACGGTCTTCTACAAGGAAGGAGATACCGTGAGGGATTATACCCTGCGCACCAGCATGACGGCCATAACGCCCCTCGCTGACAGGTTCGGGCTCTTCCGTTGCCAGAGGTCGTATTTCGTCAATCCAACCCATATCGTGGCACTACGGAAGGATGTCAACGACATGTACACCGCCGAACTTGATGTGCCAGGCCTGATTGTTCCTGTTTCAAGAAACAAGTATCATGAGCTGTCAAGGCTGTTGTAAAAGGTAGTTTTTCTATCTATGCATAGAATCTGTATTAGGTTCCATATCCGCTAGCAACCTAATTTTTATACCGAATTTATACGGAGGCTCATTTAACTAATTGATAGTCAATTCAGTATGCCTTCTGGAGTGGTAATTATACGTCATGCCCGGCTTGATCGGGTATCAAGATGAATGACCGGTGTGACATGAAAATGTTGATTCATGTCACACCGGTCCTGTTTTTGGGCATAATTCGGGCAAAATGGCTATCGGCGTGACATATAAGTGCGCTTTCGTGTCACACCACAACCAAAGGAAACAATCTTAAGTTAACTGATTGTATAAGTTTCTGTCAGGTATATCCCTGTTTATAGTCAAGGGTAGGTGTGACTACCGACCTTTGATTTGTCATGTCTCTGACTGACAACAACTTGCGATTAAGGCGTTTAAATATTTCTGTTCCCTGCTTGCATATTCGAAATATATAGCTATATTTGCAATAAATTAGAATTATTCAAAATAAGACAACTATTAAAAAGGATAAGATATGGCAACAAAATTTTACAGATGCGCTAATTGCGGCAACGTTATTCAGAAGGTTGTAGACAAGAAGGTTCCGGTTGTATGCTGCGGACAAAGAATGCAGGAACTCATTCCGGGAACAGTAGAGGCCAGTGTCGAGAAACATCTCCCGGTTGTGACATGGCTTGACGATAAGACTATCAAGGTAGAGGTCGGTAGCGTTGCACACCCGATGCTGGAGGAACACCATATTTCATTTATATATGTTGAGACTGAGAATGGTGGAATCCGTGTAGATCTCAAAGATAAGCCTGAGGCAGTAATCTCTCTCGGAGATGAGAAGGCGATCGCAGTCTATGAATACTGCAACCTTCATGGCTTGTGGAAGACAGAACTGTAATATTAACGGATAAAAATCGAATTGATATGGAGAAGGAAATTATACTCAAGACAATGAAAGAGGCTGGAAAGCCTGTATCGGCCGGCGAGGTTGCAACACTTTCGGGACTTGACAGGAAGGTGGTAGACAAGGTGTTCGCAGAACTTAAGAAGGCAGGGGAGATAGTGTCACCGGTAAGGTGCAAATGGACTCCATCCGAGTAAGCATAAAGGTCATTTTATATAGACAATTGTGACCGCAGGGTCACCAACTGAGTAGCTGCATCTGAGGGCAAGGACTTCGTCCAATTCCTTTCGGATTGCAGCTTTCAGTATGCCGTCCCCTATGCCGTGGATGAAACAGATTTTCGCTCCTCTATGATGCAGGTTCTGTCTGATGACTTTTCTGAAAGTCTCCATCTGGAACTGCAGCTGATGGCCTTTAGGGATATTTCGACCTCCGGGAATCGCTTCAATATGCAGGTCTATGGTAAGATTGCCGTCATGATTTGTTTGCTTGGTCTGTTTGGCTGCTGCTATACTTTTCTTAGTCTTTACCTTAGTTTCTTTGAGGCTCTCAATCTCAGTTTTGTGCGTGACTGCAAATTCCCCGTAGACGGATTCGATGATCAGACCGTCTTCAAGCTCAATCGTTACGGTTCTGCCGAGTCGGATAATCCGGCCTCTGAGATTGGAGTCCATCAGCACAACGCTTTGTCCTACTTGCAGTTGTGTCTCCTCAGGTTTCTGTGACTCCTTCACAGTAGTATTCTCTTGTGTGTCATGTCGTTCGTTCTCTGAAAGAATAAATTTTCCTTTCAGAGAACGAAAATCGGATATGACTGTCTTCTTATCCATGACACATCAATTCTTTGAACTAGCATCCGGTTCCGTCAAGATTGCATGCCGCACCTGGTATGTATTCCGGCTCTAATGGTGCCTTTCCTGATGATGCAAGGTAATGATTCATTGAAACTATTACCTCTCCGTCATCTTTTACAAAGCAAGGAATTCCGATTGTTCCTCTCTCGCGTACCTTTTCAAAGGCCGGATGATTATCCCTGAGTGCAAGAAAATCTTTCAAGTCTCTTGCCTGCTTTCCGATATCAACGATCTCATAGTCCGGATTGTTTCCGAACAGCTGCTTAGCCTGAATGCAGTCTGGGCAGCTTTCCATTACATATATTCTTGTCATAAGTTTTACTTTTATAATTGATTATTCATATATGGTTGCTACGATTTTCCTGCTTCCTCCATGATTACGGAACTCACATAAATATATTCCCTGCCATGTGCCGATATTTATCCTGCCACCTGTGATCGGAATGGTCAGGCTGACTCCGAAGAGGGAACACTTGGCGTGTGCCGGCATGTCGTCTGGGCCTTCCATGGTGTGTTCGTAGTATGGTTCTCTCTCCTTCACCATGTGATTCAGTATGGATTCCATGTCCGTACGGACGTCAGGGTCGTAATTTTCGTTGATGGTCAGGGCACATGAGGTGTGCTGTACGAAGAGGTTGAGCAAGCCGACCTGCGGCAGCGGCTTCGGCAGCTGCTCGAGGATCTCATGAGTGACCAAGTGGCACCCTCTGCGCTTCGCAGGCAAATGGAAACATGTCTGTCTGATCATATCATTTTTGTTTATTAAGCTTTTGACTGCAACTGTACGGCAGGTAAAGTTTCGCTTCCCTTCAGTTTTCCGGCAGGATGATGTTGGTGATCCTGCCGCTTCGGAAGAAATGTAGTGAGGAGTAGATCCTTGATACCGCCATAACTATGCAAATATACTCACTATGCTTTAGTTTTCATAGACCCGAGAATCTCATTAGCATGCATGAGAGGATGGATATGATCAATTAATTGCTATTTTTGTGATCAAATTAAGTCAGACATGATTATGATACCGGATTGGGCTAAGGAAATGAATTGTGCTGTCACGGTATGTGACAAGGAAGGCATAGTGCTTTATATGAACGACAAAGCGAAGGAGACATTCGCCAGGCATGGAGATCTCATCGGAAAGAGCCTGATTCCATGCCATAACGAGCGTTCGAGAGGGATCATTGCCGATCTGCTCGCAAGCGGGGGTTCCAATTCCTATACAATAGAGAAAAACGGATTGAGGAAGATGATATATCAGACCGCGTGGAGAGTTGATGGGGAAGTGGCCGGTCTTGTAGAAATCTCTATGATCATCCCTGAGGACATGCCGCATTACGTGCGTTAAACGATTGTCTCTTCTATCCATTCGACGATATGCTGCACCTCAGTAGACAATTGCACCAACCACAAGTATCCATACAATTCGTGAACGCTTCTTGTATTATCATCTTAGATACGAAATAAATCTCCGGTAATCTCAGATATCTCTGTTAATACATTATCTATATCTTCCTGGAAATGGAATGAATAGGTGTCGTGTCTGTTGTCCTCAATGACAATGAGTACGGCACCTCTGATTTCTGCCCCGGTTCCATATAACAGAGTACCGATTGCATTGTCTGCCAGGCCTTTTGCGCATCCGTCCCTGTCAACATACATGGCAATCCTGTATCCATCGAGGTTGCAGGCTTCCGTGATATGATTCAAAGGTCCGGAGAAATGAACCGCATCAAGCCCTTCTGCATCGATCAGCAGACGCATTTCACGGTATGACATGGCAAACACATCTGCTTCGACTATGGATGCGACGCCTGACGGTTCTATGATGATCACGGAAGGGGAGATCTGAGTCTTCTCCTCAGGATGATTCTTCTTCCACAACGGCATCCAGACTTTTTCTATCTCATGACCATATCCCATTTCAATATAGAGATCCTTGTTTCTGATAACATAATCAAGCTGTTCTTCAACGCCATAGCGCAAAGCGTCGTATCTCAGCTTCAGGAGCGCTTCATCTGACATGAATTCCGGATCACTGAGAGTTTCTGCTGCCTCTATGACCAGACTGGCCGCATCATTAATACCGTAGGTCAGTGCAATATCAGCATACTCCTTTCCCATTTGCAGGTTGATGTCAAATCCGCACTTGCCGTTCAGGCATGCATCTGCCAGAATATATGCGCAATATCCGCTTCCTTGAGAAACCCCTTTTGTAAGATTCGTCTTCAGCGACTCCCATCTCTCCTCGTCCTCAAATCCCAGAGTCCAGCAGTCCGGCACACCCAGCTCCATGCCGACTTTCATCAAGGTCTCATAGTATTCGTGATCACCATCACCAAGATATATCAGGGCAAGGTCGTAAATCGGAGCATAAAATCCGTTGATTATACACTTTTCATAGGCCTTCTTGGCTTTTTCCGTTTCTCCGTCGCTTTCATAGAACCATCCGAGCTGCATTGTCCAGAAAATTGACGAGTTGTAATGAGAGGCCTCACGTTCAGCTTCAACAAGAGCCGCATGACTGTCTGTCTCAAAACCGTCGGTGCCATAGAACTTATATCTGTTGCGTCTTAGTCTGGCAAGAAGACTATCTTTCCCTATGGCCTGCCCGTTCAGCTCTTTTGAGCGCTTTCGATCCAATACGAACTTGCCTGTCTTTTCGTCATACGCCTCACCCAGATAGTACATTCGGGACATCATCTGCAGGGCATCAGCAATGCCTGCATCGGCTGACTCTTCGAATATTTCAAAGGCTTTCTTCAGTGCTTCGCTATCCTTACGGTTCGTCCATAGCCATACACCATAGGCGTATCTTTCATATGGATTGCCGCTCTTCTTGAATTCCAACGCCGTCGAAAGCGACATCTTCCTGACGGCACAGAAATCAATCAGATCGCTCAGAAGCTTTTCATTTTCATGGTCGCCTTTGTTCCACTCTGCATACTTCTTGTCTTTCAAGCTATGGACTGCATCATCGTTCTTCCACCAGCCTCTGAATTTCACGACCCATGAATCAATGACCTCTTCATATGGACCTGGCTTGGTGTTCGGACGGATCAGCCTGCCGGCGCTGTCATAGTCGCCCATCTGCACCCACTCCCATGGCTCATATTCACGGATGAACCGGATGCTCTCATGCCACACTCCATATCCGGAGCGCACTCCATGCTCAAAGTGGCCCTCGTACTTGTATTTCTTGTCGGTACGGGTGTAATATTCCATTGTGCCGTGACCATGAGGATGTCCCTCATCGTCTTTCTGTCCATTGTATTTCCTGCCGACAATCTTCGACATGTTTTCAGGTAGCTTCATATGCTGAAAATTAGTGTCCACAAATATACTATTTTTAACAATATGATGATGTTGCTTGCAAAAAGTAGCTCTGTCAGATGCTGACAGAGCTCAATGAGTTAGAGAATGCGGTTGCCGAGCGATTCCTCAAGCATGAGCCTTGGTTTGACTTCATGGAGAACGTCTTCACGACGGAATTTCTTCGCAAGACGTAGCCCCTCTTCGCATAGTCTGACAAGCTCGTGCCTGAGCTCTCCACAGAAGTATGAAAAAGTGCCGTGGTCTGTGTCATAATACCCCCAGTTGCACTCATCTTCCATAATACAGTACTGTGCGGCGAAGAACAGATACCTGATGCCATTGCCAGGGTGCCCGGTGAGAATCTCAAATCGAGACATATTCTCATATGCCCTGATGGCTCTCCTTGCCAGGTCGAGACTGATGCCCCCGCCACTCTCATGCTCTTCTCTATGAATCTTTGCGAGATCATCAATCAAAGCGGCACGCACTTCGCTCTCAAGAGAGGGAATCATGTAAAGCCTTGAGTGCTCCTTGTCGCAGCTGTTCTCAGTCCATGCCACTAATTGATACTTTCTTTCCATCATAACATAAAATGATTAAAGGTTAGACAATTATCATTTCCGATGAGGCTGTCGATATGTCAAAGAACAACTGACCTCTGAGGTCAGACAGGACGGGATACAATGCCCCCGTAATGGCCTTTGACAGCCTTCGGATATGTTTGATGGAATGTTTTACCGGGAATTCCGGCTTTTTTGATGGTGCAAATGTAGTGAAACTCTGATGATTTCCAAAATTTACTTTTCTGCAAAGTCAGGCTTTGACTGATTTCGCTGAAAAATAAGTATATTTGAAACATGGAATATTTATCTAAAGAACGATACGACGAGATTGCGAGTGAGTTGAATCACCTTATCAACGTGGATTATCCTGAGGTGCGCGAGCAGATCGCTGAGACCAGTGCACAAGGGGACAGGAGCGAGAATGCGGGATACCGCGAAGCAAGGAGGAGGCAGGCGAAGACCATCAGCCGCATCCGCTTCCTGCAGAGAATCCTTGAGCATTCCCGCGTGATTGATCCCGACGCACTCCCCAGAGACAGGGTCTGCCTTCTGAGCAAGGTCGAATTCACGAACCTCGCCACAAATACACGGATGAAATTCGAGATTGTCAGTCCCCATGAGATGAACCTGGAGGCTGGCAAGATTTCTCTGAAGTCCCCGATAGGCGCTGCCCTGATGGGCAAGAAAGTCGGCGAGACAGCCGAAGCGCAGACTCCTTCCGGAACACTCCGTTTAAGGATCGAAAGCATCACCCTTGACTGACGGGCTGCGTCTCAAGCGTAAACTCAAATCTCAATCCGCTTCCGGTCGTCAGGAGTCGGAGTCTATGGCAATAACCTTATCACGACTGACCAGGTCTTCGAGAAAATTCCAGCTTGGGTAAAGATTCGCGCAGACCTCGGTTTTTTGCAATTATGATATTATTGTCATATCTTTACCAGCATGAACATAAAGGCGATATCTTCAAATGTAGGCAAGGCGTTACTTGTTAACGCCTTGTTTATGATGTTATCCATCATAGTATCCATAGCTGATGGCATGGATGAAGCCTTTACGCCACTGCTGATAAGTTTCCTGATTACATCCATCGTGGGAGCATTCCCAATGATCTTTGTCAGACAAGGTCAGGAGAACTCCATCACTGATGGTTACATCACCATAGTCATTGCATGGCTGATGTCCTTCATAGTCGGCATGTTGCCTTATGTCCTGTTCGGAGGGGAATTTACTTTAGTCAACGCCTGGTTTGAAAGTGTTTCAGGTTACACCACGACAGGATCAACGATTCTCACAGACATAGAAAGTCTGCCCAGGAGTCTTCTTTTCTGGCGTTCTTCCACTCATTTCATCGGCGGATTGGGTGTTGTGGTTTTCCTCCTGTTGATAATACCGGACGCCAATTCATTCAAATTCAGGCTGTCCAATCTTGAAGTTTCCTCCTTGTCCCAATACGGGTATCGTTCTCGCCGAGTAAGCGTGCCAAGGATAATGCTTTCCGTCTACGTCGGACTCACAGTGCTGGAAACATTGCTTCTGATGTTGGCCGGCATGTCTTTCTTCGATGCCGTCAACCATTCTTTCAGTACTATAGCGACAGGAGGTTTCAGCACCAAAAACGCTTCAATAATGCATTTCGACTCTGCGGCGATAGACATCATAATCTTAGTCTTTATGATTCTTGCCTCAATGCACTTTGGAGTCATATATGCAATGTTGATTAAAAGATCCTTTGCTCCGATCAGGAATTCAGTATCCATATATTATCTGAGTGTCATATTGGTGCTCTCGCTTTCCGTTACTTTCATATTGATGGTCCAAGGCGGTTATGATTCATTTGGCAAAGCGCTTCTGGACTCAGCATTTCAGGTCGCAAGCTTTATCTCTACCACGGGATTCGGCAATGCCGATAACGCTTTGTGGCCGATGCTCGCTAACATGTTCCTTCTTTACGCAGCATTTCATTGTGGCTGTTCCGGATCGACTACCGGTGGTGTCAAGGCTGACCGCATGCTGATAATTTTCAAGAATATAGGAAATGATTTCAGACAGAAGCTGCATCCGTCATCGGTATTCAGCACGAAAGTCGATGATCACGCAGTCAAGAATGATCAATTATATGCTGTATTCCTCTATTTTGTAGCATATGTATTCATTCTCTTCATATCGATTATTGCCGTGTTGATGTCTGGAGTGGAAATCTCCGATGCCTTTTCCGGCACTCTGGCCTCCCTTGGAAATGTCGGTCCGGGACTGGGCAGTCTGGGAACAATGGGAAATTACGCATCACAACCTGCTTTTGCCAAGGTTATATATACGTCAGTAATGTTTCTTGGCCGTCTTGAAATTTTCCCGGTTCTCGCAATATTCCATCTCGCATTCAATTTCAGAAGGAGAAAGAACATAACTTCTGATCGTTAGTACGTATGAACAAGAAATACTTATATATATCAGCTGCACTTATCTGGGGGATCCCGGGCGTTATCATTGCAATCAAGGGAATCAAGGCATATTGCATTCAGCCATCAGAAAATCTCTGGTGGCTGCTTATGATCACCGTTGCTGTTCTGACCGCTTTCTTCTTTATGTTCCGTAGGATTGTCGACAGATATTGTGACAGAATAGCCGCTCTGCCTGACAAGGTAAGCATATGGCAGACATTCCCGACTCGCGGATGGATTCTGGTTGTCTTCATGACGTGCCTGGGAATCGTTCTCAAGCATATTCCCGCAACCCCCACAGCATTTACAGCGTCATTCTACAGTGGTCTTGGCCCCATGCTGGTGCTCGCTTCGTTAAGATTCGTGGCGTTCTATATTTGCGTCAATTTTCGTCATTCACATATTCTATCGCGCGATTGATGTAGTCGAGGAAAGGCTTGGATGTCCTGAATACTTCGCAGATATATTCAAGGTCAAGGCTGCTGTCTTCAAAATCAGCACTCAGGCAGAAGTTCTTGAGTTTTATATAATCTATGTAAGCACCTTCGGGATCAAATCCGACGGGTGCTTTTTTCAGTTTCTGGTCCTGATCAAGGGAGAGGGAAGGATGCAGGTCTTTGATGATCTTGTCAAAATCACCCATGCCGAGCTCGATGTCTTCACGTACGATTCTGAGTACCTTAGGGTCCATGTAATAGTTGCCGACCGCAAGAAAACTTCTGCAGGGATAATTCTCTCCTGAACCGGTGCCGATATGGAAATAGTATCCACTGAAACCTGATTTTCTTCCGCCTCTGGCAATGAATGCCCCGAAATGGGTCTTATATGGCAGGCCGTCCTTCGAGAAGCGCATGTCCTTGTATATCCTGTAAGTGCAGTCATTCACGCCTACACCCTTGATCGAACTGTCGAAAGCCGATATGCCTTCCAATAATTTCTCAACAATGGCATTGAAATGTGAACGAGCTTCAAGATAGTCATTCTTGTGACTGTCAAACCATGCCTTGTTGTTGTTTGATTCCAACTGACGGAGAAATTTCAGAATAGTATCCATATTATCTTCATTGTCTTATCATATCGGGCTGTAAAGTTACAAAAGAAATGAGTATATTTACCGAAATAAACCACATGACACTGTGAAAAAGCTATTGACATCAGCTGCGGTACTGATCTTTGCCGCATGTTCCCAGTCACCTGACGAGGTGATTCTGACAGGAACCAACCCCATCATTACGGGCCAGTTCACCGCCGATCCGACAGCAAGAGTCTTTGAAGGAAAGATCTACATGTATCCTTCGCATGACATTCCAAGCGTGATAACCCACCATGACGGATCCGCATGGTTCAGCATGCCGGACTATCATGTGTTCTCTTCAGAAGACCTGACTTCATGGACGGATCATGGAGTGATTCTCAGACAGGAAGATGTACCTTGGGGCAAGCCTGATGCCTATGCGATGTGGGCTCCGGACTGCGTTCAGAAGGATGGGAAGTATTATTTCTATTTTCCTGACGCTCCGGCTGCAGGATGGGGATTCGGCATCGGAGTGGCAGTGTCTGATAAACCTGAAGGCCCTTTCGTTCCGCAAACGGAGCCTGTCAAAGGCGTATCGGGCATAGATCCATGTGTATTGATAGATGATGACGGCAAGGCATATATCTATTGGTCTGGAATGGGACTACGCGGCTGCAGGCTGGCAGACAACATGTTAGAACTCGAAGGTGAGCAGGTCATCCTTGACGAACCACTGCCTGAAGGCTTCAAGGAGGGACCTTTCGCATTCAAGCGTAATGGCAGGTATTACCTGACATATCCGTGGGTGAGGAAGGACACTGAAGCTTTGGCATATGCCATGAGTGACAACCCCCTCGGTCCTTTTGAATACAAAGGCATCATAATGAAAGAGTCTCCGACCGGCTGCTGGACCAATCACCATTCGCTGGTGGAATACAAAGGAGAGTGGTATCTTTTCTACCACCACAACGACTATTCTCCGCATTTCGACAAAAACCGTTCGGCACGCATCGACAGAGTCTTCTTCAATGAGGATGGTACAATACAGGAAGTGGTTCCTACGCTTCGCGGCGTAGGTTCTGTCAAGGCGACGTCAATAGTCCACCTCGACCGTTATAGCAGCATTGACGGAGCAAGGATCGAGTATGTAGATACTGCGGATTACTTTAAAGGATGGAAGACCGTGTTCGCAAAAGCAGGAGACAACGTCAGCTTCAACGAACTCGATTTCGGACGGAAATCGCCAAAGAACATCACCCTGTGTGTAAAAGCGCCGGAAGGAGGACGGATTGCCCTGACTGCAGGCAATACGGCTGAATTTAACATTCCGTCATGCGAAGAATGGATTGAGATGACATTCCGTATGCCATTCAAAGTCAAGAATATGCATAACATCAAGGTGCGACTTGTTTCTGATACTGAAATTGAAATCGACTGGATAACTTTCAAATAACTATGAAAAAGATTGTGTCATTTATCATTACTGCCGCGTGTCTGGTCGGCTGCGGACCGAAGAATACATTTGTCTATGAGGGCAACCCTCTCGTCCGTGACAAATATACAGCAGATCCGGCTCCGATGGTCGCTTCAGACGGCAGGCTATACCTTTTCTGCGGCCATGACGAGTGCTTCGAAGACAGGCCTGGATACGAAGGCAAATATGGCTTCAACATCACAGAATGGCTCTGTTATTCGACCGAAGACATGAACACATGGACAGATCACGGCGTGGTCATGAAACCGACTGATTTTACATGGTCGATAGGTGAGGCGTGGGCATCTCAGGCGATTGAGGGTCCTGACGGCAAGTTCTATTTCTACGTCTCGACACAGTGCGGAGACCCGAACTGCAAAGCCATCGGCGTTGCAGTGTCAGACAAACCTGAAGGCCCGTATGTCGATGCCATCGGGGAGCCTCTGATTGTCGACTCCATGACAGACAACGGTCCGAGGGGCTGGTGGAACGATTTCGACCCTACTGTCATGATAGATGATGACGGAACGCCTTGGATGAGCTGGGGAAACGGCACATGCTTCCTCGTGAAGCTCAAGAAGAACATGATCGAGGTTGATGGTGACATCATCGTTCTGCCTATGGAGAACTATGTGGAAGGCCCGTGGCTCTACAAGCGTGATGGCCATTATTACAATGTGTATGCGTCAATGGGACATCCCCTGGAGACCATTTCCTATGCAATGGCCGACAACATAGAAGGTCCATGGACATTCATGGGTGAACTGACGGGAATGGCTGAAGACAGCTTTACAATCCATCCTGGCATAATCGACTATAAAGGCAAGTCCTACCTGTTCTATCACAATTCGACCCTCTCCCTGGACGGCTATGGCCCTGCCACAGGCCGCCGCAGCGTATGCGTCGATGAACTCTTCTACAATCCTGACGGAACCATCCGCCCTGTAATCCAGACCAGAGCCGGCATCAAGCAGCTCCTTCCTGCAGAAGATGGAGCTTTCAAGACCCGTAAGTACAGGAATGTGTTCGTGGAGGCAGGATATGCCCCTGAAGCGGTTGACGCAAAGGTCAACGATGTTTTCAATGAGGTGTTCTTCGGACCGGACAAGGTATTCTTTGAAGTGGAGGACAGCCTGGCGTATATTTCAGACATCAAGAATCAGGATGTGCGTACCGAGGGTATGTCCTACGGCATGATGATAGCCGTGCAGATGGACCGCAAGGACATCTTCGACAAGTTGTTCAGATGGTGCAGGAAATATATGCAGCATTCCGACGGTCCTTATGAGGGCTATTTTGCATGGAGCTGCAAGGTTGATGGCACGAGAAACGCCCAGGGACCGGCTTCAGACGGGGAACTCTATTATGTCACATCTCTTCTGTTCGCATCGAACAGATGGGGCGATGATACAGGGATCAATTATAAGGCCGAGGCGCAGCATATTCTCGACTGTGCCTTTGCCAAGGACGGTTCAAACGGCATCAACAACTTCATAAACACAGAGCATAAACTTATAACATTCACTCCTGACAAGTTCGGATACACCTTCACTGACCCGTCATATCACATTCCGGTATTTTATGAAATCTGGGCGAAATGGGCGGACGACGGACGTGCTGAATTCTGGAAAGAATGTGCAGCAGCATCACGCGAATATCTGCATAAGGCAATCCACCCGGAAACAGGTCTGAATCCGGACATGAGCAACTACGACGGCTCCATCAGAATGTTCAGAGGCAGCCATTTCGGCACAGGAAACTTCCGCTATGATTCATGGCGTGTGCCTATGAATATTGCCTTGGACTACTCATGGTCATGTACTGACAAGGAGTGGCAGAGGACATATGGTCAGAAGGTCCAGAACTTCTTCTACTCGCAGGGAATCAATGATTTCGTAGATCAGTATCGCGTGGACGGCACACTCCCGTCCGAGGATGAAATCCTGCCTGCAGGCGGCTGGACAAAGGTTCTCCGACACTCTGTAGGGCTTGTTTCTTCTTTGGCAGCAGCAACTCTTCTGACAGATCACAGCATCAACAAGGAGTTTGTGGATGCGTTGTGGAATTCACGTAATGTTCCATACGAGGACGGATATTTCGACGCCTATTACGACGGTCTTCTCCGCCTGTTCGCATTCATGCACCTGAGCGGCAAGTACCAGATCATATTCCCTGAATCATAAACCAAGACTCATGAAACGCATATTATACATATTCATATTGTTCCTGGCATTGTCATCGACAGCCGACGCCAGGAAAAAGCCGAAGGAGCTAGTCGACAGATATCCGGCCCTTGCTCCTTATTTCAGCACTCCGTCAGCAGATGCCATGAGTCCGGATGAAAACGGATTCATTCGCAGATGGCTGCTTCTGGAACCCATATCCCACGATACACGGACAAACACTGTCTTTGTGGACAGCTATGTAAGACAATATCTCGACACCGGCTGGAATAAGGACGACTTCAAGCTTCCTCAAGACGGCAAGGACGGCTGGCATGCCCTTGACAGCAAGATGTTCAATGTCAAGCTCTACCGCTATGCCGTCGGAACCGAGACAGGACGTTACGGAATGATATGCCGCGTTGTGACTGTCATAGATGTGCCTGAAGACATGGAGTGTGTACGCCTGACTGCCGGATCCAATTCAGCGTCAATGTGGTGGATAGATGGGGAAGAGGTGCTGATCCTTTCTGGAGACAGACGAATGGTGATGGATGATGGAGCATCACGGAGAATGACATTGAAAAAGGGACGTCACATACTTTCAGGAGCAATCATCAACGGCCCTGGAATGAGCGATTTCTGCGTACGCTTCATCAACGAAGAAGGCAATCCGGTACTCGATTATGACATTCTTAACAAATGATTCTGCAATGAAGACATCAGCAAGACTCATATCATTGGCTTTATTCTTGGCAGCTGCCATGACAGCATCGGCACAAGAGGGCAAACCGTGGATTCATGACCCATCGACAATCATGCAATGTGGCGGGAAATACTATACATTCGGAACCGGCGGTGGCGGTCTCATCTCCGAGGATGGGTGGAACTGGTATCCCGGCGCAGAACGTCCCGGCGGAGGAGCAGCTCCCGATGCAATGAAGATCGGCGACAGATACCTTGTCGCATACAGCTCCACAGGCGGAGGCCTGGGAGGCGGCCATGCAGGACGCATACTCACTATGTGGAACAGGACATTGGATCCGAAGTCTCCGGATTTCGGCTTTACAGAGCCCGTGGAAGTGGCATCGTCAGAGGTTGATGAAGACTGCGACGCAATAGACGCCGGCCTCTTCATGGACCCGACGACAGGCCGCCTCTGGTGTACATACGGCACATATTTCGGCTTTATCCGCATTGTCGAGCTCGACCCGCAGACGGGCGCACGTGTCGAAGGAAACGAGGCAGTGAATATAGCCATAGACTGCGAAGCGACGACAGTCATCTGGCGCAACGGCTGGTATTACCTCCTCGGCACTCATGGAACATGTTGCGACGGCGTGAATTCCACATACAATATAGTAGTGGGCCGCTCACGCAATGTGACTGGTCCATATATTGACAATATGGGACGAGACATGATTGCAGGCGGCGGAAAGATGGTTGTCGATGCGGCGGACCGTCAGTTCGGTGCCGGACACTTCGGCCGTTATATTGAGGACGAAGGGGTTGAGAAGATGTCATTCCATTGGGAGGCAGACCTGGACCGCGGAGGTCGCAGCGTCCTGGCCGTACGCCCGCTGTTGTGGGAGAATGACTGGCCTGTTGCTGGCGAAGCATTTACTTCAGGAGTGTACGAAATCTCGTCTGTACGCAGGGGATATGCACTGGAGCTTGCAGTAGACTTTGTCAGACATGACATTCCGCGAAGCAGATGGTGGGAGGATACTGGCGAAGCGGTCGTTTCATATCCGAACCAGACTCTTGAAGAAGTGAAAGACTCATGGCCGGAAGGGGAGATTCCCGCACGCATCGGTGACTGGATGAACCGCCCGCAGCAGAGATGGACCATAACAGCAGTTCCCGAGGCCGGAGGCTATCTTGGAGGACAATATTATAAGATCCAGATCGAAGGTACGGACAGAGTTCTCGCAGCGACAAAAGACGCAGAAGTCACTACTGCACCATCATTTACAGGCGCTGCAGAGCAGCTCTGGCGCATCGAACAGCTCACGGACGGGACTTTCAGGATCATGCCTAAGGAAGTTCCTGGAACTGACCGTCAATATGTGCTTACATCCATAGCGGACAGCACTCCGACCCTTGCAGAATACAACTTCAACAGTGACAACTGCAAATGGAGATTCATCAGAAAATAATTAATGCCCGGTGTGTATCCGGGCATTTGTTTTACCTGTTCTGATATGGTGTCTCCTGGAGGACGTTTGTGTAGATGTATCCATCCTTCGGGGTCACGCCTTTTCTCTTGAAGAGCTCGGATACGGTGACCAAGGTATAGCCACGCTTCTTCAGTTCAGGAATGATCATCTTCAGAGCTTCCACTGTGTTTACATTGCCCTCAAAATCATGAAGGAGGATGATGTCGCCATCCTTGACCTTGGCCATCAGGTCATCATATCTCATCTGGGCGGTACGATTGGCTTCCCAGTCCTGGCAACCGACGCCACTGATGAATGTGTGGTCGATGGCATCATGCATTGATGTGTTGTGATCAATGTAAGGAGGACGGAAAAGGGTAGGGCGGGTGCCCACATATTTCTCAATGAGGTCGTCTGTACGCTTGATTTCATCCTTGACACTTTCAATCGGCAGCTGGGTCATGAACGAATGGGTATATGAATGATTCTGGATCTCGCATCCGAGAGAAACGGCCCGTTTCATCTGCTGTGCAGAAGAATCGTTTATATACTGACCGATCACGAAGAATGATGCCGGAACACCATGCTCCTCAAGAATATCAAGCATTTCAGGAGTGATGGTATTGTTCGGACCGTCGTCGAAACTCAAGGCGACGAGCATGGAAGCCGTTACTTCCTCTTCAGTTTTTTCCTCAGGTGTTGGAACTGGAGCCGGTGAATTCTGATTAGTTGAATGCGACGATGCGCACGATGCGACGAGCAACGAAATTAATACGAAAATGATCTTGAACATGACGATATTATTCTGAATAAGTTAATTTATAGACTGCGAATGTCTTCGGACCGATTACTGTCGTGAAGTTATTGTCTTTTAATCCGTCGGCAATATGCGAAGTGGTCGGAACAATCTGATCCGGTTTATCCAAAGTGTTCTCTGCCAGGCTGTTGTCTGAATGGAGTGTCGTGCAGCAGACCTCTGGTGCAAGTTTCTGCCTGCGAGGAAGCCGTGTGAAGCATATGCTGATTTCCCGGGAGTCTGATGACAGGTTTGCGACCTTGACTATATACTCATTCTTTGCAGAGTCCTTTACGACTGAAGCATACAGCTGATTCTGACCTTCCTTGCCGGCCACAGGTCTTCCGTTCATGGTAAGCGGAAGGACTTTTGTGCCTTTGTTGCAGGCGTAGAGCTGCTGAACATAATAGCTGCATGTGCGCATCACATGCAGGTTGTCGAACCACACCATGTCGGGTCTCCACTGCCAGCCTTCCACATGGGCGAGAAGGGGAGCATATGATGCCATCAGCACGACATCAGCATTCCTTTCGAGCCCGGTCATGAATGCCGCCTCAAGCAGAGCCGCATTGAAATGATTCCACTTCTTGCCGTCAACGCCATGGCACGCATACTCGCCGGCAAAGACCTTCGGTCCCTTTCTTGGATAGCCGTCATAGCGGTCCGCATTATTTTCAAAGAAGCTTTCCTCGGCATAGTAATGTTCATCAACCAGATCCACATCAAGCTCGCGCATTGCTGCCCATAACTCATCGAAATCCTTTCCATCTCTGTAAGGACCAGAAGAACCTATGATCTTAATGTCCGGATACTGCCTGCGTATAGCTTCCATGAATACCACAAGACGCTCGGGATACAACTCGCTCCACTGCTCGTTTCCTACTCCTAAATATTTGAGGTTGAACGGTTCCGGGTGTCCCATCTCAGCACGTATCTTACCCCATTTCGTCCCGGCATCTCCATTTGCGAACTCTATAAGGTCAAGAGCATCCTGAACATATGGGTCGAGCTCGTCAAGAGAGGCATGCGGATCTGTAGCCGGATCGTTCTGGAACTGACATGCAAGGCCGCAGCTGATCACAGGAAGCGGCTCCGCGCCGATTTCTTCAGAGAAGAGGAAATATTCATAGAATCCGAGTCCGTATGACTGGAAATAGTCAGGATAAAGGCGGTTCGGGAAGGTATAGTTCCAGCGATTCATGTTTATCGGACGATTTTCCACCGGACCAACAGAATTCTTCCATTGATAGCGTGTTTCAAGGGTAGTGCCTTCTACGATGCATCCACCTGGAAACCTGAACACTCCCGGTTTCAACTGCTGCAAAGCCTCCGCAATGTCTTTGCGAAGACCGTTTTCGTGTCCGTTGAATGTTTCGACAGGGAAGAGTGAGATGTGCTCAAGATCAACGCCTTGATCAGGCGAGAGATGCTCCAGGAAAATGCGGAGTGACGCTTTGGCTTCAGTCACCGGGGAAGTGATGACCGCTTCGTATTTCTTCCATTCCCTTGAGTCCACCTCAATATATCCGCGGCAGAATGCCTGGTCTTCTCCCATTGTGGCATTCTTGCAGAGACGGAAAGAAATCATCTCCTTTTCTTTTGCACCTGAAGTACGCGCCCATACACTGAAGCGATATGCCTTTCCTTCCTCTACACCGATGCCGAAGAATCCTTCATTCTCCAGGCCGGTGACAAACGCCGGATGGCCGGGATAAGCAAGACGCACATAATGAGGATTCCTTTCGAATGGGCCGTCATCACAGACGGTCACATTGCCGAAAATGTTCCACCCCATGAAAGGATCGTCGAACTCGAACGAACGGTTCTTGACCTTCTCGGCATACAGACCGCCGTCCGCCGCATAGTTTATGTCCTCGAAGAAAAGACCATACATTGTTTCCTGCACAGGAATTCCTTTCTTCCCGGCATCTATGACCATGAGGTTGTCCTGAGCGGCAGTTCCGAAGGCTGTAAAAGACAAACTGACAGTGAGAATGAATCTGTTGAAGAGTGAGTTTATCATATTTTTCAAGTTGTTGGTGCGAAATTACTTAAATTTATGTAGATTTGTAAGGTTAAGTAAAACGAATTTCAGATGAAGAAGTCGATTTTCATTATTCCCTTATTTCTGCTGACTTGTCTTCAGGTATTTTCGCAGAGTATTCCTGTCAACAAGAGATTCGGAAAGGTATCCATGGAAGAAGTCGCAATGACATCCTATCCTAAAGATACATCAGCAGCCGCTGTCGTTCTGTATGAGAAGGCTGATCTCATGCTGGACATGGATGCCAATGGCAGATTCGTTCTCATCACCGACAGGCATGTACGAGTAAAAGTCCTCAAGGAAGAAGGACTTGACTGGGCTGATCATTCCATATTGAGATATGTGGATACCGATCTCAGGGAAACAGTATCAGGCATTGATGTCGTGACTTATAACCTTGAAGACGGAAAGATAAAGACGACAAAGATGTCAAAGCAGTTCGTATATGACGAAGAGTATTCTGACTCATATAGGAAGACCTCATTTTATGCACAGGACGTCAAGGTCGGCTCAGTCATTGAAATGAAATTCCGATTCACCAGCCAGAGGTATTGGGATGTGGGCAAGATTTACTTCCAGAGGGAGATTCCGGTCAATATGATGGAATCGACCGTAAGGCTTCCGGATATGTTCGCCTTCAATAAGAAGATGAGCGGTTACTATACCCCGGAACATTCAACGGATTACGAGAGCAAGACGCTCTCTCTGGGAGGCAGTCCATATACATATAATGTCAACCTTGACAGATACACGGTCACAGACCTTCCGGCCTTCAAGGTCGAACCATATGTATATGCTCCAAGACAGTATTATTCGTCTGTCAAATATGACATCAGCGCTCTGGTAATCCCAGGAGTGCTTCATGAAAACTATGGAGTAAGCTGGGACGATGTAGATGTTTCTTACAGGGATTCTGACATAATGCAGCGATTCCGCGCTGCATGCCAGTTCAAGGATGAAGTCGCTCTTCTCCCCAACGAGGGCACCGATACTGAGAAAATAGCAGCTGCTGTCTCATTGGTCAAGAGAAATGTCGAGTGGGACAGGACATACAAAGTGTACCCTAAGCCGGTGGGCCAGGTTGTGAAGTCAAAGTCAGGCTCCAATGCTGACATCAACTGCCTCATAGCGGGATGTCTGAGAGAAATGGGATATACCGTTGACATGGTGATGGTAAAATTGCGTTCTTCCGGATACCTTCTTGATTTTCAGCCGGAAATGTATCCATATGACACTTTCATTGTACGCGCTGTCGCCTCTGACGGAAAAGAATATTTCATCGACGGAGGTTCTTCCAATACCTATGTGAACATTCTTCCTCCATCGTTTCTTATCACGAACGGACGTATCATAAGGAACAGCGGAAAGGGAGAGTGGGTAAATCTTACAGGAAGGACAAGAAGCAGCACTGCAATGTCTGTCAACGCTGAGCTGGACACACAGATGCAGATGACAGGCAAGGTTACCATGAAAGAGACAGGAAATGCTTCATATGCCTCTAAGAATCAATATGGCAGTTATGATGAAGAGGAGGAATACATCTCTGACATCGAATCCGAATACTCTATCGAAATCGACGAAATCGAGTTTGCCGGAATGACGGAATATTCGCCTTCAGCAGCTGTGTCATACACTTTCACAAAGGACCTGGACTGTGCTTCGAACCTCGTCTATGTCAATCCATTCATCACTTCGTTCCATTCTAAAGATTCATTCCAGTCCATCACTCGTGAATATCCGGTGGATTTCCCATATCCATATACATTGAATTATCTCTTTACAATGGCGATACCTGAGGGATATGAGGTTGAACAGGTGCCTCAGAACATGAACTTCCGTTTCGATCCTATAGGAGCCAACGTCAGGTGCATTTTCTCTGCCAACGACAACGCCATACAGATGGTATTCAACTATTCACAGACAAAGACGACTTGTGAAGTGTCCCAGTATGAGCACATCAGGACATTCTGGCAGTATCTTGCAGACCTTTACGAATCTGTCATTGTATTGAAGAAACTTTGATGATGAAGAAGAAAAGTGCATTAATCGCTTCATTGCTGTTTATATGTACTGCCGTATATTCGCAGTCTCTCAATGCGGTAATCGAACGCTACGAGGCATCTTTCGACATGTCCTCGCCTACATCCGCTACCTACAATGTGCATGTCCGCGTAAACATACTTGATGCTGAAGCAGGTGATATCGGAGAGGCTTACATATTCACCGACGATTTCCGCTCCCTTACATCATTCTCAGCGAGAATAGAGAGCGGAGGAAAGACAATAAAGAAATACAAGTTGACTGACCTCAAGACTGCACCTCTAGGCGGGGGAGGGATTTCTGATGCAACCGTTTCGTATGTCCAGCCGGTTGCTCCAGTGCCATATACTGTGGAGTATTCTTATGAGGTTGCATTCAAGAATGGATTCATATCATTTCCGTCCTTCATTCCTCTGTCTGATCCATTGGTTGCCCTGGTTGACGCAAGATATACGATAGACGTGCCTGCCGGCACGGAAATCATGTATGAGAGCAGCGAAGAGCCTGCTGTCGAGAAAGGCAAGACAGATAAATACACATGGAGTTTTTCAAGTATTGAGCCATATGTCTATGAACATATGATGCCGGGAAGATTTGAATTCCTTCCATATGCGTATGCCGCTCCGAAGGCATTCACATACGCAAAGACATCAGGAGTCCAGGACGGATGGGAATCTTCCGGATTATGGCTTTATGGTCTCCAGAAGGATGTATGCACAGCTCCGGCCGAACTCTCCGCCAAAGTAGCGGAATTGACATCCGGCATGCAGGATGACAGGCAGAAGATCAATGCATTGTACACATATCTGCGCGAAAGCACAAGATATGTCAGCATACAGCTCGGAATCGGAGGACTGAAACCGTTTCCGGCAGAGCAGGTGATGAAGACTGGATTCGGAGACTGCAAGGCCCTGTCTGTATATATGCAGACCATGCTTGCCGAGGCTGGTGTAAAGTCGGAGTACTTCATTGTAGACACCGACAGGAGTGACCTTCTGGATGGATTATATTCCGTGGGACAGATGAATCATGCGATGCTTTGTGTCCCTATGCAGAAGGATACTCTTTGGATAGAATGTACCAATCCTAGGCTGCCGTTGGGATACCGTCACACCGACATTGCAGGTCACGAAGTGGTCCTTATCGGTCCTGAAGGCGGTAAGAAAGTCAGAGCAAGGCAATACCCTGATTCCCTGAGGATATCAAAAGAAAGCGTTTCTGTCGTTCTTAATGCAGACGGATCTGCTTCATGCGTCGGTTCGAGGTCGCTCAAGCTTGATTCGGTAGAGCCATATGTCGGATTCTCCTCATTGCCTGCAAAGACCCAGTTCAATGCCATAATGGGCGCGAATGCATTGAATCCTGCAGACTTCAACATCATATCGGTCAATGACAATTTCAATGACTGGATATTGATGGAGGATGGGGAGGAATATGTGCCGCAGATGAAAATAGACTATTCATTCAACGCGGTTGACTATGCAAAAGTGTCCGGTGAAAGAATGTTTGTCCAGCTGAACCCTTTTGCCAAGCAGCTGTATTCGGACAGAAAGGCCAGAATACACGAATACGTCAGACGCAGGGGCTCGACAATCATGGATTGTGTCTCCCTGACTATCCCGGAAGGATATGCAATCGAGTCAATACCGCAATCCGGCACCATTGAATGCCAGTTCGGAGAGTTGAATACTGCTGTACTTGTCAATGGAAATACAATATCCGTCACTCAGACACTCAAGTTGCATCCAGGCAGATATCCAAAAGAAGAATATGCCACATATAGGACATTTGCCAAGGATGTCTCAAAGGCATATTCATCAAAAATCGTCTTGATAAAAAAAGCAGGCGACTAAAGCGCAGACAGCCACACAATGACAGTTTCCAGGACCTTCGGAGATATAGTCTCTTCGATGGTCCTGTATTCTGATACAGCACCTGTCTTGCATTGCTGCAAAAGGTGGTTGGCGCTTTCGACAGATTCTATAAGGTTGGCGTCAGACGCTTTCAATCCTTTGCGAAGGGCATCGAGATTGCTTCCGAAATCCACCTGTACGTCCTTGGTGCCATTCAAAGCCAGAACCGGGCATGTAATATCTGCAAGAAGCGGACGGACATCCAGTGTGAGGAATTGAGCCATATATGGAGTCTGAATCTGATTTAAGACCGCCATATAATTACGCTTCAATCCTTCAGTAATATCAAAGTCGGAAGGATCCGGCATGGTGCCGCCGTTCACCTTCACACTGAAGGACTTTTCCAGAAGCTTGCAGTATTCTTCGGCAATATCTTCCGGCACACCAGCCTGAAGCAATGAAATCCTGTTCTGGGAAACCAAAGTCTCTGCTCCGGATACAGCCATTCCGGCGAGGCTGACGATGAAGTCTGCCTTGCCTTCTGCGGCAAGCATCAATGCTATCGTTCCACCTTCGCTGTGGCCGATGATACCGACCTTGTCAAATCTGCTTCTGAGAAGATTCACAGCAGCCTCTGCATCAGACTTGAAGTCTTCCGTAGTCCAGGCGAGGGGATTGCCTCCAGTTGTGTCAAATCCTCGATCGTCATATCTCAGAGTCGCGAATCCAGCACGGGCAAGAGCATCTGCGATGACAGCAAAAGGCTTGTGCTCAAAGAGTTCCTCATCACGATTCTGGATGCCGCTGCCAGTGACCATGACAAGCACTGGAGTTTGACGAGAATATCCTTCCGGAAGAGCCAGAGTTCCATTCAGGACAACATCTCCATTGATAAACGAAACCTCCTCCGTATCATATGGATACGGGCCCTTCGGTGTCTGCGGACGTGCAGGTTTGTCCTCGCCAGGGGTAAGAGTCAACGGAAACGAAACATTCATCTGAGTGAAAGTTCCGACAATCTGACGGATCATCCAAACTCCTTCATAACTTGCTCCAAGAGAGGGGATTGTGACCTTTATGCTGTTTGAAGCCGGTCTGCTCACCTGGATTGGAATGCCTTTGGCACCTTGATCCGGGGAGTCCATCGAAGGATTATCTCCATCGAGATGAAAGACCAGAGAGAGCTTGGTGCCCTGGACATCAAGCTTTCCCGACCATGTGCCTGTCTGAGCATATGCAATTATTGAAATGCAAAATAAAAGGAGAGCGGATATTGTCTGTTTCATAGTCTGCTGGTATATCAGTGTTTTCACAAAGTTAACAATTCTGTCCGTTATATCTCTAAGATTGATTATATTTGCATTATATGAAAGTTCCCGTCATAATCAATCCTACGGATTTCGAGAGCCTGTTCAGATATAATTTCAGGCCTCTATGCCTTTATGCACTCCATTACATGGGTGATGTGGAGGCGTCAGAGGACATAGTCCAGGAGTGCTTCATGAAGCTGTGGGAGAAGCTGGAACAGGGGACAGAGGTCGAAAACCGGCGGGCATATCTATACATGACGGTCCGAAACAGATGCCTTGACACCTTGAGGAAGAAAGGCCTTCAGACAGAATCACTTAATCCGAACGACACATACGGAATCATAGATGACGACGACGCGGCGGAAAGGTCACAGACCGAGGCAAAGCTTTGGACAGCAATAGATTCGCTTCCGGAGAAATGCCGAGAAGTATTTATCCTCAGCAAAAGGGACGGACTGAAGTATGAAGAGATCGCCGAAGAGCTCGGGTTGTCGGTCAACACTGTCAGAAACCAGATAAGCAAGGCTCTCAAGATCCTCAAGGAGGGTGCCCGGAAGATATTGATGTTCTTTTTTGCATAATTTTTTCAAATTCATATAGTACTATTTCATTGACTCTTCGTCTTAAAGGCGAAAACAGGATCTTACAACGATTATGTCACACTCTGAAGACAGACATCTGGACTTTGTGCTCAAGCATTACAAAGAAGGAGCATTCGACACCGAAAAGGCGATCGGACGCTTCAGGGAAGCCAAGGGCATAAAGCCTCAGCCGCACAGGCGCATCAGCTTCGCCGCTATCGCGATATCTGTTGCTGCTGCAGTGCTTCTCGGAGTCTTCTTGTTCACAGGTCTCGAGTCCCGCCAGTGGACGGATGTCGCTCTGGCTGACGCACAGCAGACAGTGGTTCTGCCTGACGGCACCACTGTGACACTGGCACCGGGAGCTCTCCTGAGCTACAGGATGAAGGACCAGAGAGAAGTCAGGATGGAAGGCAAAGTCTATTTCGATGTGGCTCGTGACGAGAGCAGACCGTTTGAAATCGACGCAGACGGAGCCTTTGTCCGAGTTCTTGGAACTGAATTCATGGTGGACGGATCGGAGAAGGATGAAGTCAAGGTCTATGTCGCAGACGGAAAGGTTCTTTTTGCAAAGAACCGGAAGTCTGAGGGTGTGATACTGACCAAAGGCATGGAAGCAAGCATTGGAGACCAGATGCAGGTGCCGGAAGTAGTAGAGACTCCGGACGTCAACTCCATAGCATGGCAGCGCGGCTCTTTCATTTTTGACCACACTCCACTCAAAGACGTGCTTGACTGCCTTTCAGAGTATTATCATGTGTCATTTGCAGCAACGGATCTCTCCAAGAAGCTTAGCGGAGAGTTTGCCACTGACGATCTTGACCTGATCATCACTCTGATCGAATCCGCTCTTGATGTGACGATAATCCGCAAGTAGGGTCGTTAAGAACTTGCAATGAGACACGTACTTACCCTATTATTGACAGCAGCCGTCCTGATGACGTCCACGTTGAAGTCCGAGATGGAATACCTCCATCAGGTCTTCGGTGTGAACTTTGTCTACGACTCCTCCATCGACCTGGACGTCCCCTACAAAGGCAAGCCTATGAAGGAGGTCAAGAATCTTGATGAAGCCCTCAAGACCCTCTTCGCCGACACCGGCATTGAATACGAAATCATGAAGAAATACATAGTCCTGACAAAGGCCGGCTCCAAGAAGAAGCCCAAGGACTATACCATCTTCATAGAAGAACAGAGGGACACTCTCGACGAGTCCCGCATCACGGCATACATCGACCGCAGACGCAACACCACCCAGACCGGAATGATGGAGATAGATGCAAGCAGATTCCGCCAGGGATATGCGGTATTAGGCTCTCCAGACCTCATAAAGGAGCTCCAGAAGCTTCCCGGAGTGTCCGGTGGCACAGAACTCCTCTCCGGAATGTATGTCCACGGAGGAGACGGCACAGACAACCTGTTTCTTCTTGACGGGGTCCCGCTCTATCAGGTCAGCCATCTGGCCGGACTTGTATCGTCATTCAACACGGAGATGATCGACAATCTTTATTTCTACAAGAGCGGCTTCCCCTCCCGCTTTGGTGGTAAGACTTCGTCGGTTGTGGACATCACCACCAGACCGGGCGATTTTCATGAATACAGCGGTTCCTTCAACATAGGTCTTCTCAACGGAGGCCTTCAGTTCGATGGCCCGATCATTCCTGGAAAGACCTCGTTCAATGTGGGCCTCAGACGCACCTGGTTTGATGTTCTCACTATTCCGTACAATCTTATCGCCAATCTTTCATTGCCATATGGAGATTCAGGCAAAGTGCAGCTTGCAATGACTGACCTCAATGCCTCGATAACCCATCTTTTCGACAAGGACAGCAGACTGTCAATGAATTTCTATGCCGGAGCAGACCAGATAAGATACAAGTATACGGATCTGCATGTGAGGTATTGGGAAGGTGTCCGCCATACAGGAGAATCCGGACATGATATCAATGCCCGCTGGGGAAACATCCTTGCAAGCCTTGACTGGAAGAAGAATTTCTCGGACGACCTCCATCTCAACACCCTTATTTATTATACACGTTCCAATACCCATGTCGGTCTGTGGGACAAACAGTGGCTTGTAGGAAGCAGCAACACGCTGAACATCACTGACAGAGTGCTGCAGGAGAGGAATTATTCGAGACTCCACGACATCAGTGCAAAGGCTGATCTTGACTGGATCCCGTCCGAATATCATCACATCCGTGCAGGTGCTGCCTATATTCAGCATCTGTTCAGACCGAGGAAGGTGTTTGCAATCAACTCGACAGAGAACGGTGAGGAGGCATATTCCGATAATGACTCATATTCAATAGACTACAATGCATCGGAAGTGGCTGTATATGCTGAAGACGAGATTGCGTTGGCGTCATGGTTCAAGGCCAACATAGGCTTGAGATATGACATGTTCAGCCAAGGAGACAACACATATCATTCTTTTGAGCCTCGCGCCGCGCTCCGCTTCCAGCTTTGCCCTATGGCATCTCTGAAGATGTCATACACGGAAATGAGCCAGCCAGTCCATCTGCTTCACTCGCATTATCTTGACATACCGATGACAAGCTGGCTTCCGTCCACGGACCGCATACCTCCGACTAGGTCAAGGCAGGCGGCCGGAGGCATATACATGAACCTGCCACACGGGATAGTGCTTAATATCGAAGGATATTGGAAGAGGATGGACAACATGTATGAATACTCCGGCATCGAGATTCTTTATCCTGACATCGAAAAATGGGAACATGACCTGATGCGTGGCAAGGGCCGTTCCTACGGTGCGGAAGTGGAGCTCGCCTGGAGGACGAAGGATACGGACATTTCGGCATATTATACCTTGTCATGGACCGAGCGTCTGATCAAAGGCATATGGCATGACTGGTATCCTGCACGAAATGACAACAGGCACAAGTTCACGCTCCATGCCACGCACCGTTTCAGCAAGCGCTTCGACATGTATCTCGCGTGGAACTATCATACTGGAGACAGATCTACAGTGCCGACCCAGATCATAGGAGGCGAGGTATACTACACAAGCCCATACAACTACAAGATGCCTGATTATCATCGTCTTGACCTCGGATTCAATTTCCGCAAGACCACCAGGCGTGGCAACGAAAGCATATGGAACCTGACGCTCTACAATGCATATTGCAGGATGAATCCGATGTTCACGATGCTCGATCATTACAAAAAGAGTTCATCATCTGACGAGTACAAGACTACATTCAAGACAATGGCAGCGATCCCGATCATCCCGTCATTCAATTACACTTTGAGATTTTAGACCATGAAAAGATTCTTCACATTGATCCTCACAGCGCTCCTCCTCGCAGTTTCATGCGAAAAGGAGACCGAATTCCCTGCAGACAAGGACGGCAGGATATTCGTGAGCGCAATGCTGGGAACTGACGGCAAGGACAGGATAAGCATAACCGTCAGCCAGCCGGCATTAGGCGAGGAAGATGCGACGGCAGAAGACGTCGCGCTATATCTTGAAGCCGATGGCGACAATATCGAGCTCGTCAGGGACATGGATGACAAGAAAGGTGTCTCATATATACCGCAG
>X418_Giraffe__coassemble_28_pt1 | contig 36224 bp, 32 predicted proteins | sample X418_Giraffe__metabat2_high_PE_001 | metagenome-assembled genome bin X418_Giraffe
GGATTATCCATGTCTATCCCCTTTTCGGGTTCCCTGGGATCTGACACCGGATCATTGTCTGGGGCTGGATCATTGACAGGCTCAACATCTGGCGCATCTACAGATGCATCTGCCGGTTGGTCCACAGATTGGACTACAGGTTCGTCCACAGGTTGGTCAACAGGTTCGTCTACAGGTTGGTCAACAGGTTCGTCTACAGGCTTAGTATCCTGCTTTGGATCGTCCACGATGTCATCCGAACGGAGAATCTCTGCTACAGCTTTTATTATTGCACGAAATTTATTCATAATCGTGAGATGTTAGGTGTTAGTGTGCTAAAATAGAGGAGCACCTGCGTAAGCAGCTGCACCTCTATCGGTTTTTATGATGTTCTTATTAAATCTCAAACGAATTCATCCACGAATCGCTGCCTTCGCTGATGTTAACCTTGTCTCCTTCCTTGCTCTTTGACACCATTGAAAGAGAGTTACTGAGCCACTTGAAGAACTCGGTAAACTTAGTGCCGGCCAACGGCAAAGCCTTGCCGCACATCTTGCGGAGGAGATCCATGTTAGCCTCGCCTACTCCGATACCCATGACAAAGTATTTCTTGCCTTCTGTCTCAACAGCCACGCGGCTTGAGATAGCATCGATATCAGCAGCAGTAGCGCGCTCGCCATAAGGCTCACCGTCGGTCATGACTACAATCCACGGACGATAATACTTCTGACCAGTCTCCTTATACCAGGCCTTGCGCTCCTCAACCATGCGGATAGCCTCCTCCATGGCAATAACTGTTTCAGTTGTAGAGCCTCTTTCGGCGAATGTCGGAGGGACTTCATCTTCATCAAGCAGAGCCGGGTTGCGCAGAATCTGAGCTTCTTCATCATACTGAATGATTGCGACCTCAAGCTGGTCAATAAGCTTCTCAGACACACTGCTACCGGTCTGAATCTCATTATAGAAATCCTTCATACCCTGATTGAGGGCCTCAATTCTTGCCCCGCGCATAGATCCGGAAACATCCAGTACGAATACGCAAAGACACTTCATCTCTTGGTTTACTGCCGATTCGCCGGCAAATCTATTTTCCATACTGACAGTGATTTAATTTTAGGTTTATTGTATTGCTTACAAATTTAAGCAAAACTTCTTAAAGTATAAAATATACAGCGCCTTAATTCAGCGATCTCCAATGAGGTTATCCTAAAAAATAAGTCTTGCGACTATCGGGTAGTGGTCGGAAACGTACGTCCTTTGGGCGTACTTTTTCGTTACTGTCTGATATTCGGGGCAGGAACTGAAACCGGAGATGTAGATGTAGTCTATGATCTGGTCTTTATCGGCCTTGCCCCATGCATTGTATGTGTTGTGGCTGTCGGTCTTGAGGGCGACCTTGCGGGCGCTTTTCATCCTTGCATCGAGGTCTTTGAGCTCGGGCGCAGATGGTTTCATGTTGAAGTCACCTGTCAGCACCATAGGATATCCCTCAGGGTTGATTTCCGCTATTCTGTCTACAATCAGGTCAAGTCCGTTCCGGCGGGCCTCCACTCCGACATGGTCCAGGTGGGTATTCACGAAGTAGAACTTCTTTCCTGTCCTCTTGTCCTTCATAAGGGCCCAGGTCGCTGTCCTATAGCAGGCGGCATCCCAACCCTTGGAAGGCTTGTCCGGAGTCTCTGAGAGCCAGAAAGTGCCCCATTTGAGCATCTTCACTGTCTTCTTGTTCCAGAAGATGGACATATATTCGCCTTTCTTCCTGCCGTCGTCCCGGCCGACACCTGCACATTCATAATCCTTGGTGAACTCCTCAAGGAACTTGATCTGGTCGCCAAGGGCCTCCTGGACTCCAAATACATCAGGCTGCTGGTCTTCCAGCATCTCCAACGTCGCCGGACAGCGATACATCCACGAATTGGTGCCATCCTTTGCCGACCCCATGCGAATATTATATGACATAACCTTCAGCTCGGAAGACTGCGCGATAGCAAACTGTGGCAGCAATGATAATGCTGCCACAATCATGATATGTAAATACCTTCGCATTCTATTACTTTTCGAAATTCAGACGTACATCCATTCCATCTTCCTGCATTGTAAGAGAAAGCTTTCCTTTTGCATACTTAAAAGTAATCGTCTCCCCTTCCTCGTCCGTAACCAGAATATCAGTACCATTGACCGCATATACCATTTCAGGAGACTCTTCCCTCTCATCTTCTGATATGACTACGCCCGTCACAGTATTGTCAGACTTGAACTTGAATTCCATCGAAAGCCCTGCTTCTTCACAATTCATGGACATAATGACCTCGCCATCGCTGAGGACTTCTACAGTTGTACTCTTCCATGTTCCAACCAAACCTGCTGGCTGTGCATTGGCTGCAATGCCGAAGAATGCCAGAACCAATGACACTAAGAAAAACTTTTTCATAATCTAAAATATTTCAGGATTTTAATTCAACATGAAATTTACCATTGTCTTGACATCGCCTGCAGACCTTGCGAAGAGGGCCTGGAACTCACCTGGCTCGGCAACCCACTCATGCTTGCCGGCATCGAAATAGCTGAGATCCTCAGCGTCGATCTCGAATGTCACAGTCTTCTTCTCACCTGCCTTGAGGAACACCTTCTCAAATCCCTTGAGTTCCTTTGCAGGACGGTCTATAGATGCCTCAGGATCAGCGATATAGAGCTGTACGATCTCGGCTCCGTCATAGTCTCCTGTGTTAGCCACGTCGACGGAAACCTTGAGTGTGCCTGAAGCTGTCATGGACGACTTCGCCGCCTTTGCATTGCTATACTCGAATGTAGTGTAGCTGAGTCCGTGTCCGAACGGGAACTGAACAGGGATATCCTTTGTATCATACCATCTGTAGCCTACGTATACACCTTCATCATAGTGTGTCTGCCAATACTGGTCGCCCGGCTCCTTGATACCAGGATACTGGCGCTCGGTCTTGATCGGGCCGTCCTCATAGCAGAACGGAACAGAGAACGGAAGTCTGCCTGAAGGATTGACCTTGCCTGTGAGAACGTCTGCAAGGGCGTTTCCGGTCTCGGTGCCGCCGTACCATCCCTGAACTATCGCACCGACCTTGTCAGCCCATGGCATGGCCACTGCAGAACCTGAAATGTTCACCACCACGAGGTTCTTTGCCACCTCTGCAAGGGCCTCTATGACCTTTTCCTGACCATATGGAAGAGTGATCTGAAGACGGTCTGTGCTCTCGTTGTCCTGGTGCGCGCTCTTGTTGAGACCGCCGACGAAGATGACATAGTCTGCGTCCTTTGCCGCCTCGACAGCCTCTGCGATGAGGACTTCAGGAGAACGGTTGTCAGTAAGGTCCTGACCTGTGTCGACTGCATTGTATGATGTAGAAGTGTCACCTACATAACCACGCGCCCAGACCACCTCTGCCTTGTCGCCATACGCATTCTGGATACCCTCGAGAGGGTTGACCTCGTATGCTGTCTTGAGGTTGGAGCTTCCGCCTCCGACTACCATCTTCTTCACAACGTTCTCACCCACGAGGAGGATCTTTCCGCCTTCAGGTACGTTAAGAGGAAGTGTATTGTTGTCATTCTTGAGAAGGACTACACCTGCTGCCGAGATGTCACGTGCAGCCTGATAGTGCTCGGGGCATACGAAGCGGCCGTAGTTAGGCTCAGGACGCATGCTTGTGCGGAAGATCGTGCGGAGGATGCGGCGAACCTTGTCGTCGAGTTCCTTTGTGGTATATGTACCCTCACGGAGACCCTTGAGATATGGATCTGCCATATGATAGTTCCTGTAGCCGTCACTTGCTGCTCCTGTGAGACCGTTTGTCCATGTGCCCATCTCGATGTCAAGGCCGTTGAGGACAGCTTCCTCGTCGTCGCGGCATCCGCCCCAGTCGCTGACTACGACACCATCAAAGCCCCATTCGCCCTTGAGGATGTCCACAAGGAGCTTCTTGTTGTGGCAGTTGAACTGGCCGTTGTAGAGGTTGTATGAGCCCATGATAGCCCAGGCGTTTCCTTCCTGAACGGCTGCCTTGAAGGCAGGGAGATAGATTTCATAGAGGGTTCTGTCGTCAACCACAGAGTTTGACTGTGTGCGCTGGAACTCCTGATTGTTCACTGCATAGTGCTTCACGCAGGCTGCTACGCCATTTTCCTGAACACCCTTGACGTAAGGGACAACCATCTGACCTGCAAGATATGGGTCCTCACCCATGTACTCGAAGTTACGTCCGTTGAGCGGAGTGCGGCAGATGTTGATGCCTGGTCCCAGGAGGATGTCCTTCTTGCGGTAGCGTGCCTCTTCACCGATGCTGCGGCCATAGAGAAGGGACATTTCCTTGTCCCATGTAGCTGCGAGGTTGATGAGTGCAGGGAATGCTGTACATGAGTCGTTTGTCCAGCCTGCCTGGTCCCATTCGTCCCAGAGCACCTCAGGGCGGATGCCGTGAGGACCGTCTGTATGCCAGACTTCAGGAATGCCGAGGCGTGGAACGCCACGTGAACTGAACTTTGACTGTGCTGTGGTCATGCCTACCTTCTCCTCGAGGGTCATGCGTGCAAGAGCATCCTCGACTCTCTCCTCAACAGGAGCATTAGGATTGAGATAGGTCGGGCCGTCGAATTTCGGCTGGGTGCAGCAGGCAGCCAGAAGAAGGACTGCTGCCGCCAGGATGATGGTCTTTTTCATATCTTGGTGTTATTGATTTTGCGGTTAATCCTACAAATATAATAAAAAGAGATTTCTCCACTCACTTTGTTCGGTCGAAATGACAGTAAAACTATCGGGGAACGGTCGTAAATGACTATAAATGTCGAAATGGAAGAAGGCCATCGCCGAGTATCGTGAAGACGGCAACCGCCTCGCCATCGTAGCGACAACCCTCTCCGAAGACGGAGCGTCGGGCAAGATCTCAGTACCGGGCTACAGATTCGTGGAAAGCAGCTCGATCGGCAACGTGACAGTAAACCGCACCGGCACGAAGCTCTCCCTCGGCCAGCACGGCATCACAGTCCTGATCTTCGAAAAATAGCCTGGCGTCTAAAGTGCTGGACTGCAGTGTTTTATGGAAAGTTCGTGCTCCCTCTGGGGAGCACGAACTATTTATAATACGCTGACTGTCAGGTTATTGCGCGCCAGAGCTAGAAGGTGCCACGGCGGGTCATGGTGAAGTCGCAGTGGACTTTCCATGTCTTGCGGTTGAGGATCATCGTGGCGGCCGTATGGCCCATCTGCTTGAAGTCTGTCGAGATGGTCGTGAGACCGTTCAGGACCACTTCGTTGAGATCGAACTCGTTGTATGATATGATGAATACATCCTTTCCCACTTCGAGGTTCTGCGCCTTGATTCTGCGCGCCAGGGCGGCAAGGCCTGAGTCGAGCTGCGAGTTGATGACCAGATAGGTGTCACCTGGAGCGACTGTCTCCGGAGCGGAATGCAGGAATTCCACAGGAATGTCATATTCCATGCAGAACCTGTCCACTCCCTTGCAGATCATAGGACCATAAAGGCTGGACGGTAGAGTTATGACTTTCAGGCATGACGAAGCCTTCAGTTTGTCAAGACCTTGCTTCAGTCCGTCATATACATCATTCTCAAAGTCCTGATATACAGCACCATAGTTGCCGGTATAGCTCTGCAGCCAGTGGTCCACCATGATGAGCTTTCGGTTTGGAACGCGCGCTATAAGCTTGGTCGCAGCCGCCTGTGATTTATCGTCAAGCGGGAAATGCGGACTTATCACATAGAAGTCATATTTATCCAGACTTGTGTCAAGATAATATGTAAAAAGCTCGAGATTCTGGTTATGGGTGAGGATGGTGAGGTCCGCCTTGTCTCCCAGCTCTTCTGCCAGAGAGTTGAAAAGCACCTCCTTGTAGATGCTCAGCTTGTCGAAAAGCACCAGCACGCGCGGCTTCGAGGCCTCGCCGGCCTCCGCCACATAGAATCCCTTGCCCTGCTGAGGCACCAGAAGTCCCTTCTCACGAAGGATTCCATAGGTCTTCTTGACTGTTTCCTTTGAAATGCCGAGCTGTGCGGCAAAGTCGTTCATAGACGGAATCTGCTCGCCTGGCTTGAGCTTGCCGGAACGGATAGCGTCCTCGAACTGCTCGACGAGCTGCTTGTAGATGGGAGCCTTGCTCCCTGTCTCAAGATTGATCTGTATAGGCATTTTATAGTAATTTAAATGTAGGGTCATCAAAACGCAGTCTTCCGGTCTGCGCCCTGAGGCTTTCATTGAATAGGTCAAAGGTGTTGTAACCCATATTGCGGAAGATTGTTATCAAGGTCAGGCAGCGCTCACGGAAGTGGAAGAATTCGCGCTTTTCCTGAGGCGTCCAGCCGATCTCGGCGATCGCGAAAGCCCTCGGATAGAGCATGTATTCGGCGTGCGCAGCGTATGGAATGAGCTCGCACCACTTAGGTATACCTTTACGTCCGATCCATTCCCCTTCAGGTTATAGAAACCGTCAGAAACCGAATATTCCACAGGCTCCGGGATAATCTTATCAGGGCTTGAATATGCTGATAATGAGGTTATTGACACCATCAGAGCGATGGATGACAACAAAATTTTACGTATCATTTATTATGCAGTCTTTAATCCATACAAAGATAGGTAAAAAAGACCACACCACAGCTCAGTTGCGGATAAAAAAGCAGCGGCTCCCGAAGGAACCGCTGCAAAATCTATATATTATGTATCAGACGTTTCCGATTAGTTGAGTTTGTAGAGTGATATACCGATGTTCTGAGCCATTACAGCGATGTATCTTACGCCGTCTACAACAACTGTTGCACAGTCACCAAGGCCGTGGCAAGCATTGCCGAGAATATCAAGAGACATAATCTGTTCATCCGAAAGCGTCGTTTATGGTTAGCTGTGGCAAAGTTAAGGTTTTGCTTATTATTTTTCGTACTTTTGCCGGAGTTTATATAACCATAGAAAAATGGCAACAGAAGATAGATTTTCAGACCTCGGCAGAGTCGAGGCTATAGCAAGACTTTACGAAGGCACACCTTACAAGCCGTATAAGACAAGCTGGTTCGAGACATCCGGAAAGAGCATCGTCAGCTCTCAGTCCAGGACCTTCCTTGAAGGCATAGACTTCGACCTTACATATTTCCCGCTCAAGCACCTCGGATATAAGTGCGTCACAGCTGTTACAGGAGAGCTTTACGCCGAGTTTTCACATCCCATGGTAATGGATGTCCGCATAGGTATATCCGCAAAGCTTGATTTCGCACAGATCAGAGAAGTGTGGTCAGGCATCGTATCTGCTGCCAGGGAGCATGGTTACAAGGAAGTGTCACTCGACCTGGTTCCATCACCTAACGGACTGGCAGTGAGCATCTCATCGGTCGGCGAGACTTCGCTTCTGATGGCGAAGCGCCGCCCTGCCGGAAAGAGCATGGATCTGATATGTGTGACTGACAACCTCGGTGCAGCATACCTCGGGTTCCAGGTGCTGGAAAGAGAAAGAAGAAAGTTCGAGCAGAGCGCTGATGCACAGGCACAGCCTGCCCTTGATACATATAAGAATCTTGTGGGAGCATACCTCAAGCCACAAATCAATCCACAGATAATCAGTCAGATGGAAGAAGCCGAGATAATGCCTTCATACGGCTATCTCGTGACCCGGGGACTTGCTGACGCCGTCCGTCGCCTCGTCCGTGACAGCGGCCTCGGAGCAAAGATATATGTAGACAAGCTACCGTTCGCTGGAAAGACCTTTGATGTCAGCAAGGAACTCAATGTAGACCCTATCTCAGCAGCCCTCAACGGCGGGGAAGACTACAGACTCCTCTTCACGATCCCGATCGGCAAACATGACAAGTTCCGACACGACTTCCAGACATTTGACGTGATCGGTCACCTTGCAAAACCTGACGTCGGAGCAGTGATCGTCACTCCTGACGGAGTAGAACTCCCGATGAAGGCCCAAGGCTGGATCAATGACTGAAACTGATATTAAAATGATGGGCCGGTGTGTCAAGAAATAGCTTAATTCTTGACACACCGGCCCGGTTTTTTATCAGTTTAACTTTATTTCAAGGTGCGGCGTAACAATTTTTCGAGCTTTCTTGTCACGCCACATTGATTACTTCTTGAAGAGGTTCAGGATGTTGGTTACTGCACCTGCTATCTCATTTGCGTTCTCTACCGCTGCGGATGCCTTTCCTGATGCTGTAGTGAGCTTTTCCGTCAAAGCTGCTTTAGCATCTTCGGTCTTTGTGGTGAGGCTTGAGAGATCCACATTGTTCACAAGGTTGGTGAGACCGCTCATGATTGATGTTGAGTTGGTCTCTGTCACCAGATTGTTTGAACCTACAATAAGACCTTTCACAAAATCCTTATAGAAAGCTGTCTTGCTGGTCTGACCTTTAAGACCCTGGATGTTTGTTGCCAGAGTGGCAAGGTTCAGGAGGTTTGTCATATTACCCATATCAACCTTTCCGTCTACCTTATACTGGTTGTAGATGGCCTTAAGGGCTGCACCCGCAGCCTGACCGTTTGTTGTCGCTGTCGGAGCGGCTGTTTCAGTGGTTGTAGTCTCAGTTGTCGCCTTCTTGAAAAGGTTCTTAAGGACCTGAGCATCTGCGTTAGACTCAATTGCAATGAAAGCTGCAAGAGTCACAAGGAGTGTAAGAATTCTTTTCATAATAAAAGTGTTTTTATGGTTATTTGAGCCTCTTGAGGATATTGCTGAGGTTGACCTCCTTAGAGATGATTGCATGAAGATCCTCGATCTTTACGCGCTCCTGCTGCATTGAATCACGATGACGGATGGTAACACAGCGGTCATTGAGAGAATCATGGTCCACAGTAACGCAGAACGGTGTTCCGATCGCGTCCTGACGGCGATATCTCTTACCGATAGAGTCCTTCTCGTCATACTGGCAGTTGAAGTCATACTTGAGTTCGTCCATTATCTCTCTTGCGAGCTCTGGAAGACCGTCCTTCTTGATGAGCGGAAGCACTGCAACCTTGACTGGTGCGAGCGGAGCAGGGATGCTGAGGACTACGCGGCTCTCGCCGTTATCAAGCTGCTCTTCCTTGTATGAGTGCGAAAGCACAGCGAGCACCATACGGTCAACTCCGATGGAAGTCTCTACAACATATGGAACATAGTTCTCGCCAAGTTCAGGATCGAAGTACTGGATCTTCTTTCCAGAGAACTTCTGGTGGTTGCCAAGGTCGAAATCGGTACGTGAGTGGATACCCTCAAGTTCCTTGAATCCGAATGGGAAACGGAACTCGATGTCAGTAGCCGCATTTGCATAGTGCGCAAGTTTGTCATGGTCGTGGAAACGATAGTTTTCATCTCCCATTCCAAGAGCCTTGTGCCATGCCATACGGTTTTCCTTCCACTTTGCGAACCAGTCAAGCTCAGTTCCCGGCTTGATGAAGAACTGCATCTCCATCTGCTCGAACTCCCTCATACGGAAGATGAACTGACGTGCAACGATTTCGTTTCTGAAAGCCTTTCCGATCTGTGCGATACCGAAAGGAATCTTCATGCGGCCTGTCTTCTGTACGTTAAGATAGTTGACAAAGATACCCTGTGCGGTCTCAGGACGGAGATAAATGACGTTGGCACCTTCTGTCACGCTACCCATCTGAGTGCTGAACATAAGGTTGAACTGACGTACTTCTGTCCAGTTCTTAGTTCCGGATATAGGACATGCAATCTCACAGTCGATGATGATCTGACGGAGTTCAGCAAGGTCATTTGCATTGAGAGCATCAGCCATTCTCTGACGCACCTCGTCTATCTTCTTCTGGTTGCGGAGAACATTAGGGTTTGTAGCCTTGAACTGAGCCTCGTCGAATGCTTCGCCGAACTTTCTCCTGCCCTTCTCCACATCCTTCTCTATCTTCTCCTCGAGCTTTCCGATGTAGTCCTCTATGAGAACGTCAGCGCGATATCTCTTCTTTGAATCCTTGTTGTCAATGAGAGGGTCGTTGAATGCTCCTACGTGGCCTGAGGCCTCCCAAGTGCGTGGATGCATGAAGATCGCTGCGTCTATACCGACGATATTCTCATGAAGCCTTGTCATGGCTTCCCACCAATATCTCTTGATGTTGTTCTTAAGCTCAGAACCGAGCTGACCATAGTCATAAACGGCTCCAAGACCGTCATATATCTCACTTGAAGGGAAAATGAATCCATACTCCTTGCAGTGAGCTACGAGAATTTTGAAAAGTTCTTCCTGTGTCATAATAGCATTATGGTTTAATTAATTATTCAGTTTGTTTCACCTTGGGGGGGGTGAATGAAATTTTAGCTGCAAAATTCATCATTAATTTTCCCCTTCGGGGGTTGAATGTAATTTTGTCATTGACAAAATTTCATTCAATGGGATCATCACAAAATCCCTCTCATACATAAGTCTGTGGGGAACCGTCAGTTCCGGACAGTCTATCTTGTTGGCGCCAAGCAGCAATATATCTATGTCTATAGGCCGCGAAGCATATACCCTCTTCCCTCTCTCATCATACTTCGGAGACTCGGTCCTTCCCATCTTCCTTTCTATGTCCTTGCACACCTCCAGGATCATAAGACCTTGGGCTTCAGGATTATATCCCTTTGGGAGATGCAGTTCATACATCACCGCCGCATTTATGAACTTCTCATCCGCCTCGAAGCCCCACGGCTCAGTCTCGATAAACGAGGAAACCGCCTTATATGGAGTACCAAGTTCAATATTAAGACAACTTATCGCATCCATTATGTTCTTTTTCCTGTCGCCGATATTCGAGCCAAGCGACAGGTAAAGCTCAACCTTTTCAGTATTGCCCGGACCGGTTCCCGCAGGTTCCTGATCCTCTGCTCTTCAATCGTCAAGTCCGAGCTCGACCAACGCCTCCTCAGACATTCGGCTCTTGTCCCACTCAGGCTCGAACACGAGATCCACCCTCACGCTCACTACTCCTGGAACATCAGCAACAGCAGCCCTCACCTGCTCCACAACATAATCCGCCATAGGGCAGTTCGGTGCTGTAAGAGTCATTTGTATATACACATTGTGGTCATCATCGACCTTCACCTCATAAATAAGTCCGAGGTCATATACGTTCACCGGAATCTCAGGATCATATACCTGCCTGAGAGCCATGATTATATCTCTTTCAAGTCTCATCTTTCTTTCCTTCTCTTCCTCTGCAATCTCTGCAGACTTCTTTTTAAACCAATCTTTCAGTCCCATATCAAACAGATTTCTCCACGCATCACATGTCTGATGATTTAGCTATTTCTCTGATTTTAGCAATCATCGATACAAGTCCGTTCGCCCTTGTCGGCGAGAGATTCTCCTTCAGTCCTATCTTTTCCACCACAGAAAAGTCCGACGAAAGTATCTCCTGCGGAGTACGTCCGGAATAAAGTCCTATAAGCAGGGATATTATTCCCTTGGTGATGATGGCATCACTGTCTGCATTGAAGATCACCTTGCCGTCTTCAATCTTATAATCAAGCCATACTCTTGACTGACAGCCCTTTATAAGTCTATCGTCAGTCTTAGCCGACTCAGGATAGTCCTGAAGAGACTTGCCGAGCTCGATCAGGTATTCATATTTGTCAAGCCATTCCTCATACATCGAGAACTCCTCGATAATGGCGTTTTCCGCTTCTATCAGTGTCATTTTCTTTATTATCGTCATGCCCGACTTGATCTGGCATCTTAAATCAACATATCAATTGCTTTATTCAAGCATTTCACAAAATATTCAGCCTCCTCCATCGTGTTATACGGTGCCAACGAGGCACGTAGCATACCTGTAACTCCAAACCTGTTCATGACAGGCTCGGCACACATCTGTCCTGACCTTACGGCTATGCCCATCTTGTCAAGAATAAGGGCCAGGTCCTCATGATGCACTCCTTGTACCGTAAACGAAAAGAGAGGTATTTTTTCTTCGGATGTTCCACGAGGAACACCATATAACCTGATTCTTGAATCACTGTTGAAATAATCCAGCAAGTAATCCTTAATCTTATCGCTATATTTTATTAACTCATTATCACTCAATAAGTTAATAAATTCTAAAGCTGGTTTCAACGTCGCTGCTGAAGCAAAATTCTGAGTACCGGCTTCGAACTTCATCGGAAGTGGAGCATAAGTCGTTTCACGGAATGAAACTGTTCCGACCATTTCTCCTCCTCCCATGTAAGGAGGCATTGCATCCAGCCATTTTCTCTTGCCATAAAGCACTCCGGTACCGGTGGCCGCATATAGTTTATGACCAGAGAATACATAGAAATCGCAGTCCATATCCTGCACATCAACCTTGCAATGAACAGCACCCTGAGCTCCGTCGACAAGAACAGGAACTCCCCTGCTGTGACATTTCTCTATGATTTCCTTCACCGGATTTATAAGTCCAAGGACATTTGATATATGGGTCACAGCCATGATCTTCGTCCTCTCAGTTATGAGATCTTCGAGTTTTTCAATCATGAGATGACCGCTGTCATCTACCGGAAGTACTTTGAGAACCGCTCCTTTCCGTCTGCACATCATCTGCCATGGAACAATGTTGGAATGATGTTCTGCTTCAGTTACAACTATCTCATCTCCTTCCTTTACAAAGGCCTCACCATAACAGAAGGCAACCAGATTTACAGCAGCGGTCGTTCCGCTTGTGAATATGATTTCCTCCCTGCCTGCGGCATTGAGGAACTCCTTCACAGCATCCCTCGCCCCCTCATAAGCCTGCGTTGCCTCATCAGCAAGTCTATGTACCGCCCTGTGGATATTGGCATTCGACTCCGAACTTATCCTGTTCCATTCGTCAAGCACTGTCTGAACTCTCTGACTGGTCGCAGCATTATCGAAGTATACAAGATTTTTTCCGTACACTTTTCGTGATAGTGACGGGAACATATTTCGTATGTGCTGTATATCCATAAGTGTGCAAATTTAGCAAAAACAATCCTTCTTTTACAGGATTTTATCATAATTTTGCAATTACTACAAAACACAGACTGAAATGATAGACTACATCAAAGGAAATCTTGAAGAATTGACAGCTGCTGAAGCAGTACTGGACAATAACGGAATAGGCTATAGAATACTTATTTCATTACAGACATACGAGGGTCTTAACGGTAAAAAGGAAGCGAAAATTTACATCCATCACTACCTGAGAGAAGACGAAGAACTGTATTACGGATTTGCAACAAAAGATGAAAGGGAACTGTTCAGACTGCTTATAGGAGTGTCTGGAATCGGAGCTAATACAGCCAGAATGATGCTGTCTTCATTAAGTGCGGACGAGATAAGGAATGCCATTCTTGCAGAGGACATAAACAAGATCAAAAGCATAAAGGGAATAGGTCTGAAGACTGCCCAGCGCCTGATTCTGGAACTTAAAGACAAGGTTGTAAAAGGTGGTGGAACTGAAAATATCGCACTGTTCTCCCCTGCTGAAAACACTACTGCAGTTGAAGAAGCAACCACGGCTCTCGTCATGCTGGGATTTACAAAAGCCAATGTCAATAAAGCTGTGGCAGCAGTTCTGAAAGAACATCCGAACGCAACTTTGGAAGATATTATCAAACTTGGCCTTAAGAGACTTTAAGCAAAACAAAAAATAGATAAAAATAGAAAAGTGTTCCACGTGGAACACTTTTCTATTTTTATCTTCCAAAGTAAACTAAAAGTACTGATATATCTGCGGGCGATACTCCAGAAATTCTCGATGCCTGGGCTATTGTCCTAGGAGCATATTTCTTGAGTTTCTGGCGGCACTCGATAGACAAACTCTCTACCCTGTCGAAATCAAAGTCTTCAGGAATAGTCAAGTTTTCGAGTCTCATGATCTTATCAGCCATCTGCTGTTCCCGCTGTATGTAACCTTTATATTTAATGGATATCTCCGATGATTCAAGAATCTCGCGCTTGTAGTTTGCTGATATCTTTTCATCCATGACATCATGGGCTAAAAGCGACACCGGATACTCCGTGTTGTATTGCAATATATAAGCTGCATCCTGATAAGAAATATCGTCTGCATACTGTTCAGTAAAATAACTGGAGATATCTCCCCTCTTTGAATACTGAATCAGATCCGAGTATTTTACAGATGAATTCAATAGTCCATTTACAGGTGAAGCAAATTCTGAATCCAAATTTATGTTAAATTTAGAAAATGTTCCACGTGGAACTAAATCAAATAATTTAGATATTTCTATCTGCGGGCGAGCTATCAGTTCAGAGATTCTTCTGCGCGAATCAATTATAGACGAAGATACGGATTCAAGATAATCATTTACATATTCGGGCTTTATTGCCGCATCAGCAAAGAACTGATTGAAACGCTCTGCAGATTCATATTTTCTCATTGTATAATCATACCTGTATGCATCTGCAAGGCCTGACTTATATGAAAGCGGTGTTAATCTTAAATCTGCATTATCCTGTCTTAAGAGTATGCGATACTCTGCCCTGGAGGTGAACATTCTATACGGCTCATCAACTCCTTTTGTGATAAGGTCATCAATGAGAACGCCTATATATGCCTGGTCTCTTTTGAGAATGAACGGATCCTTTCCAGATATCTTCAAATGTGCATTCATTCCGGCCATAAGTCCTTGAGCAGCAGCTTCTTCGTATCCTGTTGTTCCGTTAATCTGACCTGCAAAATACAGATTTTCTATATTCTTCAATTCAAGCGTAGGTTTAAGCTGAGTAGGGTCAAAATAATCATACTCAACGGCATACGCAGGTCTGAACACTTTAGCATTCTCAAGACCTTCTATGTTATGAAGGGCCTCCATCTGCACATCGAGAGGAAGAGATGATGAAAATCCCTGAAGATAATATTCATTCGTTCCCCTACCCTCAGGCTCAAGGAAAAGCTGATGTTCAGTCTTGTCAGCAAAAGTTCTCAGCTTATCTTCTATACTTGGACAGTAACGCGGACCGATACCTGTGATCATTCCAGAAAACAAAGGTGAGTCAGCAAAGCCGCTTCTCAAAATATCGTGCACCCTCTGATTTGTATGAACGATGAAGCAAGGCATCTGAGGAGTTCCGTTCTGAGCAGTCGACAAAAAAGGCAGATATGAAAACTTATCCGGATTATCATCTCCGAACTGATGGATCATCTTCGAAGTATCAACTGAAGCTATATCGATTCGAGGCGGAGTACCTGTCTTCATTCTTGCAGTCGTCACACCCATCTCGACCAGCTGCTGTGTAAGACCATGAGACGGCAACTCCCCTATCCTTCCTCCTTCAAACATATTGCGTCCGATGAAAAGTCGACCGTCAAGGAAGGTTCCGGCGGTCAGGATAACCGCTTGAGAATTGAAAATTGCTCCCGTAGTCGTACGAACTCCCGTGATTTTTGAATTCTCAAAGAGAAAATTCGTCACAGAATCTTGGTAAATATCTAATTTACAAGCACTTTCAAGGATTTTACGCCAATATAGCGAAAATTGAATTTTATCGCATTGAGCACGCGGACTCCACATAGCAGGTCCTTTTGACCTGTTCAACATGCGGAACTGAAGAGTCGAAGCATCAGTAATTATTCCAGTATAACCACCAAGCGCATCTATCTCGCGGACGATCTGTCCCTTGGCAATTCCGCCAATGGCGGGATTGCAGGACATCTGTCCGAACTTGTTCATGTCCATGGAAATCAACAGAACTGAGGATCCCATCCTCGAAGCGGCCATTGCCGCCTCACATCCAGCGTGACCACCTCCTACTACTATAATATCATAATGCTTCTGCATGCTACAAGAGTTCTCTTAATGAAAGATAATAATTCTCTTTGCTCCTCATCAGCGCTATGTCCTCATCACAATGATCATCATATCCTATAAGATGAAGTATACCATGTACAATTACCCTATTGAGTTCATCTTTGAATTCTGTTCCATACTCAAGAGCATTCTCACGTACAGAGTCGACACTGATAAACAGGTCACCTGAAAGTTTCTCACCTTCACAATAATCAAAAGTTATGATATCTGTGAAATAGTCATGCTGAAGGAATTTCTGATTGACGTCAAGAATATAGTTGTCAGAACAGAAAATAATGGAGATATCCCCTATCCTGCGTATTTCACTTTCGGCTACAAGACGAAGCCATCGGTTGGTCAGTGTCTTACTTTTAAAAATAAAGTCAGTGTCCTCGAAATAATATGATATCATAAATTAAAATTTTATGCAAATCTACAAATTGTATAAAAAGTTTGAAATAAAAAATATAATTTCTAACTTTACCGGGCAAAATGAGAATATAAAAACATAAACAGATATGGAAATTAAAAAGTCAGAAAAAGCTAACTTGGAGAACAAGAAGCTGCTTTTTGTTGAAATCGGACTTGTCGTATCTCTTGCAATCACACTTTTTGCATTCGAGTGGACATCAACAGAAACTGGGACTGCTGTTCTTGAGGACAACACTGAAGTACTCGTAGAGGAAGAAATGATCTCAACCCAGATGGATACACCTCCACCTCCACCAGCAGCACCAAAGATTCCAGTTCTTTCGGACAACATCGACATCGTTGACGACGAGATCGAAATCGAGGACGATATGTTTATGAATCTGGAGGATGATGCAAGTCTCGGAGTAGAAATCATGGACTATGTTGAAGTAGAAGAGGAAGTCGTTGAAGAAGAGGCGATTCCGTTCCAGCTCGTAGAGGAGAAGCCATCATTCCAGGGCGGTGATGCAAACATGTTCTCTAAATGGGTGAACTCAAGACTCGTTTATCCTGAAATTGCAAAGGAAAACGGTGTTCAGGGCCGAGTTACTCTCCAGTTTACAGTCGAGAAGGACGGTTCTGTAACTAAGGTAAAGGTTCTCCGTGGTGTTGACCCATCACTTGACAAGGAGGCTGTTCGCGTAGTATCTATGTCTCCAAAGTGGAAACCAGGAAAGCAGAGAGACCGTGCAGTCCCTGTAACTTACACTTTCCCTGTTATCTTCCAGCTTAGATAATTATTTGAATAATAAATATTTAATAAGTCCGATCAATGCACTTGACCGGACTTATTTATTACATAATCCTGAAAATGGCAAAAATAACAGAAGCGCAGCACCAGGAAAAAGCAGTATTCGTCGGAGTCATCAAGCAGAACGATGATGAACGCCAGGTGATGGAATATCTTGACGAGCTTGAGTTTCTCGCAGAGACTGCGGGAGCCATTGGCGTCAAGAAATTCATACAGAAAGTAGACCGTCCGGATTCAAGGACATATATCAGAAGCGGCAAGCTTCAGGAGATAAGAGAATATATAGAAGAAAATGAAATCGAGGTGGTTATATTCGATGATGAACTGTCTCCGACTCAGCTCAGAAACATCGAAAGAGAATTGAATATCCGCATTCTCGACAGAACGAATCTCATCCTTGATATCTTCGCTCAGAGAGCAAAGACAGCTTATGCTAAAATGCAGGTGGAACTTGCTCAATATCAATATCTTCTCCCACGACTTACAAGGATGTGGACACACCTTGAAAGACAGAAGGGAGGTATCGGAATGAGGGGTCCGGGTGAGACACAGATCGAGACGGACCGCCGAATCATCCAGGACAAGATTTCAAAACTGAAGGAGCAGCTTAAAAAGGTAGACAAGCAGATGGCTTCACAGCGAGGAAATCGCGGTTCTCTGGTCCGTATTTCACTTGTCGGATATACAAACGTAGGTAAGAGTACCTTGATGAATTTATTGGCTAAAAGCGACGTTTTTGCGGAAAACAAGCTGTTTGCCACTCTTGATACCACAGTAAGAAAGGTAGTCATAGAAAATGTACCGTTCCTTCTCAGTGATACGGTGGGTTTCATCAGAAAGCTGCCACATCAGCTGGTCGAGGCATTCAAGAGTACATTGGACGAGGTTCGCGAGGCAGATATCCTCATGCATGTTGTTGATATTTCACATCCTAACTTTGAAGACCATATCAGGGTGGTAGAGGAAACATTGAAGGACATAAAGGCTATAGATAAGCCTATATTCGTAGTATTCAATAAGATAGATGCTTACAGATATGAGGAATATGACGAGTTTTCACTTGAGCCTAAAAAGCAGATAAATTACACTCTCGAGGAGTTCAAGAACAGCTGGATAGCCAAAGAAAACACTCCATGCATATTCATCTCCGCAAGAGAAAAAATCGGCATAGACAAGCTCAGGGGAGACCTCTACAAAATGGTAGCAGAAATCCACGCCGGCCGCTATCCGTTCGACAATTTCTTATGGTAATAGAATATAGGGGAAGTTTGGATAAGTTTCGTCGGAACAAGTTCCGACTCATCCCTCCCACTCCTGCGGAGCGGGTCCCTCCCGTTCACGAGGCCACGGGCGGCCACGCAATCCAAACTTCCCCTATATCCTAATATATTGATGAAATAATAAAAAAAGGTGGTCGTTCAAAAGAATGACCACCTTAATTATTTAAGATTCAAGATATTAGTCCTGAAGCTTTGCTGCGAGAAATTCGCGGTTGAGACGTGCTATGTGGGTTACTGTGATGTGCTTAGGGCACTCCATTTCACAAGCCTTGGTGTTGGTACAAGCACCGAATCCGAGCTCGTCCATCTTTGCAACCATAGCCTTTGCACGCTTTGCTCCCTCTACCTTACCCTGTGGAAGAAGTGCGAGTGAGCTTACGCGAGCCGCAACGAAAAGCATAGCAGAACCGTTCTTGCAAGTTGCTGCGCAAGCGCCGCAACCGATACAAGCTGCACCGTCCATGCTCTCCTCAGCCTGCTCGTAAGGAATAGGAATAGCGTTTCCGTCTGGAACACCACCTGTTCTTACTGACACGTATCCGCCTGCCTGGAGGATCTTGTCGTAGGCCTGACGGTCAACAACGAGGTCTTTGATTACAGGGAATCCCTTTGCTCTCCAAGGCTCGATAGTGATAGTATCGCCATCCTTGAACTTACGCATGTGAAGCTGGCATGTTGTCACCTCATCGTCTGGTCCGTGCGCACGGCCGTTGATGTAAAGCGAGCAAGCACCGCAGATACCTTCGCGGCAGTCGTGGTCGAATGAAACCGGACCGCTGCTCTTGCATCCCTTCTCGACAGCTACCGGATCTACACCCTCAGCAATAAGTTGCTCATTGAGGATATCGAGCATCTCGAGGAATGAACTGTCAGAGGAGATATTCTTAACCTTATAGGTCTCAAAATGTCCTTGAGCCTTGGCGTTTTTCTGACGCCATACTTTCAATGTCAAATCCATGTCTAATTAGTCTTTATAGTTTCTGGTAGCTATCTTAATGTTCTCATATACAAGCTGTTCCTTATGGAGTTCAGGCTCAACATCCTCACCCTTGTACTCCCAAGCTGCAACATACATGTAGTTCTCGTCGTCACGCTTGGTCTCACCCTCTTCAGTCTGCATCTCCTCACGGAAGTGACCTCCGCAAGACTCGTTTCTGTTGAGAGCATCGCGAGCCATGAGCTCACCGATTTCGAAGAAGTCAACAAGGCGGAGAGCCTTTTCGAGTTCCTGGTTGAACTCACCGTTCTCACCAGCCACGAATACATTCTTCCAGAAATCCTTCTTGAGAGCCTGGATAAGCTCGATAGCCTTCTTAAGACCTGCCTCGTTACGTGCCATACCTACATACTCCCACATGATGTGACCGAGTTCCTTGTGGTATGAATCTACAGACCTCTTACCCTTCACTGCGAAGAGCTTAGCGATCTTGTCGGTGACAGCCTTCTCAGCCTCAGCGAATTCAGGTGCGTTGACGTCAGTCTTAGGCTCCTTGAACTTGCCTGCGAGGTAGTCGCCGATAGTGTAAGGAAGGATGAAATAACCGTCAGCAAGACCCTGCATGAGCGCAGATGCGCCGAGACGGTTTCCACCGTGATCAGAGAAGTTGGCCTCACCGATAGCGTAAAGACCAGGAACTGTTGTCTGAAGGTTATAGTCTACCCAGATACCACCCATAGTGTAGTGGATTGCAGGATAGATCATCATAGGCTCCTTATATGGGTTTACGTCAGTAATCTTCTCATACATCTGGAAGAGGTTACCATATCTTGCTCTGATTACATCCTCACCGAGACGCTCGATAGCTGTCTTGAAATCAAGGAATACTGCAAGACCTGTGTTGTTCACACCATAACCAGCGTCGCAACGCTCCTTAGCCGCACGTGAAGCAACGTCACGTGGAACGAGGTTACCGAAAGCAGGGTAGCGGCGCTCGAGATAGTAGTCGCGATCCTCTTCAGCGATGTCTGAAGGCTTCTTTGTGCCTGCGCGGAGAGCCTTCACGTCATCCATGCTCTTTGGCACCCAGATACGTCCGTCGTTACGGAGAGACTCTGACATAAGAGTAAGCTTAGACTGCTGGTCTCCATGTACAGGGATACATGTAGGGTGGATCTGAGCGAAGCAAGGGTTTGCGAAGAAAGCACCCTTCTTGTAGCACTGCCAAGCTGCAGAACCGTTTGAGTTCATTGCGTTGGTAGAGAGGAAGTAAGTGTTTCCGTAACCACCTGTAGCGATAACCACAGCATGTGCTCCGAATCTCTCGATCTTTCCTGTTACAAGGTTTCTTGCGATGATACCCTTTGCCTCACCGTTGATGAGGACTACATCGAGCATCTCGTAGCGTGGGTAGCTCTTTACAGTGCCGGCTGCGATCTGACGGTTCAGGGCAGCGTATGCACCGAGAAGGAGCTGCTGTCCGGTTTGACCGCGGGCATAGAAGGTACGACTTACCTGCGCACCTCCGAAAGAGCGGTTGGCGAGAAGTCCGCCGTATTCCCTTGCAAAAGGAACACCCTGTGCAACGCACTGGTCAATGATGTTGTTGCTGACCTCGGCAAGACGATAAACGTTAGCTTCGCGTGCACGATAGTCTCCTCCCTTGATTGTATCGTAGAAGAGACGATAGACAGAGTCGTTGTCGTTCTGGTAGTTCTTAGCTGCATTGATACCACCCTGTGCTGCGATAGAGTGAGCACGACGAGGTGAGTCGCTGATGCAGAACACCTTCACATTGTAGCCAAGTTCTCCGAGTGAAGCAGCTGCAGATGCTCCACCGAGACCGGTTCCTACCACAATGACTTCCATTTTTCTTTTGTTGCCAGGGCTGACAACACGGATCTGAGATTTGTGCTTTGTCCATTTCTCTGACAAAGGTCCCTCAGGAATCTTAGAAATAAGTTTTTCGGCCATTTTTATAGAGTGTTAGTGAAATTTCGGCACAAGTTTAACGAAAATAGGGCGATTTACCAACTAAATCGCCCCATTACCTATTACTTATGATAGGTTTTTCTTTCTTCGTTTAAAACAACGAAGGATCATCCATATTGATATTGCCTCTTTCCAGTCCAAGATGACGGTATGCCAGTTCGGTAGCCTCCCTTCCGCGAGGGGTTCTCATGATGAATCCCTCCTTGATGAGGAACGGCTCGTAAACCTCCTCGAGAGTGCCCTGGTCTTCACCAACTGCAGTGGCTATGGTATTAGCTCCCACTGGACCTCCCTTGAACTTGGTGATGATGGTCTTGAGGATCTTGTTGTCTATCGCGTCAAGTCCTCGCTTGTCTATATTAAGTGCGTCAAGAGCATACCTTGCTATGGCCAGGTCTATGCTTCCGCTTCCCATCACCTGCGCGAAGTCGCGGACGCGGCGCAGGAGCGAGTTCGCGATACGCGGAGTTCCACGGCTGCGGAGCGCTATTTCGTATGCCGCATCCTGCTCTATGGATACCTTTAATATATTAGCGCTTCTTTTTACTATGTTCACGAGGGTAGGAGTATCATAATATTCCATCGCGCATGTTATGCCGAAACGTGCGCGGAGCGGGGAGGTGAGCAGACCGCTGCGAGTGGTCGCTCCGACAAGCGTGAACGGATTGAGCGATATGCGCACGGAACGTGCTCCGGGACCTTTGTCTATCATTATATCTATGACAAAGTCTTCCATCGCCGAATAAAGATATTCCTCAACTACGGGGGAGAGTCTGTGGATTTCATCGATGAAAAGGACGTCTCCTTCCTCCAGGGATGTCAGAAGGCCGGCCAGATCGCCCGGCTTGTCCAGGATAGGGCCGGAAGTCACCTTCATGTTAACTCCGAGTTCATTGGCGATGATATGTGCCAAGGTGGTCTTTCCAAGACCCGGAGGACCGTGGAACAGACAATGGTCAAGAGCCTCACCCCTCATTTTCGCCGCAGCGACGAAAATCTTGAGGTTGGCTACTATCTTGTCCTGGCCTGTGAAATCTTGGAGTTCCTGCGGACGGATAATTCCATCGAAATCCTTATCTTTGCCTTCGTTGACATTGTGCGGATCGAAGTCTGTGGTCATAGTCAAATCAAATTATATACAAATATAGATATATTTATTTAAAAGAATGATTTTGATTATTTCCCTGTTGATATGTTGATAACCGCAATTCAATATTGACTGTCAAATAGTTAGGATGTTATTCTCTGTTGAAAAACCTGCTGTGAAGTTCTTGGAAAAAAGTTGATGAAAAATTTTGAAAGAAATTTCAACCGCCGTTATATACGGAAAAAAATCTTTCGCCAATTAAGTTTTCAGTCTTTATCAACAGGGTTATGAACAGGTTTTCAACCGAAAACAAGGCAAAATGTTAATAAGTTCAAAATCCATAAACACCATAGCAGAAAGGCTTGAAAGTTCACCATCAGGATCCGAGATATTCTGCTCCGGACTCTTTCTTTCGGCCAGATGGTTTGCCGTATCTCAGCTTGACTGTGACGGGATTCAGGTCATAGTCCTTCCCGACAGGGAGACTGCGGAATATTGTTCCGTGGACTTGTATAATCTTATGGAAGGGGATTGTGTGTTCTTCCTTCCGGATTCCGGCCGCAGACTCGAAAAGAGTAACTACAAGGCTTCTCTCGGAGTCCAGAGGACGTCTGCCATAGGAAAGATAATAGATTACAAGGAAGGCAAGCTCATCATCGTCACATATCCTTCAGCCTTTGCTGAAGGTGTGCCGACAGCCACGAAGATCCGTGAGTCTCTTCTCAGGTTTTTGGTAGGGGACGAGATTAGTCATGATGACATTGTCGAGTCTCTTTTCAGCAACGGATTCGAGAGAGTGGATTTTGTTTCTGAGCCTGGACAGTTCGCTGTCAGGGGAGCCATAGTGGATATATTTTCATATTCATACAACGATCCTTTCAGGATTTCGTTCTTCGGAGATGAAATAGAGACCATAAACATATTCGACTGCAATACTCAGCTTTCGAAAGAGAAAGTCGTCTCTGCTGAAATATATCCGGACCTGGCCGGAGGGGACGAGGAAAGCGAAACATTGGTGCAGATTGCTGATATTCTCCCGTCTTCATCACTCATATGGCTTGATTCATCGGATATGTATAAGGATCAGGCCTTCTATCCGCTTCTTAGCCGTTTTACGAGGATATATATGGAAGTGCCTCTTTCCCGTCAGGGAGAGGATGCGGTACGCTTCAACATAGCTCCTCAGCCTGTCTTCAACAAGAATTTCGAACTTCTGACGGAAGACATCCGCAAGCGTCTGGAGGAAGGTTACCGTGTAAGGATCTATGGTGAAAAGCAGTCACAGCTGGACAGATTGAAATCCATTCTGTCCCAGAATTCAGGCATTATGCCGGAATTCATTCCTCACTGCAACATCCATAACGGATTCATTGACCATGACGACAAGGTCTGCTGTTACAGTGACCATGAAATATTCGACAGATTTCACCGTGTCAGCCTACGCCGAACTGTAGAGAAGAGCGAGCAGCTGACCATCAACGACCTTACGTCATTCTCGATCGGGGATTACATAGTGCATATAGATTACGGAGTGGGAATATTCGGCGGACTTGTGCGCATGAAGGACGACAAGGAGAGGATGCACGAAGTGGTCAAGCTGATTTACAAGGACAATGATGTGGTTTTTGTTTCAGTCCATGCTCTTCATAAGATTTCAAGGTATAAGTCAAAGGATTCCGAACCTCCGAAGATACATAAGATAGGATCCAAGGTATGGCAGAGCCTGAAGGCCAGCACAAAGTCAAAGGTAAAGGATATAGCCAAGGATCTCATTCAGCTTTACGCAAAGCGAAAGAGTTCCAAGGGATTTGCATTCTCTGCCGATACATATATGCAGCAGGAGCTGGAATCATCATTCATGTATGAAGATACCCCTGATCAGGAAAAGGCTGTGCAGGCTGTCAAGCGTGACATGGAGGATGACTGCCCTATGGACAGGCTTGTCTGCGGCGATGTGGGCTTCGGCAAGACTGAAGTTGCCGTGCGTGCTGCATTCAAGGCTGTTGCAGACAGCAAGCAGGTTGCAGTCCTTGTACCTACTACAATCCTTGCCCTGCAGCATTTCAAGACATTCACAAGCCGCCTCAAGGATTTTCCTTGCAACATAGATTATGTAAGCCGCCTGAGGACAGCGAAGGAGATAACGGATATAAGGAACAGGCTCAAGGCCGGTACTCTCGACATAGTCATAGGTACTCATAAACTCATAGGAAAGGGATTTGAATTCAAGGACCTCGGACTTCTCATCATCGATGAGGAACAGAAGTTCGGAGTGGGGGCGAAGGAGAAGCTCCGCCAGCTCAAGGCATCCGTGGATACGCTGACCCTTACGGCCACGCCTATCCCGAGAACGCTCCAGTTCTCGCTTCTCGGAGCCCGTGACCTTTCCATAATCAACACTCCGCCGCCTAACAGAATTCCGGTCCAGACGGAAATAATGCTTTTCGACCATGACGAGATAAAGCAGATAATCAATTATGAGCTGGGAAGAGGAGGGCAGCTGTTCTTCGTTCATAACAGGGTGGAGGAACTGCAGTCGGTACATGACATCCTTCACAGGCTTGTACCAGATATGAAGATATGCGTAGCGCATGGTCAGATGGAGGCAAAAGTACTTGAAAACAAGATACTGGAATTCATGGCAGGAGACTATGACATGCTTCTCTGCACGACAATCATAGAGAACGGTCTGGACATTCCCAATGCCAATACCATCATCATCAACCAGGCGCAGAACATCGGCCTGAGCGACCTGCATCAGCTTCGCGGCCGCGTAGGACGCTCCAACCGCCGCGCCTTCTGCTACCTCATAGTGCCTCCGCTGGTATCCATCACAGAAGACGCCCGCCGTCGTCTCAAGGCCATAGAGTCCTTCTCGGACCTGGGCAGCGGCTTCAACATCGCCATGCAGGATCTCGACATCCGCGGAGCAGGAAACCTGCTCGGTGCGGAACAGAGCGGTTTCATCACAGACATGGGATTCGAGACATATCAGAAGATCCTTGCCGAGGCCATGGAAGAGCTTGGTGTAGAGACAGGAATCACTACAAAGAGCACAGCAGAATCGTTCATTTCCGATTGTACGATCGAAACAGATCAGCTGGCGCTCATTCCTGACAGTTACATAGACCTTACTGCAGAAAAGATCAGGATATACAAGGAACTTGATTCTCTCACTTCAGAGAAGGAACTTGTGAACATGAGGAACAGGCTTACAGACCGTTTCGGCAAGATGCCTATGGAGCTGGAAAGGCTTTTTGACATAGTGAGAATAAGACAGTTGGGCAAGAAGCTTGGTTTTGAGAAGATCATCATAAAGAACGGAGTCATGATTGCGTTCTTCATTTCCAATCCTCTTTCTCAGTATTACAGGTCTGCACGTTTTTCAAAAGTGCTGGAGAAGATAAATCAGCATCCTAAGCTTTTTGAGGTGAAACAGCCGGACGGCCGCCTCAGGATTGTGGTCAGAAACGTCGACAGTATAGCCAAGGCGCATGAAATATTGAAGATGTTGTAATATTTTTTATTTTTGCACTGATAAACTGGATAAAGGTGACAACTCTTTTGATAGACATAGGCAACACAGCCTTGAAAGCTTCCTGGGCCGACGGCATGACCCTCGGCAAGACATTCAGATATCAGGGTGAAAGAATAGTGGACTTCATTCTTTCACTCACTGCCAAGTCAAGACCGGAGCTTATTGTCCTGAGCAGCGTCCGCACATTTTCCGACCAGCATATGGAAAGGCTCCGCAAGGAGTGTGACGATATGATAATCCTTGACAGCGCGATGCTGGAGGAAAAATATGACATTCCTTCGTATCTGACTCCGGACAGGGCTGCTTCCGTCATAGCCGCACGTTATCTTTTCAAAGGACGCAGTTGCACTGTTTTCGATTTCGGAACAGTGTTCGCCATCGATTTCATTGATAAGGATGGAAAGTATGAAGGCGGATGCATTTCACCTGGATGTCATACCAGATTCAGATCGCTTTACAGATATTCTAAATCACTTCCTCTGCTTGATGCTCCCGAAGAGGTTCCCGAGATTGGTACGGATATTGCTTCATCCATAAATACAGGTGTCATTTCAGGAATGATGTTCGAAATTGACGGGTATGTTTCCAACAGACCCGAAAATATATGCGTTTTTACTGGTGGAGATGCGATTTATTTTGCAAAAAGACGGAAAAACTCCATCTTTGTAGTTTGTAACCTCGTGCTTATGGGGTTGGCTTTAATAGCTTTAGAACATGGTCAATAAGATAGAAAGAATACTTTTGATTGCAGTATTTTTCGTCATGGGTGCCGTTGCGTCAGCGCAGGACGGTACTTATGGCGCATATTCTCCATACTCTATCTACGGCATAGGAGACATATCGAAGCAGGGTACTGCCTTCAATAAAAGTATGGGTGGAGTCGGAGTAGCAACAAGAAACAGAAGATTCATCAATTATCTCAATCCGGCCGCTGTCACCGCCAGAGACTCGCTCTCTTTCATGGCTGATTTCGGTCTGGCGCAGAGCAACAATGTATTCAGGCAGGGAGACCTCAAGTCTGCTCACAATACATTCAACATCTACAACTTCGTGATGAGTTTTCCTATTTACAAGTCGTCTGCATTCATGGTCGGAATCACTCCGTTCAGCGACATGGGATATGACTTCTCTTCTGTGGAGACCGATCCGAATATCATAGGAAATACAGGAAACATCTCATACGATTCGTTCGGAACAGGAAGTGTATATCAGATTTTTGCAGGTGCCGGTGTTACATTCTGGAAGAGACTTTCGCTCGGAGCCGAGTTCATATATTATTTCGGTAATCTTGACAAGGTCACCAATATGGATTATTCCAATACTTCATACAGATCAGTCAACAGCGGAAGCGACCTCATGGTAAGGGGAGTGACCGGAAAGTTCGGACTTCAGTATGAACAGAAGATCGCAGGTGATGTTTCTGTTACTGTTGGAGCTACATACAGGCTCGGATCCGGAATGAAGGGAGAGGTCACCAACTACAGATATGCAAATCAGTCAGGTGTGACCGATACCTTGAAATACAGTGCTGTAGGTCTGAAAGGCGCCGGTGTAAGATTTGCAGATGAGCTTGGAGTCGGCATTTCCGTGAAGGGTGGAGAAAAATGGATGGCGGAAGTCGATTATCTCAGGTCAGACTGGAGAAAGTCGGGATTTGAAGCGACTCCTGGATTGGGAGTGTCAGGTGATTCCAAATTCTCATCGACAGTCTCGCAGTCATTCAGAGCAGGTTTTGAGATAGTTCCCAACAGGAATGACATCAGATATTATTTGAGAAGATGTACTTATAGGGCAGGTCTCTATTATGACCAGGCATATTACAAGCTGGATGGAGCAAATGTCAATACCATGGGTGTGACATTCGGTATAACTCTTCCGGTATTCAGACTTTACAACGGACTTACTCTCGGAGTGGACTTGGGACAGAAGGCTCATTCGAGAAACAATATGATAAGGGAACGATATGCCATGTTTGTGATAGGATTCAATATTCATGACATATGGTTCAGAAAAGTTCAGTATAACTAGCAGATAATTAAAATACACATAATTACATCATGAAAAAAATCGTACTGTTAATCTCCGTAGCTGCTATGGCCCTTCTCGGCAGCAGCAAGGTTTCTGCTCAGGGTAAATACGGTCCTGACAGCACAGAATGCATCAAGTACCTGTCATACTACACAGAGTACTACAAGCAGAAGAATTACGATGCCGCTCTTCCTAACTGGAGACAGGCATACAAGTATTGCCCTCCTACAGCAAGATACTCAATGCTGTCTGACGGAACTACTTTGGTCCGCAACCTCATCCAGAAGAATCAGAACAATCCTGTATATAAGGCACAGCTCGTGGATTCTCTTATGACTCTTTACAACCAGAGAGTTGAATACTGGCCTAAATATGCTACCAGCTCTCTCAACAACATGGCTCTTGATATGTATAACTACATGAAGGACGAGCCTGCAAAGCTTCTTGAGGGACTTACAAATGTAATCGATCAGATCGGTGCAAAGACAAGACCTAACATTTTCCTTTTCCAGATCAGTACAGCCGTTGATCTTTACAAGCTCGGAATGCTCGATCCTGAGACTGTGATCGGAATCTATGATACAGGTGTCAAGTATCTCGGCGAAATCGTACCAAAGAATGACGTTGAGGCAAGAAGCATTGAGAAGACAATCACTGACTTTGAGAGTGTGTTCATTTCAAGCCAGGTGGCAAGTTGCGACAATCTCATCGCTCTCTTCACTCCAAGGTACGAGGCAGATCCTCAGAACCTTGACCTGTCAAAGAATATTGTGAAGATGATGGGAAATGCTGAGGATTGCATGGACAATGATCTCTTCCTCAATGCTATTCAGACAGTATATAACCTTGAGCCATCATACTCTTCAGCATTCTATCTCTACAGACTTTATTCAAACAGAGGTGATTATGACAATGCAGTGAAGTATATGGAAGAGGCTATTGCATCTCCAGAATCTGATTCAGCAACAGATGCTGACTATCTCTATCAGCTTGCAGCATTCTCTTTCAAGAATGGAAAGAGCGCCAAGGCATATGAGTCAGCACAGAAGGCTGTGGAGCTTGATGCTAGCATTGCAGGTAAGGCTTACATGCTCATGGGTACTATCTGGGGTTCTACCGTCTGCGGTGGAAACGAGATCGAGAGAAGAGCTCCGTACTGGGTTGCAGTTGACTTCATGCAGAAGGCAAAGAATGCAGATCCTGCACTTGCAGAGGATGCAAACAACTACATCAGACAGTATTCGGCTTACTATCCACAGACTGCTGAGGCATTCATGTATGATGTAACTGACGGTCAGTCATACACTGTATCTTGCGGTGGAATGAGGGCTGTTACAACAGTAAGAACACAGAAATAGTTCTTGAAAAAGACATTTCATATAAGCAGAATGATAGCAACCGCTCTGGCGGTTGCTTTCATCGTTTATTCCTGCAAAAGCAATCTGGGTGAGGCAGAGGTTCTGAAGATAGACGAGACCCCTGTCCAGTCTGTCAGAAACATGTTCGTTGTCCAGTCTGAGAACGGACAGATACAGATGAGGGCGTCTGCAGACCTGATGGAGAAATACGAGAGGGACACTCTTAGCTATGAACTCTTCCCGGAAGGATTTTCGGTGTATGGATATACAGACGAAGGACTTCTTGAAACAGAGATAGTTGCAGACAATGCAAGACATACCAAATATGAAGACGGCAGGGAGACCTGGGAAGCCTTCGGAAACGTGGTTGTGAAGAATCTCATCAAGGAGGAGGTCATGGAGACGGACACTCTCTACTGGGATCAGAAGAACGAGAAGATATATACTCATTGTTATGTGAAGATGTATTCTCCTGACGGTTTCATGCAGGGCTATGGAATGGAATCCGACCAGCGAGCGAGGAACTCTATCATCTTCAATCCGTTCAACAGTTACGGCATAGTGGTCCAGGACAGTACTGCTGTAAAGATAGATTCCGTCAATTTTATTGGGCCTTTGTTAAAAAATTAGTATCTTCGCACCCTTAATGCTCAATTGGGAATAAATTTTAAAATATCAATACAATGGCAATTCTAGAAACCATCCGAGTTAAGTTCGGAATTCTGATCACAGTGCTCATCGGTATAGCGCTTTTGTCGTTTATCATCGATCCGAGCACTCTTCAGTCGGTATCTTCATCAATGTCATCTAAGTATGACGTAGGAGAGATCGACGGCAAGTCAATTTCATACAATGATTTCCAGGCTAAGGTTGAGGAAATCACCACCATCAGTGAGATGAACGGCAACCCTGTACAGGGTGACGAGGCTCTCGTAATGGTAAGACAGCAGGCTTGGCAGGAGTTTGTAAACGAGTATCTCTTCATCCCTGCGGCAAAGAAGGCAGGTTTCAACGTAGGTGAGGAGGAGATGTATCAGATGTTTTCAGGCAAGATGATCTCAAACGTACTCATGCAGATGTTCCAGGGTAATCTTGACAACGAGATGCTCATGCAGATCGAGGCTGATGTTCAGGCAGACGAGACAGGCCGCATGAGAATCTTCTGGGAAAATCTTCTTGAGGCTGTCAAGACGGACCAGTTCTACACCAAGTATCAGTCACTCTTCGCAAAGAGCTCTTTCAACAACAACCTCGCGGTTGCTGAGCAGGTGAAGGACAACAACACAACTTTCGACGTGGAGTTTGTAGCAGTACCTTTCGGTTTCACACAGGACAGCACAATCGTGGTTTCAGACAAGGAGATCAGAAAGTACTACGACGAGCACAAGGATATGTACAAGCAGATCGCAAGCAGGGACATCGAGTATGTCGTTATCGACATCATTCCTTCAGCTGATGATGTTGCTGCTACAAACAACGCAATCGCTGCAGTATATCCTGAGTTCCAGACTACAGAGAACATGAAGAGCTTCCTTCTCTCCAAGTCAGACCGTCAGTTTGACAACAAGTGGTACAAGGAGGGCGAGCTTACTTCAGTTTCAAAGGAAGTGAATGACTATGTATTCGGCCAGAATACAGCTGAGGCTTCAGGCATCTTCCAGAACGGCAACTCATTCTATGCTGTGAGGGTACTCGAAACAGCTATGGTTCCTGAGCAGGTGCAGGTTAAATATGTACAGGCAGGCCTTGAGAATACTGAAGCTGCTCTCGCAGAGGCAGAGGCACAGTGGGTTCCGCAGATGGAAGGATTCGAGTCACTTATGACTGTAAAGGCTGGTGAGCAGGTTACTATCAACGGTATCCTTTTCCAGGTTCTTGACACTAAGGATCCTGTTCAGAAGAAGAAGGTAGCCATCCTCGAGAAGACAGCTCAGCCAAGCGACGCTACAAGAAGCGCATGCTATGCTAAGGCCAACTCAGTTGCAACAAAGGCTGGCGGCAAGCTTGAGGGCTTCAGAAAGGCAGTTGAGGAGGATGGTCTCTATGCACATCCATTCAATAAGATGCCTGAGAGCGCAAGCAGACTCGGTTCTGTAAACCATACTAAGGAGGTTACAAGATGGGCATTCGATGCTAAGGTAGGTGAGGTTTCAAACATCATCTCTATCGATAATCAGTATTATGTAATCGCTGCCCTCAAGGGTGTTCACAAGGAAGGTTACACTCCGGTTGAGGAGGTTGCAGCAAGGATCAAGCCTGTTCTCTATCAGGAGAAGGCAGCAGCAAAGAAGACAGCTGAGGTAGCAGCACAGATCGAAGGTCTCACTGACCTCGCTGCAATCGCTGAGGCTCTCGGTACAACAGTAAGCTCAAAGGATGATGTAACTTTCGCATCATTCACAGCTGCCGGTCTTGACAATAAGTTCATCGGCGCGGCTTCAGTTGCTGAGGAAGGCGTTGTAAACGGTCCTCTCCAGGGAAATACTGCAGTATATGTATACACAGTATCCAACCGCACAGAGGGTGCATTCTTCACAGAGGATGACGCTAAGAACCGCGAGCAGCAGATGAGCTACAGAAACCTTCAGATGCTCCTTCCAGTGATGATGGACGCAGCTGACGTAAAGGACAACACAGCAAGATTCTATTAATAGATCTACATACACAAAGAAGGCGACTAATATTAGTCGCCTTCTTTCGTATTTATATACCTCCACTTCAGGTGCCGAGAGTGGCACAGTCAAACTCTCCACAGATTCGCGGGATTTTGTGGATAAGTTTATTTTATCTGTCACTTTCTTTGTCCTTCAACTGGTTCTTTTCTATGTCATATCGACCGAGATTATTCTATGTCATATCGACCGAGCGGAGCGAGTGGAGATATCCATATTCTATGATGTATCCGAAAAAATCTGTAAGTTTGTAGGGTAATTGATTTTATTATGAGGCGTTTTGTTCTGGGTCTTGCGGCATTTTGCTCCGCTTTGTTTCTTTCTGGATGCATTATCGAGAAGGATTCCGGTGCTGATCTTAAGGTAGGGGATCATCTTCCTGATTTTTCTGTAAAGATGAGCGACGGAAGTGTTTTGGCTGATGAGGATCTCATCGGCGGCGTATCGTGCGTGGTGCTTTTTCATACATCATGCCCGGACTGTCAGAACACTCTGCCATCCATTCAGAGACTTTATGCCGAATATGCCCCTGAAACGGTCAGATTTGCCCTTATAAGCCGCGAAGAGGGAACAGATGAGATAGAGTCTTATTGGACTGAAAAGTCCTATGATATGCCTTATTCGGCACAATTGACCCGCAAGGTATACAACAAGTTCGCCTCGTCACGTATACCGAGAGTATATATATCAGATAAGGATGGAATCATCAGGTATATGTATACCGACGATCCCATCCCTACTTATGATGAACTCAGATCCTGTATAGAGTCGCTTATACGTTAAAGAGGAAGTGCATGATGTCGCCGTCCTGAACGACATACTCCTTGCCTTCCACTCCGAGCTTGCCGGCTGCGCGGCACGCTGCCTCTGACTTCAGCTCCACGAAATCCTCATACTTGATGACTTCCGCACGGATGAATCCCTTCTCGAAGTCTGTGTGGATGACTCCTGCCGCCTTAGGAGCCTTGTCTCCCTTGTTGATTGTCCATGCGCGGCACTCGTCTGCTCCTGCTGTGAAGTATGTACGGAGGTTCAGTAGAGAGTATGCGCTCTGGATAAGTCTTACTACTCCTGACTCCTCGAGTCCCATCTCCTCAAGGAACATCTGGCGCTCCTCATAGCTCTCGAGCTCGGCAATGTCGGACTCGATCTTTGCAGCGATCACAAGGATTTCAGCATTCTCGTCCTTCACAGCCTCGCGCACCTGCTCCACATACTGGTTTCCTGTCTTTGCAGAGGCTTCGTCTACGTTGCAGACATACATCACAGGCTTGTTTGTAAGGAGGAAGAGTTCCTTTGCCATCTGCTCTTCTTCAGCGTTTTCAGGTGCGACAGTGCGGCATGACTTGCCCTGCTGGAGTGCGTCTCTGTATCTGCAGAGGAGGTCAAAGAGTTTCTTTGCATTCTTGTCTCCTCCTGTCTGGGCCTGCTTCTGCACCTTTGCAATGCGGTTTTCCACTGTCTCTAGGTCTTTGAGCTGGAGCTCTAGGTCTATGACTTCCTTGTCGCGTACAGGGTCTACTGTTCCGTCTACGTGTACGATGTTAGGGTCGTCGAAGCAGCGGAGGACGTGCAGGATCGCGTCAGTCTCTCTGATGTTTGCAAGGAACTGGTTTCCGAGTCCTTCACCCTTGCTGGCTCCCTTGACGAGTCCGGCGATGTCCACGATCTCTACTGTTGCAGGGACCACTCTCTTAGGGTTGCAGAGGCTCTCGAGCACTTCGAGTCTCTTGTCCGGAACGATGGTGGAGCCGATGTTGGGCTCTATGGTGCAGAAAGGGAAGTTAGCGCTCTGTGCCTTTCCTGAGCTTACGCAGTTGAACAATGTTGATTTTCCTACATTAGGAAGTCCTACTATACCGCATTTAAGTGCCATTCTGAATATGCTTTTAAATTAACAAGGCGCAAATTTACGCTAACTTTTTCTTTTTCTTTTAATTATTTCTTTTTTTTACATCAACTTTTTCTCTTTTTGATCCCCTGTTCAGAATTTTCATTTCACATTTGTATATGGTTATAAAATGTGATTATGGGGTGGAAAAACAACCCCTTTCGTATCCTACGGATACTCTTTCCCCCTGCGGTCAGGGGGTAGCACGGTTTTTCCACCCCATAATCACATATATAAAAGATAAAAAATGAAGAAGATTCTGTGTTTTCTGTTTCTGTGGGGATTAGTGTCGGTCAGGTGTCTTGGCGGCTCCGGTGGGGATTCTCTTGTGGTGATGTTCTGGAATGTCGAGAATTTCTTTGACTATGTTGACGACGGAACGGGGGAGTCGGACAAGGAGTTTTCGTCGTTTGGCAGCAGGCGGTGGAGCAAGCGGAAGTTCTATGCCAAGTGTGATGCCATAGCCAAGAGCATATTCTGGATAGGGGAGGAATGCGGACGCATGCCGGATGCCATCGGATTTGCGGAGGTGGAAAATAAGGGAGTATTATATAAACTATTGAATTCTACTTTATTACGTAAGTATGACTATAAGATAGTGCACTTTGACTCCGGTGATAGGAGGGGAATCGATGTGGCTTTGCTTTATCGTGAACCGGTCTTTGAAAAGGTCTCTGTTTCACTGAAGGTTCCAGAGGAAAATGGAAGGAAAATCACCACAAGAGACATCTTGCAGGTCTGTCTTAAAAGCGGAATGGGACAGAATATAAATATGATAGTCAACCATCATCCCTCCAAGTTCGGCGGAGCCGAGGCATCGGCCGCCCGGAGGGAAGCGGCCATGCTGGCCCTGCGACAGATGTGCGACTCGCTCGTTGATGCTGGTGAGTCACATATGATTGCCATGGGTGATTTCAATGACAACCCGGACGGCAAGCAGTTCAGCATGCTGGATGATGTCCTTATAAACATGTCCGACAGTCTATATGCCCAAGGTCTCGGCACCATAAGATATGAAGGAAAATGGGATTTCATTGACATGTTTCTCGTTAGTCCATCCCTTGCATGCTGCAGTCGGATGGACGTACTTCAGATTCCATTCCTTATGACATACGAAAAGAAATATCCGGGCTTCAAACCCCTCAGAACATACTCCGGCCCCCGCTACATTGGTGGCGTCAGCGACCATTGCCCCATAATCCTGAAAATATCATGTTTCAATATTACCAGATAATTCTTATATTTGAGAGATTTCTCGACTGCGCTCGTAATCGACGAAGTCACTCCATACGGAACCAGAATAACAGCCATAAATAAAAACTAATAACATAATAATATGAAAACCAGAATTGCCTCAAAATTCCAGACCCTCTTCCAGTGCGAGGGTGAATTCTTTGCCTCAGCAGGCCGCATCAACCTCATCGGCGAGCACACCGACTACAACGGCGGTTTCGTGTTCCCTGGCGCCATCGACAAGGGAATGATCGCCGAAATCAAGCTCAACGGCACACAGACCGTGCGCGCTTTCGCTCTCGATCTTGATGAATATTGCGAATTCGGTCTCAAGGAGGAGGATGCTCCTGCACAGAGCTGGGCACGCTATATCTTCGGCGTATGCCGTGAGATCCAGAAGAGAGGCGGAGTAGTCGGAGGCTTCGATACAGTATTCGCAGGCGACGTTCCTCTCGGAGCCGGCATGTCGTCGTCAGCAGCTCTCGAGAGCACATTCGCATTCGCTCTCAATGAGCTCTTCAACCTCGGCATCGACAAGTTCGAGCTTGCACGTATCGGCCAGAGCACAGAGCACAACTACTGCGGCGTGAAGTGCGGCATCATGGACCAGTTCGCTTCAGTGTTCGGCAAGGCCGGCAACCTCATGCGCCTGGACTGCCGCTCTATGGAGTTCGCATACTTCCCGTTCGATCCTGAACAGCACGGCTACAAGCTTGTCCTTCTGAACTCTTGCGTGAAGCATGAGCTCGTAGGTTCGCCATATAACGACCGCCGCGCATCTTGCGAGCGCGTTGCCAAGGTCCTCGGCCAGGAGTTCCTCCGCGGCGCTACAATGGACCAGCTCGAGGCTATCAAGGACCAGATTTCAGAGGAAGACTACCTCCGCGCACGTTATGTGATCGGTGAGGAGAGGCGAGTTCTCGATGTGTGTGATGCACTCCAGAAGGGTGATTACGAGACAGTAGGTGCTCGTATGTACGAGACTCACTGGGGAATGTCTAAGGACTATGAGGTATCTTGCGAAGAGCTTGACTTCCTTGCTACAGTAGCCAAGGAGTGCGGCGTGACAGGTTCACGCATCATGGGCGGCGGCTTCGGAGGCTGCACCATCAACCTCGTGAAGGAAGAACTCTACGATGCATTCATCGCCAAGGCAAAGTCAGCATTCGCAGAGAAATACGGCCACGAGCCGGTAGTGATCCCTGTAGTGATCAGCGACGGAGCCCGCAGACTCTAAAAACGAAAAG
>X418_Giraffe__coassemble_29_pt1 | contig 35807 bp, 27 predicted proteins | sample X418_Giraffe__metabat2_high_PE_001 | metagenome-assembled genome bin X418_Giraffe
ACTGCTATCTAAAGTTTAGGAAACTTCCATTCTATCCGTTGAACTACAGGGCCATATCGAGAAACTGATTACTCAGCCTTCTTCTCGATGATCTGACGACCTCTATAGTAGCCGCATTCAGGGCATACTCTGTGGTACATGATTGTCGCACCGCAGTTAGAGCAAGTTGCGAGTGTAGGAACTACAGCAACGTCGTGCGTTCTTCTCTTGTCACGTCTCTGCTTAGAGACTTTGTGTTTTGGATGTGCCATTTCTAAATATTTTTTAATTATTAATAATCAGTAGGTTAAAGATTCCTCGACTTCGCTCGGAATGACAATGTTACTTGAACATGTCCTTCAGAGCGGAGAAAGGATTCATTTCTCCTTCCTCGTTGAATACATCGTGTCCTTCAGGAGCGCTGTAGTACTTCATCGCCAGCGGATTGCATCCGCCGGGCGCATGTGTACGCTGCATCGGAAGCGACAGACACACATAATCATATATTATCTGGCTCATGTCCAGCTCCGCATCCGTGTCAGGGACGAATATCACCTCCCTTTCACCGGTCTGCGGCTCTTCCGATGGCTCCTCGCTGCCGTACTTGACGCTGAGCTTGATCTCAACATCTATCGGCATATCGAGTTCGTCGAGGCACCTGTCACACTCCACCGTAACCTCTCCCCTCACATCGCAGTCTACTCCGATGTAGCGGCCCGACTTCTCGACTCTCACATCTGCATCCAGATGTGCATCAAGGATTTCCGTGTTCTCAAAACTTTCGAAGAACTCTTTACCTGCCTGCCAGGAAAACATGTTTTCTCCAGCAGTCAATCCATTTAAAGGTATTATAAATCTCTCGTTCATTCCGACCCGTAAACAGATTTGAGCCCGCAAAGGTAGCAAAAACTTTTCTTATTAGCAATCGAAATCAGAAGATTTTCTCTTCCGCTCAAGTTCGTTAAGAATTATCTTCCTGAGTCTCATAGACTTAGGGGTAACCTCCACGAGTTCATCCTCCTGAATGTATTCAAGGGCCTCCTCAAGCGAGAAGACGATCGGCGGAGGGAGCATGACCTTGTCATCGCTGCCTGACGCACGCATGTTGGTAAGCTTCTTTGTCTTGCATATGTTGATGTTCAGGTCACGCTCGCGAGTGTGCTCTCCGACAACCTGTCCCTCGTATATCTCCACACCCGGCTCGATGAAGAAGCGGCCGCGGTCCTGAAGCTTGTCCATTGAATATGCCACAGAAAGACCAGTCTCCAGTGACACGAGCGAGCCGTTGGTACGGCGCTCGATATCTCCCTTATATGGTTCATAGCCCTTGAGACGGTGTGCTACAACAGCCTCTCCCTGTGTTGCTGTGAGGAGGTTGCTTCTTAGTCCCATGAGTCCGCGTGAAGGGATGTCAAACTCAAGGTGAGTCCTGTCTCCCCTGCCTTCCATCTGGATGAGGGCACCCTTTCTGCGGGTAACCATCTCAATCGCTCTTCCTACGAATTCCTCTGGAACATCGATGGTCAGCATCTCTATAGGCTCGCAGCGCTGGCCTCCGATCACCTTGTCCAGCACCTTCGGCTGGCCGACCTGAAGCTCGAAGCCCTCGCGGCGCATGGTCTCGATGAGCACTGAAAGATGGAGGACTCCGCGGCCGTAGACGATGAATGAATCCGCATTCGGACCCGGCTTCACCCTGAGGGCAAGATTCTTCTCCAACTCCTTCTCAAGACGCTCCTTCAAGTGCCTTGAAGTCACGAACTTGCCTTCCTTGCCGAAGAACGGAGAATTGTTGATGCAGAAAAGCATGCTCATTGTAGGCTCGTCAACCTCGATCGGCGGGAGCGCCTCCGGATTCTCGAAGTCTGCGATCGTATCTCCGATCTCGAAGCCTTCAAGACCGACGACCGCGCAGATGTCTCCGCACTGAACCTCGTCAACCTTCGCCTTTCCGAGACCGTCGAAGATCATGATCTCCTTAATCTTCTGCTTCTGCATTATGTCATACCTCTTGCAGAGGGTTATGTTCATTCCCGCCTTCAGGCTGCCTCTTGTCACACGGCCGACCGCAATACGGCCCACATATGGAGAATATTCCAATGAGGAAATGAGCATCTGCGGCGTTCCTTCCTGTATCTGCGGAGCCGGAACCACCTCCAGTATCGTATCGAGAAGTGCAGTGATATCCTCGGTCGGCTGCTTCCAGTCGTATGACATCCAACCCTGCTTGGCACTTCCATAGACTGTTCGGAAATCTAGCTGATCCTCGGTCGCTCCGAGAGAGAACATCAGGTCGAAGACCTCCTCCTGCACCTCGTCAGGGCGGCAGTTGAGTTTGTCGACCTTGTTGATAACAAGAACCGGCTTCTTGCCCATCTCAATCGCCTTCTGAAGCACGAATCGTGTCTGAGGCATGCAGCCTTCGAATGCATCCACGAGGAGGATCACACCGTCTGCCATGTTGAGCACACGCTCGACCTCGCCGCCGAAGTCGCTATGGCCCGGAGTGTCGATCACATTGATCTTGACACCTTTATATATAACTGAAACGTTCTTCGCAAGAATGGTAATGCCTCTTTCTCTTTCGAGGTCGTTATTGTCGAGGATGAGCTCTCCCAGCTTCTCCTGCTCACGCGCCTGGCGTGCCTGATAGATCATCCTGTCGACGATAGTTGTCTTTCCATGGTCGACATGGGCTATGATCGCGATGTTTCTTATATCCTGCATAATCTGCCAATGATTAATCTTCATACAGTGAAACGCGCCGGCAATTGGGCGCAGAAATCCATGGCCGGATTTCCGGCCAAAAAGATTTGCAAAAGTAGATATTTTTATAAAATATTTGAAACACTTTTTTTATTTTTGCGCCTTGGTTAGAAAAACAAATAATTTTAAAGACTATGAAACAGGACATGATTGTAATTCTTGACCTTGGAAGCCATGAAAACACAGTGGTCGCCAGGGCAATCCGCTCATTGGGTGTATACAGCGAAATATACCCTCACGACATCACAGCAGCAGAGCTCAAGGCATTGCCGAATGTAAAGGGTATCATCATCAACGGCGGTCCCAACAATGTCATAGACGGAGTTGCAATCGACGTCCTTCCTGAGATATACGAAGCAGGATTCCCTGTAATGGCCGCTGGTCATGACAAAGCCCTATGTGAGGTGAAGCTCGCACAGTTCGGCAACGACGAGAAGGCAGTGAAAGAGGCAGTGAAGGGATTCGTATTTGACACCTGCAAGGCTGAGGCAAACTGGAACATGAAGAACTTCGTGGCAGACCAGGTCGAGCTCGTTCGCAAGCAGGTGGGAGACCGCAAGGTCCTCCTCGCCCTTTCAGGAGGAGTGGACAGTTCCGTTGTTGCAGCACTGCTTCTCAAGGCAATCGGAGACAACCTCGTATGCGTCCATGTAAACCACGGGCTCATGCGCAAGGGAGAGTCTGAGAATGTTGTGGAAGTGTTCAGAAACCAGCTTTGCGCCAACCTTATATATGTAGACGCCACTGACCGTTTCCTCGGTCTTCTCGAAGGCGTTGCAGATCCTGAGCAGAAGAGAAAGATCATCGGCGGAGAGTTCATCCGCGTATTCGAGGAAGAGGCCCGCAAGCTTGACGGCATCGATTTCCTCGGTCAGGGAACCATCTATCCTGACATCGTAGAATCAGGCACAAAGACTGCCAAGATGGTAAAGAGTCACCACAATGTGGGAGGTCTTCCTGAAGACCTTAAGTTCGAGCTCGTAGAGCCTCTGAAGCAGCTCTTCAAGGACGAGGTCCGCGCATGTGGAGTAGAGCTCGGACTTCCATATGAGATGGTATACCGCCAGCCGTTCCCTGGCCCGGGTCTCGGAGTACGCTGCCTCGGAGCCATCACCCGCGACCGTCTTGAAGCGCTCCGCGAAGCTGACGCGATCCTCCGCGAGGAGTTCGCAAAGGCAGGCCTCGACAAGAAGGTATGGCAGTATTTCACTGTCGTTCCGGACTTCAAGTCAGTTGGAGTACGCAACAATGCACGTTCATATGACTGGCCGGTGATCATCCGCGCCGTCAACACAATAGACGCGATGACAGCAAGCATCGAGCAGATCGAATGGCCTATCCTGATGAAGATAACAGACCGCATCCTCGCTGAAGTACCGATGGTCAACCGAGTATGCTACGACCTCTCGCCGAAGCCGTCAGCAACAATAGAATGGGAATAACAGACGAGCCACTCACAAGAGTGGCTTTTTTCTTTGCTCCATGGTAACAAAAACAGTTTCTTACCTGTATTTTCAAAGAAACGGAATGTCTTGATATGGATGATAAGATAAACCTATATACAGTAAAAAGACTGACACTGGAGTTCTACAGGCATTACCAGACAAGGGAAGATACGATCCAGGCTGTACGTGACAACATATTTCACTATCATGTAAAGTCCACAGGAGAAACGGCCAGAGAATTCGAAAGCCTGATTCCGTTCATGAATAAAATCATGGACAGTGCTGATACCGAGAAGAGCAAAAGACGCATACTTGCCTCTCTTGTCGCCAGCACAGCACAAGGAATAGTTGACAGCCTGGTAAGTGAAGGAGTCGTAGAGATTCCGGAAATCGCAGACCTCAGAGGAACGGCAAACGGACGGGCAATCATCTGTTTCAAGGATATGGACATGATGATAAACGCCCCGCTTGACCATATCAAAGCGAGGCTTATAAGAAAATTTCCTTCCAAGTGATTATCTGACCCGGATCCTGCGGCCGATCTGGAGGACTGTTGTAGGCTTGATTCCGTTCAGACGGCAGAGGGCGTTGACCGTCGTGCCATTATTTATGGCAATACGTCCGAGAGTGTCGCCGGATTTGATTGTATACCAGCGCATTGCTTCTCTTTCGGCATCTTCCTTCTTATCTTCCTCGTCGTTCTTTATCTCATCCTCAAAGTCCTGCTCATAGTTGCTGTAGATGTTGAAGTATTTCTTCTTCAGCACGAAGAGACGATGACGAAGCTTTCCTTCCTTGAAGTCTATCAGCCACTGAGGATCGAAGGCGTATCCCTTGTACCTTGTCTCGAAATGGAGATGCGGACCGGTCGAGCGTCCGGTCGATCCGCCATATCCTATGACATCGCCGGCATTGACCCAGTCGTTTTCCTCGACCAGCCTCTTTGACAGGTGGGCATAGAATGTCTCTATTCCGTTCTCATGTCTGATTATAACGACATTACCATAAGCGCCCCAATATCTTGATATGCGGACCTTTCCGGTAAACGTCGCATATATAGGCTCCCCGGCCTTCAGTGGAAGGTCGACTCCCTGGTGACGGCGGCCGCGGCGCATGCCGAACTTGCCGCGATAGTAAACCTCACCCTGATATGGGCAGTGATACTGGTCCAGGCTGTCCACGCACCAGATTGACCATTGCGCAGGCAGGTCGGCCTGTGCAATCTTATAAGGATCTGTCCCCGTATTGGTCCAACACTCGTCAAAGATGCCGGTAACCTTCTGGAAATCAGGAGTCTTATAATACTCCCAAGTATTATCGGCAAAGAGTATCACCTTGATGTACTCATTAGCCGTGTCCAGAGTGTCTATCGGGTCTGACGGCGACTTGTAGCACGACAGGAGCGGTGACAGGCTCGGTGGTGTCAGTGTCAGTCTTACAGTATCTATCTTTATAGGCGAAGCAGCAGAAAGTTCATCTGCCGGCTTTAATGCTGCCAAGCAGATGAACATCAGAGATGATATGTACTTGATTGTCTTTCTATACATTATTTAGCGTCAAACTGGGTGGTAAGAATCTCGCGGACTTTGGCTACCTTCTCATCGAGAAGTTCCTTGGTAGTCGCCTCGCAGAGGAATCTGAGGTATGGTTCTGTATTTGACGGTCTGATGTTGAACCACCAGTCAGGGAACTCCACACGGTAACCGTCAAAATCCATATATGCTGTAGACTTTTCTATCTGCATGAAATAGTCGCGGACTGCGTCCATGGCTCCCTTCTTGTCCTCAAGACGGAAGTTGATCTCTCCTGAATTCTGATATTTCTCGATGCGTCCTATGAGCTGGCTCAAAGAAACGCCCTGAGCCTTCATCCTGGCAACGACATTGATGATCAGGATCGCCGCAAGGAGTCCGCTGTCCGAATAGAAGAAATCACGGAAGTAATAGTGGCCTGCGAGCTCTCCGCCATATACTCCGTCGATCTCGCGGAGTTTCAGGGCTGCATAAGCACGTCCCACTCTCCATGTGTTCATCACACCGCCCATAGGTGCGAGGTATTCGCCTACCGCCTTCGAGCTTCTGATGTCCTGATGGATATATCCCTTCTCTCCCCTCTCCTCGAGGAAGTAATGTCCGAGGACTGCAATCATAAGGTCGGGAGAGATGAATCTGCTGTTCTCATCTACGAACATCACGCGGTCTGCATCTCCGTCAAAGATGACACCGATGTCAGCCTTGGTCTGAGCCACCAGTTTCTTGAGGTCATCCACATTCTTCTGCACGAGCGGATTCGGCTCATGATTAGGGAAGCTGCCATCCATCTCTTCATAGATGTATGCAGGCTGGTCTCCGAAGATGTCACGCACGAAGAGCGACGCCATGCCGTTGGACACGTCCATCGCGATCTTGAGCGTCGACCAGTCTTCCTTGTATTTGAGAAGGAACGCAAGATAGTCAGCCTTTATGTCCATAGGATGAACCTGGCCCTTGACCGCAGCAGGCACGCATTCGCGACCGCTCTCGATCCAGTCACGGATCTGTCCGAGACCTGTGTCAAGACCCACAGGAAGCGCATTATCCCTGGAAACCTTCATTCCGTTGTATTCTGCCGGATTGTGCGAAGCCGTAATCTGCACCGAAGCCTTGAAGCCATAGTTGGCAGTACCGAAATACACCATCGGGGTCGTACTGAGACCTATGTCGTATACATCTGCTCCAGCATCTGTGAGTCCTTTGAGAAGATATTCGTGAATCTCCGGAGAAGAGACCCTGGCGTCTCTGCCGACAAGCACCTTGTCTGCAGAAAGAAGTTCAGGAAGGAAGAAACCCACCTTGTAGGCTGTCTCCTTGTTGAAATCCACATTGTAGATTCCCCTGATGTCGTATGCGTGAAATGCTCCCATAACTTATCTTTTTGATTTATATCTGGTCTGCACCGCGCCTTTTGAGATCGCCTGAAGCTTGCGGGAGATCATCTTGCGGCGGATCGGTGACACATTGTCAACAAAAAGATTGCCATCCAGGTGAGACAGCTCGTGCTGAACCATACGGCAGGCGAAGCGGTCGAACTCCTCCACCACCTTCTCCAGATTTTCATTATAGTACTCGACCTTGATCTTCGCCGGACGAGTCACTTCTGCATAGATGCCAGGCACGCTGAGGCAGCCCTCCGAATATTCGCAGGTCTCCTCGCTCTCCTCGAGGACCACAGGATTGATCATCACGCGGAAGAAGTCCTTGAGATACTCATATGTCTCGGTCAGCTCCCTGCCGTCAACGATGACAAGGCGCTTGTTCACGCCCACCTGCGGAGCCGCGAGGCCACAGCCGTCAGCGACCGCAAGGGTCTCCTTCATGTCTTCCAGAAGCTTAGCAATGCCCTCCTTGTCTGTGAGGTCTACGTCTGTGTTCTCGTTCCTGAGAACCTCAGATCCATATAAATATATAGGTAATATCATTGTATAATTTATTTTTCTTAGATTTCTCCACTCACTCCGTTCGGTCGAAATGACAAATCACTTCATTCGGTCGAAATGACAAATCACTTCATTCGGTCGAAATGACAAATCACTCCGTTCGGTCGAAATGACAAAAGGAAATCATTTCCTTTTGTCAAGATAACTCTGCAGGATGATAGCGGCGCTTATTCTGTCCACCGACTCCTTCTTTCTTCTGTCCTGCTTCTTCATTCCCCCGTCTATCATCGCCCTGTGCGCGAGGACCGAAGTGAAACGCTCGTCCTCAAGGGCGACAGGTATGTCCGGGAATGCCTTTGCAAGATGTTTCAGAAATATGTCGACATCCTTTGCGGCTTCGGAAGGAGCTCCGTCCATATTGATCGGATAACCGACCACGAAGAGCACTACCTTCTCATTTTCAGCGTATTTTTTGAGATATTCTATTATCTTTGCAGACTGTACTGTATCCAATGCAGACGCAAAGATTCCGAGCGGGTCGCTGACCGCAACACCCACACGCTTCCTGCCGTAGTCTATGCCTATTATTCTGTCCATCAGGATGCAAAGTTACGATAAAATTAATTATGAGCAACACGAACAAAGACAATAACAGGATAACGCATTTCCGTCTGTCGCTTCTTGACGCCAAGACGCACAAGCAGCTGTTTTCCGTACGCTTCAACAGGGTCGCATTCTTCGTCACGATAGTCAGCACACTAGTCGTGATGACTGCGCTGATATTCTTCATCATAGCATTCACTCCGGTCAGAACCTTCATTCCGGGATATCCTGACGCACACTCAAAGCGTGCGGCAATCCAGAATGCGATGAAAGTGGACTCGCTGGAGAGCGTGATCTTCAGATGGGAACTCTACTCGGAAAATCTGCGTCGCGCAGTAGAGGGAGAAGAGCCGATAAACATCGACAGTCTCATAGCTGCAAACAAGAAGGCGACCGAGGCTGCCCAGGACCAGGACTTCCTGAAGAAGCAGGACTCGCTGCTTCGCAAGGAAGTGAAGGAAGAGGAGATGTTCGACATCTCGAGCAGAAACGCCCGCAAGCTCCCTATCGAGGGAATGCTCTTCTTCACCCCTCTCAAGGGAGTCATATCTCAGGGATATGACCCTGTTGTGCATCCTTTTGTAGACATCACTGCCCCGAAAGGTTCCGTAGTGAATGCTGTCGCCGACGGAACAGTCATATACGACGGATGGAGCGAAGAGACTGGATATACAGTCCAGATCCAGCATGGAAACGACATCGTTTCAATATACAAACACAACGAAAAGCTGCTGAAGAAGACAGGAGACAAAGTCAAGGCTGGCACACCGATAGCACTCATCGGAAGCACTGGAACACTTTCTACAGGCGACCACCTGCACTTTGAGCTCTGGCATAACGGCGAAAGCCTCGACCCAACCCAATACATCAGCTTCTAGGAAATGGAGAAAAGACGCATAGCGATATTAGGATCTACAGGTTCAATAGGAAGACAGGCCTTGGATGTCATCAGACAGCACAGGGACCTCTTCGAAGTTGAGCTCCTCACAGCAAACAACAGCACAGACCTTCTGATACAGCAGGCGATCGAGTTCGACGCCAACGCCGTGGTGATCTGCAACGAAGACAGATACGGCGAAGTCGCCGACGCTCTGCAGCCGCATTATATAAAGGTGTTCGCCGGCATGCAGTCGGTCTGCGACCTGGTGACAGGCGACAACATCGACATAGTGCTCACATCGATGGTCGGCTTCAGCGGCCTCGCCTCGACAGTGGCGGCCGTGAAGGCGGGCAAGACCATAGCACTCGCAAACAAGGAGACGCTCGTAGCGGCAGGTTCCATTGTAATGAACCTTGCAGCGCAGCACCGCTCGCGCATACTCCCGGTGGATTCAGAGCATTCTGCCATATTCCAGTGTCTTATGGGATCGGCTGGCGCTGACATTGAAAAGATACACCTGACGGCTTCCGGAGGTCCTTTCCGCACATGGACACGCCAGCAGATCGCGCAGGCGACCAGGGCTCAGGCCCTCAACCATCCGAACTGGAGCATGGGAAGCAAGATCACCATAGACTCCGCCACGATGATGAACAAGGGCCTTGAGATCATAGAGGCAAGGTGGCTGTTCGGCACCCCGGGCGAGAAGATCAATGTGGTCATCCATCCAGAGTCCATCATACATTCAATGGTGGAATACGCCGACGGCTCGGTCATAGCCCAGATGGGCCACCCGGACATGCGCGAAGCCATCCAGTTCGCCTTCAGTTTCCCGCACAGGCTCACCCTCGACAACTGCAAGCTCAACTTCGCCGAGCTCGGCAGCCTGTCGTTCTTTGCTCCGGATCAGAAAAAGTTCCCTGCACTCGGACTTGCATATGAGGCTCTTGCCAAAGGCGGAAACATGGCCTGCGTGATGAACGCAGCCAATGAGGCGGCCGTCGCAGCATTCCTTCAGGAGAAGATCGGATTCTATGAAATAACAGATGTCGTGGCAGAATGCATGGCTGGTGCAGATTTTGCAGCAAATCCAGATCTTGACTGCATTTTCGAGACCAACGAGGTCACTCTGGCAAAAGCCGGAGAAATCATCAGAAGAATACAGAAATGACAATAGTACTGATAAAGACACTGCAGGTAATACTTGCACTCTCAATACTCATCCTCGTACACGAGTTCGGACACTTCCTTTTCGCGAAGATATTCGGAATCAGAGTGGACAAGTTCTACCTGTTCTTCGACGCCGGAGACAAGAGGATATTCAGCACAAGATCGAAATGGTTCACAAAGTTCTGCCCCAAGGCAGAGCAGTGGGAGACTGAATACGGCATCGGCTGGCTTCCGCTCGGAGGATACTGCAAGATAGCAGGAATGGTGGACGAGTCCATGGACACCGGATATCTCCAGAACGAGCCGCAGCCATGGGAATTCCGCACCAAGCCGGCATGGCAGAGACTTCTTGTGATGGCAGGAGGCGTGATGTTCAACTTCATCTTCGCAATAATGATGTATACATGCATCCTTACTAAATGGGGAGACAGCTACATCAGCAACGAAGGCAACAGCATCTATGTGAACGAGCTGGCCTATGACATGGGGTTCCGCAACGGAGACCAGATACTTCTCTTCGACGACGAAAAGCCTGAGAACTTCGGAATGCTGCAGGCCGACCTGGCCAGGAACGGTGTCAAGAGAGTGACAGTCCTGCGCGACAACGACACTATTAATATATATATAGACCAGAACATGATCGGCGACGTCCTCCAAAGTCCCGGAATGTTCGGACTTGCCGTTCCTTTCGTCATCAGCGAAGTCTCTGAGACATCGCCTAACAAGGATTCAGACCTGAGGGCAGGCGACAAGGTCATCAGCATAGGGGGCGTCAATGTGGAGTTCCTCCAGGACGCAAGGCCTCTGCTCATGGACCTTGCCGGCGAGACCGCCGAAATAAGCCTCCTCAGAGGCGCTGACACCGTCAGGATGGATGTTCAGGTCGACACTGCAGGAACGATCGGCGTGATGCTGGAAAGACCGTACATCAAGACAAAGGAATACTCATTCCTCAGCGCTATCCCAGGAGGATGCGTGAAGGCATATGAGACCATAGGAGGATATATCCAGGACCTGAAACTGGTATTCACACCAAGCACAGAGGCATACAAGTCCGTGGGCAGTTTCATAGCCATAGGACAGGTATTCCCTTCGGCATGGGACTGGTACAGCTTCCTTAACATTCTTGCCTTGCTGTCGATCATGCTCGGCGTAATGAACCTCCTTCCTATTCCGGCGCTTGACGGAGGCCACATCGTCTTCACGATCTATGAAATGATCACAGGCCGCAAACCGAGCGACAAGTTCCTTTATATCATGCAGATCATCGGAATGATCCTCGTATTCGGCCTCATGTTCCTGGCCTTCGGCAACGACATCGCAAGACTATTGAGATAAAACAAAAACACAAGACATATGAAACGCATTTTAACTTACATCGCATTTGTGGCAGCTGCAGTCATGATGCTGGCCTCATGCAGCGAAGAGCAGAAAAGGAAGGCCCTCCTTCCGAACATCAGCGGCAAGGCAGGTGAAGTGATTGTAGTCATCGGTCAGAACGACTGGGAAGGTGCAGTCGGCAACACACTTCGTGACAGCCTTTCATGCGACTTCCCTCAGCTCCCGCAGAAGGAGCCGATGTTCACTCTGGCCAATGTGCCACACAACGCATTCACAAGCATGTTCCAGATCCACAGGAACATCATAGTTGTAAACATCAAGGACGATGTGACAGAGCCTGGCATCGTATATAGAAATGACGTATGGGCCGCGCCTCAGACAGTCATCAGAGTAAACGCTCCGGACAGCGAGACAGCCGTAAAGCTCCTGAAGGAGAACAACAGCACAATCATCGGCATGCTCGAAGAAGCAGAAAGGGCAAGAATGATAAGGAATGCGAAGAAATACGAGCAGACAGGCATCGCTCCGGTGGTGACAGAGCTCGTAGGAGGTTCACCTCACTTCCCTTCTGGCTACAAGCTTAAGAAAAAGACCGGAGACTTCATCTGGGTGTCATATGATCCGGAGTATGTAAGCCAGGGCATACTTATATATAAATACCCGGTAGTCGAGGGAGAGGATATGATGGCTCCGGCAAATCTGCTTGAGGCAAACAGTAAGATCCTGATGGAGAATGTCCCTGGCATGTTCGAGAACACATACATGACAATGAGCAACTATGTGAAGCCGACCGTAAAGTACATGAAATACAAAGGTCTCGAGTTTGCAGAGCTGCGCGGTTTGTGGGAAGTTCACAACGATTTCATGGGAGGTCCTTTCGTAGCTCATGTCTTCTATAGTCCTGACGGGAAATACATGATCGGTCTTGAGGGATTTGTATATGCTCCGAAATTCGACAAGAGACAGTATCTCAGACAGGTAGAGTCCATCATATATTCGTTCGAGTGGGCGAAGAACGAAGAAGATGATAAGAAAGAATAAGAAATATTTTGTCAGTTAAAAAACTTTTCTTACCTTTGCACTCCATTTGAACAAAAATGGCAAGTTTGGTCGGTTCGTCTATCGGTTAGGACTCAAGATTTTCATTCTTGCAAGAGGGGTTCGATTCCCCTACCGACTACGAAAAAATATAAAAAAGAATAACAATGGCAAACCACGCTTCAGCAGACAAGCGCTATCGCCAGAGCGAGAGGCGCAGATTGCATAATAAGTATTATGCAAAGACAACAAGAAACGCAATTCGTGCGATTCGCACAACTACAGACAAGGCCGCAGCAGAGGCTAACGCACCAAAGGTCTATGCAATGATCGACAAGCTCGCAAAGATCGGCGTTATCCACAAGAACAAGGCAGCAAACCTTAAGAGCGGTATCGCAGTTTACATCAACAAACTCTCTTAATAAGAATATATAGAGGTTTTCTTATAGCTGGAAAGCAGCAGTCTTCCCGACTGCTGCTTTTTCCTTAAATCGAGATGTAGCGCAGTTGGTAGCGCACTACGTTCGGGACGTAGGGGTCGCGTGTTCGAGTCACGTCATCTCGACCACATGTCAGGAAAACTGAAAAGTTTTCGAAGACCGGTCAGTCAGGGCCGATATATATATGACAGCCGGGCGGTCCTTCACAGGTCCCGCCCGGCTTCGTCAATATTTATGTAGTTAACCAGAAGGTTCAGTAACTGACTTTATTCTACATCCGGAACATAACTGTCATAGTTATATCCGAGGTTACCGGCCGATACATAGTACTGTACGAAGATATACAGATATCCCTTTTCCGGTCCGTCAGTATAGTAGCAGGACTCATATCCGCCATCGGTCACATATGAAGCATCTCCCTGCCAATAACCGATGTCACGCACGCCGATGGCACCATAGTCTCCATATGTAAAACCTGTATCCTGCACTGGCACTCTGCAGTAGGTGTATGTGCCGTAGTCATCCGTATTTGTATAGTCAGGTAGTGCTACGACCTTGAGACTATAGCCAGGTTTGAACACATCCTTGAATCTGAACAGGTTAGGATCGGTCTCACACACCTGAAACTCTGTCTTTGCAGGCTCAAGGCCCATTGAGGAAAGAACAGAAAATGTATATGTACCTGTAGAGATGGTTTTCCAGGAGAGTCCATAGAACACGCTCTCTGAAAGCTCTTTTTTGGATCCTGCAATGGCAGCAGCGGTCACGGCATATGTACCTGCAAGTCCGGTGAGAGTATCGCTGTATGATGTTAAGGCATCTGAAGAGACCTCCACACCCTCTGAAATCACCTTGTCCGCATATGCCACCGATCCATTATTTGCCACAAAAGCTTCCTTGTCGGCGAGAAGCTCTACCAGATAGTAAAGTTTCTCTGCTTTGCCGTTTGTGACAAAGCGCAAAGCAACATCCTCGTCACTATTATACCCGTCTCCCGGAGAGTACTGATATATGGTGACTTTGGGACCCGGATCCGTTCCAGGATCTGTACCAAGTTGTTCAGTACACGCAGCCGAAAACATCAGTACAGCAGCTGCAAGAATGATATGTATAAACTTTCTCATATCTTCGTCGATTAAGTATTATGAATGATTACCATACATGTTCCGGAGAGTCTTCCGGAGTAACAGGGGTAGGATTATTCTCCTGGATTCCCTTGTTATATTCAGTTTCAGTCTCCACGATACACAGATTGGTCCAGGACGGAGCGGTCTCAGTGTTGAATCTCGCTCCAGGGTAATGATTAGTGCCGGCATAGCTGCGAATCACGCCCTTGTTGAGACGCTTGATGTCGAATGTGGCAAATCCTTCACCCCATAGCTCTACTCGGCGCTGCCACCATACATTGTCACGGAATGAGACAGTTGCATCATAAGCATACTGAGGGTTGCGAAGCTTTGCAAATGCTTCGAGAAGCTGCTTTCCGCGGCCTTCATCCTGCATTCCTGCCGCCTCTGCTTCGATAAGCATCATTTCCTCAACACGCATCAAAGGGACTGCTACACATGTGGCTGCAAAAGCGTTTCCATTACGTCCGTCGGCTCCGCCACCGGCTCTGAACTTAAGCTGAAGTCCTCCGACAGCACCACTGGTTGTGGCGCCAGCTGAAGCGATGATTCTTTCCGGGTAGTCTGAATATGCTCTGATAGCCTCGACAGCTGACTCATACTCCATATTGTCAATAGCAAAGTCTATATAACATTTCTTTCTATAGTCAGTGTCAGGAATTGTCGAATACAGATGAGCGTCGATTCTCTTCGGCTGGCCATAATTGCTTGCATATAGAACATCCTGGACTTCAAGGAACATCTGGGAGCCCCAGTTAGAGTCTGAGTCATTCAGAAGGATGTTCGGATCGTCAGACTTGAATGTCAAACCATAGATCCATGCATGGTTAGGAGTGTTGAATGCTGTCATACGATCGAGATATTCGACTTCTGACAGAGGTGAGAATCCCTCCTGTGCCATCTTTGCATACTTTTCGGCATTAGGAAAATCTTCCATAGTAAGATATGCACGTGCCTTGAGTCCATACACAACCTTTACATCAGGAGTGTATATGTCCGCGCGGACATACTCGGCAAGATATTTCTCAGCACGGTCCAGGTCTTCGAGAATGAATGCCCAGATCTCAGTGTTTGTGGCGCGAGGGTTATTGGTGAAGTCAAGCGTCTTCTCGGTTACGATAGGGACAGTGATCTTATCCTCATTTCCCTTGTAAGTGTACTGGAACATTCTTGCAAGGTCCATATAGAACATGGCTCTCATCGCAAGAGCGATTCCTGCGCCCTGCACCATATCCTCCGAAGGGTTGTCTCCGGCCATATTGAGAACTGTATTACAGTTGTTGATCCATTTGTAGTAGTATGTCCAAGGAAGCTGGCATACTGCATATCTCGGACCGAGTCCTGTTCCTACGCCATACCAGGTGGTGTACCAATCCTGCTCATCAAGGACGATGTCCTGACCCATTACATCACGCTGCAGAAAAAAAGACGGATAGCCGTAATCCCAAGGATACATACTTGAGCCGCTGTAAGTGAACTGACCCACAAGTGATGATGTGCAAGTGTTCACGAATGTCTGGAACACTCCCGGAGAATTGGCCACCTGGTCGGATGTAGCGACATTCTGCTGCGGCATTGTCTCCTTTATGCAACCGGCAAGTCCCAAGACCCCGGCCACTATCATTATTTTAAATAAAGTCTTCATTGTTACCTGTCTTTAGAATGTGAACTGAATTCCGCCTGAAATTGTTCTGGCCGGAGAATAGCTGAGCACGCTTACATTTCCTTCATATGCATATCGAGGGTCAAGTCCCTTGCGAGCTGACCAGAACCAGAGATTCTCTCCTGCCGCATAAATACGCATCTTGCACTTGTTCTTGAAAAGCTTTTCAGGAAGCGTATATCCTACAGCGAACGACTGGAAGTTGAGATAGCTTGCACTGGTGAGGAAAAGGTCACTTGACGCAGAACCATACATATCTCCATACTGCCAGCGAGGAAGGTTGCTTGAAGTATTAGTCGGACTCCAAGCTTTCTTCCAGTCCTTATGGATAGCCATTCCGGCGCCCTGGGCATTTTCCGAACTTCCTATCACTCCCTGATAATACATGTCAAATACCTTTCCTCCAAGCTGATAATCGAACATGAGAGACAGATCAAAGCCACCGATGCGAAGCTCGGTACCAAAACCTCCGAATGCCTTAGGAAGGATGCTGCCATGTTCATACTTCGTTGCGGCATTGAAATCATATGTCTTGTCGCCTTTCTCGATTACAACCTCATTACCGTTCTCATCTGTTGTAACGACATCTACATAGAACATAGCCTGTCCAAGATCATCTACACCTGCGTAGCATGGTGCATAGTAATTGTTGAGTTCGCCGCCTTCCCTATAATAATAGGTGACATATCCGTTGGCGCTCTCCGAGAATCCCCCTGTAAGTATCTTTGATGGCGGGAGAGTCAGAATCTTGGTCTTGTTGTGCGAAATATTGCCGAATACCGACCAGTCCACCAGTCTTGTCCTGACCAGGGTCGCGTTGAGAGAAAGCTCTACACCATAGTTTCTGATGTCTCCGATGTTGTCATACATTCCTCTTGAACCAGAAGATTCGGGGATTGATGTCCAGAAAAGAAGGTCCGATGTCTTCTTGTTATATACATCTAATGAACCGCTAAGACGGCCTCTCCACAAGCTGAACTCAAGGCCTGCGTTGAAGTTTGTTGTTGTCTCCCATGTTATGTTAGGATTACCCTTGCGGTAGAAGGCAGCACTCATACTTGTATCAGTAGCCTTTGAAAGACTATAGAGGTCAACATAATTGTAAGAGCCGATGTTGTCATTACCCTGTTGTCCGATGGATGCCTTCAGCTTCAGCTGGTCGACCCATCCTGCATTCTGCATGAAACTCTCCTTTGAGATGATCCAGGCAGCTCCTACAGACCAGAAATTACCCCAACGGTTCTCAGGAGCGAAGTATGATGTTGCATCGCGACGGAAGCTGACAGACGCATAATATCTGTTGGCATAGTCATACTGTGCGCTGAGGAAGTAACCTTCGACATTGTATTCTGTAGAATATGAGTCCGAGTCATCCTTGGTGGCGGCTGCTCCGATCTCCTGGATTTCAGGCGAGAACATTCCCTTTGCATGGGCATAGAGATATTTGGTCTTTGCGTTATAATACTCATGGCCGAGCATTGCCGTCACATTGTGATTTCCGAAAGAATCGAAATATGTGAGAGTCTGGACATTATTCGTCCTGAAACCTTCGCTTGTTGTCTTAGAAATCTCTCCGCCGGACGCGGCTGATGATCCGTAGAACATATTTCCGAATGAAGAGGCCGTACTGTTGCCCCAGATGATGGTGCTGTTAACACTCAACTTAAGGAAATCCGTAAAGAGGATGTCTGCGTACGCATTGGCATTGAGCTGGTTTCCTCCGACATTATAGCTATTGTAATTGTTGGCTCCAAGAGGGTTACCGGTGCTCAAGTAAGGTCTAGTCACTCCATAGCCTGTCGCAGCCACACCATAGTCATATGCAGGATTGCCGTATTCGTCAGTCTTTATCGACACATTACCGTCAGCATCCACGGTCCTTACATAGATCGGGTAGATCGCACCTACCTGAGAAGTGTAGGCAAACAGATTGGCGCTGTTTGCAGATGTTCCCCAGTTTGAATTCTGGTCCTGCTTCGAATGCACATATCCCACATTGGTACCGACCTTCAGCCATTTCTTCGCCTGATAGTCCGCCTTTACTCTTGCTGATATACGCTCATAGTTAGAATGTTCTACGATACCGTCCTCATTCAGATATCCGAGACTCATATAGTAGCTGGAACGATCTGTTCCGCCGTTGAGACTGAGATTGTACTCTTGACGGAGACTATTCCTGTAAGCAGCGTCTGTCCAGTCGTCAGGAGTCATCCAATAGTCCGTGCCGTTATGAGTAACCTTGCGTCCGAGAGTCGCATTAGGATTAAGTTTTCCGTTTACGATGAGATTCTCGTTCTCAGGATAGGTGAACACATTATACTGAAGATCAGAGAGCATCTGCGCATTAGCCAAAGCATCAGCTTCTTCGTGAAGCATGCCGTCTCCATAGTAATACTTGTTGTAGAGCTGTGTATAGTATGCCTCATAGTATTCCCCCGGATCAGTAACCAGATCATAATCCTGCAGTGCACGTGAGTTCACACCCATCTTCATATCGAAATTCACGACCGCGTCCTTGGACTTACCTTTCTTTGTGGTTATGATGATGACACCGGCAGCTCCTCTTGCACCATAGAGGGCAGCTGAAGCCGCATCCTTGAGCACGGTTACTGATTCTATGTCTGACTGAGGAATGTTTGTCAGACTTGCTGTATATGGCGAACCGTCGACAATAACAAGAGGTTCAGTTCCTGCATACATCGAGCTGATACCGCGGATATTGATCGATCCGCTGGAAGATCCGGGCTGGCCACTGCTTCCTCTAAGCTGGAGTCCGGCCACCTTGCCCACAAGGGCATTAGTGACATCAGTTGTCTGACGCTTTGATAGTTCATCGGCCTTCACGACTGTAGCCGATCCTGTAAAAGCCTCCTTGGTTGTAGCGCCGAAAGCCACGACAATGGCATCATCAAGGTAGTTAGTGTCTTCCTTCATCACCACCCTGACAGGAGCCGACTGAACGGGAGCTGAGGCCGTACTATAACCGAGGAAGGTCACAATGATTTCCTTCGCGTCTGCCGGTACGTTTCTGATGCCGAATTCTCCGTTTTCGTTGGTAATGGTACCTAAAGTAGTACCATTAACAAGCACATAGGCTCCAGCGACCGGCTGACCATCCTTCTCAGCAACAACAGTTCCCGTCACCGTAAGGGTCTGGGCAGTCGCAAGACCTAAACTCGCAAAGAGCAAGGCCATCAACAGCAATAAACTTTTTTTCATAGTGTTGATCTTTAAATTAGTTAAACATAAATATTGATAGTAGCTACACTACACTTTCAGGGTATTTTTTTGCACTTAAAAACGAGCGATTAAAACATCAGAACTATGTCAACGTATGCTTATGTAAGAGTCAGTACAATGCTGCAGTCCAATGCAAGTCAGGAGTATGAAATCAGAAAATATTGCAGACAGAACCACATCAGGGTGGACAAGTGGGTAACAGAATCGATTTCCGGAACAGTTGCAGTTGAAAAAAGGGATCTCGGAGCGCTGATAGATGCAATGTCCGAGGGAGACACTCTCATCTGCACCGAACTTTCACGGCTGGGACGCAACATGCTTATGATCATGGGGATATTGAATCTGTGCTCGTCCAAAGGGATATCAATTCATACGATAAAAGACAACTTCGACCTGTCCGACAGCATCAATTCGAAAATAATAGCATTTGCCTTTGCGCTTGCGGCAGAGATAGAGAGAAACCTTATATCGCAACGCACGCGTGAAGCTTTGGCTGTCAAGAGAATGGAGGGCGTAAGGCTCGGACGGCCTCCCGGGAGTTCGAGAAAAAGAAGACTTGTAAAGTCAGAGATCGGAAAGATAGACAAACTAATATGTGCGGGACACAGCATTACGGAAGTGGCTCATATGTATGGAGTCCATAGAAATACACTGAGAAAATACCTGAAGGAGCTCAGGTAAGTGCAATTTTTAAAAAATATTGTCGTTTGGTCGAAATTTACGAAATATAATAAAGATGATTATATGATTACAGATTGTAACCCATAATCCACCACAATAGGCCTTTCTATAACCAAAATGCGGCTAATTATGCCTTGTAGTTAAAATAACGGACGTTTTAGAAATTTGGAATTTTAATTTCAGTTTTTTAAATTTGTGGTTCAATGGTGCAAAAAGCCCTCGTTTTTAAGTGCAATATAACGAAGTGTAGTGTAAGAACTATCAATATTTATGTTTAACAACTAAAATCAACACTATGAAAAGATCCCTAATGTTGATGATCGCCTTGCTGATAGCCAGCATAGGCATCGCTACGGCTCAGACCCTGACAGTTTCGGGTACAGTCGTATCAGAAAGTGATGGTCAGCCGGTTGTTGGAGCTTACGTGCTCGTAAACGGAACAACACTCGGTACCATTACAAATGACAAAGGAGAATTCGGTATCGGGAATGTCCCTGCTGACGCCAAAGAGCTCATCGTGACTTTCCTGGGTTACAGTACCGCTTCTGTTCCTGTTCAGTCACAACCAGTAAAGGTTATTATGAAAGAGGACATCAACTACCTCGATGAAACAATCGTCGTAGCATTCGGTACCTCTACAAAGGAGGCCTTCACAGGTTCGGCAACAGTCGTTAGCTCCGACGCGATTGCCAAGGTGCAGTCATCAGACGTGACACGCGCACTCGAAGGACGAGTTGCCGGTGTACAGATGACGACATCTTCAGGTTCGCTCGGTAGCGCTCCTACAATCCGCATCCGTGGATTCACATCTATCAACGCGGGCAACGACCCTCTCTACATCGTTGATGGCGTGCCTTATTCAGGAGACATCGACAACATCAACCCTGCCGACATCGAGTCTATGACAGTCCTCAAGGACGCTGCATCAAACGCCCTCTACGGTGCACGTGGTGCAAACGGTGTCATCATGATCACTACAAAGAAGGCAAAGGCTGGTGAAGCAGTCGTTACTGTTGACGCAAAGTGGGGTATGAACTCAAAGGCTCTCCAGGAGTATGACGTTATCACAGACCCTGCTCAGTACTATGAGGCTCACTACACAGCTCTTCGCAACTACTATTCAAATGCCGCAGGTCTCAGCGCAATGGACGCACACCTCAAGGCAAATTCAGTTGTAGCAGGCTCACCTAAGGAAGGCGGTCTCGGATATCAGGTATTCACAGTTCCTGAGAACCAGTCATTCATCGGTACAAACGGAAAGGTAAACCCTGCAGCAACTCTCGGTCGCCTCGTGACAGGTCCGGACGGAGTCGAATACTGGGTAGCACCGGACAACTGGATTGACGAGACGTACCGCAAGAGTCTCCGCCAGGAGTACAACGTAAGCGTAGCAGGAAGATCAGGCAACGGTTCTTATCTGGCATCATTCGGATACCTCAACAACAAGGGTATCGTGACAGGTAACGACATGTACAGATACACTGCACGTCTCAAGGCTGACTACCAGGCTAAGAAGTGGCTCAAGGTGGGTGCAAACATGGCATACACCAACTTCAACTGGAACAACAGCAACTCAAACGAGGGTAGCAGCGGATCGACTGCAAACGTATTCGCATTCGCTTCTTCAGTAGCTCCTATCTACCCTGTATACCTCCGCGATGCAAACAAGAACATCATGCTCGACGGCCGCGGATACAAGATCCACGACTACGGTGAAGGTGCAAACGCTGGTCTTACACGTCCATACCTCCAGGGAGCCAACCCTCTTCAGGAGATCACCCTCAACAAGAACAACAGCGAAGGAAACGCATTCAACATGACAGGTTTCGCTGAGGTTGAGTTCTTCGATGGATTCAAGTTCACCTTCAACGTCGGTACAGGTATCGATGAGACGAGGAGCACAAACACCAAGAACCCATTCTACGGACAGTTCGTTCCTAACGGCGGTATCGTTTCAAAGGAGCACTCAAGGTCACAGTACATCAACCTCCAGCAGCTCCTTACTTATGACAAGACTTTCGCTGGCGCTCACACAATCAGCGTACTCCTCGGACATGAGTCTTACAAGTCATATGGATATAACCTCGGAGCAAGCAGGTCAAAGATGTTCTCAATCGACAACAACGAGCTTAGTGGAGCAGTTGTAGACGGAGAGAGCTCATACTCTTCAAAGTCTATGTACAACAACGAGGGTTACCTGGGACGCTTCCAGTATGACTTCGCCAACAGAGTATTCTTCAACGCATCATATCGTCGCGACGCATCGTCACGCTTCCATCCTGATCACCGTTGGGGTAACTTCTGGTCAGTCGGAGCAGCATGGCTTCTCAACGAGGAGAACTGGTTCAACGCTTCATGGGTGAACATGCTCAAGCTTAAGGCTTCTTACGGTTCACAGGGTAACGACAACATCGGTAACTACCGTTATACTGACACATATGTTGTCGAGAATCTCGAGGGCCAGATCGCTACCACTTTCAGCACAAAGGGTAACGAGAACATCACTTGGGAGACCAACGCCAACTTCAATGCAGGTGTCGAGTTCGGTCTTCTCGCAAACAAGATCTCAGGTTCGGTAGAATACTTCTATCGTAAGACATCTGACATGCTCTTCTTCTTCAACGTTGCAACATCATCAGGATACAGCGGATACTACGACAACATCGGTGACATGAGAAATGCCGGTGTCGAGATCGACCTCAATGTAAACATCTTCAACAGGAAGAACTTCCAGTGGGATGTATACGCAAACGCTACACACTACACCAATAAGGTCATCCGTCTCCCTGAGAAGAACAAGAGACAGGTACATGAGGGTTATGAGGGATACGAGACAGGTAACAAGTTCATTGCTGAAGGCCTTCCGCTCAACACATTCTTCATGCCTAAGTATGCAGGCGTAGACAAGGCTACCGGTGAGGCTCTCTGGTACAAGGACATTACCGACGACAAGGGCAATGTGACAGGTCAGACTACTACAAACGTTTATGATGAGGCTACAGACTATCTCTGTGACGACCCTACTCCACTCTTCTATGGTGGTTTCGGTACATCACTCAGCTTCTACGGATTCGACGTTTCTGCAAACTTCACATACTCTGTAGGCGGTCTTACTTATGACTCAGGTTATGCTTCATACATGGCAAACCCTTCAACAGGTGGTGGAGACAACTACCATAAGGATATCTTCCTCGCATGGACACCGGAGAACAGAGACTCCAACATTCCAAGATGGCAGTATGGCGACCTCTATCCAGCTTCAACTTCTGACAGATTCCTCGTTCCTGCAAGCTATCTCAACTTCCAGAACGCACAGGTAGGATACACTCTTCCAGAGAGAGTAACCAAGAAGTTCAAGGTGAACAGACTCCGCATCTATGTAGCTTGCGACAACATCGTTTACTGGTCATACAGAAAGGGTCTTGACCCACGCTACTCATTCAGCGGATCGACTAACTACTCAGTCAACTCGCCTATCCGTACCGTTTCAGGCGGTATCAACATCACATTCTAATGTCCAACAAAGTAAAAGAATGTAATTATGAAAAGACTTACAAATAAGATAATCGCAGCTCTTATCGCTCCTATGTTGGCGGTAGGATGTATAGAAGAGGCTTTCCCTGAGGGATCGACTCAGATTGCAGATCAGGTTGGAGCATCGGAATTCGCTCTTGGAGGACTTGTTAACTCCTTCCCTGTAGCAATGATGAAGGTCGACACCAGAGACTTCTACTCGAAGTATGGAACTCACGTTGACTTCGGTATTCCGGCTATCCACCTTATGACAGACGCAATGCTCGAAGATATCGCAATCATGGGTGCTAACCCAGGATACTGGTCCTTCAACTACTGGTCACGCAACGTCGGCATGAACGACCAGTCATGGCCTGTAGGTTACTTCTGGGAGAACTACTATGCATATATCAAGATCGCTAACGACGTGATCTCAGTGATCGAGGTGAGCGATGACATGCCTGAGCTCAACAAGAACTACCTCGGACAGGGTTATGCATACCGCGCAATGTGCTACCTCGACCTCGCACGTATGTACGAGCCAAAGGAGAACGACTATACTGACGTATCAAAGGTTCTCGGCCTTACAGTTCCTATCGTGACTGAGAAGACTACTGCAGAGCAGCTCGGAAACAACCCACGTGTTCCAAGAGAGCAGATGTACGAGTTCATCCTCAGCGACCTCAAGATGGCTGAAGAGATGCTTGCAAACGCAGGCAATTCATACACCCAGCCTACACTCGCTGCTGTATACGCAATGTATGCAAAGGCATATCTCGAAATGGGATACTGGAAGGAAGGTGGCGACATGGAGGCATTCAAGAAGGCTGCTGAATATGCACGCATGGCCATCACAACCAGCGGCAAGACCCCTCTTACAGAGGCTGAGTGGACCAACCCTACAACAGGCTTCAACAGCGGTTCAGCAAACAACTCATGGATCTGGGGTCTCCCAGTATCAGTTGACCTGATCGGTAACATCATCTGCTACACAGCACACATCTGCTGCGAGGGTCAGTGGGGTTACACAACTCTCTCAAACCCTGGTATCGACAAGAACCTCTATGAGAAGATCAACGACAAGGACTTCAGAAAGAAATCATACCTTAGTCCTAACCCTGCAGAATGGACTTCCGGCACTTACAAATTTGCCGGTACACCTGCAGAGCAGTCTGATTTCCTTAACTACTATGCAAAGCCTTATACATCACTCAAGTTCCGTCCTGTAGAAGGAAACTGCAGCGAGTATACAACAGGTAACCCTGCAGACCACTGTCTGCTCCGCGTTGAAGAGCTTTACTTCATCGAGATGGAGGCAGTTGCACAGTACGATCTCAGCAAGGCTAAGACTCTCCTCAACGAGTTCATGGCATATCGCGTGACTGACGGCAGCTATGACTGCTCAGAGGTTGCAACAGGTGTTGACTGGTTCATCACTGAAATGCTGACTCAGAAGAGAATCGAGTTCTGGGCAGAGGGTGTCCTCTTCTACGACTACAAGAGACTTGACAAGGGTATTACAAGATACTATGAGGGTTCTAACCATCCTGAAATGTGGGCATTCAACACTACAGGACGTTCACCTCAGTGGAACTTCGTAATCAACCGTGGTGAGTTCCAGGCTAACGTAGGTATCGATGAATCTACCAACAATCCGGATCCATCAGGTCTCCTCATCGTACCAACTGAGTAATTCTTAAAATTGTACAAGTATGAAAAAGATTATTATACTTATGGCTTTAGCAGTTGCTGCTTTTGCAGCCTGCGACAAGTCTGTCCCATATGAGCCAGGTGCCCCTATGGATGAGAATGGCCCTAACGTCTACTTCAGTGCATATAACAATTCAGACGTGATACTTGCTTCTGACGCTACCGAATTCGAGGTTGCTGTCCTCAGAGACGATGCGACTGCAGCTTTGAGCGTTCCACTTAAGAGCGTATGCGTTATCGATGGCATCTTCACTGCACCGGAGACTGTAGAGTTTGCTGCAGGAGAAGACAGTGTAGTTGTAAAGGTTCATGTCGGCGAAGTCGAGATGTTCACTGACTATCAGCTCACCCTCTCTGTACCAGAAGAGTACACACATGCATATGCTGTGACAGAAGTCGGCCCTACATACATCGCTAATGTTGTAAAGGAAGACTATGTTCCATATGCAAACGGTCTGTACTACGACATATTCTGGGCTGAGACATACTATGAGAAGGTACTTGAATACTCAGCGCTTAAAGATGATTATCGTATTTCTGACCCATGGCTCACAGGTGCAACTGACATCACATTCACATGGGATGGCACCGAGAAGGTGATTCCTGGAAGCAAGGCTTACTCAACAGGTCTCGTTCACCCAAGTTATGGCGGCATTACTGCCAACGTTGTAAATGCGGCATATGTCCTATATCCAGCAGGCTCACTCATGGATGTTGACTGCAACGTATTCCAGTTCGATTTCGGCTGGACTGTATCTGCCGGTTCATTCGGAGAGTATCCTAACCTCTTCATCGTACTTGAAGTTCTCTAATGGAACCTTCTGGTTAACTACATAAATATTGACGAAGCCGGGCGGCACCTGTGAAGGACCGCCCGGCTGTCATTTTTTATATGATGGAAAGATTACATCATTCCTCCCATGCCGCCTGCTGGCATAGCCGGTGCCTGTGCTGGCTCAGGGATGTCTGCTATTGCACATTCTGTGGTGAGGAACATTCCTGCCACTGATGCTGCGTTCTCGAGGGCTACGCGTGAAACCTTTGTAGGGTCGATGACGCCGGCCTCGAACATGTGTACATATTCTCCTGTGCGGGCGTTGTAGCCGAAGTCAGCCTCGCCTTCTGCAATCTTGTTGATGATCACGCTTCCTTCCACGCCTGCGTTTGCAGCGATCTGGCGGAGAGGCTCCTCGATGGCACGTGCCACGATGTTGATACCTGTGGTCTCGTCGTCATTCTCGCCCTTGAGGCCCTTGAGAGCCTGAGCTGCGCGGATGTATGCTACTCCACCTCCTGGAACGATACCTTCCTCCACAGCTGCGCGTGTTGCGCTGAGAGCGTCGTCTACGCGGTCTTTCTTCTCCTTCATCTCGACTTCTGTCGCCGCACCCACATAGAGGACAGCAACGCCGCCAGCGAGCTTACCGAGGCGCTCCTGAAGCTTCTCGCGGTCATAGTCTGATGTTGTAGTCTCGATCTGCTTGCGGATGAGGTCTGCGCGCTCCTTGATGGCCTCTGCAGAGCCTGCTCCGTTCACAACTGTAGTGTTGTCCTTGGTAACGACCACCTTCTCTGCCCTTCCGAGCATGTCGAGAGTCGTGTTCTCAAGGCTGAATCCCCTCTCCTCAGAGATTACCATTCCGCCTGTGAGGACAGCGATGTCCTGAAGCATTTCCTTGCGGCGGTCGCCGAAGCCCGGAGCCTTTACGGCTGCGATCTTGAGGGTGCCGCGGAGCTTGTTGACAACGAGAGTAGTGAGAGCCTCACCGTCAACATCCTCTGCTATGATGAGAAGGGACTTTCCTTCGCGAGCTATCGGCTCGAGAACAGGAAGGATGTCCTTCATGGTCGAGATCTTCTTGTCTGTCGCAAGGATATATGGAGCGTCAAGGACTGCCTCCATCTTGTCTCCGTTGGTCATGAAGTATGGAGAGATGTATCCTCTGTCAAACTGCATTCCCTCTACGACCTTCACTTCAGTCTCTGTACCCTTTGCCTCTTCTACAGTGATGACACCGTCCTTCTTCACTTTTGACATGGCGTCAGCGATGAGCTTTCCGATGTAGCTGTCATTGTTGGCAGAGATTGTACCTACCTGCTCGATCTTGGCGTAGTCCTCGCCTACTTCCTGGCTCTGTGCGCGGAGGCTTTCCACTACCACTGCAACAGCCTTGTCGATACCTCTCTTGAGGTCCATAGGATTTGCACCCGCTGTGACGTTCTTAAGTCCTACGTTGATGATTGCCTGAGCGAGAACTGTGGCTGTCGTGGTACCGTCACCGGCCTGCTCATTGGTCTTTGAAGCGACTTCCTTGACCATCTGGGCGCCCATGTCAGCGAACTGGTCCTCAAGGGAAATCTCCTTGGCTACGGTTACACCGTCCTTTGTCACCTGAGGAGCACCGAACTTCTTGGCGATCACCACGTTACGACCCTTAGGTCCTAGGGTCACCTTTACTGCATCTGCAAGCGCATCAACGCCTTCCTTCATCTTGGCGCGTGCGTCGATATTGAATTTAATGTCTTTTGCCATATGATTACATATTATCGGTTTTGAGATATCTCGACTCACTTCGCTCGCTCGATATGACAGTCAGAGCGTCATTTCGACCGACCGTAGGGAGTGGAGAGATCTATAGTATTGCCAGGATGTCTGACTGTTTCATTATGAGGTAGTCCTTTCCGTCTACTGAGACTTCAGTGCCTGCATATTTGCCGTAGATCACTACGTCGCCTACCTTTACCTCCATAGGCTCGTCCTTCTTGCCCGGGCCTGCCGCTACGACTGTTCCCTGCTGCGGTTTTTCCTTTGCTGTGTCAGGAATGAAGAGTCCTGACGCTGTCTGAGTCTCAGCGGCCTTTGGCTCGATGACGACTCTGTCTGCTAATGGTCTTATCATACTAATGGTATTAAAATTTCGTTTTTCAGATTTCTCGACTCGCTCCGCTCGCTCAAGATGACAAGGAGAGGACTCTGTCGAGACGGCATGAAAAAGGCAAAGAAAATGCCAGTCTGGCCGGACTGACATTTTGTCATATTATTTTACTGAGAACCTGTATACGCAGCTGTGTGTGTATGTCTCTCCAGGATTAAGGAGGGTTGACGGGAAATTGCTGTGGTTCGGAGTATCCGGATATTTCTGAGTCTCGAGAGCGAAAGACTCACGGTATCTGAGCGCCTTTCCGTATTTGCCTTCCGTCGTGCCGTCAAAGAAGTTTCCGCCATAGAACTGGAGTGCAGGCTGGTCGGTGTATACTTCCATGAATCTGCCTGACACAGGTTCATATACAGATGCAGCAAGCTCCATCTGGTCAGGAGTCTGACGGTCAAGGATCCAGTTATGATCATATCCTCCACCGTTCGCAAGCTGCTCATTCTCAACTCCCAGGTCTTGACCTATAGCCTTTGCCTGACGGAAATCGAACGGAGTGCCGGTAACGTCCGCGATCTCTCCAGACGGGATGAGGACAGGGTTGACCGGAGTGATATTAGACGCATTTATATATAATATATGGTCGTTGATCGTGCCGTTGCCTTCTCCCTTGAGGTTGAAGAATGAGTGATGTGAAATGTTCACATGAGTCGCCTTGTCAGTCTCGGCAACATAGTCCACCTTGAACTCATTATCCGATGTAAGGGCATATGTCATGACAACCTTTAGATTGCCCGGCATGCCTTCTGCGCCGTCTTCATGGAGATATGACAGGACGAGAGTGCTGTCAGTCACCTCTTCTACATCCCATACGACAAGGTCAAGGCCCTTGAGGCCACCGTGCAGAGTCTGTCCGTTGTTGTTCTGAGGGAATGTATATGTCTCTTCACCTATTGTATAGGTTCCGTTTGCGATGCGGTTTGCGTATGGTCCCACCACCGCACCGAGGAAACGCTCGCCAGGATTGTTGACATAAGTCTCTATGTTATTGTAACCCATGACTATATCCTCATGGTTTCCATCCTTGTCAGGAGTCCATAGAGTAACTACTCTGCCACCGAAATTTGTCACCTGCATCGTAAGGTCACCGGCAGCAATGGTGTAGAGAGAAACCTGCTTGCCATCTGCTTCTGTCTCAAAAGACGATGTCGGGATGAGTTCCACTTCCTTTACTGATGAGCAGGCTGCAGCCGCAAGGCACAATGCCATAAATAATATCTTCTTCATAGTGTCATGATTATGCGAATAAACGAAAATGCCATAATATAACTCCGACCGTCACGGAGACATTAAGCGAATGCTTGGTGCCGAACTGAGGCACCTCAAGAGAGAAATCTGAAGCGTCCACGACATCCTGTCTGACACCGGACACCTCATTGCCGAATACCAATGCAAATTTCTCCCCTTTCTCAGGTTTGAAACCATCAAGCATCACCGACTTCACTGTCTGCTCGATGCTGACTATCTTATATCCCTGCTCCTTGAGCCTGCTGATTGCTTCCATGGTGTCATCGACATGCTCCCATTCGACACTACTCTCTGCTCCGAGAGCGGACTTGTGTATCTCTGCCGAAGGCGGGACGGCACAGATTCCGCAAAGCCAGACTTTGTCTGCCTTGAAGGAATCTGCCGTCCTGAAGGCAGATCCCACATTGTGCGCGCTGCGGACATTATCGAGGACCACGACGATGCCTGACTCCGGCAGTTCCTTGTACTCCTCAGCAGACACTCTGCCGAGCTCTATATTGAGTAATTTTCTGTTCTGCATCATTCTCCGGATGTTTCAGAATACAAAGTTAAAAAACTTCTTTCATTTCTAAAAAATGCCTATTTTTGCACAATGTTAAACACAACCCTATGAAACAAGATCTACAAATTTTCAATCTCATCAAGAAAGAGGAAGACAGGCAGACATCAGGCATCGAGCTGATCGCTTCCGAAAACTATGTAAGTGACCAGGTGCTTGAAGCCCTCGGCTCAATCTGCACAAACAAATACGCAGAAGGATATCCGGGAGCGAGATATTACGGAGGATGCGAGATTGTTGACCAGATCGAGCAGCTTGCAATCGACCGTCTCAAGGAACTTTTCGAGGCTGAGTATGCAAACGTGCAGCCGCACTCAGGCGCGCAGGCCAACATGGCTGTCATGATGGCATGCCTCAAGCCGGGCGAGACATTCATGGGACTTGACCTCGCACACGGAGGCCACCTTACTCATGGCTCTCCAGTAAACATGTCAGGTATCCTTTATAATGCAGTAGCATATGGCCTGAGCGAGACTACAGGCATGATCGACTATGAAGAGATGGAGCGCAGGGCTCTGGAATACAAGCCAAAGCTCATCATAGGAGGAGCATCAGCCTACTCAAGAGAGTGGGACTATGCAAGGATGCGTGAAATTGCAGACAAGGTAGGAGCAATATTCTGGGTAGACATGGCACACACTGCCGGCCTCATCGCTGCAGGTCTCCTCAGCAACCCTGTAAAATATGCACACATCGTGACATCTACCACCCATAAGACACTCCGTGGTCCTCGTGGAGGTATCATCCTCATGGGCAAGGACTTCGACAATCCTTGGGGACTCACAACTCCAAAGGGCGTAGTGAAGAAGATGTCCCAGATTCTCAATTCAAGCGTGTTCCCTGGTGTTCAGGGCGGTCCTCTCGAGCACTGCATCGCTGCAAAGGCGGTTTCATTCTACGAGGCTCTCCAGCCGGAGTTCAAGGAATACCAGAAGCAGGTGGTAAACAATGCGGCAGCAATGGCTGAAGCATTCAAGTCAAGAGGATACAAGATCGTGTCAGGAGGCACAGACAACCACCTTCTACTCATCGACCTGCGCACCAAATTCCCTGAGCTTTCAGGAAAGGTTGCAGAGAAGGAGCTCGGCAAGGCGGACATCACTCTCAACAAGAACATGGTACCATTTGACTCACGTTCTCCTTTCCTCACATCTGGAGTACGCGTAGGAACACCGGCAATAACTTCACGCGGTTTCGTGGAGAAGGATATGGAGTTCATCGTAAACCTCATCGACAAGGTCCTCTGCAATGCAGCTGCAAACCTTGACCTGATCGCAGGCAAGACAGAGGAAGGCCGCGAGGCATACGAGGAAGTCCTCAGCACTGTAAGAAAGCAGGTCCGCATGAAGACAAACGGCATGCCGCTCAACAGATACTAAAAATCACAGACATACCAACCCGAGGCGACTGAATCCAGTCGCCTCTTTTATTTACCATAGGTGGTTTTCTTGGTGTCTATGGGTGTGATTGCGAAGGCGTGTCCACCCCCGGACACGGGCAGGGGGTGGGGCCCGTTGGCAGCAAGTTATCGCGAAGCGATGACGCAGATGACAATGGGAGGGGCCGGAGTGAGCGAAGCGAACGAAGTCCTTCGCAATCACACCCATAGACACAGAAAAGGCTGACTTTGCGGGTCAGCCTTTCGTGTTGGTTTAATTGTTTACTGGTCTGAGGATGAAGCGGAAGGTGTATTCCTGCGGGATTACCAGGTGCTCCTCTCTTGGCCATGCTCCCCATGAATTCACGCAGCCAAGCCCCATCTGCTTGAGGTCGAAGTTGACCCATGTCCTGCCAAGAGAGCGGTCATCCTCGTGAGCGAGCTTCTTGAGTTCGAGAGAGTGAGCCTGCCTGTTGCCGATGAATTCGACATCCATCTCCTTCCAGTGGAACGGAAGAGCTGAAGCTGAGAACTTTACATCTGAAGATATCTCAAATCCAGCGCCATTGTCATCCAGAACCTTGACCCACTTGAGCTGAGTCTTTGTTCCAGACTCCTGCGGACGTACATATCCATAATGATACTGGTCCTCAACCCTCTGGACATAGTGTCCCACCAAAGCCGAACTGCTTCGGTCACAGTAGTTCTCGAAAGGTCCGAGACCGAAGAACTCGAACGTTGAGTATTCACCAGGCATGGCGAACTCCATCCCGATACGTGTCATGAGCTTGCCGTTCTCAAGATTGCCGGCATCCTTGAACTCCTCGACAGCCTCTATGACTCCGTCTGCATATATATTATATGTCATCTCGATCCTTGCAAAATCCTTGATCGGAGCGAATGCCACGGTGATTCTATAGCAACTGTCTGCCTCTTCGACAGAGAACGCCTCAACATCGAATGTCGCCTCTCTCCAATGTTTCTGTCTCTTTTCCTGGCCTGCTCCCAAATCATTCTCGGTTGCAGCTCGTCCCAAACAAGGCACAAGCGGAGACTCCAGCATCTCCTTTTCGCCAAGCGTATAGCTGACAAGAGAACCCTTTGAAGCATCAAATACCGCCTTCCAAGGAGATACTCGTACACCTGTCGCACCCTCATAAAGCATCTCTCCAGAGAACACATGACTGTCATCGTCCTGCTCGTAGGCAGGGGTTCCTGCATAATCTGCGAACAGCTCGAGCGGAGCGTCTGTTATGCAGAGCTGGTCGTATGCGACCTCAGAGCCTGCAGGGAGAAGACCGTCTGCACGACGGAGCACATACCTCACATTGAGATATATGTCATGATATCCAAGATCTTCAAGGCCACATGCATCCATGATGTCAGCCTCATTGAACCCGAGGTCTACAACCTCGGTCTGCTGAGGAGCTATCGCCGGTACATTCACGCACCCTGTGAGCACCTGTCTGCCGTCCACCTCTACTCCCCAATGGAGGATATATCTTGACAGGTCGATGAAGAAATTCTCATTATACACCTTGACCTTTCCATTCTTCGCATCCGCAGCAGTAGTAAGGATAGAACGATACTGATATGCAACTTCGTATGCATGAGGATGGTATGAACGGTCTGCGGCTATGATGCCGTTACAGCAGAATGAGTTGTCTGAAGGATCATAATCATTGAAGTCACCTCCGAACACAAAGACATGGTCTGTACCATACTTCTCTGCATCTGCAGGCCACCACAGCGCCTGATCAACGAAATCCCATATGAATCCTCCCTGATATACCGGATACTTGCGGACAAGGTCCCAATATTCCTTGAGGCCTCCCATGGAATTACCCATTGCATGAGCATATTCACACTGTATGAGAGGCTTTGCAGGACGAGGGTCACGGGAAGCATACTTCTCACAGCTCTCATAGTCGAAGTACATCGGGCAGGCGATGTCTGTGCCCTCGCCGCCTTCCGCCCTCTCATAATGAACAGGACGAGACAGGTCCATCTCCTTCACCATATTATATCCCTTGAGGAAATTCTCACCATGTCCGGCCTCGTTTCCAAGACTCCACATGATGATTGACGGATGATTGAAGTCACGCTGAACCATTCTCCTGATCCTTTCTAGATGCGCCTTCTCGTAATCGGCGTCATGAGCAAGAGACTCTTTGCCATAGCCCATGCCGTGAGACTCGATATTCGCTTCATCTATCACATAAAGTCCATATTTGTCGCAGAGCGAATACCAGAGCGGGTCGTTAGGGTAATGGCATGTCCTTACAGCATTGATATTGAGCTGCTTCATGATCATGATATCCTGGATCATATCCGCCTCGCTCACCACATATCCCTTATATGGGTTCATCTCATGACGGTTCGCACCCTTGATAAGGACAGGCTGGCCGTTCACGAGAAGCTGGCCTTCCTTGATCTCCACATCTCTGAAACCGAACTGAAGGAAAGCAACTTCTGTCATACCCTTATTATCAAAAGCAGACGGATCATATGTTTTATCAAAAGCTGCGACATTAAGAGTATAAAGCCAAGGGGTTTCAGCTGTCCATTGTTTCACTCTCGGGAGCTCTACCACAGCCCATGCAAAATTTCTGTTGCGGACAACCGGAGTCTTCACCAATGACACAGTCTTTCCATCAGGATCGACAATCTCAAACATTACAGCCTTGACTCCATCTGACACGTCAAAACGCAGTGCGGCACGACCTGATGCTGAAGCCTGCACCTTTATGTCCTCGATTCTTTTCTTTGCGCGGGAATACACGTATACATCTCGCGCGATACCCGTCAATCTCCAGAAATCCTGATCCTCCAGATATGTGCCGTCACACCAGCGGAAGATCTCGAGAGCGATGAGGTTCTCGCCGGTCTTTACATATTTTGTAATATTGAAACGGGCCTCGAGCTTGCTGTCTTCACTGTAACCGACTTCCTTTCCATTGACCCATACTCTGACATTTGATGTCGCAGAACCAATGTGAAGGAATATATCCTCACCCTTCCATTCCTCTCCGAGATAGAAAGACCTCCTGTACTGACCGGCATAATTATGCTCATCCGCCGGAATCGGAGGATTGTTCTCATAATGACCGCTCCAGGCATAGCCTATATTCTTATATACAGGATGCCCATAGCCATTTAACTCCCACATGCCGGGAACAGGCATTTCATCCCAGTCCGCATCAGAGAAATCGGTCTTGTAGAAATCCATCGAACGAGACGGAATGGTCTCATACCAGCAGAATTTCCACATTCCACTCAGGGAGAGTTTCAGGCCTCCGGTGCTGAAAGTGGCAGTCATCGGTTCCCTGTTATCTTCCACAATCTGTGGGTCATGCCAATCCGGCAACTTGCCGGCCCATGCATCGGCAGCCGCAGCGAACAGAGTGCATGACAGGGCAAGAATGGTCATCAGTTTTTTCATATGCGTCATCTTGTCAGGTTTTATATCAATTCCAGATCGGCCGCTGGAAGCCAGCCCTGGCGGCCATCCGCGAGTTCAATGTTATTCCAGGATCCTACAGTGTCAAGCACTTTCACTTTCGTTCCCTCGTGCAGGACAAACAGGTCCTTGGTCGACTCTGATGAAGGCGAACTCTTGACTGAGGTCACCGGACGCATCACTATGGCCCTGTCTGCATTCATATACTCATTCTTCTGTGATACAGAGAACGAGAATGCAAATGCCATGAATACAAGCGTCGCTATACCAGTGAAGAAACCCGTACGCCTTCCTGCGGCCGTCGGGGCGAGAAGAAAGAGCAGGAAGAGTCCCAGAGTCAGCGCAAAGAGGACAACGGCAATGACAGCCCATGCATCTGAAGGCATGAGGTATGAAATGTCCCTGAACCACTTGGTGAGGAAGAAAGGCGGCACAGGGTCTATCCTGTCCTGGATCATACTGTTCATCAGTTCAAGGTTGGCCGCTGCATCTTCGTATGAAGGATCAAGCTTCAGCGCCCGCTCGTAATTGAGGATGGCCTTCGAAAGGTTTCCGTCCTTGTAATATGCATTGCCTATGTTGCAATATAGAGGAGCCGACTCCAGGCCCATGCCTGATATCATTTCATATCCATCTGCGGCATCCATCCACAAACCCTGCGCATATGCCTCGTTTGCAGATGTCCAGAGCGAATCCACATAGGCATCATTGCCGGCCTGCGCCGCGAACGGCATCATCATGAGAAGCAGCAGAAGCATTGCCTGCCTTCCGCCATTACGTCTTGATTTCATACTTGAATCTATAGATGAGATTACATCCAATGCTGCGGTATAGTGCGCCTCCATCGCCTCGTATCCTGACGATGGCGAATATCTTGCAAACTCACATGCGTCAAGGATGCTGATGAATGTATCTATATGCTCCTGCTGGACATTTTCGGACATGAGAGTCTCCGATATCCTGTCTCGTGAAAGCTCCGCTACCGGCATGTTGAGTTTGTCAGAGATGAATCCCAGGAGAGCCTTGTGAAGTTCCTCATAGAATGCCGTATAGAGGTTCTGCTTGAGGAATGTATTCGCAAGATGGAGGCGTTTGAGGGCCATCTTTGTAGCCTTCCTGTTCCTTGTGCCGGCGACATCGGCCCTTCGCGCCGCAAGCTTGCGGAATATCAGCCAAAAGGCGACGGCTGCCGCTGCAATCAGCGCCATCAGCGTCCAGAAA
>X418_Giraffe__coassemble_30_pt1 | contig 32415 bp, 38 predicted proteins | sample X418_Giraffe__metabat2_high_PE_001 | metagenome-assembled genome bin X418_Giraffe
GTGTGGAGATAGAAAGCATCAGGGGTATAGGCTACAAACTGAACTGCTGATTGATGGAGATGGGGACCGCTACTTGAATGTCAGCGTGAATACTGTTTCTTTTGCATCACTTCTTGTGAGCGACAGCGTGCCGTTATGCAATCTCATAATCTGACGCGAAAGACTCAGGCCGATGCCGGTTCCTTCCTGCTTGGTCGTGAAGAACGGAACGAAGATCTCGTCCTGGCTCTCGCGGCTGATAGGAAGACCGTCGTTGGTGACGCTGATGACTGTCTGCTCTGACAGAGTGAGTTGGGCAGTGATAACGATGTTTCTGGCATCAGCCTGAACAGCATTCTTGACAAGATTGATGAGAATCTGAGTGATCTGCCCCTCATCTGCATACAGGATTATATCTTCCGACTTTTCCTCATATGTACATATAGCTCCGCTCATCGCAGCCTGCTCTCTGGTAAGACTGATGACTCTTTCAGCAAGTTCCTTGAAATAGAAAGCCTTCTTCACAGGAGGAGCCACACGAGTCAGATTTCTATATGAGTCCACAAATTTGATCAGGCCCTTGGATGACTCGGAAATGGTGCTGAGACCGTTCATGATATTATCGTCTACACCCTCGAAGCTCAGCAGAGTGTCGCTAAGAGACGCGATAGGCGTAATGGTGTTCATGATCTCATGGGTCAGCACCCTGATGAGCTTCGACCATGACTGCTGCTCATTCTCGGCAATCTCGCTGCTGATATCATTGAATGCGATGATTCTGACTATCTCTTTACCAATGGTAGCCTCTGATGCAGTGATGGAGATAGTCATCTTGCCGCTCTCGTTGTAGTAGCTGGCCCTTTCTTCTGTACCGTCGGCAATAGTCTGGAAGGCTTCATATAAAGAATCGCTTACAGGACGAAGCTGTCGTATATGGCCGAATGTCGCTATTCCGAGCAGAGAGAGTGCAGTAGAGTTGCAGTAATTCACACGGCCGTCCTTTTCAATGACAGCTACACCGGTCTTGACGTGATCCAGCATCAGACCGAAGTACTTCTCCTGCTCGATGATCTCGTGTCTTTCCTTGTCGAAGATATTGCGGAGACGGTTAAGCGTCTTGTTGAATTTCCTGCCCCTGAGGCGCTTCTCGTCAAATCTGAAGTTAAGCTCCTTATCCTCGAGCGCGTCAAGCATATAGGAGACCTTTCTTCTCATCTTGCGGGAAATGTATAAGGAAGTTATGGCAGACGATAAAAATACCGCTGCCAATACGATCAATATGACACTTGTCGCTGCCATCAGATGTTATACTTCTTCAACTTTGCGTATAGGGTTGGACGGCTTATGTTAAGAGACTTGGCAACCATCGAGAGATTACCTCCAAATCGTGCCATTGCAGCCCTGATGGCTTTCTCTTCCGTCTCCTCCAACGTATCAACAGCAGATACAGCCGCTGATTCTGCCGCTTTGCTCTGTTGCAGTTCTAGATCATTGACCCCCAAGGTCTCTCCGTCGGAAAGGATGACAGCCTTCTCGATACAGTTCTGCAGTTCGCGGATATTGCCGCTCCAGTACTGACCCTTAAGAAGATCTTGCGCCTCAGGTGTGAGTCCGGTAACGTGACGGCGATATTTTTCCGCATACTTCTCGATGAACATATTCGCCAGAGGCACGATCTCATCTGTCCTTTCACGAAGGGCAGGGAGGTGCAGATGCATAGTGTTTATTCGATAGTAAAGGTCCTCTCGGAACTCGCCGTCCTTCACCATCTGCTCCAGGTTCTTGTTTGTCGCGCAGATAAGCCTGATGTCTATCGGAATGGCCTTTGTGTCTCCGACTCTGGTGACGGTCCTGTTCTGAATCGCTCTGAGAAGCTTTGCCTGAAGATGTTGCGGAATGTTCCCGATCTCATCAAGGAACAGTGTGCCTCCGTTTGCCTGTTCGAACTTACCGACATGATCTGCATGCGCATCCGTGAACGCACCCTTCACGTGACCGAACAGCTCACTCTCAAAAAGAGTCTCGGTCAAGGCTCCGGCATCAACGCATACCATAGGCTTCAATGCCCTGTCTGATCTGCGATGAATCTCACCGGCCAGCACGTCCTTGCCTGTTCCGTTCTCACCTGTGATGAGTACCGAGGCATCTGTCATGGAAATCTTCTCGACAGTCTTATAGATCGCCGTCATCTGGGATCCCTTGCCCCAATGCATCTTGATGGAAGAAGCAGGAATGGCAGAAGCCTCACGCGCCTCTTTGCTTCTATTGGCATAAGCAGCCTTCAGAATCTCAATGAGATTCTCATTATCCCAAGGCTTGACGACGAAATCGAAAGCACCTCTCTTCATTCCCTCGACAGCCAGCTGGATATCAGCATATGCAGTAAAGAGTACGACTTCGACATCCTCGCAACGTTTCTTAATCTCTGAGAGCCAGAAAAGTCCTTCGTTGCCTGTATTGATGTCAGTATGGAAATTCATGTCGAGCAACACCACATCCGGACGGAAATCAGCAAGTCTGCTCACCAGCTCCTTTGGCGACGGAATCAACTCCACCTGTGCAAAATGCATAGGCAAGAGCAGTCCCAGTGCCGCCCTGATGCCGTTGTTGTCATCTACAACCAATATTTTCGCTTTACTCTTTGCCATAATTACTTAACTTCGTTTATCTTCCATAAAGCCATAGGATGCTCCTTTATTCTTTCTATGATTTCACCATCATCAAACAGAAGTTCAGGTTTATATTCTCCTTGGTTAAACGAATCTATAAAATTCTTCTCTGCCTCTCCTAATGAGAGGAGTTTTGACAAGAATGAGACTACGTTTGTCTTAGCCTCCTCAAAGTCAAATTTCTCTGTCTTTTTCAATACCGGAATCAAGGAAGACCTGATCTGAGGAAACTTGATATTCTGGATTCGTTCAAAAGAATACTCCTTTTCTGGTTTGTTCTTTCCTCCGACAGCAAGATAGAATACGACTATCTTACGGAGTGTATCCATCCGATCATCCTTGAAAATCTTCTGTTTAATCATACGATTTACATCATACATATCTCTCGGAGCAGCTCTTTCGATCAAGGCCTTTATCTTGCTGCCGAACAGCTCAAGAGGCGACAATGCATAGACATCAACCTCTTCTATAAAAGGAACAGATGTTTTCCTTGTCAGAGGCTCAAGAATATGAGTCCTCATCATATAATTGATTTCTATCTTGATGTTATCGTTATTTCCACCGGCGTTAAGGTAACTGAATACCATCGAATCTAAAGCATGCGTATTCTTGCTTGATGGATGAAGAGTATATCCGTTGGACTGCATATATCCGAGAATTTCCTGACCTATGACAGCCCTGTCTGCCATCATTGTATCCTTGTCTGAATTAATGCAATAATCAAGGTCAATATCAACCGACAGGCGAGGCATATCAAACACAGTCAGATTGATAGCTGTTCCTCCCTTCAGGACCACTTTCCCTTTCAGATTGTCATTCGACACGAGAAATTCCAGAATGTTGCTTAATCGGATCACCTTCTCAAGATTATCCCTTATGAAGCCGGTCTCTCTGGCCACCTTTTCCAGTTCTATCCTATTGTATGCCCTCATACTCTTTAATAGTCGAATGAATTAAACGTGTCCGGATATGAGATATTCCATTCCCTGTCATATTCAGTACAATCCTCGTAGGATGTGAGTGCTTTAGAGCCCACATTTGCTCTTTCCCTGCACGTCTCAAAGAAATCATCACTGATATTAAATCGGCTCCTGAACCTGCTCAGAACAAATCCAACCTTTTTGTAAAGAGTGGCCTTGTCATAACTTGCAAGAACTTCCATCATCTTGGCTTCACTGACATGCATTATCATTCCGAAACACTGAAGCATTTCTTCTGATCCTCCGCACCTGTCAATCCTGTCAATGCAGTCGATTACAGTTCTTTCCAAACTGGTGACTCTTATCCCGTATGACATTATAGGTGTTTCAATCCCTACGTTTATCGGGCTTTTAGCATACATATATGAAAGTCCATCGAACTCAAAACTATTGAATCGGCTTTCGCTTGCCACATACATAGTATTGAAAACCTGATTTGCCACACCATAGAACTCTAATGCGGAATGGTATGCAACATATGCAGTTGGAGTCAATGCTGACGCTACTTCATAACGATTTGCCTCGATATGCTTGGTTGCAAGGTTTGTTACACCATACAGGTTCCTTCGGATTTTTACAATCAGAGACTCATCGATGTATCCCCTAAGTATCGTCATTGCATAAGTTTTACTCTTGATGATACGTGTTGCATCATCAAGAGTAAATATCTTCAATTCATGAAATTTATCTAAAAATCCTGTCATTTTGCCAAATCTTACGCAAAACTAATAAAAAATAGATAAGTTTCAAGGAAAATTTGGCAAAATTATTCCTTCTTCAGCACTTCAGAAGGATTTGTTTGCATCATCCTGAGAGCCTGCACAAACACAGAAAGTATGACTATTGTCAATACTATTGCAAGGGCAGACAAATAAATGACAGGGGAGTTCTCAGTTCTGATCACATATCCTTCAAGCCAACGGCTGATGACAGTATAAGCAACCGGTATTGCAACAAGTGCTGATACGACGACAGGGAGTGTGAAATCCAATATCATCTTTCTGACCATCTCACCTTTAGAACAACCGAAGACATTACGTACTGCATTATCCTTTTCACTAGTCTTTGCATAATAACTGCTCAGACCGATAATAGTCATTATCGTCATCAAGAGACATATTATCGAGAATCCGCTCAGAAGCTTGAGCATGTTCTGCTCTTCCTGAATTTCCTCTCGAAGGGATTCTTCCAACGTCTTTATATAAACTATGTCCCCATTATAACCTTTTGACTCATAGAAGTATCTGATCTGCTTCTTGACCTGATTCGTGTTTTCGTCGGTCTTGACGCATATCTGTCTTCCGGTTGTAGCAGAGAAGTCGTTAAAAATGCTGATGCCCATAAAGTCTCCGGATGTATCATCTTTAATCGATCCCAATCTGAGGTTCGCCACTGTTCCACAAATAGGAGTGTCAACCCATTGATAATTGATCATATCCCCACTCCTAAATTCAGTGATGGCGTCATAAGTACTTTGGCATAGATACAGGTTTTCTGCATTAATAGCAGGAGAAAAGTCCTCAAGGAATTGTATTCCTAAGATGTCAAAATACTCACGATCTCCCTCAATTACTCTTATCCTTCCTGTTTGTCCGTCCTTACTTGCTATTACAGAATATCCTGCTCCGTCAGGAGGGGTAACATATGAACCTATCTGACTGATATAAGATTGCGCCTTAAGTTCGTCGTAGTAGCGGTGATTATCCTTGTCAAGGAAATACACGATTATTATACCATCTGTCTCATAACCCAATGGCTGGTTCATCAGATGTCTGGTCTGACGGGTAATGCCAAACAGGATCGATAATGCTCCGATGCTTAAAAGTCCGGCGATGCAGATGAACATCTTTCCGAAGATTTTCTTGTCTTTATACCTTGCCTCTCCCTTGAGAATGTTGATTGCACTATACGACGATAATATGATTGAAGGTATTGCGCTGGATAAACCTACCATCAAAAGTAGGATTCCAGCCAGAACAAGGTACTCGTTTAAATGTGCAAACGGTTGGATGTCGGTTCTCAGCACCTGACCTACAGGTTCCTTGAAACCAAGGGCAAGCAATATAGCAAAGAAACAGGACACCATAAGTAGAGCGAACGCTTCAATGAAACACCTGAAAATGATACCCTTCCTACCTGTGCCCAATAACTGACGTGTGGCAATCTCCTTGATTCTGAATCTAGAGAATGCGATAGTAAGAACCACATAATCAAGTAATGCAATAACTGTGAGGAATATGCACATTATCAGGTATATGCCGAAAAGTTTTCCGCTTCGGATATTTGTGAACGTAAAGTAGACACCTGGTGCGTCAGCATCGGAAAGTTTCTTTATGTCCTGAAACCTGCTCACCCTTACTACTTTGCCTGATGGGTCTTCTCCAGACTGGTTTGGAGTCTTTCTGTACTCTTCGGTCAGCTGCCTTGCCAGATTCTCAATGTCAGCGCCCTCATTTATACGCACAAAGTTTACTTCGCTTATACGCACCAAGCCGGCATAGTTAACATTCTCCATCTCACGGAAGAGATCTATACTGATAAATATATCCGGGTTGTTGAAGATTGTCTTTGTGTAGGGCTTGAGTACGCCTGTTACAATCATATTCACATCCACATTAGTCATGTATGTGTAATATCCGGAATAGGCGTTGTTCTCAAACAAGTTGATCTCTTTACCGATAGCGTCACCATCAGGGAAAAGAACATTCGCAATTTCTTCGGATAGTACTACTGAATTCTTTGTGGACAGAGCCGTTTGCGGGTCTCCTTCAGCAAATGGGAAAGCGAAGAAATCAAAGAAATTCTGACTGGCGGCAACTGTTGATACATTGATTTCATTATCTGCATATCTGACGACACTGGCTCCGGAAATCAGTGCCTTTCCATCATTTCTGGCAAAAAAAGCGCAAGATTCCTTGATCTCCGGAAATTTATCATATAGTCCTGAAACTTCTTGTAGAGCAGTGATTTCATCGGAACTATAGCATATATGTATGTCGTCAGTATTCTTCAGCGCTTTGTTCACACTCATGTCATCCACAATGTATGAACTCAGCACAATGACAAATGCCAGTGCAAGGCTCAATCCCACCACCTCAATGATGGTGTAAAGCTTGTTGCGTGATAAAAATCTCAAGTAACTCTTCATGTCTAATTATTCTTTCTTTAATGCTTCAGCAGGGTTTGTGCGTGTAAGGCGTACTGCGTGTATCGAGATGGAGGCAATGACTACAGCAACAACAATGATCACTGAAGTAATATATATCCAAAGTGTATCATCTACTCTAACTGGATATTTAGAGAGCCAGTAGTTGATGTAAGAGTGTGCAATTGGAACAGCTGCAATGGTAGAAACCAATACAGGGGCCACAAATCCCATCACCATCTTCCAGAAAACCTCGGCATTCGAGCTACCGAAAACCTTTCGGATAGCCGTGTCAAGAGTGCCAAGCTGAGCCGAGTATGAACTCAAAGCGATGATTGCCATTATGGTTATCAGGATGCTGAGCAGGGCAAAGACACATATCATTGCAAACACCTTTTGTTCATCCTTGAATTTTTCTTCAACAAGAGAGTTCAGAGTGCTGATCTTAGGCATATTCTCAGCAGTCTTGCGCACTTTGTAGAAATCGCGAATCTTTGCGAGGGCTTCCTTTTCGCTGCCGTTCACCTTTACAAGCAAACCATATAAATACGAGTCGGTTTCAGACTGTATCAGGAGACCTTGTATTGTTTCCGGATCATATTCTTTGATTGTCATTGACTTGAAGTCTGAAATTATGCCATCTAGTGACCAGGTGACATTCATTTTAATCTTTCCGCTATCAATATGCGGCTTCAGACGTTCGTACGAACTCTTGCAAATAAAACTCTTTCTCACAGAACCTGTGCTCATCGTAGTGGATGTTCCGTAGTCTTCAAGAATCTCAATTCCGAGTATTTCCATTGCTTCGGAGTTTCCGCTCAGGACGTGCATCAGATGCTCGTTTGAAAGGAAAGTCATCGTACCATAATCTGTAGGCGGTGCAACCAAATCACCTATACGTTCAACATAACTCTCAGACAGAAGTTCGTCTTTGAATCTGTTATCGTCATTAGTGACAAAATCCACGAATATGATATTGTCGGTCTCATACCCCATAGGAGTATCTATCATATGTCTTGTCTGAGCGTATATGGCCAGAGTCACTGCTATTGCAGCTATGCTGAGCAGACCCTCAAGTCCTATGAAGATCTTTCCAAGTGTCAGTTTGTCGTTCTTTCGTGCGTCTCCTTTTATGACTTCGATAGGTTTATAGCTCGACATCATCATTGCGGGCACAAGACCTGCTGCGAGAGACAGGATCAGGACTACTGCTATCACGAATACCCACATCGCTGATGTGTTGAAGAGGACTATATGGCTTCCCAGGAGTTCTCCAACGATGCTCTTCAGGGCAAAAGCAAGTGCCAGAGCGAGTGTAAATGAAACAGTTACCAGAACTGCAGCCTCTGATATGCATTTGGCGTAGATACCACCTTTTGTTGTGCCGAGCAGCTGCCTTGTAGCCATCTCCTTTACTCTGAACCTTGAGAATGCCATAGTCAGGGATACGTAGTTGAGACCTGCAAACACCAGCAATATCAGACATGCAAACATGAAGGTGTGGTACATGTTCACATTAGTGATATTGTCAAAATGTGATTCTGACAGACCGAATGTGTGATGAATGTCCTTGAACGGAATCAAGTCGATCTTCGTGTATCTGGCATACTTCTTATCAGGGTCAGTATCATTATTTTCAAGCAGGAATCTTCCAATCTTGTCAGCATCTGCACCTTCGGATAGTTTCACATAATGGACGGACTGAGGGCGACCTAAATGCATCTTTATGTGCGGAGGATACATTGTGTTGTCTATATCGTTGATATACTTTAGATTCAAGAACATTCCTCTGTCTTGAAGTGTGGTCTTGCCCATATCGGCATATACACCGGTAACTGTGAGCTGCACATCTTTCAGACGATGTTCGTTTATGATCAGCGTCTGTCCGATTGGATCCTGGCCTGGAAACATGATGTTTGCTACCTCTTCAGAGATGACCGCAGCATTCTGCAGATTCATGACAGACTTAGGATCACCGTATTTGAGTTCGATTCCGAAGAAATCAAAATAGTTTCCGCGTATAAGGACAGGTGTTATGTCCATCTTCTGCTCTCCGGAGACAGTCTCGATATATTGGGTCTTTCCGTCGTATGCAGTGTGGATGATGGCGTTGCACCAGTCTTCTATCTCGGGAACTTGTGGAAACACGACTTCAGGATCAGGTCTGTAAAAACTTGAGTCGTCAGGCAATACGAGATGTATATTTTTTGTGTTTTTAATTTTATTGTTACAACTCAGATCGTCGAGGACGACATTGCCAAGAAGTATAACAAAAGCTAAAGCAACACTCAGTCCCACCACCTCAATGGCAGTGTATAGCTTGTTTCGTGATAAAAATCTAAGGTAGCTTTTCATGATTTACTCAGTTTTAAGTGCATTAGCAGGATCTGCGGTCGCTGCCTTCCAGCTTCTTACCACTACCACTCCGATGGTGACTGCAAGCACGGCCACGAGGGCAAGGGCGAATACCCACCAGTACATAGGGCAGCGGTGTGCGAATGTTGCAAGGTATCTGTCCACGATGACCCAGCTGATTGGTGCTGCTACAGCGAAGCATACGAGTACGATCTTCACGAATCTGCTGCAGAACATCGCCAGGATCTCCTTGACGGTCGCACCATTTACTCTGCGGAGGGCAATCTCCTTTCTGCGGTACTGTGTCTCGAACATCACCAGTCCGAACACTCCCATGAGCGAGATGATGATTGCGATCATGGTGAAGAGGCTTATGAGCTGTGAAAGCGACTCTTCCTTCCTGTAAGTCCAGTTGATGTTCTCGTCGAAGAAGTATATCTCCCATTCATCAGGCGAGAAGTCGTATCTCCATTCACTCAGCACTTTGCCGATATGTTTTTTCACTTCATTGTAATCTGCACCGGCTGCTACTCTGATGAAGGCTGTCGACGGATGCCACCAAGGCTCGCTTCCAAATACATATAGTGCAAATGGAGTGACCTCCTCCTTGAGAGTCTTGAAGCTGAAGTCGTCGCAGAATCCCACGATTGCAGCATCCTGGTCCGCGTGTCCGCTAACCCTGTCCTCTAGAGTGAATCCGTATGTCCTTCGTGCAGCCTCATTGAAGATGAATGTGCCGTTCGGATTGTTCTCATCCTCCTTTCGGAATGTTCGTCCCTCGGTTATCTCAATTCCCATGAACTCAGGGAAGTCATATGATACTGCATAACACTGGAAGTTGACGATGGTACCATTCCAATCACGGCCCCAGCCCATTCTTGTAGAGGCGAGGAGATTACCTGCCGCCCAGCTGACGTCCAGGATCTGAGGATTGGCGTTAAGTTGCTCTTCCACGGTTTCTGCATTCTGCCCTATATATTCTGTGGTATGGACAAACAGAAGCTGTTCCTTGTCAAATCCCATGTCGAAATCGACCATATATCTGCGCTGGAGGAAGATAAAGCTTGAACAGATGATAAGGACAAGCGATATAACGAACTGAAGACTGATAAGGGTATAACGGAGCCTCTGTCCGGTCTTGGTGCCGCTGAAAGATCCCTTCAGAACCAATGCAGGCTCAAATGATGTGATATAGAACGCAGGGTACAGGCTGGATACCATTGCAATGACAACAGCTATCACTACAGTCAGAACCGATACTCCGACATTTGCTCCAAATGCACTGTCTGCACTGATGAGATGAGTGAGCTGACTCATGTTGAAAAGCATCACGAATGCAAATGCAAGAACGAGTGCAAGCAGAATCAGGGTTACGCTTTCTCTAACTGTACTGATGATGAGTTCGTGACGTGTACAGCCGAGTACTTTCTTGGTGTTGACAGCCCTAATCCTCTCAGGAATCTGTGCAAAGAAGAAGTTGATATAGTTGATGAAAGCGATGCTTACGATAAGCAGGGCTACAATTATAAGGATGACGGTCGTAGTCTTGCTACCTCTTTCTATATGATTCGATATGTTGTCAGTATAATATAAATCCTCAAGAGGAATGAATTGGACTTCAGCCATCGACTGTGCTACGGCGAAGGCAATGCCATAGTAGATAAACGGAAGAGTTTCTATTGTTGCATCGGATGTCTCAAGAAGAACACCGCACACAGACAGATTGACGATCATCAGCCCTATGAAGTAACCAGCTCTCTTTCCTGATGTGAGTTTGTCTATGTTAGTTGAAATAGTTTTTAACGGTTTCCCCATCAGCACCAATCCTAAGTAGGCTCCTGTAATCAGAGTGGCGACTCCTGAACCAATCAATGACAGATTCATCGGAGTTTCTGTTAATATCAGCATTAGGAAGAATGCCACAAACAACAGAAAGGCGAGTGAAATGGAAATGATTAACTTCTTCATAATTAACTTCGAATTTCTGCTTAGAAAATAGTAAAGCCGATATTGACCTCAAACATAACCTTATCATTCATAAGATTGTTGTATGGGCTAAAATATGAACAACCTATACCCACGTATGGTGTGCCACCCAAGCCATGAAAACCAAAGTTTACGGCAGCTTTTGCCTTGAAGTAATTGAGATCCGACTTGATGTATGTTGAGTTGCCTGACAAAACAAATTCAAGGGCCTTGTGGTCTTTCATTGTGAGAGTATATGAACCACCAAGACCTAAGGTTCCCTGTTCTACAAAATTCTTTGTACTCAGGCGGTTGAGCAGCAGTATATCTGCATTTACTGGAACAAATACCGCCCAATGCGGATTGAAACGATAACCGGGACTGACTGTGAATCCGTATGATCCAAAATCAGGCTTGCCCCATCCTTGAAAATCGGCACCGGTCATATTGAATTCTGTTGTAGTATAGAAATGAGATGCTTTCTCTCTGTAATTGGAGTCCTGTGCTGAAGCACTTACAGTTGTCAGTACGATCACTGCCAAGATTGTTAAGATTCGTTTCATAGTGTTATGATATTAAATGGGTTCTATATAGATGCAAAAGAGCTTTAATTCGTGCCGATAATCACTCTTTAGTTTAGTCTCATTGTAAACTAATTAAAACAGACCGTCTTTGTCCTGTACATTAGTTGTGTCTGAACTTTTCGGGTTGTAGAAGATATTCAGCCTCTGGTTGATCTCTTCAGGAGACAATCCGGTAACATTGAGGCGCATATAATACTTTGTTCGTGAAGATCCGTCATTGAGTGTCGGATAAGGAACAAATTCCCAACCCTGCATGCCAAGCCAGTTCAGTCCCGCAATATTTGAGTTGAAGATCCTATCATTCCCGTCCCCATCTACAACTAGTTCGCGTTTGCTATAGTCTGCCTGACCGAAATCTACAGTCATTTTTACTTTCCATTCATTATTGTGTTTAGTGTTCTGGAAATCAACTATGCAATATACATAGGCAGATTGATTCTGCCCGCTCGTTTGAGCTTCGGCGTTTGATGATGCCGTACATAAAGTGAATATTACGGCCAGTAGTGTCAAGACTCTTTTCATATATACAGTTATTTAATCATTTCCAATATTTTATCCAGCACAGCATCCCTGCCTGTCATATATTCCTCTGCCACGTATGGAATAGGAATGTCCGGCATTAGATAGCCGTCGACGGCTTTGGTGTGTTCATCATATTCTGTCGTCGAGATGCCAGAAACCCCAAGCCAGGCCTTGAATATCTTGACCTCTTTTCTCCGAGGATGCCAGAACATCTTGGAATCAAGGCATTCTCCATATTTCAGGGCATTGTGCATCAATGGTTCTCCGACAAGCTGTGCTGCGTCATTGTACTGGACAATATTGCAGAATGACGCTGCGGTCGATGCAGTACCTTCATCCATCATCACATAGTATTTCACTCCATCTATGAAAAGTTCGTTATCCAACGGCAGGGTCTTTATGATCAGGCTGTCGGGGATGTCTATTACCTGACCTATCATGTCTTCTGTTAGGAATTCGTAATCATTAAGCGTCGCCTTGCTGACCATCAGTTTCTGACCCTTCTGATAATCTATCGACGGCTTGTTTATGAGCATGGAAAGCAGCTTGTCAAAGTCACTGCCGTAGCCTCCAGGATTGTCTCTGAGGTCAAGGATAATGTTGGTCAGACCCTCTTTCTTGAAATCAAGGATGCTTTTCCGCAGGATTCTGATTAACCGTGAATTGTCCGGAAAGAAACTAGGAATCTTAACATATCCGGCAGATGATTCCGGGTATCTGCGGATATTGTTGTCCATGCTGTTCTGTTTTGTGAACAGGAACTCTACTTTGTTCATTTCTGGCTGTCCAGCAACAGTGACCATCATCGCCTGGCCATCTCTGATGATCTCCATTACATACTCATCGCAGAACATCTTCATATAGTAATGTCCCAGAAAGGTGCCGAGGAATCTATGTCTGTTACTATAGTCGTACTTCAGCATTTCCGACATCGGGTCTCCGTTGATAGAGAGTATCATGTCGCCAGGTAGAAGTTCGGGAGAAAGAGTCTTATCTACTATTACTGAGTCACCGATACAGATTGCTCTCACAGGAAGAACCTTGCCGTGTTTATATATGCTTCTGGTCGATTTCTTCCACTGCTTTTTCCTTTCCTTCTCAGGTGCATCCCAGTCTATGTCGTGAGGAAAGTACGGAATTACATTCATATGGGGATCTTCGTGCCTCATATGATTGAAGAACGGAAGCCATACATAAAACACATCCGCAGTCCTCATTGTATCACCTACCTCCTTCTGACGGCTGTTCATTTCAGCAAGGATAGCCTTCTCTGTCACAGAGTCAATATGCTTTGAAAGTCCGGGATGCTCAGGTATGGTAAAAAGATGCTCCCATTCTTTGGTCTGAATATGTTCTGAATCCTTCAGACGGACTTCTTGAGCGGAAACATTGTTTACGGACAGGCACATAAAAAGGATTACAGCCACGTATGCTAGTGGCTTGGGGAGTCTAGTCATTTTGTATAAGGTTAAAGCTCATTTTATAAACATATACTGTGCCATAAACAACCGCGTCTGATTAGTACCTCTGTTAAACCAGTGACAACTAACAGGGGATGACATACTGGTTAATTAGGTAAAGAACCTGCAGATATGAGAATAGAGAAGCCCTATGGCAACAAGCATGGCAAAAATGAAGTGACTTTTCCTCAGCTGCTTCAGGTCTTCTGCAGAAATAGACTCATCATCCTTATGTTTGATATAATCAACTATTACTACAACAGTAAGGGCAAGGATGATGATTGTAAGGATTACATTAGTGATGATTTTCCAGGTTTCATAATACTAAATCATTGAAGCTAAGTTATTAAAGAAGTTGCAAAGATTATGTGCTAGAATAGGAATCAGGATGCTTCGCGTTCTTAGTGTTATATATCCTAAGCCGTATCCGATCGCTCCTGTCCATATGAAGGTCGCTGTATTGAATGAAATTGATCCGTTTACATAATTCAAGGCATGTACCAATCCGAACAGAATCGCGATTATCCAGTTGGCAGGATTTCCTGATGCAGACTTTCCGCTACGAAGCGAACTGCATAAAAGACCGAGAAGTACCCCTCTGAACATTATTTCTTCATCAATACCAGGCATTGATATCTGGAAAAGCAACCTCTCTGTATTCAGACCGGAACTGCCATTGATGATATTACCTAACACCCCTATTGCGGTCTGTGCAGCAATTATAATGACACCAACTGTAATACCTGCCCTTAATCCATCCTTGTTCTGTCTTAAGGTAAAGAAGTTGTTTCCCTTAAACTGCTTCCGGAAGATGAAATATGCAGCGATACCACACACTATTCCGTAAAGCTTGCCATCCCAGTTCCAATTGCCCCCGATGATATTAAAGCATCCTACATGGTATTGCATTGTCAGGGCAATCTCATATATGCAATAGCATAATGCGAAACTCAATATGCGTAGAAAGTTTTCCTTCGCCCTGTCTTTTATGAACAACAGCAACAAAGGCAGTATTATCGCAATGCGTATTAGGGGCCAGATAAGCATAATTATTCCTTTTCTTTAGTCAAAACATTGATCACTGCAGATACGCATAATACCACTGCAGCGAACATGATCTCTTTGTAATGAGGAGTTCCTGTAGCAATCTGTATCACGAAATATGAGAACACGACACACAGTGCGATAGGTGTAAAATATTTCGTGATCCTATAGGCGATATATTTACCATTGCTGGCCTTGTCCGGGTTGAGTTCCTTGAAGTCGCTGTAGATGATCTGTGCAACATATGCACAATATGTCATGGCGAGCGTAAAGAAAGAGTTCCAGAACACCATATCGTATTCCATGATCTTGTCTCTCTTCAGATAGTTCAGAACCAACTGAAATGCGAGAAACAGGATACCAAATATGATTGCCCTGACAAAGAATTTAGGCTCCCAGCGAAGTCTGTATGGCTTTTTCATGGCTATTGTAATTTAAAATCTTCAACTGTCAGATTCGGATCAAAATATATTATAACTCCTTGTTGCTTTACCGCTTCAAGATAGTTTTCAATAGGGGAGAGACCGACATTAGCGCGACGTTCATTCAACTTTTCAGGCTCCTCGACAGGCCAGATGTAGATGATGGATTCTCCTTCCCTTCCAAGTGCATATGCCTGAGTTCCATATTTCTGTGGCTTACCGTCATTCATCAACATCCTGTCTTCCATTGTTACAAGGTCGCCGAATGAAATATATCCCTTTTCAGCAGCTTTATGGAAAAGACTCTTATATCTGTTCATAGTCTCAAGGTCACTATGATCGATTACAAGGAATATGGCCTTGTTCGCCTCCTGCGAAAGTCCATCTAGCCATCCATAGCAGTCCAGGATATGAGAAACTACAACAAGATTGGTACTGTCGGTTTCTTCCATCTTTAAAGCATATTCTATTGCTTCCTCCTGCGTAACATTCCCTGTCGCCACCTTTGCCCACTCTGCGCGTACTTCCTGGTCTTTTCGACCTATATCGCAAAGGAGTGAATCAATCTTTGCCCTCATATCAGCCTCGCGTCTGAAAATCAGAACCGGATACTTTCCTGCAATCAGAGCAGGAATTACTCCTGCCTCAAAGGAATAGTCCATGTCCAGCTTGTCAAGAAGGAAACCATTGAAGACAACCTTATCGTAAGGATAATGATAGATGTCCTTAAAAATCTCCTTGTGCTTCTTCGTGTCGAGTTTCTCCCCATTATAGCACCACGTCTGCATAAAGGAGTATCCGAGGAATTTCTTTCCGAACCTTTCCTTGTCCTTCTTGCCTACAGCGATGCATTCGGTGGTCTGCATTCTCAATGCTTCCACCTCTGCCGGAACATCTACATATATCGTGTCTGCTGTTCCGGTTTGTGCACTTACGGAACAGCAGACTAATGCTGCGAGTATTGTTATAAGCAGTTTCATCTGTTACTTCTTCACAGGTTTAACCTTGTATCCGGCCTCACGAAGCAGATTGATTATTCCGGATTCACCCGGCAGATGACCTGCACCGACCACAAAGAGAGTGCTCTGTTTCGGAAGTAGTTCCTTCATCTGTTTCTCCCAGTTGAGATTGCGGACCTTGACGATGGCGTCATATTCATAGCCGGTCATCTGCTCCTGAAAAACCTTCCAAAGCGTGTCAAGGTTCTGTGATTTGTATGCATTCGTCAATTGCTGCAGAAGTCCTTTGCTGTCTCCATGGTCAATCATTTCCAGAAGTGCATCTGCCTGTTCCTCAAGAGAGTTTCCGTACAGGAGTTCCATCTGATAGTCTGCAGTCTCAAGTTCTCCGATTGTTTTGCCCTTCCGCTGACCGAGCGTCTGCATATACTTGTCGATAGTTGTCATGGTGGCAATTTCCGGTATCACTTCCATCATCTCCTTGTTCTGGACTGTCACCATTATCGTCATCGGCTTCATCACGGAGAGCATTTCAAGACTTGCTCCCATTTTCTTCCCAAGCCATTCATTCACCTTTGCAGTCTCTTCCGTTGAGAAAAGAGAGAGCAGGGAGGTGTCAGCAGGCATCATCATCATAGCCTGCATCTTCTGCATCCGCTCCGGACTCATTTCGGCAAACTCAATCATATTGATCTCGCCAATGATGTTGTCCACCTTGTCAAAGGCCTTCATCAGACCGGGGATGCTGTCACAGTAGGTAAAAGGGCAACCGTGATGGGTTCCGAGAATGTACGACGGCTTCTTTATGCCGTTTCCGCTGATCTTCCACACGAGCTGCGCGTTGGAAGTGAGGCACAGAAGGGAGAGTGCCAGGAATGTCAAGATTCGTTTCATAATTATTCTTCTATGTCTTTGAGTATGTCATCGAGGATTCGGAACCTGCGGATGTCCCTTATCGCTACAAGGATGAGCATAAACAGCAGAAAGGCTGATATGACCAGAACACTGTCTTCTCTTACATTGTTACCTTGAATGGCGATGAACTGGTAAAAGAAGATTGCCAATACTGAATATCCGATAAGTCTGGATACGATCGATGTGATGATGTCGAGTTTTTTCACTGACCTTACCTTGACTGCGAATTCATTTACATCGCCCTTGAAATCAAGGTCTTTCTGCCATTTCAACTTATTGAATATTGACATAAGAACCATTATGCTGAAGCCGACTCCGACAACTATGGTGCACCACAGCGGCAGGTTGTATTTGATGCAATACTCTATATCGATATATACGATATAGGCTATTATGATGATCGAAATCCAGCCTTTCTTGCCTCCGGTATATTTATCAACCTTGCTTTTGACAGATGATTCCAGCAGCCTTTCGTTCACGATCTTCTGCTTCTCTACCTTATCAGTGAGAACCTTGAACTGCTCACGCATCTGCTCCAGTTCCTGTGAAATCTCAAAATTATCTCTTTCCATTTCTTTCGCTTTTTGACGGTTCTACATTGATTTCAGTTTCTCCCTGATGCGGACAAGCTTCACAGAGACATTGTTTGCCGTGATTCCGAGAATCGATCCGATCTCATCATAGCTCAGGTTTTCCAGCCACATCAGAATTATGCTTCGGTCGATATAACCGAGCTTATTGATGCGGTCGTAGAGCTGGCGGATCTGCATCGAGTCGTCATCCATGTCCTCGAAGAGGTTGATGTTGACGTCGAGCGGAACCTTCTCCAGAGCTCGTTTCTGTTTCTTGGAATAGTTGATGCATGTGTTAAGGCTCACTCTCCATACCCAGGTGCTGATGAACTTGTCCCCCTCGTAAGACTGCAAGCCTTTCCAAAGGTTGACAAGTATCTCCTGAAACAGATCGTTCACCTCATCTGCATCCTTGGAAAACATGTAGCAGACCGTGTAGATTCGCCTTTTGTTCTCCAGAACGATTTGCGCAAATTCTCTTTCTTTGTTGTCCATATCTAGGGTTTTCTGAAATGTTTCTGACCATTAAACAACAAACCGGTCAAAAAACTACAGAAAAAATGAAAAATTATTTAATGTTGTCCTTCAGCCAGGACATAGCATCTTCTTCAGGTGAGTCTGTCTCGACATCCGGAACTATCGGATCTTCACAGAAAACCTCACCGGTACGAGCAATGTCGCAGCTGACTGTCAAGGCAAGGATGGAGCCGTTATAAAATATTATGCTTTCATTGGCGGAAGCATATCCGGCGGTAGGAGATCCGAAAACACGCACATTGTCCAAACCTCTGAAACTGAGCAGCACAGCCTCTCCTGAACTTGCTGTCGCGTCATCTGTCAGAATAGCTACAGGACAATTGATGCGGGGTTCTATATCTATGCCGACAATCTTTGCCACGAATTCCTTATCGATCGGCATCACACTCTGGAACCGCCTTCTCATCTTGAATTTCAGGAATATGTCATCAGACAGAAAGCGGTGGACTGCTGCAATCATCGGATACATGTTGCCTCCATGATTGCCTCTGAGGTCGATGCATACGCCCTTTACTGTATCGGGAATTGAATCCAGAACTGTCCTTGCATATCTGAGACAGTTTTCATCATCCCCTGCAAAAGCCGGAAGATGAATCATGCAGATGCTGTCTTCAATCATTGTGACACTCGGAGAGACATCTTCATTGGACCTCTTTTCACGAGCCTGAGCCTTATTTGCCGGCATAAGATAGGAATGTTTGCCGCCTGCGACCTTTGCTGCCTTGTTTATTATCTCCTGAGCCTCTTCCAAGGTTTCAGGCTCCTGTGAAAGCGCATCCTTCTTTGCTGCTTCCCATGCCTCTCCTTCTGCATAGAGTCCTTTTCTGTCCATCTGCTGGATCGCGTCACGTACATATGTCTGATTCGGACTGCTGCAGCTGATGATGGTCAGTATGACAAACAGAAGAATATGTATTCGTTTTTCTATCATTCTTCTACCGAGTTTTCTTTCAGATACTGCTGTCTAATCTTGTATCTGATCACCGATGTTGATGCTAGATATATCACTATTAAAATGAAAGGTAAGCCCTTCCAAGCTTTATCGAATGCGATCATATCATATACGCCTATGACAAGCATAATTGCACATAAGCTAAGCATGAGGTTGCGGCGTTTCTTGTCATGCTTGACGAGGAGATTCGGATGTTTTTCCTTCTCGAATTCAGTAATGAGAAGCAGTGGAACCAGAACCAGACAACTTAACAGAATGATCCAATTAAACATCTGATATTCTCCTTGGAATATATACACTATAGTGTAAGCTGCCAAGATTCCAAGAGCAGCAATAATCGATGTAAGTCGAATTAATTTTAGTGCTTTCATGGTTGTGTGGTTTTATTTCCAGAACTTGTCCGGGTCGTGAGTTACAGTGTAAACGATATCCCTGAACGGCTCGAATCCTTCAGGCACAAGGGCGTAGTATCGGTTTCTGAGAGCCGAATGAGGCAGGGTAGTGTAATCCTCTTGATAGAATCCCAATGCTCCCCAGCAGCAGAACCAATATGTGTTCTTTGCCATATATGCATAGTAGTCAGTCATCTTCGAACTTCCTTTTTCAAAGCCAGGGTAAAACTTCATCTTTTCTCCGCTTATATATTTCTCACGCATTTGCCTCAGAGAAAGAAGATTTCCGTCAAGGTCTGTGACATAACGCCCACCCATATCAGTGTCAAGCATCACCCATTGTCCGGTCTCCGGGAGCCAGACCTCGTTGACTACATGGCAGTCATTGTCATTCTCATCCTGCGGCAGACAGGTTATGTATCTTGCCTTGATTCCTGCTGCATTCAGAAGTTCAAAGGTCATGATGCTGTGCAGGCGGCAGTTGAAAGCAGGTTCAACATTCTTGGTATATTCCCACAGACCGATAGCATTCTTGTATTCAGGCTGTATCTTCTGATTTTCGTGAGGAATGTTGAACGCGACAAACTTGCCGATAGCAAGAGCCTTGTCCAATGTTGAAGCTGAGGCGTCATAAAGCGTGTCCAACTGGAAATAATCCCTGATTTCCTTCGCTCGGACACTATCTTTTACGTATTCAATATCAACGAAAGTCGAGTCAGGACTGTATGCACCGCATGTCCTGAGCAGTTCGACTCTTTCCTCAAATCGAGCCAGGTTGCTTTCATTGAAGTTAATGCTTACGTAATACAGTTTTGATGTGTTGATGAAGATGATAAATGCTACAGTCAATGCTCCGATGACGGCCAGCAGATATACGATGGTTTTGAGGATTATCTTTAATGTTCGTTTCATATTACCTAAAAGTTATTTCTTTGTATGGTCAGTTATCTATTTTCCCACCTTTCTTCTCCTTATACTTCCTTACAAGTTCATCAAAAAGAGCTACGGCAAGGGCAAACGAAAGCCAATGAACCAGTCCGAGAGAGAAGTCCTTGTCGGAGAATAATCTCTGAATCAGCCATTCGACCAGCAGCATCCCGCAGAACATGTAGGTAGTCGTTGTCAGTATTCGGCGGCAGATTTTGATGATGTCATCACTTCTGTCCACTCCCTTCTTACGGCTATTCAAGATATCAACGATTATGATTGCGGTTGTAGTGAATGTGCATGCGACAACCATACTTCTCCAGCTGACTTTTTCCTCGCCAATCAGATCAAAAAGCCAGTCGAACAGGAATGAGGCCGCAAAATATACCAGCAGCAGCACAACGCTCATCAGAGCGTATGCCAGAATCTTCTTGAGGATAGTTTTAGTTTTCGGAGTCATAAGCCTTCTTTGCTTTATAAAGAATGATATTGTTAGTAGTTGAATAAATTACAGCTGCTACAATAGCCAGATAAAGCCAGTTGAAATATCCTCCCACTCCCCAACAAAATCCTACTATCGACAAGGCTGTCATGAGTACGATAGAGACGAAGTTGGCTATTATCATTCCCTTTTCTGTCTTGGCAAGATATGCCGGATCGTTCTCGTTTTTAGTGCGTATATAAAAGCTTACAGGACCGAAGATGAAAATTACGCCAAATGTCGTTGCCAGGATTCCGTCAAATCCTTTATCCAAGGTTCTATAGACAAAAAACACAATCAAAAACGCCATCATCGGCACAAATGAGGCTGTGCGGCAATATTTCAATGCTTTCATGGTTATTCCTTCTTCTTATAATTCATATTGTAAATGCTGACAACAAGCCAAGTTATAGCAGTAACGATGTTGATTTATTATTCTCTCGGCATATTGTTAAGCCAGACCTTGCGAGTCAGATAACCACTCACAAAGCAAAGAAGACATGCGATGGAAGTTATTATGACCTTGATAAATATATCAGACACATCAGCTATAGCTGTACATCCTATTGTAACACCGATAGCCAGAAGCAGGTTACAACCGATGTTTTTCCATACTGTCTTTGTATCCATCCAATCTGGATAGCCGAACCACAGTACAGGATGTGTCGGATTCTTAAAGAATACAGCTGCAGAATAGCAGATAAAGGCACATGCCATCAGCACACAATACTGCCATCCATAAAGGAAACCGAATGGAATACCTATGAGAGAAACTCCAATCGTCGATAGAATGTGTTTGGTTGTGTATGGTTTCATGGTTATTCTTGATTTAAATTTTCTTCCTCGTAGGCTTTTCTTGCATTATAGAATATGAAAGAGTTGAACATATTGAATAATGCTACAAAGGCAAATGCAAGAGCCATCCACATCTTCTCGCTCTTGACAACGATGGCTGTGATACAAAGGCCAATCATGATGCCGCCAGAAATGATATTGAGGATGTGATATCCTTTTGTATATATAGTCAGTGTTTCTGGATGATCTTCCCTTTTAATTCTGCTTATCAGACTAGTCGGCAGAATAACCAAGGCCAAGGCAATTACGGCAATCATCATCCAGTCATAACCATTTTCGCCTTTAATATCAGGCAGGCATGATATCATGAAGCAGGTGAGTCCCCCTGCCATAGACAGTGCACGGAATAATTTCAGTGTTTTCATAATTAATGTGATTTTAAGATGCCGAGCTGTTGTTTTACTCCTTGTTTCGAGATGGTTTAGATGATCCTATTATGAGCAGCATACCTATGATCAAAGCACCCAGAATGATTGCTCCTGCCGAAACAAGCGCATCACCCCAGCAGAAAGGTGTTCCCATCAGATGCCTAACTAAAGGTAGCAGCACAATGATAGCCACTGCATACAATATGGTTGACTTTGCAATCCGAATTTGATCTTTACTTAGCTTCATAACTATTCCTCCTTGTTTTCCTTCAGCAGTTTCCGGTGGTTAAGTGCAAGCAGATATATACAGCTGAAGCTCATTGCTATAGTGGTAATTAAATCAAGGGTGCTTGCCTGATCATTGATGAACCGAATAATTCTATAGATCAGACCTGATGTAAAGACCAGATATCCGAGACAGATCCAGATGATTTTAGTTCTTGTTTTCATAGTAGTGTCTATTTGTTAAGTGTCAGTTATTTTTCAGTTTATAGTACTTTCTCAGATAATATACGAACACAAGAACACCGATTACAAAAAGTCCGGATGTCATATAGAAAACGATATCGAAATCTTTTGAAATCAGGCGTGGAATGGCAATCGCTATCAGAGCAAGTATCGAAAGTCCTACACCTCTTAGATTGCCTCGAAATTCTTTTTCTGTGTGATTATTCATAGTTACTCCTCCTTTTTGAATTTCTTGAGTTCGCTGAAGTAGATGGCAGCCCATAGAATGGCAAAGACAAGGAAGATGATTCCTCTGAAAATTCTTCCTTCATCATCAGTGAATTCCAGGACTGACAGCACCAGCCATCCAAGTGCGATGACAGGCCAGGCGATGCGCCAGACTTTGTGGGATTTCGGGTTGCTCATAGTTTTAGTTTTATATACGCTATAAATTTAGACAAAATTGTTCTGATTTCCAGCAATATGCATATAAAAAGCGTGGATTGTTCTTATCAAGCCTGAGGTCCTGAGAAAACCCATTCGTACTGACAAGTCCAGCCCACGCGAAGCGAAGGCATTTACTGAACTTATCCGGGTACGAATTTCTTGAAATTTCTCAGGTTTCAGGTTCTTCCGAATAACTTAGCAAACGCTATATAATGTATATTTTAAAGCCTAAACATAGCCTTGTGCAACAAATATAGGAACTTTTTCTCAGAATTTAGCGAATAATTAAATCATTACTTATCTCTGTCTTTCAACTTATAGGTCGCATATATGACTCCCCAAAGTCCGAAGGCAATCATCACTACCATCCTCAATACCGAAATGTTGTTAGTTCTTTCGCCCGGAAAGACCATTACAAGCACAAGAAGGAGTGCGGAGATTGCAAAGATTGTCCAAAGCAGAATTTTGCGTGTTTTAGTTTTCATAATGTATGATTTTTTATAATCCATTCCCAAGCCGGATCCTTCTCCATCGTATAATCTGAAAGATTCAAAACTATATCCGGAACCAGTTCTATCTCATTATTCAGATTCTCATTCGGACGAGTGAAATGTCTGCAGCTGACAGTTGCTTTGGTATCAGTATTCGTCAGATTGAAGCGCAGAACATCTCCATAATGAGAAGGCCTGTGGCCGGAAGTTTCACCGATGATGGTTCCGATATTATTATCACGAGCGAGAGTCAGCAGAAGTCCTGCAGAACTGAATGTACCCCTGCCACTGATGAAAATGACATTCCCTTTGAAGATTTTTTCTGGGTTATGATTTATCCTATGAGCAGAAGCTACTTCTTCAGGATTATCTCTCTTGATTTCCCAGTAATCAAACACATCACCAAAGTCCGGCTTTGTACCATCATTCAGTTCCACGCCGGAAAGATTTGGCTGATGCTTGAGAAGTAGTTCTGACATTCGTACCTTACAGCCCATATTCTTCATCTTGCCATAATCAGTAAGATACGAAAGAAGCAGATCGCAAAGACCACTGTTTCCACCGCCATTGTTCCTGATATCCACTATCAAAGTCTGAATGGATTTATCCTCAATCTCAGCCATCATCTCCTCGACAAAATCATCAAATCTATGTCCCAACTGAGGATAGTTCAAACTATCATAACATATATTGAACTGGAGATAGCAGATACTCAATGAATCTGACACCGCATAACAGAAAGGAACTTCTTTCACTGCAGTAGGTGAATCGAATTCCATATCCAATTGCTCAATGACCAGACCATGCCCTGTGCAGGCTGGAATCGTCACAGAAGTATTGTCCTCGAATGTCAGCACAATCTCGTCATCATCGTATCCGCACATCTCCCAAAAGTCATTCAATTGAAGCTGCTGGCTCAACTGACTGTTTTTGAAGATCTCATTATCTCCACTGATGAGTTTCTGACCTCTCGCCATCAGATCACTTGTAGGATTGCCATTTACCATAGTGATTCTCTTGCCAAGAGCCTCCTTGTAATCATCTTCAACAGCCAACAGATATCCCGAATCCTTTGTGTCGAACATAATGTATATCGGATAAATGAGTTCCTTGGATAATCCGGAAGTGACCTGCGAATGTCCGTCGTTCAGATGTGAGGTCAGTGCCTGCAGTCCGCAGCGGAATGTCTTGATGTCATCAATCTCCGCGAACTCCTTGTATAGTTTCCTTGTTTCCTTTCTCAGTGCCTTAACATGTTTTTTGTCGGCATAATAGGGGTGTGATAATTCGAAGGTTTTGCTATAGAGCAGCAGATCCTTTTGGAATTCATTACCATTTACATAATCTTTCGAAGATTCAACATCTTGAAAGTAAATGTCAGGATATTCCTGACCCTTGCATACAAGCGATGAAAGGCTGATGAAGAATATCAAAAACAGGGCTCGTTTCATAATGATCCTACAGTTAAAAGGTTTACAATGTTCGTCTTATGACGGCAATCAGGAGAGTTTGTTTACCACAAAGTTAGCCGCCAAAAGTTTAACAAAATAAAAAACGACCTACGAATTTTGCTTCGTAAGTCGTTGAATATCAGTATTGAATTATTATGCTTGAAAAATATTTTTCTTTGCTCTCCAATTAAAAGTTTAACAAACCTCGTTCTCGCACATGTTTCTCAGGTGAATCGACAGATTTGTGTCGTTCTCAGTCAAGCCGAGCTTGTGCCTGATCTCTGCACTCTGGATGTAGAGCCTTGACTGATTTGTATAAGTCTTGATGTCCTTTCCCTTCAGACCTATCACATACAGACAGCAGATGTTGATTTCTTCATCACTCAGACCCTGCTTCTTGAGAGCAGCAATGAACTCCGGATTATTGCCCTCAATGGTCAGTCTTGTGGACACAATGAAAGAATCTCTATCGGCCACAAGAGCCTCCAGTTCCTGGAATGCCTTTTTGTTCGCAGAACTTGTATCTGTGATGTGGGAAATGATCACTTTGTTCAGCACTTCAAGCCTCTCTCTGATGACAGCCTTTGTCTCATCCTTCACGCTTGAGTCCTCGATCATTTTTGTCAAAGCATCACGTTCAGCAATGGCGTCGGCATAGAGCTGTTCGTACCTCTTTTTCTCGATCTCCAGTTGCTTCTTTTCGGCGGTGCGGATTTTGAGTTGCTTGCGGATGAGGTAGATTGCTATCAGAGCAACGAGGAGAGCGATGATGCAGATAAGTGCTGTTCTGGTCTTTGCCTCCTTCTCCTGAAGGGCTTTCAGTTCCAACTGGTGACGTTCTTCTATGAATTGGGTGTCCTGTTCAAAAATGCGGAACTCCACGCTATCAGTTAGTGCAACATATTTCTCGAATGCTTCTAATGCCTCAGTTGGCTTGTTTTTATGCTTGTAAGCTTCAGATAGAATTGCGTAGTATCTTATCTTATTATTTGTCTTTTCGGGTATCGTAAAACCATTAAGTGCCTCCAATGCTTTATCATAATTTTCAAGATATGAGTAAATCAAAGATACACTTAACCATTCAATATAGGCAGTAGGAATATTCTCGAAATATTCATTGAGTTTTTCTATGACAACTGATTGACTTTCTTTGCTCTCAACCAATAGAAGCAGATAGTTAACATAGAAATCGCCCAACCTGTTCACACTGATATTGTTGATAACAGACTTGAAATCCTCAACAACAGTAAATGCCTTATCATATTCCTTCTGCAAGGTGTATCCATTGATAACTCTCAACAGACTATTGGCATAACTGTTTGTTAGTCCAGCCTTTTTGAAATTCTCGGCGGCGTATATATTACACGTAATATACTTATCCCAATTATACAGATTAGAGTAGATATTCCCCTGAGCAAAATATGTTCTTGCCATAGTCATACAATCCTCAGCCCCATCTCCATCTTCCACAGCCCTCACAAAACACTCCATCGCCATCTCATCATCCCCACCATTCTGATAAATCCTTCCCTGATAATAAAAAGTCCTCAGTTTGTCAGTCGCACTGCCGTGATTCTCATAATAATCGATAGCCGGCTGCAGCACCTCGAAATCAGTCCTGTCAATGTAGTTCTTATCCAGAGCCATCGACATCAGAAGAGCATACTTCGCCTTCTCCTCTCTGCTCTTCAGCTCATCTTCATCGATGCCCTCCAGCACCGCCAAAGCACTGTCCGGCCTCGCCTCAATATACGAATCCACATCCTCCAGCACCCTGTAGGTCTCGCTCTTCCTCGCACCATTGCAGGAAACTATCGTGATTGCCGCCAGAACCGCAGCAACTAATCTGTAGATATGTCTGTTCATTCCGATTCGCTCAGTTAACTGTTACACAGAAGGCGTAATAAACACACGCCATACACCTTTTTCATCCCTTTCCACATATCCCTTCTCCTGCAGATTGGCCAACATCTTCTGCAGGGCAGAGCGATTTACCCCGACCTCCTTCTGCAGATATGCGAGCGTAGCACGATTCTCTGCCTGAAGCGCCCTCAGTATCTTATTGTAAGTCTCTGTACGGAAAACGATCCTTTGTCCGTCATACCACCAAATCTTACTATCTCTCTCAGTCACAAACAGGACATCATTCTTTATCTCCTCCGCAAACAGACTGTTCATATACTTATAGAAAGGCCTGATATCCTTCAAAGAAGCATTCGCACCATCAGCTGGAGCAGCACCCACTACAAGATCAGCGCGATGCAATGCCTCCAGATACTCCTTCTTTGACCTGCTGCGCACCACAACCATCGGATATCCATGACGAGCAAGAATATAATTAACCATCATACGTGCAATACGGCCGTTGCCATCCTCAAACGGGTGGATACGGATATACCTATAATGGAACATAATCGCAAGCTCAGCCGGAGTAAGAACACCCTCCTGCTCAGCCTGATTGTACCAATCCACAAGACCAGCCATAAGCGCAGGAGTCTCCTCCGGAGAAGCATACTCAAAACGATCCCCATAACGCGTGATCACACTGTTCGGACGAGTCTTGTACTGACCTGCATGAACCACATAACTCGTCTGTACACCCCCAGGAAGACTACGGGACACAGTATAATCCTCACGCAGCAAAGTACGATGCAAAGTCCTGATGAAGTTCTGAGTAAGAGGAATATCCTTCACCCCAGACTCATCCTCCATCATCTTCAACGCTACATTACTCGCAGTCATATCCTGCACATCCTTCAGCTCCGCCTCTCCGATCACCTTACCGAAAAGAAGCAGAATCTCCGTCTGACCATACGTCAAAGTATTTCCCTCAAGATGATTACTATTGTAGTTAAAATCCACAGTAAACCTTCTCCTGAGGCGATCACGATCCTCCTCAGACAAAGGCATCAACCTCTGCCACTCATCCAATACCGCCTGTAATTTCTTCTCTTCCATAATTCTTGTACTACCATATTATGTGGTACGCTTACCACTATTTTCGGTGGTAAAGATACAAAAGTGATGCGAATTGCCAAAAGAATATATCCCCTTGCTGACAGAAAAGTCTCGATTTCGCTAAAAATCTTTAAAAAAGCCCCTTTGTTAAACTTTTACAAAAGAACAGAAATGAAGATTTTTCAATGACTATTGATAATCAACATATTACGAGGCGAAAATTTTGTGCATTTTCATACTCTGCAAAACTTTTATATACTAACTTTGTGAAAGAAAATAATCGCTGTTACCTTATGAAGAACAAGACCTCCTAAGGAGGGTGATAGTGTAGGTGAAAAGACTTGGAAATAAACAGATAAATCGCAATTTAGTTATGAAGAACTACTTTATCAGAGCAATTGTTACAACGGTGGCTTACATAATCGCCTACTTGTTAATCGATTTTATTCTCGGAGATATGCATTCTTTTTGGTCGTATGCAATACAGACTGTAATCTTTTTTATTGTAATCTGTGTGGTATATTACCTTAATGGACGCAAGAAAGTTGATGAATAAATTCACATTTATCTAACCACTACAATCCTCGGCAAATCCTGTCGGGGATTCGTTTTATATATAAAGCGGCACTTGCCCTCTGCGGACTCAAAGAGATCCGCAGAAGACAACCTTCTATTCCCACTGCACAGGCAAGACTTCAAGGACTGCAAGCAGATCCTCGAAGACTTGCTAACGCCCACGCTGCACATAAAAGCCCGTGCAAGACTTTCCTTGTTTTCGCTCCACTCCAACAATGAAAGACTTGCCCTAATGGGCATAAGGAATCAGACGGTTGACATTTTAGGAGTATTTCTCACTTTACAATAAATCCGTATCTTCGCGGAAGTATTTTCAAAAGACTATCGTTATTTAGTCAGAAAACCAATTGGCAGAGATAATCAACATAGAGGAAATTGAACTGGCGAAGCTATGCGCCCGAGGGGACGAAAAGGCCAGACATGAGCTGTATACAAGGTATGCGGCTTACCTCTTTGCGCTCTGTATCAGATATGTAGGTAACAGGGAACTGGCCCGAGACCTGATGCACGACGCGATGATCAAGATCTTTGACACAGTTGGGAAATACAAGCCTACTGGCTCATTGAAATCCTGGTGCGGAAGAGTCACGGTGAACATGGTGATCGATTACCTTCGTAAATCCAAACGGATGGATCTGCAGCCAATAGAACCAATGCAGGAAAAGATTCCAGAACCCGCGAATGAAGAGGTTGCAAAGGTTCCGAAGCAGGAGCTGATGCGCATGGTTGGGGAACTTCCAGAAACCAAGAGAGTGATATTCAATCTCTTCTGCGTGGAAGGATATTCGCATAAGGACATTGCAGAAATGCTGAACATAAAGGAGAAGACATCATCCTCGCTGCTGTTCAAGGCACGAGCCCAGCTGGCGGAAAATGTCAGGGATTATATAAGGAGAAACGGGTTATGATGGAAGACTGGACAGATATCATAGGTGAGGAACTCGAGAACATCGAGGAGCCTCTTCCTGCTGATGACTGGAGCGTCCTTCAGCAGAAATATGCAGCCGCTCAGAGGAAAAAGAGGGCTGCTGCGTTCGCGTGGGCCGGTGGCATCACGTCGGTTGCTGCTGCCGTCGCTCTTGTGCTTCTGCTTGTCCGTCCTGATTCATCTTCAGTCATTCCTGGCTCGACCGGGGATCTCAATGATCTTGTTGCTGAAATCTTACCGCCAATTGAGGAAGTTGTTCCTGTTGACTCAAGTCATGTAGAATCATCAATTGATACAGTTCATTATGTGACTCCTTCTGTGCAGAAGAAGGTTTCTGTACCTGTAGATGTTGTAAAGAAGTCAGTTGATGATATCCTGATCGCTGAAAATAATACTGAAGAAATCACCTCTGAAAACACAGAGGAAGTGTTTGATGTAATCCGTGATACCACTTCCTTGAAGGATAAGCTTCTTGCGGATGCTTCTATTGCAAACAAGAAGGATTCAAGTGATGATGCATACACTGAGCCAACTGGCACATTCGGCTTTGATGACTTCCCTGATGATGAGCCTAGATGCAAGAGACGTCCTATGTCGATAGGATTATCCGGATCTACATCAGATAGTCCTGTCATGAAAGTGATGGGAGATCTCGCTCCTGAACCTCCGATGGATCATGAGCCACCAAAAGAACCTGATGATTCTCTTGCAACAGAGACCCCGCAACCGGCAATGGCGATGATGAGAGCAAAGAGCGGCTACTCGGATTCTTATCAGCATGAGATTCCAGTATCTGTTGGCTTGTCTGCAAGGTTTTTCCTCACAGACAGACTCTCAATCAATACTGGCCTTAATTACACAAGATACAAATCTCTCCGAACCAGATGGTTTGCGGCCACCCGTGACCAACAGAAAGACTGGCAGTATGCTCATTATATCGGAGTGCCGGTCAGACTTGACTATAATGCAGTAAACAGGAAGCATTTCAATCTGTATTTCGGAGCCGGCCTCCAGATGGATAAATGTGTATATGCCACTGTCGGAGAAGAAAGACTGCATGAGAAGCAGGTCCTATTTGGCCTGAATGGAGCAATGGGTCTGCAGGTAAACATCGTGCCTATGGTAGGACTTTACTTCGAGCCAGAAGTATCCTATGCATTAAACAAAGGATCGATTGAGACATTCCGTTCTGATGAGCCATTTGTCGTAACAGTTCGAGGCGGTCTGAGATTCAATTTCTAAAATATTTTGATTTCTGCCGGAAGTATTCGTAAGTCTGTTGCGTTATACAATTAAAGAGCAAAAGATTATGAAACGAATTTTAACACTTCTGGCAGTAATTGTCTGCCTTTGTTCCTGCGAGAAGGAACAGAAACATCATTGGCTATCCAGGGAATGGGTAGGTCAGTATGAAACACAAGTTCAAAACAATGACACTGGAGAATACACAACAGTCACAGCCGGCATAGTACTGACGTTTTCTGACGACAAAACTCAATGTACAGTAAAGAAGGGTGACGCTGCTCTCATGGGTATAGACTCTAAAACATATTATACGGATGTGTACGATGATGACAAATCATTCGCACTTAGAGAATATCCAGGCGATGTTGAGTTAATCTATATCTCCGAAATAGTGTCAGGCAAGCGTATCCTGAAATGGCGCGAAGGAACAGAAGAAAGGTCAATCAATATTGAAGCGATATTACTCGAATAGAAGCTAAATTTTAACATACAATGATTATGAAACGACTAATTATACTAATTATTACTACAATATTCTGCAGTTCGGTTGTTGCATCGGCACAGGATAAAGGTTATTACGGATCACTTGAGGCTTCGGGAGGATACATCTATAAGTTTATGCCCGGTGCAGAAACAGCACCTCAGGATTTTATGCTTGGAGTGTCATATGTGGGCGGATACCGCTTCTCCCCACATTTTGCAATGGGTCTTGGTGTCGGAGTGAACTACTATTTTGACTTCGAGCAGTTCAGCGCACCTTTATATCTGCATCTTACCGCTGATATTCTGAAAAGAGACATCACTCCTTATGTCAGTCTGAATCTCGGAAATAACTTCCAACTGAATGGAGGAAAATACAATTATGGTATTTACGATGGAATGAGTGCAGGGGAAATAGCTGATATTCACGAAAATCACACAGTTAATAAAGAACATTATAGAGGATTATTTGCAGAGCCATCAGTCGGAGTTAAGTTCAACTGTGCCGGCAAGAGGGCAAATGTGGGCCTTGCTTATGCGCTTGACGGTGTATTGGATAGAACAACAGATGCCTACATAAGAAGGAACTATCCGCAGTTCCGTTTAAAGTTTGGTGTTGAATTCTAATGATATTGACTATGAAACGTTTTGTATATGCTATAGCACTTGTTGCAACAATGTTCTTTGCATCGTCATGTGAAGAAACAATATTTGAGATGGATGGAGATTGGGATCCAATCGAGTTGGATAAGACTCATGTGAATTTCCCTCCAGAGGGAGGACAGAATACTGTATCTGCCCTGAACTATAGCAGATGGTGGATTAGCGGAGGATATGAATCCTCATATCAAGATTATATACACGCGACCTCATCTGGTGGAGACGAAACATGTACCTATGATGTCCTTGACGGCGGTTGGTACCATGTAACCGTTCCGGACAAAGGTAAGAGCAATACAATCATCATAACAGTAGATCCGCTCAGCGGAGATGGAAATCCACGTGAGGCTATCATTGAAATGCAAGCCGGAGATGCATTTACCAAGATCAGTATATCTCAACAATAGGTCGACAATTTCCAAGCAATTAGAATATAATCATGAATGATAGGTGGCCTTCGATTCACATCGGAGGCCACCTGCAATTCTAACCTAAAACTTAACCTATGAAAAAACTATTCAGGTTATTAATAACAAACCTGTACCGAACTTCCTCTTATACTATACTTGGTACATGATTTGCAAGCTAAATCAAGATGTTTAACCCTAAAATGAACTGACATGAAGAAGATTCTTTTATCTGTGGCATT
>X418_Giraffe__coassemble_31_pt1 | contig 32295 bp, 26 predicted proteins | sample X418_Giraffe__metabat2_high_PE_001 | metagenome-assembled genome bin X418_Giraffe
GTTTTTCTCGGTACTTGCTTCTTGTACAGTAAATCAGTCTTTTCAATGAACTTGTCAGTTCCAAACTTGAGGTTTTGTGTACCCCGTTTTTCGTTTGGGATTGCAAAGGTAGACATTTTTTCTTTACCTCCAAACTTTTTCACAAAAATTTTTCAACTTTTTTAGCATAAAAATTACCCGTGAACATCTAATCCATTGACGTTCACGGGTATATGAGAATTGAAAATTTTTACTAAAAATTGTACTTCACCATCATATTTACGCGATGGTTGCCGATCCAGTGGAGATCCTTGTCAGCAAGAGCATGAGCGTTCAGCTTGCCATCGTCATATTTGCCATACTGTACAGATGTCCACTGGTATTCCAGGCCGACATTGAGCTTACCTATATTATATATAATCTGAGGATTGATCCTGTACATCTGGTTGATGTTCGAGAATCCGTTTCCGCAGAAATACACATCACCCTTTGCCAACGGGCCGGAAGCCGCCTCGGCAAGTCCCAGATTCTTGACATAACCAAGGAACAGGACTCCCTGCCACTTCTTTCCATAGGTCAAAGAAAGCCATGAAGAAGAGTTGCGCATTGAAGCGTAATTCCAACTGCCGTCCGGGTTCTCCCCCACCTTGGCATATCCGCTCATGAGGTTCATGTGCTCTCCACCTTCTCCGAAAGTTGTCTTTGCCTTCACTGCAAACTTCTTATATGTATACTGAGTATATACATATCCAAGAACAGAGGTCTTGCGGTCAGAAACCTTCACAACCTTGTCATCGACTTTTCCCAGCACTCTCGGCTTGATGCTTACCATATCAACGCCGGCTCTGATAAGGAAGCCATTGGTCTTATATGCAAGCGCAGCATACATCTCAGGAGTCATACCATATTTCATATATATTGCAGAACCTCCCACTGGACCTGTAGACTGATACTGCATCTGCCAGATGGCTGCAGCTGAAACAACCCAGTTCTTTCCAAGGTTCGCATCCATCTGCACGAGCGGCGTCCTTGAGAAAGGGCCGAAAGGTGCGCCGACCTCAAGGTCGAAGAGGTGCGGATGGTCTGCGGCCATCGGATGCCATGCCTGACCCATCTTGAGGCCTACGGAAGCCTTGTCGTCCTTGCCCAAAGGAAGATCCTTCCAGGTTATTGTCGCATATGCCTGACGAAGACGTGCGGTCGCTGTACCGGAAATCTTCGAGTTGCCGGGGAAGTATACACTTGCGTTGGCGTTGGATGAGTTTGAAAGGCCGGAATAGAAGTCACCCTCGAACTTTGCACCGAAATGGACGTTACCTATATAATATCCGCTCACATCCACACCGAGGCGGGAGGTAAGGGCCAGGAAACGGAATGACGGAGTGTCATTGACGTCAATGCCGTCCTGCATGTTCACATCCTTTGGGAGATAGTAGAACAGATCACCTGTTCCTGAAACGCTTTCGCGGGAATCGTAGATGAAATAGTTTCTTATGAATCCGTAGAATTTGAAATGATTCTGAAGATGCTCTTTGACAGGAGCATCTGACGCCTTCTGAACCTTCACTTCGGCGAAGGCCGGAAGGGACAGGATCAGCGTCAGGAGGATCAGTACACTTTTTTTCATAGTGGTATTATTAGATCCCCGGTCAAGCCGGGGATGATGATTAGAATCCGATGAAGATGAGCATCAGGTAGCCGAGGACGAAACCTACAGCACCAAGGATGATGCCGATTGTGGCCATCTGCTTGGTTGTGATCATGCCTGTAGAATGCGCAAGCGCATTAGGCGGCGTACTTACAGGGAGACACATTGCAAGAGATGCACAGATTGCCACTCCGATGATCATTGCCTGAACACCGCCGAGAGACTCGAATCCAGGGTTTCCCGCCATAGCCTTTCCAATCACGATAAGGATAGGGACAACAAGGTTTGCAGACGCAGAGTTTGAAATGAAGTTTGACAGGAAGTAGCAGATGAATCCACCGACAAGCATCACCACGAGAGCATTCCAGCTTGCGAACGGAATGGTCTTGATGAGAGTCATTGCGAGGCCGGTCTGATTGAGGGCTGTACCGAGGGCGAAACCGCCGGCAACCATCCAGAGGACCGCCCAGTTGATATGCTCAAGGTCGCGAGCCTTCATGATGCCTGTTGCAGAGAACACTGCAAAAGGAATCATAGCTACGATATTTGAATTGATCTTGAATATGCTTTCACCAACCCAGAGGATGATGGTGAGGGCGAACGTAACCCATACCACATATTTCTGGAAAGGAGTGGTCTTGACAGGAGCACCTTCGATCTTGAGTTCGATGGACTTCGCCTTGAATGGATAGAGCTTCATGAGAAGAACCCAGGCGATAAGGAGCATGACGATCACATATGGCACCATCCTGAGCATCCATTCTGCGAATGTGATCGCATATCCTGCCTCCTGAAGGGCACCGAGAGCGATGGCATTAGGTGGAGTACCGATAGGAGTACCCATACCTCCGATGTTTGCCGCGATCGGGATTGCAAGGGCAAGCGATATCCTTCCGCCGCCGTCCTTCGGAAGCGTCGCGAGGACAGGAGTAAGGAAGGTAAGCATCATGGCTGCTGTGGCAGTGTTACTCATAAACATCGAGAAAACGCCGATCACGAGAAGTACGCCCAGAAGGACAGTTTTAGGACTTGTACCGAAAGGCTTGAGCATCATTTTTGCCAGCTGTACGTCAAGACCCACCTTGGTAGCTGCGAACGCAAGGACGAAGCCACCGAGGAAGAGCATGATGACAGGGTCGGCGAATGCCGCCATGATATCCTTATAGTTAGTCAGAGCGCCGATATTTTCCTTTGCGATTAGGAATCCGCGGTCCTTGTTTGATGTCGTCAGAAGAATCGAAACGATTGCGACAACCGATGTTGTCCATGTAGGAATCACTTCGAGGATCCACATCATTGCGGTGAAGACGAATATCGCGATCACACGCTGCTGTGTCAGAGTGAAGATCGGCTCCAGAGTGTCAGGATTGACGCCATAGAAAGATGTCGGAACCAATGCAAGGAAGAAGGTGAAAATGCACACTACCAGGAATGAAAGGCAGCGTCTCAGATTCATTGGATGACCCAAAAATGTAAAATAGGACATAACCTTTTTTTGTTTAGACGTTATTAAATGGTCCGTTTTATTTTAGCAGTGTAAAGTTGGATATTATATTTATAAAAAACAAGAGAACAGCCGAAAGACTGTTCTCTTGCATATCTATTTGGGCTGATGACTAGATCAGACCTGTCGATCCAAGAACGATAAGCATTGCATATCCGAAGACAAGACCTACGACACCCATGATGAGACCGGTCTTGACCATGTCCTTCTGCTCGATCATGCCGGTTGATGCCGCAATGGCATTTGGCGGAGTCGAGATAGGGAGCACCATACCGAGTGATGAACCGATAGCCACACCGATGAGGAGGGTTGAAACGCCACCGAGAGGTGCAAGGTTTGCAGAAACCGCAGCACTTGCTCCGACTGCAGCAAGGATTGGAACGAGGAGTGATGCTGTCGCAGTGTGCGAGATGAAGTTCGCCATTGCGTAGCAGATGAGACCTGAACCGACTACCATGACAACTGCAGGCCATGAGCCGAATGGGATCGCGTTGATGAGGGTCTGTGCAAGACCTGTCTCCTGGAGACCTACGCCGAGGGCGAAACCGCCGGCAACCATCCAGAGAACAGACCAGCTGATCTCCTCGAGGTCACGCTTGGTGAGGACACCGATGATGGCGCACACACCGACAGGGAGCATAGCCACAACGTTTGCATTGACACCAGTCTTCTTATCGAGTACCCAAAGGAGGACAGTGCAGATGAATGTGATGTATACAACGATTGACCTCCAGTCCTTCTTGAGCTCGCCCTCGATATTGAGGGTGATCTCCTTCGCCTTGAATGGGAACAGCTTGAGGAGCATGACCCATGCGATGAGGAGAAGGATGATGGTGAAAGGTATCATGAATGCCATCCACTGACCGAATCCGATCTCGATGCCGATCTCTGACATATACTTGAGCGCAATAGCGTTCGGAGGTGTACCGATAGGAGTACCCATACCACCTACGTTAGCCGCGATAGGAATAGCGAGTGCAAGAGCTGTCTTTCCCTTTCCGTCCGCAGGCAGAGCCTTGAGGACAGGGCCGAGGAATGTGAGCATCATCGCTGCAGTCGCAGTGTTACTCAAGAACATAGAGAATACGCCTGTTACCATGAGGAAGCCAAGGAGCACGAATTTAGGGTTCTTGCCGAAAGGCTTGAGCATTACGCGTGCAAGGAAAAGGTCGAGACCTGTCTTCGATGCTGCAATCGCGAGGACGAATCCTCCGATGAAGAGCATGATGATAGGGTCTGCAAAGCAATGCAGCAGTGATTTGTAGCTTGTCTGCGCGCCAAGAGCCTCAGGTGCAGCCTGCTCAAAGAACACAAGGCTGCTGTTCGACGTCGTGAACAGGAGCAGGACAACAACCATGACAGATGTAGTCCATGCAGGAACGGCCTCGAAAAGCCACATGAGGATGGCGAAAAGGAAGATCGCCAATGTTCTCTTCTGGATGATGGTCATGCCGTCAATCCAGTTCTCTACAGGAAGGCACCACACCACCAGAGCAGCAACTATCGCGATGATAAGTCGGATAGCTCTTGACACGGTCTTGTCGTCTGTCCTGTGAGCCTTCTTCCAATTGTGATACTTCTCAACGAGATCGTATCCAGGAAAAATCTTAAACATAACTTCTATTTTTAGTTAAACTTAAATATACCCTTTAAAAACGGGCGCAAAGTTAACCTTTATTTAATAATAAACTAAAAAAGAGGGCAGAAATTTGCCCTCTTTTCGCCTTTATTGTGCAATTAGATGATTCCCTGCTCAAGCATTGCCTGTGCCACCTTCATGAAGCCGGCGATGTTGGCGCCCTTCACGTAGTTGATGTATCCGTCAGGCTGTGTACCGTATTTCACGCAAGCCTCATGGATGTTAGACATGATAGAGTGGAGCTTCTCGTCAACCTCTGCAGGGCTCCAGCTGATGTGCATTGCGTTCTGAGTCATCTCGAGACCTGAAGTTGCAACGCCACCTGCGTTCACTGCCTTGCCAGGAGCGAACATGATGCCGGCCTTCTGGAATGCCGCGATAGCCTCAGGAGTACATCCCATGTTAGACACCTCGGCAGCAAGCCATGTACCGTTTGCGAGGAGTTCCTCTGCGTCAGCACCTGTGAGCTCGTTCTGGAATGCACATGGCATTGCGATGTCGCACTTGATGCTCCAGGCCTTCTTGCCTGGGTAGAATGTTGCTGATGGGAACTTCTCTGCGAAAGGAGCCACAACGTCGTTGTTTGAAGCGCGGAGCTCAAGCATGTAAGCGATCTTCTCCTCGTTCATTCCCTCCGGATCATAGATAGCTCCGTCAGGTCCTGAGATTGCGATGACCTTTGCGCCAAGCTCTGTCGCCTTTGTTGCAGCACCCCATGCTACGTTACCGAAGCCTGAGAGAGCGACTGTCTTGCCCTTGATGTCCTTGCCTGCAAGCTGGAGCATATGCTGAACGAAATAAACAGCACCGAAACCTGTTGCCTCAGGACGGAGGATGGAACCTCCCCAAGTAAGGCCCTTGCCGGTGAGGACTCCTGTATTGTACTGCTGAGCAAGCTTCTTGTACATACCGTCCATGTATCCGATCTCGCGGCCACCTACTCCGATGTCACCTGCAGGAACGTCCTGGTCAGGACCGATCACCTTCCAGAGCTCAAGCATGAATGCCTGGCAGAAGCGCATGATCTCTGCATCTGACTTTCCTCTCGGGTTGAAGTCTGAACCACCCTTACCGCCACCCATAGGGAGAGTTGTGAGGGCATTCTTGAAAGTCTGCTCGAATCCGAGGAACTTGAGGATCGAGAGGTTCACTGAAGGGTGGAAGCGGAGACCTCCCTTGTATGGACCGATTGCTGAGTTGAACTGAACTCTATAACCGGTGTTGGTCTGAACCTCACCATTGTCATCTACCCATGTAACCTTGAAAGTAAGGATACGCTCAGGCTCGACGATACGCTCGACGATCTTTGCCTTCTCGAACTCTGGGTGCTGGTTGTAAACCTCCTCGATAGACTCCAATACTTCGTGTACTGCCTGGAGATATTCTTTCTCATAAGGGTACTTGGCCTGGAGTTTGGCCATCAATTCTTGTGTGTTCATTGTTTTGTGTTATTATTTGGTTGTTTATTTCACTTCCCATGTAGAGCCGCTGCGGAGCAGGTCGTCTACACACTGGATCTTTGACTTTGCCTTCACTTCCGCCACCTGATCGCGAACGCCATCATCATAAGTGACGTCCTTCACGTCGCGGATGACACCGAGAGCGACAGGGAAATCAGGATACTTCATGTCTGCAAGCATCATGTGGATACCGACATTGTCGGAATGTGCATCGTGTACGAGGATATCGTCCTCTGTCACACCGTTCTCGCCGATGGTCACCACCCTGAGGCCCATGCCGTCAAGCACAAGACCCTTGTCACGGTTCTTGCCGAAGATCATCTTCTCGCCATGGCGGAGGACTATGGTCCTGTCAGCGCGGAACTCTCTGTCAGCAATGAGCTTATGTGCTCCGTCATTGAAGATGACGCAGTTTGTAAGCATCTCCATCACAGAGCAGCCGTCGTGCTTTGCGGCTGAAAGCATGATCTCCGATGTGAGCTTGAGCTCTGAATCAAGCGAACGTGCGAAGAATGTTCCCTTTGCACCGAGAACAAGGCTGCCAGGATTGAAAGGATGCTCTACAGTTCCATAAGGAGAAGTCTTCGAGATCGCACCGAAGCGTGATGTCGGAGAATACTGTCCCTTGGTCAGGCCGTAGATCTGATTATTGAAGAGGATGATGTTGATGTCCACATTCCTTCTTACCGCATGGATGAAGTGGTTACCTCCGATAGCAAGGGCGTCACCGTCACCGCATGCCTGCCATACCGTAAGGTCCGGATTTGCAACCTTGATACCTGTAGAGATGGCGGTCGCACGGCCGTGGATGCTATGGAAACCGTATGTATTCATGTAATAAGGAAGACGTGACGAGCAGCCGATACCGGACACCACCACATATCTCTCCTTGCTATAGCCCAACGCTTCAGTCACATCAGGAAGAGCTCTCTGCAGAGCTGCGAGCACACCATGGTCACCACAACCCGGGCACCATCTTACTTCCTGGTCACTCTTGAATTCTTTGAATGTATATCTTGGCATAACTATAAATTCTCTTTGATTGCACCTACGATTTCCTGTACGAGGAACGGCTGTCCCTGCACCTTGTTGTACTGCTCATACTTGAACTGTGGCATCACACCGCGGAGGTAGTTCACGAAATGTCCGCTGTTGAGCTCGCATACGAGGATTTTGTCGAACTTGCTGAACACTTCCTCTGTGTTTCTTGGAAGAGGCATGATGTAGTCGAAGTGTGCGAAGCTGACATCGATGCCTTCCTTGCGCACATCCTGCACTGCAGAAAGAAGATGTCCGTATGTTCCGCCCCAGCCGACAACGAGGAGCTTTCCGCTCTCTGCGCCATTGACCTCAAGTTCAGGAATATAATTTGCCACTCTCTGGACCTTCTCCTCACGCTCTCTCACCATCATTGCGTGGTTCTGAGGATCTGACGAGAGGACGCCGTCATGGTTCTTCTCTAGACCGCCGACTCTGTGCTCGCATCCGGCCATTCCAGGCACAGCCCAGCGGCGTGCGAGCGTCTCAGGGTCTCTCTGGAACGGTTTGTACTCTGTATTAGGCTGAGCGAACGGAGGAACAATCTTAGGATAGTCCTTCATTGATGGGATGAGCCATGGCTCCGAGCCGTTGCCGAGGAATCCCTCTGTGAGAAGGAGAACCGGAGTCATATGCTCAAGAGCGATCTTGGCTGCGTTGAAAGCCGCGTCGAAACAACCCGCCGGCGAATGAGCAGCAATAACGACCATCGGGCATTCTCCGTTACGTCCATAGAGAGCCTGATTGAGGTCTGTCTGCTCTGTCTTTGTAGGGATACCTGTAGAAGGACCGGCACGCTGCACGTCAACGATGACGAGCGGAAGCTCGGTCATGACTGCAAGGCCGAGGGCCTCTGACTTGAGTGAGAGACCGGGACCCGAAGTAGTAGTCACTGCAAGATTGCCTGCGAAAGCTGCTCCTATGGCTGTGCAGATGCCTGCGATCTCATCCTCAGCCTGGAGAGTCTTCGCTCCGAGGCTCTTGTGTATTGCAAGCTCCTCGAGGATGCCTGTCGCAGGGGTGATAGGATACGAGCCGCAGAAAAGAGGCAGATTTGCCTTCTCGGATGCTGCAAGCAGTCCCCATGCTGTAGCCTGGTTACCGGTAATGTTCCTGTAAAGGCCCTTTGGCTGGTGTGCAGGCTCGATGTTGTATGTGTTAGGAATTGCCTGGATGTTGGCTGCATAGTTGTAGCCATCCTTCAGGACTTTCTTGTTAGGTTCGATGAACTGTGGCTTCTTCTTACCGAACTTGCGCTCGAGATATTCAAAGATGTACTCCATCGGACGGTTGTAGATGTAGCAGGCCATACCGAGGGTGAACATGTTCTTGCATTTGTCGATGGTCTTCTTGTCAAGACCGCTGTCTTTGAGGCTCTCGTGGGTGAGAGTCGTGATAGGAGCCACGATGATGGTCCTGTCTTCGATGTAAAGCTCCGCGATAGGGTCATCTGTCTTGAGACCTGCACGCTTGAGGCCTTCTTCATCGAAAGTGTCCGAGTCGACGAGAACCATGGCGGTTCTCTTGAGCCACTTTGCATTGGCCTTGAGCGCTGCAGGGTTCATCGCTACGAGAAGATCACAGAAATCACCAGGGGTGGTGATATGCTCGCTGCCGATGTGAACCTGGAAGCCTGACACGCCTGAAACAGTACCGTGAGGAGCTCTGATCTCTGCCGGATAGTCCGGGAATGTGGAAAGTTCGTTACCGAAGATAGCTGACATATCTGCAAAAAGAGACCCGGTGAGCTGCATACCATCTCCCGAATCTCCTGCAAATCTTATGACAACATCTTTAGTATCAATTACCTTATGTTGCATAGCTAGTGTTATAATTTTAAATCAAAGATTTAGATTTTCATACAAATGTATATAATTTTCCGATACAACGACCATAATTTGTTAAGTTTTTAGACACAAAAGAAGGCGTTGATTGTTCAACGCCTTCTTTTGTGTCTAATATCTCTGATCATATATTACTGCTGCTGTGCTGCCTGAGCCTTTGCCATCATCTCTGCCTGGAGAGTCTCAAGGGTCCTTCCCTCTGGGATATTGAGTGCCGCTCTTGCCTCTGCAGTGAGGTCAACAAGCTGAGCGCCATCCACATAGAGGAAAGAAGACTTCTCGAACACGGCTGCAACACCCTTAGCCTTGGCGAGGTCGCTGACAACCTTGTTTGCCTTCTCTACGATAGGAGCCTGAAGACTCTGCTGAAGCTGCTGGAGCTCCTGCTGAAGGCTCTGCTGAGTCTGCTCGAGACGAGCCTGGATGTCCATTATCTCCTTCTCCTTGATTTCACGTACTGACTGAGTCCATGTTGCACTCTTCTGCTCGTACTGCTGCATCTTTGTCTGATACTCCTCGTACATGGCCATGAGGATCTCCTCATTTGTCTTGCTGTTCTCCTCCAGAGTTGCTCTTGCCTCGTCCATCTCTGGCATAAGCATCACGAGCTCATTGAAGTCTACATATGCAAACTTGGTTTCCTGCGCCATTGCAACAATTGAAACAAGTGCCATTGCTGCGATCATTAACATCTTTTTCATAATATTTCCTTTGCTTTTAATTATATTTTCTTATTCAGATCCCCCGACTACGCTCGGGATGACAGTGCTAGAACTGCTGGCCGATCACGAAGTGGAACTGGCTCTTTCCGTTGACAGGGTCATCGAATCCCCATCCCCAGTCAACTCCGAGAAGTCCGATCATCGGGAGGAAGACCCTGACGCCGACTCCGGCAGATCTCTTGATCTGGAACGGATTGAAGTCCCTTATGTCTGCCCAGCAGTTACCTCCCTCGAGGAACAGCAGCGCGTAGATTGTAGACTGCGGCTGCAGGATCACAGGGTAGCGGAGCTCGACAGTGAACTTGTCATATACATTGCCGGCATAGTAGTTTCCTGTTGCACTGTTGTCCGACGCAAGCGGTGTGAGAGAGTAGTTCTCATAACCGCGGAGCGAGATGATCTCCGATCCGTATGTGTCATATCCCGACATACCGTCACCACCGACACGGAAGCCCTCGAATGGAGAATATCCCCAGTTCCTGTTATAGTATCCGAGATATCCGAACTGCGCTCGCGCCATCAGGACAAGGTCTCCTACAAGCTTGGTGTAGACCGCTCCCTTGAACGACCACTTGTGATACTCGATCCACTTATAGCGGTCCTGAGAACTCTGGAGGTTGTAGTTGATGTCCTTCCAGTTTTCCGCTATGGTAGGCTTGCCGTTCTCATCCAGGATGCCGTGATTCTTCTTTCTCATGAGAGAGTAAGGAGGAGTCAGCTGCAGCGAGAAGCTGAAATCAGAACCCTGGCGAGGATAGATCTGCTGGTCGGTCGAGTTTCTCGAAAGGCTCAGCGTGTAGCTGAGGTTGTGCGATATACCCGTGTCGAACATGAACTGATATGCCCAGTTCTGAAGCTTGTATGTCTGCCAGCTGAGCTGGTTGTAAAGCACGAAATAGTTGTCCGGCCATTTCAGGCGCTTTCCGAGACCCGCCGCAAATCCATACACCTCCATATACTCGTCATTGTTGAGGATATTATAATATATGTATGAATTTGTCTGCCTTGTGTAATACAGAGACATATTGAGCGATGTCGGTTTCTTTCCGAAGAGCCATGGCTCCGAGAAGCTTGCCGAGAGGCTTGTGTAATATGTACCGTTGGTCTGGAAGCGTACCGAGAGGTTCTGCGCATCTCCGAGCGGAACCGGACGCCACGCAGTCTTGTCAAAGAATCTTCTTGTCGAGAAGTTGTTGAAGCTCACTCCGACCGTCGCGACGAAGGTGTTTCCACCCCATCCTCCTGAAAGCTCAAGCTGGCTCGAAGGCTTCTCTGTCACATTGTAGACAAGGTCCACAGTATTGTTGAGCTGGTTAGGAATGATCGAATATCCCTTTGCCGGGTCCATGATGGCCTCCGGATCGAACTGGCCCATTGACGCAATCTCTCTGATGGAGCGTTCGAAGTCTGACTGGCTGAAGAGATATCCGGGACGGGTGAACACCTGACGACGGATGACTCTCTCGTTCGTGAGGTCGTTTCCGTTGATGACGATATTGTTCAATGTCGCAGGCTTGCCCTCCACGATGCGCATCTCCACATCCACAGAGTCTCCCTCGATATTCATCTCCACCGGCTGAAGATTGAAGAACAGGTATCCGTTGTCGCGATAGAGCTTAGACACATCATACTCAGTCTGCTTTCCACCTCCGAAGAGACGCTTCTCCATAGTCACGACGTCGTACACATCTCCCTTCTTGATCTGCAGGACCTCGTTGAGAGCATCGGTGCTGTATACTGAGTTACCTGTCCATGTGATGTCCCTGAAGAAATATTTCTTGCCCTCGTCAATCTCGAAGTCAATCTGAAGTCTGCCCGGTTCGATGTAATACATCGTGTCCTTGACGATCCTTGCGTCCCTGTATCCCGCCTCGTTGAAGGCGCTGATCATCGCACGCTTGTCATTCTCGTATTCCGACTCGTTGAATTTCTTTGAACTGAAGAAGTTCATCAGACGTGCGTCCCTGGTCTTCTTCATGGACCTGACGAGCTTGGTCTCCTTGACGTTGTCATTTCCGGCAAAGGTGATCTTCTTGATCTTCACCTTCTCACCCCTGTCGACAGCAAACTGGACGCGGATGGCGCTCCTGATGACAGTATCACGCTTGGTGTTCACATCCACCTTGACGTTGAGGAATCCCTTCTCCTTATAATACCTCTTGATAATGCCGGTAGCAGTCTTTGCCACATATTCGGAGAATTCTCCTCCTCTCTTAAGATTCAGTCTCTCGAGGAGTTCCTTCTGCTCTCCGGACTTCACACCGCTGAATGTCCACTTGGACACGCGCGGTCTCTCGATGATCTGGATCTTGAAGAATGCAGTGTCGCGCGAAGGTGCAATGGAGTCAATGGCCACTGCAACATCCTCAAAATACTTCTGCATCCAGAGTCTGTGCACGATCGAAGACATCTGCTCGCTCGGAACTGTGACCTCCATTCCTTTCTGGAGACCTGAGATCTGCAGGATCTGCTCAGGTGCAAGGTATTCATTGCCTTCGACATGGACGCCGCCGACTATATATTTCTTTGGATTATTGTAATCCACGACCACATCCTTTCCGCTCTGCTGCGCCCAAGAAGGCAGCGTCAGGAGGAATGCGAATGCAAGCGTGGCTAATCTGCTAAATCTCATCTTGATGTCATTAATATTCAAAACTGCAAAGATAAGCAATTATTTGACTTTTCCATAACGCCTGTCGCGTTTTGAGTAGTATTCCACCGCTTTTCTGAACTCCTCCTTCCTGAAATCAGGCCACAAGGTATCCACAAAAAGCAGTTCTGAATATGCACCCTGCCACAGAAGATAGTTGCTCAGGCGGCATTCCCCTGACGTCCTGACAATAAGATCAGGATCCGGAATGCCAGCAGTAGCGAGGAACCTGTCAAAACCGTTCACGTCCATATCCAGCAGGTCATCTGCATTCTCAGGGTTTTCCATGATCTCCACAGCCATTCGCTTTGCCGCCTGCAGGATGTCCCACTTGCCGCTGTAACTCAGGAAGATTATGAGCGTAAGGACATTGTTTGATGCCGTCTGCGCCATGCACGAGTCTATTACCTCGTTGAGGTCCTTAGACAGGCGTACCCTGTTTCCAATGACCATGAAGCGGACACCGTTCCTGTGAAGAGCATCCATTTCTTCTGCCATAGCCTTGACCATCAGTCCCATGAGTGTCTCCACTTCTTCCTGCGGACGATTCCAGTTCTCTTCCGAAAAAGCATAGAGCGAAAGATATTTCACCCCTGTCTCGACTGCCGCCTCAACGCATGCCCGCACGCTGTTCACCCCCTCGAAGTGCCCATATACTCTTTCCTTCCCGCGCTCCATGGCCCAACGGCCGTTGCCATCCACGATCATCGAAACGTGGACAGGGATGCCGGTCATATTTTCCTTTGCCATATTTTACTTGATGTTTCTTACGTCCTCCCCCCAGAACAGCTTTTCTGTAAGGGCATTGATAAAATTGGAACAGTTAAGCCTGACACGCTTAAGCGAAAACTGTGCCACTCGCATCTCGACCTGGGTTCCGTCACTGATTTCGAGTGACCTGTCGTCTGCCGTAAATACGGCCTTGAAGTCACGGGAGTGCACCCTGAATCTGATTGTTGCGTTATCAGAAACAATCAGCGGACGGATGTTCAGATTATGAGGTGCTATCGGCGTCAGCGTGAGGACGCGGGCGTCCGGAAGGACAATCGGTCCGCCTGCGCTGAGCGAGTAGGCAGTAGACCCGGAACTTGTAGAAAGAATGAGTCCGTCAGCCCAGTATGTCGGAAGGCTTACTCCGTCTATGTCGACATCCACACCCAGCATTGCCGCACCGCTTCTGTGCACAGTGAATTCATTGAATGCGTATGGCCAGAAATCTCCACCATCAGGAAGACGCACCTCCAGAACAGAACGTTCTTCCACGACATAATCCCCTGTCAGCAAAGCCTCTGCAACAACCTCCGGTCTGTTTTCGGAAAGAAAGCCGACACGTCCGAGATTCACTCCGACTACAGGGACACCGACCCGGACGGACATCGCAGACGCAGCCAGGAAAGTGCCATCTCCCCCTACGCTGAGAAGAAAGTCACATCCGGCGAGGTCTGCATCTTCTTCAATTACAAAGACCTCAGAACCTGCATCGCGGAAATCCGCAAGGAGCTTTTCCACTCTTGCGTCAAGCCCGTCGCCGGTCTTGCCTATTCCGATATATACTGCTATCTTCATTGTTTTCTGAATGATTAATAAGGTTCAAAAATAGTACAATATTCTTTAAAATTGAACTTTATTATATATTTTTGTCGGAGAATTCAACCAGATAAGCAATATGACAAGACTCAGCGTCAATATCAACAAAATCGCCACAATCAGAAATGCACGTGGCGGTAAAATGCCGGACGTCACCCTGGCGGCGGTAAACTGCGAAAAGTTCGGCGCGGAGGGGATTACCGTGCACCCTCGTCCTGACGAAAGGCACATCAGATACTCGGACGTAAGGGAAATCAGACCTCTTATCACAACCGAATTCAACATCGAGGGTAATCCCATACAGTCCTTCATGGACCTTGTTCTTGAAGTTGTCCCTGACCAGGTCACTCTCGTACCTGACGCAGCCGACGCCATCACGTCAAATGCCGGATGGGACACCATAGCCAACCGCAGCTTCCTCACCGAAGTGTGCGCAGAGTTCAAGAAAAAGGGAATCAGGACTTCCATCTTTGTCGGCGCGCTTCCGCAGATGGCGGAAGGAGCGGCCGCATGCGGAGCCGACAGGGTCGAGCTTTATACTGAGCCATATGCAGACATGTTTCCGAAGGATCCGGAAGCAGCCATAGCCGACTTCATCAAGACCGCCGAGGAGGCGCGCAGATGCGGTCTGGGACTCAATGCAGGTCATGACCTCAACCTTGACAACCTGGAATACTTCATCAGAAGCATCCCATGGACAGACGAGGTTTCAATAGGCCACGCAATCATAAGTGATGCGCTTTACATGGGTCTCGAACAAACAATACAGGCCTATCTGTCAAAAATTAAGATTTTTTAACTATCTTTGTAAATTATTGCAAATAATTAATAATTAAACATAGAAATGAAAAAGACAACTCACATCCTCGGCGCACTTGCAGTAAGCGCTGTTGTAGCATTTGGAGCAGTTTCATGCAACCAGACAAAGGGACAGGCAGCAGAGTCTCAGGCAGATGAAACCGCTGAAGCAGTAGCAGAAACAGCACCTAAGGGAGCTATCGTTTATGTAGACATCACAAGGGTGATGGCTGAATACGACATGGCAAACGACCTCAGGACAGTAGTAGAGACAAAGGTGCAGAACATCCAGGCAGAGATCACCAGAAGAGAGAAGAACCTCACAAGTGCGGTTACCAAATATCAGGAGAAAGTACAGAAGGGTCTCATGACCAGAACCGTAGCTGAGACTGAGGCTGCAAAGCTCCAGAACCAGGAGATCGAGTTCAACAACTATGCAAACCAGAAGAACAACGAGATCAATGAAGAACTTCTCGTGATGAACAACCAGATCAACGACGCGATCGCTACATTCGTAAAGAAGTACAACGAGGAGAAGCAGTATGCAATGATCATCGTGACCCAGAGCGACGCAGAGGGTGACGGCGTTGTAAACCTCAGCGCTCCTGTCCTCACAGCAGATCCTGCACTCGACATCACTGATGAAGTTCTCGCAGGTCTCAACGAAGAGTACATCGCATCGAAGAACGAAAACAACAAGTAATATTGAAAATAGCAATACTGTCCTGTTTCTATCCCTATCGAGGAGGAATCTCTCAGTTTAATGCCTGCCTGTATGGCGAACTGAGCAGAAACCACATTGTCAAGGCATTCAATTTCAAGAGACAATATCCCGAGTTCCTCTTCCCAGGAAAGACACAATTTGTGACAGCAGACGATGAGGCCGTACCGGTAGAGAGTGAATCTCTGCTGGATACGGCCAATCCTTTTACATATGTCAGCACATACAAGGCCATAAGGGACTGGGACCCGGATGTGCTGATCGTCAGATACTGGATGTCATATTTCGGTCCGTCGCTTGGATACATCACAAGACAGATGAAGAAGCACTGCAAGGTGATATCCATCCTTGACAACGTCATCCCGCACGAGCCTCATTTCTTTGACGCTCCGCTGACAAGATACTTCCTCAAGGGAAGCACAGGATGCGTCACCCTGTGCGAGGCGGTCTCCAAGGACCTGCTCGAGCTGAAGCCTGACGCAAGATACACTGTGATCCAGCACCCGCTGTATTCACACTTCGGCAAGAAACTTGATAGAGAGACCGCCGAAAAGAAACTTGGACTGCAGAGCGGGCAGAGAAATCTCCTGTTCTTCGGTCTCATACGCACGTATAAAGGCCTGGACATCCTCCTGGAGGCATTCGGAATGCTGCCGGAGGGTTATCAGCTGATCATTGCGGGAGAGCCGTACGGCTCGTTCGACAAATATCAGCAGATAATCGACAGGCTGCCCAACAAGGACAGGATTTACAAGAATCTCAAATACATCAAGGATTCCGAGGTGACCGACTATTTCTCGGCTGCCGACCTGGCGGTCCTGCCATACAGGAGCGCGACACAGAGTGGAATCAGTTCTGTCTCATACCACTTCGAGGTGCCGATGGTCGTGACCGACGTAGGCGGCCTGAAAGAGACCATAGGAGACAGAGGCACCGGACTGGTGTCGGACGAGGGTACGCCGGAAGCGATATGCAAGGAGATACTCAGGTATTTCTGCACTCCTGGACTGAAGGAGAGCTGCATAGACAACATCCGGCTTGAGAAGGAACGCCTTTCATGGACAACATTCGCCCGCCAGCTCATAGAGTTTATTGAAGGGCTTTAACATAAGACGGATATGAAGATTTTCATCAGATATGCATCCATGGCAGCCATAGCGATGGCAGCGGCATTCAATGCCGCTGCGCAGGAGTATGTGGCTCCGCCGGTAAAGATCTCAGAGCAGAAGGTCAAGATAGACGGAAAGGTTTATTACAGCCACATAGTCGAGGAGAAACAGACCATATATTCCATCAGCAAGGCATATAATGTAACTCAGGAAGAGCTCTATGCGGCGAATCCCGGACTGGAGGAGAACGGCCTGAAGAAGAATGCCATCATCAACATTCCTGTAGTGACCCCGCAGAAGGAAGATAAGCCTAAGGAGGACAAGCAGGAAGCAAAACCAGTCGAGAGCGCGGACGTACAGAAGATCCATACAGTCAGGTGGTTTGAAGGATTGAACGACATAGCCGCTAAATATGGCGTTCCGGCCGAGGCCATAAAGGCTGCAAATGGTCTGAAAGACAATAAGCTGAAGAACAGGCAGAAACTTGTGATCCCGACACCGGAATATGCTGAGACTCTCCTTGCCTCCATCACTCCGGCAGAAGATGCGGCGGAAAACCTGGAGACAGAGGAAGAGGACATGGACATAGAGAGCGCATTCGACGACAGGGCAGACAGCACAGATAACGCAACAGCCCCTGCAGAATACATGTCCAAGAACAAGATAGAGGCAATTGCGCTGCTTCCGCTCAAGGCTTCCGGCAGCACCAGCAGCAGAAGCAACATGGATTTCTATAGCGGCATCCTCATGGCCGTAAGGGAACTTGGACTGTCAGGCATAAACGTAGAACTTGACGTTCATGACATTTCCAACGGGTCATTCGGCGCAACAAAGCACGAGCTGGAAAACTGTGACGTAGTCATTGGTCCTGTCAATGCCGGCGACATATCCAAACTGTATTCCCTTGCACCCGGAATCAAGGCACTGATATCCCCTCTTGACCCCAAGGCAGAAGCTCTTGTGGAGCAGCACAGTACAATGATCCACGCTCCGGCTCCGCGAATGGCTCAGTATGAAGACATGGCACAATGGATCAAGGAGGATCTGAAACCGGGAGACAGAGTACTTGTAATATCGGAAAAGGAAGCGAGGGCTAATGACGAAGGCAAGCTGATGAAGGCTGCAATAGACTCGGCCGGAATCGCATATACATCATTCTCTTACAGCATCCTCGACGGAAGAAACGTACAGGAGCCGATAGAGAGCAGGATGACAGCAGAGGGGACAAACAGAGTTGTAGTGGCTTCAGAAAGCGAGGCATTCGTCAATGATGTTGTAAGAAACATCAACCTTACAATTCTGGACGAGTACGACGTCGTACTTTATGGAGCGGCGAAAATCCGCACATTCGAGACGATTGAAATCGAGAACTTCCACAATGCCAACCTCCACTCAAGCCTTACATATTATATTGACTACGAAGACGATGCTGTAAAGGACTTCATAATGAAGTACAGGGCGATATTCAAGACAGAGCCTTCACAGTTTGCGTTCCAGGGATACGATGTTGCAAGACACTTCCTCGGACTCTGCGCAAAGTATGGAGACAATTGGATGAGCATCCTCGAAAATACCGGTTCAGACATGCTGCAGAGCCGCTTCGAGGCAGAGCGTACAGATTTCGGCGGATTCAGCAACGGCGGAATCCGAAGGATCGAGTATAAGGACGGATATTCAATCAAGGTAATCCGCTGACGGGACTAACCGAGAAGAGATTCAGCATTAGCTACAGCCGCATCTGTGAGGACTGAGCCGCTCAACATACGGGCCACCTCAAGGATGCGGTCTTCTTTTGTAAGTCTTGTGATGGTAGACACGGCCTTGGATGTGGCAGGATCGATGTCCTTGGACACAAGATAATGTGCGTTGCCCTTCGCCGCAACCTGAGGGAGATGTGTGATGGCAAACACCTGCATATGTTCGCCCATTCCGCATATCATGGTTCCCATCTTGTCCGCAACACTTCCTGACACACCGGTATCGATCTCATCGAAGATCATTGTAGGCATAGAGGTATAACGGGCCATCATAGCCTTGAGCGAAAGCATTATACGGGACATTTCTCCTCCTGATGCACATTTGGCCACATCCACCGGATTCTTTCCTGTCGCAGAGAAACGGAACTGGACTGTGTCTCTTCCGAATGCCGACAACGGAGCATCCAGCACTTCTGTCTCAAATACGGCATACTGGAGTTCCATGTTCCTGACAGACTCCGCTATGCTTGACGCGAAGGCCGGCGCGGCTGTTGTCCTGGCATCATGGAGAGAATCAGAAAGCGCGCTGAGAACAGCAGAGGCCTTCTCTATCTGCCCGCGCAAATCATCCGCCTGCTCTTCAAGTCTTGTAGAATCGAAAAGTTCGTCCGAGAGACGGTCACGCAGAGCGATGAGTTCAGACTCATCTGTGCAGCCGTGTTTCTTGAGGAGACCATAGATGAGAGACATCCTGGCTTCGACTTCTTCAAGGCGTGATTCGGACATGTCAGTCCTTGAATTCATGTCACTGACTTCCGAAAGGATGTCATCAAGTTCGAGCCTGCATGACTCTATCCTCTCTGCAAGATCGGAAGCAGCAGGAATATATCTGCCAACCTTCACAAGGAGCTTCATGGACTCTTTAAGCGAAGCATCTACGGACATGGCCTCACCCGAAGAAGATGCTGCTGTAAAAAGCTCCTCCACAGCACAGAGACCGCTCTTGATCTCCTCTGCATTGGCAAGCTGTTTCTGCTCTTCCTCCAGTTCTGCAAGTTCTCCTTCCCTGAGCGCAGCGGCTTCGAGCTGACGGAACTGTGCTTCGTTGTAGTCGCGGTCGCTCGCTATGCGTGCGATCTGCGACTCCAGACGTGCAAGTCCGGTCTTGAGGGCCGCAAGCTCCTTCCAGGCGGCGGAACACTCCGTGCGGAGCTGCCCGTTGCCTGCATAGTGGTCAAGGATGTCCAGCTGGAACTGTTTGTCAGACAGCAGAAGTGTCTGATGTTGAGAATGTATGTCTATAAGACGCGAGGCTATTTCCTGAAGGACTGTCACCGGCACCGGAGAGTCGTTTACAAACGCTCTCGAACGGCCAGAACGGTTCACTACCCTTCTGATTATGAGATGTCCCTCATCCCATTCCGCCTCATTCTCTTCAAGAATGCTTCTTATAGAATCGTCCACAGCATCGAACTCAGCCTCGACAACACAGTTGTCCGCTCCGTCCGACACCATCGACGCATCAGCCTTGGCTCCTGTCACAAGCGACAGGGCGCCAAGAAGTATGGACTTACCGGCTCCGGTCTGTCCCGTAATAATGATCAGACCCTCCGGAAAATCAATCTCCAGAGAGTCTATCAATACGTAATTCCTGACCTGAAGCCTGGCGAGCATGATATTTACTCCTCGTCCTGCTTAGCCATTCTGTATGCGATCTGTCCCTCCTGGAACTCCTCTATCGCTACGAGGCTTGGCTTAGGCTGTCTTTCGTAATATTTTGAGATCTCGATCTGCTCACGGTTCTCGAATACCTCTTCCATTGTGTCGCGGTCATTCTTGAAGTCCTCGAGCTTTCTCGTAAGTTCCTTCTTCTCCGCAATCGCAATCTGGTTTGCCCTCTTCGCGAGGACTACCACTGTCTCATAGATGTTTCCTGTTGGAGCTGCGAGATCGCTAAGGTCTCTTGTAACTGTGTTTGTAGGTGTCTTCTTGCTTGCCATTTTCTTACTTATCTTTATTGTTATGGAGGTCCGGAACAGAAGTCCCTCCATTTTATTATACCCTCCTGTCGCAGGCGGGTTTCAATTATTTTTCAGTTTCCTGTGATTTTTTTGCTTCGCGGAGCACTTTTCTTCTCTCCTTGGCAAAATCCTTCTCGCTCATGTCGTCGTCAACCTCGGTCACGCCATGCCTTCCAAGAGCCTTCTGAGCCTTCTGGTATACAGAATCCAGCTCCTTGCGGTATGGGGACTCGGGAAGTTCGCCGATGAAATTGAGATAGTCATCCACAAAAGCCAGATATCTTTCCTTCTGCTTTGCCGGAACGCTCTGGTGAGCATATTTATATGATGACATTGCTATATAATATAGTATATCCTCCCTGTAAATGTTTTCAGCGTCATCCTTGAGGACATTCTTGAAAGCGACACGCGACGCCAGGTAGTCCTCCATCTTATAATAGAGCTTGGCTCCCTCATAGGCCTTCCTGTCAAGACGGGCATTGAGTTCCATCAGCATGTCACGACAGGACTGCATATGAGTATTCGACGGATACTCGAGAATGTATGTCGAGATTTCGTTGATTGCTTTGTAAGTCGGAGTCTGGTCCAGTTCATATCTCAATGTCTGTCGATAGAGACAGTCCAGACGCAGGTATCTGGCCTCCGATGTGAACGGACTGCGAGGATAGCTTGTAACAAACTGGTCGAAGTTGGTCTCCGCTGTGTAATAGTCCTTGAACTTGTAGTTGCTGAGGCCCCAGTAATATCTCACTGTGTCATCACGCTCAGTGCCGTCAGTCAGCACGGAGAGAGACTCGAAAAGAGATGCGGCCTTCGAGAACTTCCTGTCATTGAAATACTGGAAGGCAGCCTCATACTTTGCATCTGCGTCATTGCTGTTGAGAAGGATCTCATACTGCGATTTGCATGAGGTCATCGCAACAATGGCTGCCAGCACCACAAAAAGGTTTCTCAATTTCATCTTTCTTACTGCATTTTAAGGAATTTCTCTGCATCAAGAGCTGCGCGGCAGCCTGAGGCAGCGGCTGTGATAGCCTGTCTGTAAAGCGGATCCTGCACATCACCTGCAGCGAAGACTCCCTCGACATTTGTCTTGGCAGTCTTGCCGTCAGTCACGATATAGCCTTCCTTGTCCACTGCAACCCACTGGCTGAAGAGTTCGGAATTAGGGTGATGCCCTATGGCAAGGAAAAATCCGTCTACCGCTATATCAAAAACCTCGCCATCCTTTCTAAGAAGTCTGGCTCCGGTCACTCCATATTCATCTCCGAGGACTTCCTGAGTATTGCAGTTCCAGAGAATCTCGATGTTCTCCGTATTCCTCACACGCTCCTGCATTGCCTCAGAGGCCCTGAGCACATCCCTTCGTACAATCATATAGACCTTCTTGCAGAGGCCTGCAAGGTAAGTAGCCTCCTCACATGCCGTGTCTCCGCCTCCGACCACAGCTACGGTCTTCTTCCTGTAGAAGAATCCGTCGCATGTCGCACAAGCCGACACTCCGAGACCTCTGTACTTGATCTCAGAAGGAAGGCCAAGATATTTTGCTGTCGCTCCAGTTGCTATGATGAGAGTCTCGGCGAAAATCTCATTCGCTCCGTCAATGACAATCCTGAACGGCCTCTTTGAAAGGTCGGCCTCTGTCACGGCACCTGTGCGGATGTCGGCACCAAGGCGGACAGCCTGAGCCTTCATCGTGTCCATGAGAAGCTGGCCTGAGATTCCGTTCTCGAATCCCGGATAATTCTCTATGTCAGTCGTTGTGGTGAGCTGGCCTCCAGGCTGGATACCCTCGTATACTACTGGTGAAAGATCGGCCCTTGACGCATAGATTGCAGCAGTATAACCTGCAGGACCGCCTCCTATAATAAGACATTTTACAGTTTCCATAATCATATTCTTTATGCAAACTGCAAATATAATGTTTTTTCCGAGATGACGTATCCTGTTTGTTATCCGATTGTGTATTTCTTTCTTGTCGGACGTCCGATAAGCTGAATGTCAAATCCTTCAATCTTATACCCCTTGACCTTCTTGCGGCTCAGATGAGACTCGATGAGACTGACAAGTTCATCGTCAATTACATCCTTGAACATATGGTTCATATGATCATAGAAGTGGAGATGCTTGAATGTATTCACATCGAAATACATCTTGTTGTTGGCGCTAAGCCTGTAATGGTAGACTCCGAGCATGGCAAGATGTGTGAGGATATTGTAGACCGAGGCAACTGTCACCTTGGCGGTTCCCTTCTCCTTGATCGCTTCCGTCACCATGTCTGCTGACGCATGTCCCAGGCCCATCATGGCCTCGTGGACGGCAAGCCTCTGCGGAGTCGCCTTGAGATCGTGCTTCTTGAGGATAGCCTTGAATTCCTCGATGTTGGGGCATTTGTGTGTATTCATAGTATTACTCTTAAAGTCGCGAATTTATTTCTTTTAGGCGAAAATACAAAATAATTTTGAAATATTCCAATTTAGAAACCTCCTTTTCGACATAAATTGATGGGAATTATGACAAAAAGGAGTAAATTTGCGCCCTGTTATGAAAAAGACATTCAATGAGTTCAAGACCTATGCGCTCGTGACCGGAGCAGCATCGGGAATGGGAAGGATATATACGCTCAGACTCGCCGAGCGAGGTTATAACATAATCGCAGTTGACATCAACGCCAAAGGTCTCGAGGAGACCGAGCTTATGGTTCAGGCACATATCGAGGCATCGAAAGAGATCTGCCCAGAGCATAAGGCCGCATTCAGGATGCTGCGCATACAGCAGGACCTGTCAGCTGCAGATGCTGCAGACAAGATATATGAGACTACCGAGGCAGAAGGATGCATTGTTGAAGTTCTCGTCAACAATGCCGGCATAATGTACTGCCAGGGAATTGCCGAAACATCGGAGCGCATGCTCAAGCTCATTATGATGGTGCACATGCACACTCCCCTCATGCTCTGCAGGAAGTATGTCGGAGGCATGAAGGAAAGAAGATGCGGATATATCCTCAATATTTCTTCGCTCGCAGCATGGATGGTATGGCCGGGCATCGGCATGTACGGCATCACCAAGAGATTCGTCAGAAACTATTCACGCGAGCTGAGAATCGAGTGTCAGAAGACAGGAGTCAGCGTCACAAACGCCTACTTCGGAGCAGTGGACACACCGCTCATCCCGCTCAAGGACAGCCTCCGCAAGCTGGCCCGCGGCCTGACGGTGATGATCACCCCCGAAAAGGCTGTCAAGAAAGCACTCAACGCGACATTCCGCCGAAGAAAAGGGACAATGCCAGGCCTGCTGAACAAGATATTCCTCCCGTTCATCATAATAATGCCCGATTTTCTCCTCGGATGGGTATACAGACTGGCGAAGCCTTATCTTATGAAAGTGTAACTCTCCGGCGCCCCTTCACGATGCAGAAGATGAATGCCGGGATGGCCACTGCTGCACCGGTGATGTAGCCGACAAGCGGCGCAAGGCCGAAGCCGAGCGGAGCGACCATGAGGAAGCATGCGCATATGAAAGTGAGGAAGGTTGCAGGTATGGAACACATCCAATGCGCCCTTCCTTTATTTATAAGGTATGCCGCACCTGTCCATAGTACGAGCGACGCCAGGATCTGATTGGCGATGCCAAGGTAACTCCACGCTGTGGAGAAGTCCACCTTGCAGAAGAAAAATGCAAGAACGAATATAGGCACGCATACGATAAGACGCTTGAGGATAGGCTTCTGGTCATACTTCAGGAAGTCCGCGACCGAAAGGCGGAGACTTCTGAAGGCCGTGTCTCCCGATGTGACAGGACATATCACCACTCCGAGGATGGCTATAACCGCGCCAAGCTTTCCGAGCCAGCTCTTGCATATCATGTCCACGATGTCTGCAGCCTGGGCATTCTTTACAAGCACACCGTTCACCATGGTTCCTGTGTCGGACATCGCTGCATTCAGTCCGTCAGGACCGCCGAAATATGCTATGGCTGCAGTAGCCCATATCATGGCCACGATACCCTCGGCGATCATCGCTCCGTAGAACACCGGACGTGCATGCTTCTCATTCTTGAGACAACGTGCCATCATAGGCGACTGCGTCGCATGGAATCCCGATATGGCTCCGCAGGAAATGACGATGAACATCATAGGGAATATCATGTTCTGCTCAGGATTCGAATGCCAGTTCTTCAGGACCGACGGGGTCAGCTCAAGCATCTGGCAGGTCCCATTGATGTCACCCACAATCAGCATGATTCCCACTCCGAAGGCCATGAACAGAAGGATCGCGCCCATGAACGGATATATGCTTCCTATGATCTTGTCCACCGGCAGAAGGGTCGCAAGAATATAGTATCCGAAGATTATATATAGCCATATCTCCTTGTCTATATTCGTAAGGTTCTGCATGAGGCCTGCAGGTCCTATGACGAACGACACTCCCACCGCCATGAGCAGGAACGCCACCACGAAGTTCATGAACCCCTTCATTCTCTTTCCGAGATACTTTGCGGTCACCTCCGGCATATTCATGCCTCCTGTATGGATCGACATCATTCCCGCAAAGAAATCATGCACCGCTCCCATGAATATGCATCCAACGACAATCCATATATACGCCGCCGGACCGAAAGCCGCACCGCTGACAGCTCCGAATATCGGTCCGAGACCAGCTATGTTAAGGAACTGAATCACAAAGACTTTCCATGTTGGCATGGGTTGGAAATCCACTCCGTCTGCCTTTGTATAAGCCGGGGTCTGTCGTGAAAAGTCCACATCCAGATACTTCTCCACTATCTTGCCGTAAACGAAATACCCTGCAACCAGAAGCAGGATGGAAAGAAGGAATGTTATCATGTCAATAGCGTTATTTCAAACAAATTTATGTACTTTTGCCGGCTAATGCAACGAAAATAAGGGAAAATGCATCTTATAACCCGCAAAATAAACTATTAAAAACATGACAAGAAAGACAGTAGCATACATTATTGCAGCAATCATCTGCCTGGCATCAGCATCATGCAAGAAAGATAGCACCATCCAGTATAACAACGCCACAATGGGAAATGTCGTCAACGGCACATTCACTTCAGACCAAGGCAACATCTTCAACGTAGCTGAGAAAAATTGTGAAGGACTTCTTGACACAATGAAGCGCGCATTCGTAGTATGCGACGTCCTGAACAAGACAGATGGCGGAGCTGACAATGAGTATGATATCAGGCTCAACGCTCTCGCAAGCGTCCTCACCAAGAACATCGTAGCAGTCGGAGCAGAGGCCAATGAAGAAGTATATGTCGAAGATCCCGTTCATATCGAATATCTCTGGATCTCTGGAGGTTACATCAACATCTACGCAATAATGCCATTCAAGACCGGCAGCAAGACTGCACATATGATAAACCTCGTGCAGCAGCCGGCAGAAAAAGAAGGTCAGTACATCCTCAGACTATGCCATAACGCATACGGTGAGACCATGACCGAGACCACATCACACGAATTCGTCCTCGGAGGAGGATATGTAAGCTTCCCTATAGGCAGCATCATCCAGGAAGATGAAGCCGACCTCAAGATAGAGTGGAAATGGTACCAGAGCACAGGCGCAGGCCTCAGCCAGGTCACAGAGTACAAACACATCGAAGGAACATACAAGAAGGACGGCTACCAGCACGTACCTGAAGACCTCACAGCAAGAACTAAGGCTGTACTGAAATAGCCTACACTTTTTCTGGCGCCCAACGCATTGACCAGCAACACGTTATAAAAAGCTCGTGCTCCCTTTGGGGAGCACGAGCTTTTTATAAATCCCTGACACACAATCTATTACGCGCCAGAGATAATAAACGCAAGGATCTCGCCTTTTACCACTCTGTCGCCCTGACGGCAGCATACCGCCACTATGCGGCCTGACACTGCAGGAAGCACATCTTCAAAACCATAGTAAGTCTGGATGTAGCCCATGGCTTCTCCAGCCATGACTTCGGTTCCTGCCACTGGAGCTGCAGAAGCATCTTCCACATCATACTGCCACATGAGCTGACCCTTTACTGGGGCCTGAACAGGGACTGCATTCGGATATTTCTGCACAATCTCGTCAACATCGTATTTCGGCATCTCGACGACCGGGCGCTCTACGACAATCGGCGCGCCAGCCTTTGCCTTCGCCTCCTCAAGGTCCGCATGGAAGCGTTCCTTGGCCACACCGCTCTTGTAGTCACGATACTGCCTCTCGTGCATTGCAAACTCGAAGAGTTCCTCTTCGTCCTGTCCGACATCCCATCCTTCTTCCTTCATCATTGCACGGAACTTGTCGAGTTCGTTCGGGAAGGCGTCCTGTGGATTGCCAGTGTAGAACTCGAGACCTTTCTGCCTTGCCAGTTCCACAATCTCTGGAGCAAGCGGACCAGGAAGGGTTCCCATCTTGCCGAGAATCATGTTCCAGGTATCCTTGTCTATGGTTGTCCAGCGAGGCTGGCCCTTGAGGAGATTCATGAGGTTCATCAGCGCCGTGTTCTTGACATATTGGCTGAATGGGGTCACCAGCGGCGGATATCCCAGGCGAGGCCATACATACTCTACTTCCTGGAAGAGCATGACCATCAGCTGGTCAAGGCTGAGCTCGGACTTGCCCTGGGCGCGGAGCGAAGCGTTGATCGCGCCGTGGAAGCCCTTGAGATCGGCCATCATCGAGCCCATCATGCCTCCCGGGAGACCGCAGCCGACCAGGAGCGAGCTCATGTGCGAGTTGTTAGGGTCGATCCAGTAGCCGAGGAAGTCGTCTATGAACTTCTGTGTCAGCGCTCTGACTTCCATATATGCGTTCATGTCGAGGTCTTTGACCGTGAAGCCGTCAGCCTTGAGCATCTCACGGATGGTGATCACGTCCGGATGGACCTTGCCCCATGAAAGGGGTTCTACGGCTACGTCAAGGTAGTCTGCTCCGGCGCGTGCGACTTCAAGCATCGATGCCGGAGAGAAGCCGGGGCCGCAATGGCCGTGGTACTGCACCGCTATGTGAGGGTAATTCTTCTTGATCTGGCGTGTGAGTTCGCCAAGGAAAGTCGGTCTGCCGACGCCTGCCATGTCCTTGAGGCAGATCTCGTCGCAGCCGTATTCAACGACTTTGTCCACAACGCCCATGTAATATTCAACGGTATGCACCGGAGAATTGGTGATCGAAAGAGCAACCTGCGAGATCATGCCGGCCTTCTTGGCGTATTCAACGCTGAGGCGGAGGTTGCGATGGTCGTTGAGGCCGCAGAATGAACGGGAGATATCTGTGCCCTGAGCCTTCTTGACCTTATACATAAGTTCACGTACATCTGCTGGTACCGGATTCATTCTTAGCGCGTTAAGTCCACGCTCAAGCATATGGGTCTGTAAGCCGGCAGCATGAAATGGCGCAGTCCATTCGCGGACGGCCTTGTTAGGGTTTTCTCCAAAGAGAAGATTGACCTGTTCGAATGCGCCGCCATTTGTCTCGACACGGTCAAAACATCCCATATCTATGATGGCCGGAGCGACCTCTTTCAACTGAGCGACAGTCGGCACGTATCTGCCGGAAGACTGCCACATATCCCTGTATACCAGGGAGAATTTGATTTCACGTCCCATAATCATTGTGTTGTCCTAGCAAAGATATGCAAAATTTTTGCGGCCTGTATTGCAGAATTGAATTTTTTACGTATCTTTGCAGTCCTTAAATCAACATGGTGCCCATAGTTCAGTTGGTTAGAGCGTCAGATTGTGGTTCTGAATGTCGTGGGTTCGAATCCCACTGGGCACCCCAAAAAGAAGTCTTCGGACTTCTTTTTTTGTACCCTGGGATGAGAACCCTATTTGCCAGCGGCGGCCTTGGCCTTGCGGCGGGCTGTGAGCGCCTTGTGGAATTCACGGGCGTTCTTCAAGTGTTCGCTGTATGTGACTGCAAAGCGATGGGTGCCGTCAAAAGCAGGGCTTGCACAGAAGTAGATGTAGCCATGCTTGTCCGGATTGAGGACTGCATCAAGGCAGGCCTTAGGAGGGACATTGATCGGTGTCGGAGGCAGGCCGACATGCTTATATGTATTATATGGAGAATCCACAGTCAGATGCTTCTTGAGTACACGATTGAGCTTGTAGTCATAGATGAAGCATATGGTCGGATCCGCCTGCAGCTTCATTCCTGATTTATAACGGTTAAGATATACGCCTGCTATCACTGGATACTCAAACTCCTTACGGGTCTCTCCACTGACGATTGACGCCATGATGGATACCTCCTTACGGGTGAGTCCCTGAGCATCTGCCTTTGCCAGACGCTCAGGCGTCCAGAATGCATCGTATTCCTTCTTGAACCGGTCGAAGATATCCTTCACGGACGCTGTCCAGTACATCTCATACGTATCAGGCAAGATCATTCCGAAAACATCCTCCGGAGTGAAGCCATACTGTGACAGGAACTCCTTGTCATTCAGGGCATCGGCCACTTCAGCCGAGTCGACCATCATCTGCACGCCGATCTTGCGGGCTATCGTGCCTTTGTTACGCAGAGTGCCTGACAGAGTCATGCTCTGCGGAGTCTGCCAGCCGAAGGCAATCATCCTTGCGACATATATGCTGGTCGAAGACGGAGCCACGACATAACGTCCCGGCTTCATGTTCGCCTTGAGATCTACCTTGTCAAATGCTCGAAGGACACTCTTCGGACGCACAGTGCCGGCTCCAGCCTGGAGCGAATCGGCAATCTGCTCCGGAGTCATGTCCGGATAGACATAGAGGACATAATCCTCCGAGAAGTTGGCCTTCTTGTTGTCGATGTAATACCTGCCGAGAACAAATCCTGCAACAGCAGCCAGAAGCACAGCGGCAGCCGCCGCTCCCCATAATAATGATGATTTCACCTTCATATCCTATTATCTCAAATTCAAAACATCACCTTCACGAAGGACATGGTCCCTTGATATGCCATTAAGACGGCAGATGTCATCCACGCGCACGGCAAACCTCTGCGAAACCTCCCATAAGCCGTAATCTCCATCTGACACATATTTGTCAAGGCCCTTCTGCGCACGCTTCTTCTTTTTCTGCAGATATACCACTTCACCTGATTTCAGTTCCCTTGGTTCCCTTAAATCGTTAAACTTAAGTATCTCTTTAAGGAACAGTCTGTTGACCCTTGCTATATCCTCATATGTCTCTCCTTCCATCGCATAGACAAAAGGTACACCGTTCTGCGAATACATCTGACGGGACAGGGTAAAACGGAATACTTCGCGCTGCCTGCCTGTCAAAGGCTTCACCTGCTCTATCTGAGACGGCGATTCCGGTATGACCGGTTCCTCACGAAAGGCCTTTGCACCCGGCTTCCGTGAGTCATAAACATATAACGAATACTCCTCTATCAGGCGTATGAGCTTTTCCGGATATTTAGGATCTGTCGCATAGCCGGCCTTGCGGAGACCGTATGCCCATCCCTTATAGTCCGTAAGTTCAAGATCGAAAAGGAACTTATATCTGTCCCTGTATCTAAGGAAATCCGAATGATCACGAAACGACTCCTCAGGCGAGTCGTACTTGCGGAAGCATTCGCCTTTCTCATCGTCATCATGATATACCTTGGCACCCTTCCATGTGTTATGGCACTTGATGCCGAAATGGTTGTTGCCATCGGTTGCGAGGCTAGAGAGGCCGTTTCCGGACTCGAGCAGGCCCTGCGCAAGGGTAATGCTGGCGGGAACGCCTGTACGGTACATTTCCTCCACTGCCAGGGAGGAGTACTTCTTTATATATGTCTGCTGAGGGGTGTCCGCAACTCCTGCCATGGCGAGAAGGAGGACTACGACTGTGAGTATTGTCTTCTTCATTTTGCGAAGATAGCAATTAATTAGATTCCTCGACTCACTTTGTTCGCTCGGGTTGAGAGAACGGGACTGAAATCACATCCAGGTCATGGACAAGGCGGGAATTGGGGAAGATAGTGCGGATTTCTTCGAGAAAGAAGTCCACTGACGGGAATCTGGACGAGTAGTGTCCGACCAGAAGTTCCTTCGCCCCTGCCTCCAGAGCGCATTGCGCTGCCTGAAGTGTTGTAGAGTGACAGGTCTTCTCCGCCATATCAGACATTGCTGCCGGGAATGTTGCTTCATGATAAAGGAGTGAGACGCCCTTTATCCACTGCGCGAGCTCCGGGAACGGAGCGGTATCACTGCAGTATGCATAACTGCGTGGCTCGTATGGAATATAGGCCGCATCTTCATTGCGGATGACACAGTCCTCACGGACCACGTCTCCACCCTGTTTGAGCGTCCCGATTTCTGCCAGCGTCAGACCATACTCCTGTATAGCCTCCTTGCGTACATTATGCTGCGGGATCTTCTCACGGAAAAGGAAGCCGAAAGTATCCACTCTGTGATTGAGTGGAAAGGACAGAAGTTCCATCTTCCTGCTCTCATAGATCAGTTCCGGCTGCTTCATGTCAAGAGCGACAAAGTTGACCTCGAAGTGAATTCCCTCTCCGAAGTGCTCCATAAAAAATTCAAGGACAGGCTTGAAAGACGCCGGAGCATAGATGTTCAACTGTGAGGAGCGGCCGAGCATGATCATTGTGGACAGAAGTCCGAACATGCCGAAGATATGGTCTCCGTGAATATGGCTGATGCATATATGCTCTATCTTCAGGAAGGATATGCCGGCCTTGCGGAGCTGTATCTGCGCGCCCTCGCCGCAGTCTATCATAAATAAGCGCCCACGTACGTCTAGTACCTGGGCGCTGGGATATCTTTCTGCAGTGGGCAGGGCCGAAGCCGTGCCCAATACATTAAGAGTGAAATTCATAGGATTACTTTCCCTCGAGCTGATCCTTAAGAGCTGCGAGTGCGTCGATGTCACCGAGAGTTGTCTTCTCTACGCTTGAGTTGATCTTCTTCACTGCTCTCTTGGTGCTGTCTGCCTCTGCAGAAGCTGCTGCTGCTCTTGCCTCAACTGCTGCTGCATAAGTCTTAGCGTGTGAGAGGGTAGCCTTCTTAGCTGACTTCTTGAGCTCAATGACCTTGAATGCAAGTGTCTCACCTGCTACCGGCATTGAACCGTCCTCCTTAGCGAGCTCTCTGTTGAAGCAGAATGCGTCAACGTCACCCTCAAGTGCCACTACAGCACCCTTGTCAGTGATCTCAACAATCTTAGCCTCAACCACAGTGCCTACGCTGTACTTAGCCTCAACCTCATCCCATGGGTTAGGGAGGAGCTGCTTGTGACCGAGTGAAAGCTTATGGAGTTCCTCATCGAAGTCAAGGATTACAACCTCGATAGTGTCGCCTGCCGCAACAACATCTGAAGGATGCTTAACCTTGTTCCATGCGAGGTCGCTTACGTGTACGAGACCCTCGATACCCTCCTCGAGCTCAGCGAATACGCCGAAGTTAGTGATATTGCGTACAGTTGCAGTGTGCTTTGTTCCAACAGCATACTTCTCACGGATAGTCTCCCATGGGTTAGGAACGAGCTGCTTCAGACCGAGTGACATCTTCTTGTCCTCGCGGTCGAGAGTGAGAACCTGTGCCTCTACCTCGTCACCTACCTTAAGGAAGTCAGAAGCGATGCGGAGCTTAGGTGACCATGACATCTCAGATACGTGGATGAGACCCTCAACACCTGGCTCAATCTCAACGAATGCGCCGTAGTCAGCGATGAGCACAACCTTACCCTTAACCTTGTCACCAACCTTGAGGTTTGCATCGAGAGCATCCCAAGGGTGAACCATAAGCTGCTTGAGACCGAGAGCGATCCTCTTCTTAGACTCATCGAAGTCGAGGATAACGACATTGATCTTCTGGTCGAGGGCAACAACCTCCTCTGGATGGTTGATACGGCCCCATGAAAGGTCTGTGATGTGGATGAGACCGTCAACACCGC